>Ga0182005_1000860_pt1 | contig 13508 bp, 9 predicted proteins | sample Sormic07211103_1_FD_123021 | JGI IMG/M metagenome (GOLD analysis project Ga0182005, IMG submission 123021) | Rhizosphere microbial communities from Sorghum bicolor, Mead, Nebraska, USA - 072115-103_1 MetaG | ecosystem: Host-associated > Plants > Roots > Rhizosphere | place: USA: Nebraska...
GTGCCGGCGACGCGGTGATTGCAACGGCGCGTAAACCTGAAGAGGTCATCGCCAAACTGGGTGACCACCCGAACTTGCTGGCGGTACGTCTGGACGTGACTCGCGAGGAAGAAGCGCATCAGGCGGTGGCAGAAGGCATCAAGCGTTTCGGGCGCATCGATGTGCTGATCAACAATGCCGGGTTCGGTGTGCTGGGCGCGGTGGAAGAGACCAGCGCCAGCGAGACCGAGCGGCTGTTCGCCACCAACGTCTTCGGCCTGCTCAACGTGACCCGTGCCGTGCTGCCGCACATGCGTCGTCAGCGCTCGGGGCATGTGATCAATATCTCGTCCATCGGTGGTTACCAGGCCTATATGGGCTGGGGTGTGTATGGCTCGACCAAGTTCGCGGTGGAAGGCATCACCGAGGCGCTGCATCAGGAGCTGGCACCGCTGGGTATCCACGCCACCGTGGTGGAGCCGGGCTTCTTCCGCACGGACTTCCTCGATGAACAGTCGCTGGTGAAGACCGCGCTGGAACTCCCTGACTACGATGAAACGGTCGGCGCCATGCGCAAATATGCTGAGTCCGCCAACCACGCTCAGCCAGGGGACCCGGTGAAGTTTGCCGAGGCGATGCTGACCCTGGTCAATGCGCCGAAACCGCCGCAGCGACTGGCATTGGGTAGCGATACGATTGCGCGGATTGAAGGCAAGAATCGTCTGGTGGCGCAGGAGTTGGCCGATTGGAATGAACTGGCCCTGTCCACTGACTTCAAGGACTGATACCCCACCCGATAAAAAATCCGGCGCCCCTCACAGGGCCCCGGATTTTTTCTACTAGTCCTTCCTGTGGGAGCGGGCTTGCTCGCGAAGGCGGCGTGTCAGTCAATGCATTTGTCAACTGGCACACCGCTTTCGCGAGCAAGCCCGCTCCCACAGGGTTTTGCGTTCGACCTCAATCAGGGTTTGTCAGAACCGGTACTTCGCCGAAGCCGTGAAGCTGCGCGGTGCGCCGTAGGTCAGGGCGCCGTAGGCGTCGAAGATGTCGAAGTACTTCTGGTCGGTGAGGTTGTCGGCGTTGATCTGCGCCGAGAGATTGTCGGTGATCTCGTAGCGGGCCATCAGGTTGACCAGTGCATAGGCATCCTGCTGGATCTTCTCCGAGTTGCCAGCCGGGTTGATGGCGTAGGTGTAGATCGAGTCCTGCCAGTTGACGCCGCCGCCGACGGTCAACTTGTTGAAAGCACCCGGCAGGCGATAGGTGGTGAAGGTGCGCAGCAACTTGGTCGGGTAAAGCGTGTTGACGTCGTCACCGTGGGCGTCTTCGGCCTTGAACTGGGTGTAGCCCACCGAGGCATTCCAGTCGGACGCCAGTTCGCCGGAAACCTCCAGTTCGAAACCCTTGCTGGTGGCGCCCTTGGTTGCCTCGTAGGCGAAGCCGCCGACAGGGTTGGACGGGTCGATCAGCGCGCCGGTGTTCTGGCCCAGATTTTCCTGTTTGATCTGGAAAATCGCCGCCGAGGCGTTCAGGCGACCCCCGAAGTATTCACCCTTGAGGCCCAATTCCCGGTTCTCGCCCACGATCGGGTCCAGTTCCTGGCCGTTGCGGTCGCGTACCGACTGCGGCAGGAAGATTTCGGTGTAGCTGGCATAGGCCGAGAGGTTGTCGGTGAGGTCGTAGACCACGCCGGCATAGGGTGTCAGCTCATGATCGACATCGGTCTTGCTCACTTCGGAGAAAATGTCGTCGCTGGTCTTTTCGTACCAGCTCTCGCGGGCACCGAGAATCACTTTCAGATCGTCGGTCACGTTCAAACGAGTCGCGGCATACAGCCCTTTCTGGCGGGTCTCGCTGTAACCGTAATCCGTACGCGGCCCCCAGATCGGCTCGGGGAAATGGCCGTTGTAGGCATCGAAATCGGCGACCCCGTCAAAGCCGTTCTGCGCATCGAGGGAATCGGCGTCGAACTTCTGCTTGCTGTCCACATACCCGAAGGCCACTTCGTGCTCGCGACCCAGCAGGGTGAAGGGGCCATTGAAGCGGATGCCGTAGTCGTCCTGGGTGGTCTCGGTCTTGTAGGTCGCCGGGAACGAGGACATGCCGGCGCTGCCGTTTCGCCCGGGATTGCCCGAGAGGTAGAGCAGGGACGAGTCGCCGCTGCGCTCGCCACGGTTGTAGCTCAGATGGACCTGCCAGTCGTTGGCGAAGGTGTGTTCGAGATTGATGAAATAGGTCTTGTAGGTGGTGTCCCACTTGCTCCAGTCGGCGGACGTTGTCTTCGAACGGCTCCAGTGGGTGCGGCTGCCATCGGCGTACCAGACCGGCAGGCCACCCCACATCGGCGAGTCGGCGTTGCTTTGCTGATGGCTCAAACCGAACCAGAGCGTGGTGTCCGGCGTCAGGTCGATGTCCATGGTGCCGTAGAGGGTCTGGCGCTTGTTCGAGTTCATGTCGACCCAGGTATTGCCGTCGTTGGTCTCGCCCACCAGACGCGCGCGGATCGTGCCTTCCTCGTTCAGCGCCGTGGACACATCGGCCTCCATGCCATAGGTGTCCCAGCTGCCGGCGCTCAGTTCCACCGAACCCTTGAGGTCCTTGCTGCTGGCGCGCTTGCGCACCATGTTGAGCGACGCGGACGGGTCGCCCGCACCGGTCATCAAACCGTTGGCGCCGCGGACCACTTCGACCCGGTCGTACATGGCCAGGCTGCTGAAAATCTCTCCCGAACTCCATGGCTGTTCATAGATGGTCGGCACGCCGTCGATCATCAGCGAATTGAGTTCAAAACCCCGGGCGTTGAACTGTGCGCGGCTGGTTTCGTAGCGGTTGACCGAGACCCCGGTGGCGTTGTTGACCACGTCGAGGATGGTTTTCAGGTCCTGGTCCTGGATGCGCTGCTGGGTCATGACGCTGACCGACTGCGGCGTCTCGCGCAGCGACATGTTCAGCGGCGTGGCGGTGCGGGCGGATTCGGTGGTGTAGGAGTGGGTGTCTTCGGTGACGGCGCCCGGTTCGGGTGCGGCGGTCTCGGTGATGGCGATCGCGTCGAGGGTCAGGGCGCCTGCATGTCCAGTCTGCTCAGTCTGATCCGCTGCCTGCACGCAAGGTGCGGTGATGACGATCCCGGCAGCCAGCATGTGCACGGCCAGAGCCAGGGGGCGCAGGGTAGAAGGTGTGTGCGGCGTAACGAAGGTGCGTGAACACAGGGAGAAAGAGGCGGGCATGCGAACTCACATCGGGTCATGTCGTTAATGATAATCAGTATCATACACAGCACTGAATCATTTCGAAATGATAACGATGCGCATTTGTGGTTGCGGATCGAACACCTGGGCGCGGTGCCTGCCAGGCCTGCGCCGTAGCGTTGAATCAGACATATCGGTCAAAAATCTTCGCGAGCATCCCTTCTCAGCGACTGAGGCGAGACCCCAAGCTTGCGAACGAAAACCTCGCGCAGGTGGCGCCTGTCACGAAACCCGGTGTCCCGGGCGATGATTTCCAGAGAGTGGTGACCGCGCTCGATCATGTTCCTGGCGGCTTCCAGTCGCAGTTGCTCAACAGCCTTGGCAGGGGACAGGCCGGTCTCCGAGTAAAAGATCCGACTGAACTGGCGCTCGCTCAAATGAGCCTCCCTGGCCAGCACATCAACGGTGAGCGGGCCGGCCAGATTGGAGCGAGCGTATTCCAGCGCGGTTTGAACCCGATCGGATCGGGGGGCCATTTTCAGCATTTGAGAATGCTGCGATTGCCCACCCGATCTTCTGTGGTACATCACCATCACCCGCGCGACGTTGTTGGCAATGTCCGCCCCAAGATCCTTTTCCACCAATCCGAGTACCAGGTCCATCGCCGCGGAGAGCCCCGCCGAGGTCCAGATGGATCCATCGGTAATGAAGATGTGGTCAGCCTCCACGCGGGTAGCCGGGAAGCGCTCTTTCAACACGCTGGCGTAGGCCCAGTGTGTGGTGACGCGACGCCCTTCCAGCAGCCCGGCCTCTGCCAGCACGAAGGCGCCGGTGCAGAGCCCGGCGATGCGCTGGGAACGCCCTGCGGCACCCTTGATGAAATTCAATTCGTCGGGAGAGGTATCACTGGCGGTCGGGTCGACGATACCGGACACCATCCAGGTATCCACATCGGCTGCCGCGCTCGCCTGTCGGGTGTTGATGGACGCGCCTGCTGAGGATTTGACCTCGCCGCCCAGCAAGGAATAGTTGGTCACCTGATAGATCTCTTCCTTGGCGACCACGTTGGCGAACTCGAAGACAGACTGAGTGCCAAGCGCCATGACCTGGAAGCCGTCTGTCAGGAAGTAACCGATTTTATGCATGGTGTCTCCGTCCGGCGTCATGTCCGAAAACATGACCATAATTGTCGTATTAATTTCAGTCAATGCAATGCACGATGCAGTCTCAGGAATAAAAGCAACACCGCACGATTGAATAACAGTATTAAATGTTTTTCGCGAATCCGGCGGAGACTGAAGTTTAACTTTGACGTGGTGTTTTTGAATAGCTTCCATCGGTTTTTATACGAAGGGCTTTGTTTTTTTACCGATAAGTTTCCGGTCGATCCCAAGTGTCTGGTTATCGGCTGCCTTGATTAACTGTATTCAATAAGTGGATGTTTTTGACATGACTGAACAATCGGTAAGTTTAAGTGCGAAGACCCAATTCATCACGCTTGGGGATAGAAAGCTGGCCTATCGCAGCATGGGAGAGGGCAAGCCGCTCGTGTTGTGCGTGAGGTTCCGTGGAACCATGGAGTCCTGGGATCCGCTGTTTCTCGATAGTCTGGTCGCCCAGGGTTTTCAAGTCACGATCTTCGATTACAGCGGGCTGGGCCAGTCTTCAGGTGAGAAAACCTATAACCCTGGCGCCTTGGCCAAAGATGTCATTGAACTGATCAGTGCACTCGGATTGGGTAAGGTCATCCTGGGCGGCTGGTCGCTGGGGGGTATTGCCGCGCAGATCGTTCTTGCACAGGCGCCGCAACTGGTCAGCCATGTAGCGCTCATCGCAACAACGCCGCCTGGCCAATTGGTCAAGCCCGGAGAGGCACTGTTTTATGAATTGGCCAAGCGTCCCAATGATTACGACGACTTCGTCAAATTGTTTTTCGAACCCGCTTCTGCTGTCTCCCGCGCTGCGGCCGAACGCTCGTGGAATCGACTCTCCGTCCATCGGGACGACGCGAGCCCCGACGTGCCTGCCGCCTGGGCGGCAGAACAGCTGGGCGAGGGGCCGAAGAACCCGGTGTTTGCGGTGGACGCCGTACTCCAGGCCATGAAAGTGACTTCGGTTCCCATTCTGCACCTGGGGGCTGATCACGACATCGCGTTCCCCGTCGAAAACTGGCACGCACTCAGCGGCCAGCTCCCGACCCTGCACCTGGTGACATTTCCGGGCACAGGCCACGGCCCTCATTTGCAGTTCCCGCGCAGCGCTGCCAGGCACATTGCGGCCTTCGTCGAGGCGTCCGGCGAATCAATCGGCTGAAGCCGCAACAACAGGCCGTTTTAACCGCGAACATGACCATCGCTGAGTCAGTTCGCGGTGTTTGCGTGAAATATTCGGGTAGTGGTCAATAACGCCAACAAACTTGATGTTCGAAATACTCGTACAGCAAGTGCACGACATTTAGCATCTGCGATGTCGATTCTCGCCCGCAATGGGCATTTTTGGTGCAGTCATAAATGTGGAATCAGGTTCTGGTATTCCACTCCAAACTTTTTCAATGGCTTGGTACTCATACCCAAGTATAGTGAAATCAGACTTTTCTCCTTTGTACAGTGGCTAAAAGCCATTGTATGGTGTGGCATTGTCTCTCCCAATATAAGCAATGGCGGACGACAATAAGCATTGTTTGGAACAAATGCAGACGTGAGTCGCTATTTGCCTGGAGAGTCAGATGTCTATTGCAGTTCGATCGGTTTATCTTCCGGAGTTTACGCTTGAGTTCTGCTGGACTTTGATTGCTGTTCAGGTGCTGACCAATGGCTTGCATTCAGGCTGGTTACGGAGCATCCGATGAGGCGACATATCCTGATTATAGGCGCTGGATTTTCAGGCATCAGTGGGGCTCTAAGCGCGGCACTTTTTTTGAAGAAAAACAACTGCACCGATGTATCGGTAACCGTTCTGTCGCCGCTGCCAACGGAGCATGGAGCGTTGGTGTTTGATGAGTGCGGTTCACGAAAGATGGAATCGTTACTGACTCAGTTGTTTGAAAATGGCCGCATAAAGTTCGTAGCGGGCATTGCCAATGGCATCGATGCTGTTCGTCATCGCGTTGAGTACACGGCATCACAAGGCATTTATTCATGGATCACTTACGACAGACTTATTCTGGCCGCGGGAAGCCGTGTCGTGAGGCCTCACCTTGATGGCGTGGAGCATGCCTTTGACGTTAACCCGCTGGACACGACGGCTTGCCTGGAAAAACACATCACGGCACTGGCTCATTACCCGGATTCGACAGCGCGTAACACGGTGGTCATCTGCGGTGGTGGTTTTAGCGGGCTTGAGTCTGCGACGCGCATACCCGCACGACTGCACAGCCGTCTTGGCCCGGATGTGAAAATCAAGGTGATCGTGATTGATGGCAGTGCCGAAATGGGTTCGGGACCAGCGGGCAGACTCAATCCTCAATTGGCCCAATCAGTGGCTCGTCACGACATAGAGTGGCATCTGAATGCAAGGGTCGCCTCACTCGATACCAATGGAATTACCCTGATCGATGGCCGCCGTATCGAATCCAAAACAGTGGTTTGGACGGTGGGTCATCGTGCAAGTCATCTGACTGAACACATTTCGACCCGGTGCGATCGACTGGGCCGTCTTCATGTCGATCAAAGCCTGCAAGTGCTTGGGCACCAGGACATCTACGCCGCAGGAGATGTCGCAGCGCTCGGTTCAGTGGACGAAGGTTGCTATCCGACACGGTCCTACCAACTTGCCGTCTCGATGGGGGATACAGCGGGACATAACGCCGCTGCCGACATACTCGGTGCTCCCCGCAAAACCTGTCTCCAGCGTGAAGCGATCGATATTAACGCTTGAACCGCGATCAATGAATTGTCCCTCACTCAAATATCCGGCCTGTCATCTGCATGCGCCTGCACACGTTCCGCTGGCGTGTGGGGCAGGCCTTCCAATACTGATGTCCATTTCGAGTATTCCTATGTCCTGGTTTCCAAATATAAAACTCAAGTCAAAACTGCTGACTGCATTTGGCCTGTGTGCATTGATAACAATCGTGGTGGGTGTGTTGGGGCAATCGGGAAGTGCGCGGCTATATGCATTGTTTCGAGAAACAGTCGACAACAACCTGTTTTGCATTACCAAAATCGGATCGGTCAAGGCCAATGTCACGTCTACCAGCCGCAACCTGTTCAAGGTGATCAGTCTTTCAACGCTCGATGTCAATAAAGAGGAACTTGCGGAATCCATCAGTGGCCTCAGAGACAACCAGAAACAAGTCGAAGTCGACTTCAGGGCCTACCGCACTGCACCCCTTGAAAATGACGAGCGCCTGGCCGGTGATGCTTTTCAGAACGATTGGCCGGTCTATGTGGCGGCGGTCGAAGAAACGCTCAGGGCGCTCGAAAAAGGCGACATCCATCGAGTGGAATACCTGGTAGGCAATGTGCTTTCGCCCAACTACCGCAAGATCATGGACGAGTTGAAGATCATCATCGATTCCAATGCGCGTCAGGCCGCCAGCGCGGCTGCCCTTGGCGTGCAGACCAATGAACAGGTGACGTGGATGCTGTTCATCGGATCGCTGATAGCCGTGGCGTGCGCCATTGCGCTGGGCTTGATCGTGACGCGGATGATCACTCAACCGATTTATCAATCGATGGCCGGTGCCTTTCGAATCGCGAACGGTGATCTGACACAACCCATCGCCGTGGGTGGCACGGACGAGACCGGGCAGTTGCTCAATTCACTGGCCGATATGCAGGCCAACCTCAAGGCAACTGTGCAGCAGATCGCCAGTGCATCGGATCAATTGGCTTCGGCGGCCGAGGAGCTCACCGTTGTCACCGATGACAGCACCCGGGCATTGGTGCGCCAGAACGACGAGATCCAGCAGGCGGCGACCGCGGTCAATGAGATGACAGCGGCCGCCGAAGAAGTTGCGCGCAGCGCCGCCAGTGCTTCGCAATCCTCTGCCCAGACTGCCGATGCGGCCCTCAAGGGGCAGGCTCAGGTGCAGCAGGCCGTCAGTGCCATGGACACCATGGCGTTGGAAATCACCGATTCGACCCAGCGTGTCGAGGCCCTGGCCGGGCAGATTCGCGACATCACCAACGTGCTGGAGGTTATCCGCAGCATTGCTGAGCAAACCAATCTGCTTGCGCTCAATGCGGCCATTGAAGCCGCACGAGCAGGCGAGCAGGGCCGAGGGTTTGCCGTGGTTGCCGATGAAGTTCGGGCGCTGGCCCACCGGACCCAGGTGTCGACGGGTGAAATCGAGACCATGATCAATACGGTGCGCAAGGGGGCTGACGAGGCGGTTCAGGCCATGGGCAAGAGCCAGGCCCTGGCGGTCAGTACGCAGTCATTGGCCAGCCAGGCAGGGCTGGCGCTGGAACGCATCAGTGAAGGCGTCAATCAGATGAACGAACAAAATCTGGTGATCGCCAGTGCGGCGCAGGAGCAGGCGCAAGTCGCAAGGGAGGTCGATCGCAACCTGGTCAATATTCAAGACTTGTCCTCTCAATCCGCAGCGGGTGCCACGCAGACGAATTCATCGAGTCAGGAACTCTCGCACCTTGCCTTGTCGTTCAATTCAATGGTGGGCAAATTCACGCTTTGAGTCACTGGCGCTTGAGTTGGAAGCTGCGGCAAACGGCCGGTCGCAGCGGTGTGATTTTCCGCTGCGATGGCCGCGTCGCCTTGAGGGGTTGAAGCAGGTCGCCGTCAGGCCGTGGTCGTTTCCAGTTCCAGCAATGGCAGGGCAATTGAAAACACCGCGCCACCGTTTTCGTTGCTGGTCGCCCAGATTCTGCCGTCGTGGTATTCGATGATCGAGCGGCAAATGGACAGCCCCATGCCGAGCCCTTCGGTTTTGGTGGTAAAGAACGGTTTGAACAGCGAATCCATCGATTCAGGGCTGATGCCCGCGCCGCAATCCCTGATCTCGAGCATCGCCTCGCCTTGATGCGTCCATGTGCGAACCCGCAGGATTCGACTGCGCGGGTCGATCTCGGTCATCGCCTGACAGGCATTGATGATCAGATTGAGTATCACCTGCTGCAATTGCACGCGGTCAGCCAGGACACAGGCCAAGTCCACGTCCAGTTCCAGTCGCAATTTCACGTGACTGCGGCTCAGCTCGAACTGCACCAGGCCCAGTGTGTCGGTGACCAGTTCGTTGAACGAAACGCGTCGCCGCTCCGGGTCGCAGTTGCGTGACAGCGTCCTGATCCGCTGGATCACTTCGCTGGCGCGGATAGAGGAGTTGATCATGCGATCGAGCGACAATCGCACTTCCCGCAGATCAGGCTCAGTGCGGTTGAGCCAGCGCTGGCCGGCTTCCCCGCTGGCCCTGATGGAGGCCAGGGGCTGATTGACTTCATGGGCGATAGAGGCGGTCAACTCGCCCAGTGACGTGACGCGCGAAGCATGGGCCAGTTGCGACTGGGACCGCAGCAGCGCGTCCTTGGCTTCCTGCGCCGCGGTGACGTCTATCACGGCGCCCACGTATTCGAAATCCTCGTGCCGGGTCTCCAGCGGGTTGGCAATCAGGTGGATATGTTTGATGCGACCGTCAGGCATCAACAGACGATGTTCGACTTCCAGTCGGGGCTCATGTCGCGTTGCCTGGTCGAAGATGCTTTGCGCAAGATGCCGGTCATCCGGGTGCGTGCGCTCCAGGATTTTGAGCATGGTCGGGCGCTCATGGGGTGGATACTCGAAAATCCTCGCGGCTTGCGCAGACCAGAAGATCTCCGAGCGGCCCACTCTGAACCCCACGCTGCCCACCAGGCTGAGCCGCTGCGCACCTTCAAGGTAAGCCTCGTTGCGCCGCAGGCTGTCGGACAGAAGTTTGCTGCGTACCGCCAGAAAGGTAATGGCCGACAGCGAAACGACACACCGTATGTAGGCACCGATCGCTTCAGTATGTTGATAGTCACGATCGACGATGAATATCACCGTCAGGATCAAAAGACACGCCACCGCCACGGTGATGACGATCCGGATTGAAAACACGTTGGCCGACATTAGGACCAGGGTGACATAGAGCACGGTGGTCGCCACGCTCAGATCGGTGACGAACTTGAAGAGGACGACGAAAGAGGCAACGGACAAGGCCACCAGGAGCGCGACAGTATCGACATGTAGATAGGATTTTTTCAGCGTCAATGGCGTCATTTATGTATTCGGCTTCACGGTTGAATGAGGAAAGTATCCGATCTCGATCAGCGCCTGCCTTGCAGCGCCTGAGCCCAGAAAACACGGGGCACGGGACTGCGATAACCGAGACATGGGCATACTCAGTTCATGCTAGGTGGGTTGCCTGAAAAGATAAGCCGCTGTTGGTGACACAGGTTGTCGCGGCAAATTGCACAATCGTCAGGTCGATTGCCTGCTACTCAACGCTCATGCTGTTTCAGAAAATCGATGAACACCCGCAGCTTCTGCGGCATGGCGCTGCGGCTGAAGTAATACAGCGACAGGCTGCGCTGTGGGCTCCAGTCTTCTAGAACCCTGATCAGGCGGCCGTCAGCCAGTTGGTCCTGAACATAGCGGTCATAAAAGTAGGCAAAGCCGCAACCATCCAGCGCAGCCTTGAGCATGGTCATGCCGTCGTTACTGGAAACGCGCCCCTTGGTGTCGATTTCCACGTCCTGGCCGTCCCGTGAAAACGTCCAGCGCTCACAGGTGCCGGTGACGGCGCTGTTGTAGCGGATGCAGTCATGGCCCAGCAAATCCTCAGGTACCCGCGGGATGCCGTGGCGTGAGATATAGTCCGGTGAAGCCACCACCGCCATGCGTATGCCCGTGCCCAGCGGCACCGTCACCATGTCCTGCTGCAGAATCCTGTTCACCCGGATGCCCGCGTCATAACCGTCATTGACGATGTCAACCGAACGACTTTCGATGCCAATGTCCAGGTTGATATCCGGGTATGCCGCCAGGAACCTGGGTAACAGTGGTTGCACGAACATGACGTAGGCACTGCGTGACATTGTCAGCCGCAACGTACCGCAAGGGATGGTCGCCACGTGAGCCAGATCGCTGAAGGCGCCCTTGAGCTCCCTGACCAGTGGCGCGACTTTGCTGTAGAACGCCTCACCGGCTTCGGTCAGGCCAACACTGCGAGTGGTTCTGTTGAACAGCCGCACCCCGGCCCGTTTCTCCAGTTGGCGAATGGCATGGCTCACCGCCGATTTACTCACGCCCATGACCACTGCGGCGGCTGTGAAGCCACGCGTATCGGCCACACAGACGAAAACAGTCAGTAGCTCGAACCCCTCGGTATCAATTGTCAAAAGCGCTTTACCTCAAACTTGCAACATGGCTGCGGCGAACTTCGAACTCTGGAGCTTGTGAATTTTGAAGCTGCGCCATAGTGCCAGATACCGCCAGGCGCTTTTTAACACCTGGGTTTGGTTCAACCATATGAAGGTATAGGGGTTTGGGGTGCCAGAGTCAGCGCTCGCCCACTTACCGCACGCCCGAATCCTTGCGCAATTGCGCCGGACTCACCCCCAGCCGCTGCTTGAACGCAGTCGCCATGTGCGCCTGGGAGTTGAAGCCGCAGGTGAGGGCGATCTGTGTCAGGGGCAGGGTGGCGTCGCGCATCAGGGCGCGGGCCCGCGCCAGGCGGCGGTCGATCAGGTAGCTGTGGGGGCTCTTGCCGGTGGCGTGCTTGAACGCCCGGATGAAATAGCCTTCGGACAACCCCAGCACCTGCGCCATTGCCTGTACCCCGAGTGGGCCGTCGAGGCCGTCCTCGATGAACTCGTCGAGCAAGCGCATCCGGCTGCCGGTGATGGAGCCGCTGTGCGCTGTCGACGGTATCGACCCCGACTCGGCACGTTCGGCCAACGCCAGGGCCCAGGCTTCCCAATCGTCGTCCACCGACGTGCGCAGCAGCGCGCTGCGTATTCGCTGGGCGAGGGCGGTCGCCTGCGGATCGATGCGATTGTTGAAGGCGTGGTCGCCACGCAACGGCAGGCCGTCGGTGCGGATCACCCGCAGGTATTCGCCGCCCGATGGGGATTCGGACAGCACGTCACAGCCGATGGGCACGAACGCCAGTCCGTTGGGCAGGGCCAGGAAAGGTTGCACCCGGTCACTGCCGATCGCGTGTACGCCGCGCTGGCTGTCGAAGGCAAAGCCGATCGCCGATTGGCGCGCCACATAGCGGGTGGCATAGGCCGAACCGGGCAGCAATTCGATCGCCCATGGCCCGGCCTCGACACGGCGCACCGGTTCGGCGGGAGGGGGCGGTGGCGGGCGGTTGCGCTGGCTCATGCCCACCATAGTAGTGAAGCACCGGGGTAAAAGTCAGGTCAGTTTTCTGAAAGCCAGCCTGCCCCCCCCGCGCCTAGACTGGGAAAAACCTCAAGGAGCTTGCCCATGCACACACTGACCCGCGTTGATCTCGAACAGGCTGCCCGCCAGGTTTACCAGGTGATGCCGGCCACCGCCCAATACGCCTGGCCCTTGCTGGCCGAGCGTCTGGGCTGCACGGTGTGGGTCAAGCACGAAAACCACACGCCGACCGGTGCCTTCAAGGTGCGCGGCGGTATTACCTTCATGCACTGGCTCAAGCACACCCATCCGGACGTGAAGGGCATCGTCACCGCCACCCGCGGCAACCATGGCCAGAGCCTGGCGCTGGCGGCCGGTGCCCTGGGGTTGCGGGCGTTGATCGTGGTGCCTGAGGGCAACTCGGTGGAGAAGAACCAGGCCATGCGCGGCTTCGGCGGCGAAGTGGTGGAATATGGCCGCGACTTCGACGAGGCCCGGGAAGAGGCCGCGCGCCTGGCGAAACTGCACGATCTGTATCTGGTGCCGCCGTTCCACAGCGAACTGGTCAAGGGCGTGGCCACTTACGCGCTGGAATTGTTCGACGCGGCACCTGAGCTGGACACCGTCTACGTGCCGATTGGCTGCGGCTCGGGGATCTGCGCGGTGATCGCCGCCCGCGATGCGCTGGGGCTGGACACCGACGTGGTGGGCGTGGTGTCCACCGAGGCGGCAGCCGCCAAACTGTCGTTCGACGGCGGCGAAATCTGCGAAACCCCCTCGGCCAACACCTTCGCCGACGGCCTGGCGGTGCGCAAACCGATTCCCGAAGCCTTCGCCGTGTACGCGGCCGGCGCGGCACGGATCGTCTCGGTCAGCGACGCACAGATCGCCGACGCCATGCGCGTGTACTACACCGACACCCACAACCTCGCCGAGGGCGCAGGCGCGGCGGCATTGGCGGCGTTGATGCAGGAGCGGGAGCGCATGCAGGGGAAAAAGGTAGGGGTGGTGCTGTCGGGGGGGAATGTTGATCGA
>Ga0182005_1000862_pt1 | contig 13505 bp, 26 predicted proteins | sample Sormic07211103_1_FD_123021 | JGI IMG/M metagenome (GOLD analysis project Ga0182005, IMG submission 123021) | Rhizosphere microbial communities from Sorghum bicolor, Mead, Nebraska, USA - 072115-103_1 MetaG | ecosystem: Host-associated > Plants > Roots > Rhizosphere | place: USA: Nebraska...
CGCGGCCGTGGGACCATCATGCAGCTCCTTTCAATACCATCGCGACCAGATCATTGCCTTCTGACCGACTGAACGCTGTCCAATCAACGTACCAGAGTTTGCCGATTTGCTCGCCGGGCACCTTGCCGTTGCGGATGTAGTTGCGGATCGCTTGGGGGCAGGGTGGTGTGCCGTTTTCACCCCAGCGCCGGCGCTGGAATTCACTGATCTTGATCAGCTCTTTTTTCATTGGGATGCTCCATGCCGCGCGTGGCGGCAGAAGGTGGTGATGGGTTACAGGTTCACTACCTGACTGTTCGGATCGAAAGGTTTCTCATCAGGATCTACCACCAGGCGCGGCACGTTCTTTTGAAGAAACTCATCGAAACACTGTGGGCAATAACTGGCCTGAGTGGTCTGAAGCTGAGCGTGCCCGGTGTAGCCGCACTTCGGACACTTGAGTGCTGTTGGGATAATGAAAGCCATGAGGATTCCTCGCCCGCCGTACACCGGCAGGCTGTTGAGTTGGGGGAGGGGTTACTGCTGGATCAGTTCGGCGGGGACTTTCACCGTCGCGCCGCGCTTGGCGAAGACCACGGCGCGAAAGACGGCGACAGTTCGGGTTTCGCCGGGCTGGCGGTTGAACGGTTCCCGGGCCGTATCGGCCAGCCAGGGTGACTGGTGGCCACGCTCGACCCAGACGCCGTACTTCGTGATCAGGTGCTCGGCGTCGGGCAGGGCGAAGAGATCCAGCTGGCCCGCGCCGGGTTGCTGATCACCCTCGATCGCGTTGATTGCCCAGTCCAGCGCAGGGCCGGTCAGTTCCTCGGTGCGGACGCTGACCAAGCGGTTCATGGCTTCCAGCGCCTGCCAACGCGATAAACCGTCATCAGGTTGTGATGGAGCGGCACCTTGAGCACATGGTCGAAAAACTCACCCTTGCCGGAGATGAAACCAGTTGGCACCTTGGTTCCTCCGGTGCCGAATTCTCGCCAGCATTCTTCGCCGCCGTTCTTGTCCCAGTAGGCGCGCTCGCGTTTTGGAATCTCATCGTAGGTTTTTTCGAACACGGAGATATCCGGAATATCACAGATCCGGCGCCATGCTGGATTGCGCTTGCACCAATCGGCGGCGTGCTGAGCAGCCTGCGCGGCAGAATAAAATTCTTTGATGATTGGTTCGTTCATCGCCACGGCCCCCTGTAGATCAGGTAGGCCATGTAGAGAGGGGCGAAGATCATGGCGTCACCTCAGCAGTTGGCAGCAATTCGCCGGCGAGCTCGGCAGCCAGGCCAACCGGGCACCAGTACCGCGGGCGCTGATGGTCCGGATAGGCTTCTTCACGAATCACCAGCCCTTTGCGGCGAAGGGATTTGAAGATGCTCAGCACAGATGGAGCTGCAACACCGAGCCGGTTCCCAACCTGATAGGTCAGGCCGCCCATGCCGAAGACGCATGCCTGGTCACACAGGGCGAGCTTCTCGCAGTCCTTCTGGTGCAGGTATGGCTGGGTATCGCGATAACGAAAGGCGTTCTCCCGCCCGATCTTGCGCAGCTCGTCGAGCACGGCCTGCTGATTCTCTGTCAGCTTCATGGCGTCACCTCGCGGCGTGCCCACCAACAGACCGGGCCGTTGTCAGTGTCGTGGATGGAAAGGCAGAACCAGCCTTCGCCTTCAGGTTTATCCGGATCCCAGTAGCTGCAATCCGAATCGCCCGCGTCGAAGTAACGATCAGAAACTGTTTGGTCGCTGTGGTACTCGAGCTCGACCATTTTCACTTGCAGGCCCTGCTCGATGATCCAGTCCTTGCACTTGTCTCCGTCACCCTCATCGAAGTCGGGCAGGTCGGGATGCTGAAACATGCCGTCCTCATCGCGAACGACCGGAGCTGGCTGGATCAATTTGATTTCTTCAGGCATGACTTCGTCCTTGCCGCTATAGCGGCTGACTTTGAGGGGGAGGGTGGCTTGGGAAAAATCTGATCTTTTTTGTTAGAGTGATGTACGAATTTCGCAAGGATTTTGGCGATGCCGCAATTGAAACATTATTGGATCGATCAAGTGGAATGGTGGAGCAGCCGAAGCTTAGAGTGGTGGGCCGCTCACCTAACTGCAACTTACGTCGGGGGTGCTCTCCTGATCATGGGGGCAAAGTTTGAAGAACTCGTATTACTAAAGCTCAATGAGATAGGAGATCTCGCGGCTGGCGTGTTTGGTCCGGTTGCATTCCTGTGGCTTATTTTAGGATATCTGCAACAGGGCAAAGAACTTCGAATAAGCTCTGAAGCACTGCGGATGCAGGCTGATGAAATGAAGGCACTTGTGTCGCAGCAGGTGGCTATAGTTGAAGCACAAAATCTAACTCTTTTGAATCACGAAGCTTCATTGGAGCCATTGCTCGATCTCGTTTACGCAGGGGCAGGTAGTGGTAATCTTGGAAAGTATTTTAGGCTAACACTGAATAATAAAGGTAGCTACTGTGAACATATATTCAGACAGCTACTTGTTTGGGGAACGGAGATTAACGCTGCTAGAATGCCTGCAATGGCTAAAGACTCCTCTGAAAGATTTATAATTATGGATGAGTTTGATGGTGGTGTAGAACATGAGCTTAGATTTTACTATAAGAGGATTGGCGGATACGTTGGTTTTCAAGGTTTTACAATTATTAAATATAATAAGAATGGTGCTGATTCACTTTTGATAATAAAAAAGCCTTATAAAACTATCATTGGAAATCCTGAAGATGTTCCGGACTTCATGCTGGTCTGAACGCGTAATGTCCAAGGGCAACACTACCGCGCCGGCTTGTGCGTCTCCCGGCTGTACGGGTTGAACAACCACCAGCGGTCAATGTACATCTCGGTGCCGTCGGCGGACATGATGTGCTGGTACGGGGGTGAGCTTGGCGCGGGCGATGAGCCAGTCGGCGATTGCCGGGCGCGCGAGTACTTTGGCGATGATTCGCCAGAAGAGATTGATCATGCTACGCGCTCCTTTTGATAGAAGTCCCACGCGGCCTTGTCGCCCTGGGCCACGTACCAGCGCAAGGTGCCGTCGCCGTCGTGATCGCTCACAGACCCGCCATACTGCGAGCCAGGGAACTGGAATTTTGCCGACATGGAAATCCGTGGCCACCCGATGCTCCATTCGGTAAAGGTCAGATCTGGCCGCTCGGCCAGAACCTTCTCCTTGAATGCCTCACCCTTGGCGTTTGCATCAGCGATTTCCTTGTCTCGCGCGTTTTTGCATCCGTGATCGCAGTAAACGTGCTTTCCGTCATAGACGATCGCGAGCGGATTGCCTTCGTCGTCTTCCTCGTCCTCGTGGATTTGGTTTTCGCAGTTGTTGCAGTACAACCACCAGCCCTGCTCGTGGTAGGCCTTGGCCGGGATGAAGCGCTGACCTGCGAACTGATCAGCCCACGGCGCGCGCCGGCAGAAATCGACCTCTTCGAAGGTTAGGTTCAGTTCGTTGCCGCCCTCGCGGCGCGCCGTAGCGCTGTTGGTGGCGAACGTGATCACTTGTTCACCTTCAGAGCCTTCACCGACGTGATAGGCCTTCATCTTTTCTGTGGGCATGGGGCGTCCTATGCCGGGGCATGCCCGGGCGGTGGAGGGTGGTGGGTAATCAGCTACAGTTCAGGGATCAGTCAAAAAGGAGAAGGCCATGAGCTGTTTGATATGCGAGGGTGATGCCGAAATAATCCCGTCTCAGGGAGACTACGTTGAGCGCGTTTGTAAGACGTGTGGGCATTATCGCGTAAGCGGTACGATCGCTTCTCAGTTGGAAACATTGAATCGTAAATTCGATGTAGATCAGATGAGGCTATATGTGCAACGGGAGGCTGCGAAGGGCGGGGTGCCGTTGATCACCAGTTACGTTGCGTATCTCCATTGATGATCACGCAGCCGCCATAAGCGCTTCTATGATCCGCTGCCCGGCGAGCGGCGGAACTGCGTTGCCGGTCATGTGCATCGTCAGCTTGTGGTTGTCCGGGCGTAGTGTGTCCTTCGGGAAAGACTGAGCTGCCATCGCTTCGTCAGCGCTGATCATCCGCATCCTGTCGCCGTCGACGACTGCCCAGCGGTCCAGTGTGGTGATGGTGCCGATCGGCCGATCAAGGCTACGGCCAGTGAGACCCGAGCCTGAACCGTAGTAGGGCATCACGAACCGGTCACCAAAGCGCTCGCGACCATTCTTCACGCGGATCAGTGTCGAGGCGGCGCGGCGAGGCTTGTTGATCGGCGACCATTTGCCAGCGTCGAAGTCGATGATCTCGCGAGCCGGTACGTGCTGATAGCGGGGTAGTTGCAGGTGCAAGGGTGCCTTGCTGCGCGAGCAGACCATGAACAGGCGAACACGATGCTGCGGGACGCCGAGATCGGCGCAGTCCACGATGTGCGGCGCCAGTGCGTACCCCAGTCTCTGCATTGCGTCAGCCCAGGCCGGGTAAAGAATCCAGTCCATGAACTCCGGTACGTTCTCGATCACCGCGAACTCCGGCCGGTTGACCTCGGCGTTCTGTACCGGCGCCCAAGCTGTCGATCGCGAGTTGTCGTGCTGAGGGTTGCCGGCAGCCTTGCCGCGAGCCTTGGTGTGCCCTTGACAGCAGGGAGAGGCGAGCATCACGTCGTGCTTCGGCACGTCCGCCCAATTCGCCTGATGCAGATCCTGACAGGCGTGGATGGTGTCCGGGTTGTTCCGCGTGTGCCATTCGACTGCCTCGGGCCAGTGGTTTGCTGCCCAGAGAACATTCAGGCCGGCGTTGCGGCCGCCCTTTGTCCATCCGCCGAACCCGGCGAACAAGTCGATTGCTGATTGCATAGGGGATCCTCGCCGGCTGGCGTGAAGTGGTGAAGTGATGGAAGATCTAAAGCCTTGAGAGCATTCAGAGGAAGAAAGGCATGACCCAGAGCCAACAGCGTGCGAAGGACCGGTTTTTATCGTTTTTATTGTTGTCGGTATTTGCGGTGGTGTTGGCAGTCATCGTGGCGGTTGGAGCGTACCGATATACGTTTGGCGGAGCTTTGGCGGCTCACTCGGTAGAGTGGTCTAACTTTGGCGGATACGTCGGTGGATTATTCGGACCTCTTGTATCTTTTGTTACGCTTTTGGCCGTACTGAAAACTGTATATATGCAAAGAGAGTTGCTGGATGTGCAGAAACATGAATTCACTCAGCTCTTAGAGTTTCAGCGCCTCGAATCCCTCAAACAGGACGAGCAGCTGGCGCTAGCAAAATCGGAGGCCAACAGAGCAAAGGTTCACGCTTATCAAACCGCGGTCCTTAATCTGATAGAGAGCTACAGTAATGAGTTCAGACTAGAGTCAAACGAAATGTTCGCGGCTGCTGATAGGGTTTCCTCGAAGCACCTCTCTATTCTTCAAGGAGTAAATGCCGTAGCGGGCTACGAAGAACGAGGAAATAAGGCGCGAAAGAAAATAGCAGCTTTCAAAATACTAGCCTTAGAACTTACTGTTACTGAATTCTCCAGTGTTGACGAAGTTAGAGAGAAATTTGCTCCTCAACTGCTAGAAATACTCAACATTGAGGAAGACCAAGGATAATTACTTCATCGTCTGGCTCTGGAGGATCGTCAGCGAGCGACTTCATGCCGGCTGCCTGAATAATGCGCGACACCTTTTCAGAAACAACAAAAGGTGTCGTGACACACTTGAGCATCTTCGCCTGGGTATCGAAGTCGGCGGCGATCAGGTTTCTCAGCAGGTTCTGGTACACCTCCTGCTGGTTGTTGAAGCCGTGGGCGGCCATGACTCGCTTGAGGTCTGGCTTGAACACGCCGGCGACTTCAACCGTAAACTTCTCGACGCCCAGTGCTGCGTTCTTGGCCGCTGACTTCTCGCGCTTCTTGCGCTGCTTGATGGCTTCCGCTGTCAGTTGCGGCTCTTCCACCGTCAGTTCCTGTTCTTCGGCCATGGCCTACCTCTTCAATTCCGCTGGCCGGCAAGTCCAGCCAGGTCTGTCGGCGGCGCTGGTGCGCCCGGTTGATTGCAAGCGGTAACTGTTTGGCAGCTGATAGTGGCGCCGGGCGTGGACGCTTGTGTTTCTCATGTCAGGCGCTGCAACCCCGTGAACGGTGGTGGCAATTTGGTTTGAGTTGGGGTATTACGGGTGACCGTCATGGAATCGGATCAAGGAGCGGTTGATGGCCAATAATGTAAAGAGCGAGTTACCGGAGCACTCTGATAAGCCGTTGACATGCGGACTTATAATGCCGATATCTAGCATCGATGGTTGTACAGCTGAGCACTGGGCAGAAGTGAAAAGTATAATCACGGATGCGGTAAATGCGATTACTGAATTTTCGTTTTCTGTTAATTTGGTAAGCGATCAGGAAGATGTAGGTGTTATTCAAAAGCGAATCGTACAAAATATTTATTCGTCCGATGTGGTAATTTGTGACGTTAGTTGTAAAAATCCTAATGTTATGTTTGAGCTTGGCATGAGGTTAGCATTCGATAAGCCTACATTAATCATAAAGGATGATGGGACGGATTATTCTTTTGATACAGGGGTTGTTGAGCACCTTAATTATCCTAGAGATCTTAGGTTTGCTAAAATAGTTTCATTTAAACAGAATTTAGCGTCCAAGATATGCGCGACTTATAAGGCTTCTTTAAATGACGCATCTCAATCATTTTTAAGCAGTTTTGGTACTTTTAAAGTTGCTAAGTTAGACCAGGCTGAGGGTAGCCCTGAGCAGGTTTTAATAGAAATGGTGCAGGATCTGTCAAAACAGATTTCGAAAATTGGGAATGATTTTTACAATCGCGAGGCATATGCTCGGACGATAGGTGGTAGTTCGGGGCTGCTTGCATCTGCTTTTAATGAGTTGCCTATGTCTTCCAAGTCCGTGAATGTTCGGAAACTGATTGTAATCAGCTCCGGCCCGGCTGAGTCGATGGAGACATTGGCCACCTCCGTTGCATCGATGGGGGTTGAGATGAACTTGACAGCGAGGCCGGATAAGAACGGTTCAACAGAATATGTGCTAACGATACATGGCTCTAGCTCTGAACTATTTCAAAAAATTAATGCTCTTGCTGCTAACGCAGGGGTGATAATTAAGGAGCTTCGCCGGATTTGATGTTGGATGCGTTGTCATTAAATAAGTTATTGCGGTGCTATAGCGCTGATCGAGAAGGGGAGGCGTAGAGCCTGAAGCCTTTCTCTTGGGCGATCAGCGTTACTCCGAGACCGGTCGTGGCAGCGGATTGCGTGGCGGACTTTTCAGTTGGTCGATCTGTCCGCCGGCGGCCAGGTATTGCGCGATTCGTTCAGCGATCGACTCGGCGTCCGGTCGGTGCTGCTCGACAAGGTTGAGGTGGTTGCTGATCATACTGGCCTTACTTGATCCGGATCGAGCTTTCGCCGCGCTCAAGGTGAGCCCAGACCGGTTCCGGTATCAGTTCATGTTCCGCGTCTTCGCCGGCTTCGATGCGCCTGCGCACCGCGTCGTTGTGATCACGGATTTCTTTGAGTTTCACGGCGATAGTTTTTTTGTCTGGAGTGATCACGCTCTTCAACGTGACAAACTCGTCAGGCACTGCTTGCTCGTTGTCGACAATGACCTTCTCGGGCGAGAGCGCGAGTGTGATAGTGAACAGTGGTCGTTTGATGGACTTGATGTCGGCGGCCTCCATGTTCCGGCGCAGGTAGTCGCTGAGTTGACCAACAGCGTTTTTCTTGATGCGCTTGAGCTCGTTCAAGCGATCAACCTCCTTGTCGATGGCGTCAATGTCACCTTCGATGTTCCGGCGCAGCATTACGACGTTGTCGGCCTTCACTTCGAACTCGCCCTTGATGCCGTCCATGGTGTCTTGGATAGCCTGGCGCAGTCCTTCGTCGTCGCTATCAGCCAAGGCTGCGAGCTCGGCCATCTGCACATTCAGTTTGTAAAGGTCAGTCATGCTGCACCCTCTATAGCGTCCTCAAGGTCCGCTTTGCGGGCGTCCTTAGCGCGGGTGAATTTGAGTTTGTGGGCTTCGCGCTCTGGATCGTTCTGGCGCAGTGCCATCTTCCGCATCGCCGATTTGTAGAGCTGCTCCAACTCGTTGAGTGATTGCGCGGTACCGATCAAGTGGAGTGTTTCAGCCAGCCATTCGCGGTATTCAGCAGCCAGACGCTCCTTCGCTTCGATCTTGTCCTCGGCGCGCTCGATTTCGGCTTCACCCAGGCGTTCGTTAACATAGTGAATGTCGTCGTAAAGACCCAGGCGAACGTCGGCGGAGAAGCCGAGCTGGCTCAAGCACTTGCCGATCGCATCAGTAAGGGATTTCTTTGGAGCATCAAAGTCAGTGCTGATGCTTCCGAATTTGTTCTGAGTGATGAAAGGCGTGTGTCCGTAGTGCGTGATGGTTTTACGCTCGCCATCACCACCCAAGTACCAAAGTGCGACCTTGAGGGTGTGCACTTGGGCATGGGCTAGCACCGAACCTTCTTTGTTCAAAAGTGGGCCGCCAATATCGAAGCGTTCTTCGATGACGTCGTAACCCCAGCCGGTACCGCACGGTCCGAATTGTTCGGTGGCACGTTTAGCCAGGTACTGGGCGTTCACTGCAGTACCCGTGAAGCCGCCGAGACCGGTGTATTCCTTGGTGAATTTGGGGTCGGTCTTTTCGACTTCTTCCCATAGGGCCAGGTTGGGTGCAGACATGACTATCTCCCGCCGCGCAAGTACGCAGCTCTGAAAGAAGTGGGTTACTGAGTGATGCGGTCGGCGAGAGCGCTGAGCAGCATCAGGAAGGTGAAAACGCCGAGGGAAGAGAACGCGCCGCGCCAGATGATCAGTCGGCGCGCCCACTGGCGACTGGTCACTGGAACACCTTGTAGGTGGTCGACTGCGGCGGCTGGCAGGTGCTGGAGGAATCGCGCGCCACGTTGTAGCTGGCCATCACGATCAGCAAGCCGCCGGCGAGAACCCAAAACATGATCTTCATGTCCGAGCCCTCACGGCGATGCGTCCGCCTTTCATGGTTACCGACAGGCGCTGCGGGAGATTGTCGACCAGATCCTCGCGCTTGCGGCCGATCACCTCGTTGAAGGGAAGGCCGAAGCCGAGCAGGGCGATCTTGTTTTCGATGTCCTCGAGTTGCTCATCGATCAGCGATTTAACCGGTGCCGTACTCATGCGTCCTCCTTGCGCCGCTGACAGGTGTCACGCAGGCGTTTGCAGTAGTGGTTGAACTCGTCAGTGGTGATTGCGCCGTCGGTGAAGAGGCGGGTGATCAGCGCCTGCACCAGCAGACTGATGTCTTCTTCGCCGGCGGGCGCCGACACACCTTCTAGGGCTTGGTCGATCAGGATGTGAGGGCTCAAAACCCGCACTCCCGCTCTACGCGATCGCTTTCGCGCTTGGCATCTCGGTATTCGTTGGCGCGCACCGCGACCAGGTCGCTGGCGAGCCGCCGGACGATCTGTGGATCACCGCCGACGGCTTCAATGGCCCACTTGTGCAATACACCGCCATCCCCGCGACAGATCAGTTCGATCAGGATTTTCTCGATGTACCGATCGGGATCAGGGTTCGCGGCCATGTGATCCGCCAGCGCCTCCGGTAAGTGGTCAGCGTTTACCAGGACCTTGCTGCGACCTACCGGATTTGGCGCCTCGACGTGGCGTCGATAAAGCAGATCGTCGACCGACTCGGTCATCCATTCCTGACCTGCCTCCGTGTCGAGAAAGTCGTCTTCCGGGATGTGCTTGCGCAAAGCTGACATGGGCGCCTCCAGAGTGGCGGGGTGTTGATCCAACAAAACTCGGATGCACTCGTTCGCTCCGCTGGTTGCCGTTGGGCGCGGAGGGGGGTGCATTCGGGATTTGTTGGGGGATGATGGGTGCAGATGACCGGGCGCGAATCCGGCGAGAGCGGACCCTTTCGGGACGACCGCTCGGAGGAGCAACCAGTAAAGCTGGCGCCTATTAACCTGCGTTTCTCCAGGGCCGCCGAAGCGTTCAACCCAGCTTTCAACGCCGCATCTGCTTGCCGGTCACGTCTCCGGCGCCGAGTTCCACGGCCGTATTCAGTTCGCCAGCGCTCGATAACAACCGATTCTGGGATTGATGCAGGTGGGCGGTTATAGGCCGCAGTTTCGTCCGCATCGGGATGTGATCTGTCGTCCGGTCTGGGCTGCCCGGCTTGCTGGCTTTCGCCTCCCACATTCCGCCGCTCCGGCTTCCCATTTCTGGGCCCACCCATTGCGGGGCAAACAGATCACACCCCGATGCGCTCTCATAGAGAGGATCGGGCAGTTAACGACAGGCTGTCGTGGCGCTGGTTGTTCAGCAGTCGTATGGAGGCTTTTCGCCGATTCGCTTCAGCTTTTCTTGCTGGAATGCCTCGGCGATATCGAAGGCCTTGGTCACGACAAGCTCGGGGCGGTCATCGTTGGCAGAAATGAGGCCGATCATCGCTGCGATTGCGTAGCTTTCGACTTCTTCATGTTCATTGCGAGTCATCGTGGTTCTCCGGTTGATTTCCCGTCTGGCCCTGTCGCCAGGGCCAGCCAGTGAAATCTGTTTTTCTCCGCACCCGCTTACCAGGTCATTCACTCAGTTCGGTCAACACCTCGTCCGCCGTCGCAGTGGGCTGCGCGTGGGCAGGCTTTCGGGCCTGTCGGATCGCCGGTCGCCGGTAGAGGCAAGTGCGGTTTTGTTCATCGGTTTACTGACCTCCCACCGATGGAGCCGGGAGTGACCTAACCGGACTGGCCGGGTAGTCGTTCATGGCGCTGGTTGTTAAAGAGCGGCGCGGCTTTCGCTGCTGGGCCTTTGTTGCGTTGGCTTGCGAATAAAAGTAGCAGCGCTGCTATTCAAAGTAAATAGCGCTGCTAATAATAATTTCCTCGTGCGCGAACGAAGCCCGCGCTTGGCGGATGTCATAGGGGGGGGGGCGCACGAAAATTTTTATTGCACCGTCAGTCGCCGCCATCGAACTGCCGCGTGACGCGTGGTCTCTACCGACTCACATTCCGTTAGGTGAATCGTCATGAGAATCGAAGAGAAAAAAAAAGCACTATCTGCTTGGCGCAAGCTGCTGGAGGAGCCCGAGATCAGGATGGACGCCGAAGAGCAGTACGATGAGCTACTCAAAATGGCAGATGCCATGGAGCAGGAAGGACTGATCAATGCCAGTGAGTGGCGTCAGCTGGTGAAAGAGGCTGGTACGAGGTTCGCTCAAGCAACTGAAGGGGTCGGAGGCGGGACGTAGGAGGGGAGGTGCAGGAAGCCCGGCACTGGGCCGGGCTCCAAGGTTAACGTTTGGCTGAGTTCACTTCAGGCCGCCATGTCCCCATTAGCTAGGCTTTTTTTCAGCGAACTTTTCATCACTTCCATTTGTTCACCCAGTTCATCGAGCTTTGCCTTGCCCAGGAGCTTCTTGGCCTTCGGAAACATTTCGGTTTCCTCTTCCTCGATGTGATGCTCCAACAACTCTTTGACGACTTTCACCCGGCCGGCGAACTCTGGAGTCGAAGGGTCAGTGGCTTTCAGATCGGGCAACACCAGGGAGTCTACGGTGCGGTGCTCTTCCTTCGCCTCGTAGTACATCTCGTCCTGCTCTTTGCCGCCGGCCTCTTTGAAAGCGGGGTAGAGGATTTGCTCCTCGAGCTGAGTGTGAATGGTGATCTCCATCTCCAGCTTATCAAGCAGGTCCACGCGCTTTTTCAACGCGCGGTCAGTGGAATCGCTCAGTTGGCTCAGGATGCCCTTTACTTTTTCGTGGTCGGCTTTGAGAAGGTCAATAGCGTTCATTTTCGTATGCCTCAACTATCACAGGTTGGCGTCAGCAGCTCTCCGGCTGCGGTTCACGTTCTCCCAGTAGTAAGGGCATCTTCTGTGCCAAGTGTCCGATAGTAAAAGATTCAAAGATTTCAAGCATTTCGCAGAGCTGGTGGCGAGGTGAGGGCATGCACTCTGCACGGGTATCTGGATAGCTACCTTGCAGAAGACGGTTAATCACAAGCAAAAAAAGCCCGCCAAAGGGGAGGCGGGCTATGAAGTTCATGAGGAGTGTTGAGCATAGTCGACGCGCAGCTATTAGCATGCGATGCATGGACCGACGCACCGTTTCTCCGGTCTCGAGAATGGGGGGGCGCCGACGGTGATGACTCGCGGGTGCTGGTAGAGGAGGCGGCAGCCTTCTATGCGCACTCAGTAGAGGGGCTTGGGGGCGGTACGTAGACAGGGAAGGGCAGGCATGAAAAAGCCCGGCGTTAGGCCGGGCTCAGAGATAGCTTGAACAACCTAAGCTTCTGTAATGAAAAGCCGATGAAGTTCGCCATCCTTGAATACAGGCTTTGCTCGTACTTTCAGAGGCGTATGACTATCGAAAGCTCGTGTATACGGGTTATTGGGAAGTGACAACCCGACATCGCTGATTTTTCCATGATGCGTTCCGCCAAAGCCTTCGATTTCCAGTCGACACGCGCCGCTGTCAACGCTTAGGGCAAAGATCCGATTGATCTGATAGTCGGCTGCCTCACCTACTACGATCTCGCCATCTGATCTGATCGCCAACGCTTCCGGCTCAGAGATCAGTACCGGGTAAGGGGAGTCGGAAAATTGTGTTATCTGATCACAGCTCTTTCCGACCGGGGCGAGGGCTGCACGCATTGGAGACTTCGATGCTTCAATCAATCCAGGCATGGAGGAAATCATCTTGTCCATCAAGCTCGCAAGATTGTCATTCGACTTCACGAGCCCATTGGTGAGGAGTGTCTTCAGTTCTGCTGAAGATTTTGCTTCTTCCCTGATTACCTCAACTAACTCTTTCACATCTGATTTTCCCGACAAAGCATCCTTTAGGTAACCCATAACCTTAGCTACCAGCCAGTCAAATGCTTTTTTGTAGACGTCGTTGAAGGCGGGGTACTGATGGGTAAGTGCTGTAAGTATAACCAGTGTTGAGTCAAAAGATCCCTCTCTCGGAGGCGCAGAAAAGCACCGCAGGTCTGATTGTTGCCTTGCCGATAGTACTTCTCCGTGAAGGCAATAATGGCTGACAAGTTTGTACAGTCGGCTTGAACCGTCAACAGACTTCGAATACTGCCCTGCATCAAGAAGATGGCGCTCAGCATCTGCGCCATCGTATTTGACGTTCATGTGTCCAGCTACACCGGTCAGGGAGTCCCACTTAAGCATTTTTCTTCCTTGATTGCCTTGGAGTTAGGTAGAGCGACCGCTCCAGAATCAGCGCGAATACATCGCCCACCAGAACACATGCCCCAGGATCGATATCTGCTGTTCCTGGATCTGCTGGAACGTGTAGTCCTCGTCCGGATGCTCATCACGGTTGAAGCTGCGCAGGCGAATACCAATCGGGATCCGGTAGACCTGTTTCACGCGAAGCTGGCCATTGTGGTTGATGGCGTACATCTCGCCGTCGACGATGTCGCTCAGTGAGTTCTTGCCGACATTCACGCCAACCGTGGCGCCGTCGCGCAACACGGGCATCATGCTGTTCCCGCCGACCCTTACGCACTTCGCGTTGCTGAACTGAACGCC
>Ga0182005_1000863_pt1 | contig 13499 bp, 26 predicted proteins | sample Sormic07211103_1_FD_123021 | JGI IMG/M metagenome (GOLD analysis project Ga0182005, IMG submission 123021) | Rhizosphere microbial communities from Sorghum bicolor, Mead, Nebraska, USA - 072115-103_1 MetaG | ecosystem: Host-associated > Plants > Roots > Rhizosphere | place: USA: Nebraska...
CCGCCGTCGAGCGAGGTGGTGCCGTAGCTGCCGTAGCTGGCGCTGAGCCGGCCGCTGTAGTCGTCGCTGGGCTTGATGCTGTCGAACTTGACGATGCCGGCGGTGGTGTTGCGGCCGAACAGCGACCCCTGCGGACCGCGCAGCACTTCCACCTGGTCCAGGTCGTAGACCGGGTTGGACTTCAGCACCACGTGCTCCAGCACCACGTCGTCCTGGATGATCGACACCGGCTGCGAGGCGCCGAGATAGAAATCGATGTTGCCCAGGCCGCGGATGTAGAAGCGCGGGAAGATACGGCCGGTGGTGGTCTCGGCATAGAAGCTGGGCACGCGGCCGGACAGCGCCAGCAACGTGTCGTCGCCGCCGGCGGTGTAGTTGCGCATCGCATCGCCCTGCACCACGCCCACCGAGACCGGCACTTCCTGCAGGTTCTGCTCGCGGTGCTCGGCGGTGACGGTGATGGTGTCCAGCGAGGTCGCCGCATCGCCGGTCGCGGTGCCGCGTGTGGCCTGCTGCTCGCTACCGGCCAGCGACGGCGCCATGTCCTGCGCAGCGGCCGCGGTGACGATCGACGCCAACAGCAGGCCGGCGCAGGCCTGGGCCAGGCGGTTGCGGACCGGGGCAGCGGACAGGCGCGACGAACGCGTGGCCGAGCGGCACGCGGAAAGATCGGGATGCAGCAACATGGCGATTCCTTTGGGCTGGATGACGATTCCGTTCGGCTTGCGCAGCAGCCCGCGACGGCGCGCCAGACGATGGCGTAGCGCGGCACGATATGTCATCCATGTTGCAACTCCGTGGCATCGCCGGCATGCGCGTGACGGCATGCAACGAAAGCGCGGTCCTCGCCAGGAGGCCGGCCTGCGCCTGCAACTCGGTGCGTGCAACGCCGCGTCAGTCGCTATCGATCCCGATCACCGTCAACAGCAGGTTGGGCGAGTCATCACTCCCCGCCACTTCCGACAGCATGCCGGTGACGCGCACGATCTGCCCGGCGCCTTCTTCTTCCAGATGCACCGCCTGGTCCTTCGTCACCGCCAGGCGCAGGCGCCGCACAGCGTCGTGGCGCGGCGCCTGACCGGCGGGCGACGCCGCCACGCACACCGGCGTCGGCAGCACCAGCACCTCGCTGGCGGCGTCGGCTGCAGCAGCTTCGCTGGCCGGCGCGGCTTTTGCGTGCGGCTCCAACTTGCCGGACAGCGTGACCTTGATCGGGCCATAGGGCAGGCAGTGCGGCTGCGCCTGCGCCTGCGCCAACGGTGCCGCGCCGAGCGACAGGCAGGCGAACAAGAACACGGTGCGCAGCGACATTGGATTTATCCGTGGGCCAGGGAGGCGGGCAAGGATACGGGAGCTGCATGACCGCTGCGCGTTGCGGGAAAGCGACGGCTTCAGGCGCCTGTGCGGCGCTCGACATGCCGATGGATGGCCGCGATACCGGCCTCCATCCGCTTGCGAGCGGCCGGATTCGCGGAGTGCACTCGGATAGCCGGCGGTACGAAGCCACGCGTGACGACGGCTTCCTCGATCCAGGCGACAACGTCGTACCCCGTCCCTCGCTGGTCGTCGCCGAGATCGTGGTCGAGGCTGATCTCGAGGACGCGACCTTGCTCGAGAAGCGCGATCGCCTCGTCGGGCCAGTACACCCGTGTCCAACCGGGAGGGGTGGGTCTTTCGTCGTCCAGATAGATGCGCATGCAGTGAACTCTACCGTTAGCGTCCAAATCTCAAGCCGGCCTGCAGACTACGATGGGCTTGAGCGACTTCCTAGACCTCTCGGCCATTGAGCGCGCGTGCAACTGCCTCCGCATCGTCCCTGACAGCGAACAGGAACGTAAGGACGCAGGAACCGAACTCCCGTTCAAGCTCCTGCATCCGAACCGGGTGATTCCCGAAGCGGAAGCGGCCCGAGTCGGCGGCGCCGTACGGCAACTGATAGACCCCATACGAACGTGGCTGGGTCAGAGGGCCTTCCGTTCTGACGCTGGATGGATCGATGGCGTGCTTGACGATCTGCGTAAACGTGTCCGACATACGAAACCTCGAAGTGGCTAGCGTGCGCTCGCGCCGGCGCCCGCCATGGAAACTCCGAGCATGCGCAGGATCGGACCGGTCACGAGCACGCCAAGGATCGAACTCGGCGTCCCCCAGAAGAGAACCCCGACATAAATCATCGACGCCCCACCGCCGGTGTATGGACGTACGCAATCGGTGTAGTACGCCAGCGCCAGCCATGGCGCGAACAGAAGGCAGCCGCCGACGGCCCGCAACGGGTTGGCCGTCGCCAGCGCGATGATTGGCGGCAGCAAGGGAACGAGCAGGAACATCCCCAACGCGGCAAGGAATTCCCGCAACCCGTGCTGGTAGCAGGCAAAGCTATTGAATGCTTGCAGGGCCACGACGCCAAGAATGGCGACAAGGCCATATGTCACTGCGCGACCGCGATTGATCAGCATGGACGTTGCGCCTGATGCGGGCCGATCCGCAAAGCGGAAGCGGCTTGTGGTGAAGCTCGGAACTGCAGTCCGGCTTGGCTTTGGATCATGGCCATGTTACGGCTCGGTAAGCCTTGCCGCCCTTTATAAGTGTTTGCAACGTGCCACCTCGAGCGCATGTATCGCGGGAAGCACAGACGGATGGCGCTTTACCCAAAGCGCACCCAGGTAGTCCACGACCGACCTGCCCCCCAGTTCCTCTTCCAGGCCATCGTCATGCGTAGCCTGCAGCAACGCGTGCGCGGATTCCATGACGTGCTCGGAAATGTCGGCCTGCGCAGTCCCGGTGTCTTTACCCCATTCCTTCTGGATGGAGGAGATGAGCTTTCCCGCCTCTGCTTCGGCCAATGCGCGCTTTCGTGGCATGCGACTGCCTATTGTCGAGTTGTCGATATCATCAGCCCCGCCGATCGTCAGCCACCGGGCGGCGTGCCTTCGAAGCGGATGCTGGCGCCATCGATCAGCGGCTTGTAGGGCTCGGCGAGCGATAGCTTCAGGTCTGCCCAGAACGTTACCTCCCTCGCCTGCGGCGGCACCTTGGCGAACGGCGCCTGCACGCCGAACAGGAACGTCGAAGGATCGCCCGCGAGGACGAAGCGCTGGAGTTCCTGGAGTTCGCGCACGCCGTCCGGGCTCAGGGCCAGCACGTAGGTCGAGACCGGCACATCCGAGCGGAACAGGCCGCCCGAACGCTTCTCGCGCCAGGTGCCTAGGAGCGACAGCCCCATCGAGGCGGACTTGATCCCGGATGCCCCCTCGAGACGCAACTTCAGGCGCGCGGCGGGAACGTTGACCTCATACCCTTCCGGGACGGACAGCCGGACCCGGACCTGCGCTGGGTCGGTCTGCGCAAGCGTGCGCGGCGACAGCGACGACAGGCTCAATGCCGTGGACAGTGGGATGGACGCACACCCCGCGAGCGCCATGATCGTTGCCAGAAGCATCCCTGCAAGCAAGCGCATGGTTCTTTCCTTTAGATCGAGGGTGGAGGGTGTTGTAGCGCTGACCCGATGGCCAGGAAGGTCGCCTAGCGCCACGCAGAATAGGACGTCACATGGGCATGCTCGAATCGTCCGCGCGCATCCGTATCCGTGTCGATGACGTAGCCCGACTGCCTCAGCACCGATTGCTCCGTGCCGATGACACATCGAAGATGCTGCGAAGCCGTTTCTTTGCAAGCGTCGAGGAAGTAGTCGTCCGAACCGAAAACCGGCAATCCTGCAAGATGGCGGTTCAAGCCTTGCTCTACCTGTTGTGCGCTATAGGACGTATAGGGTTGGTCGAATGGGAGCCCAGATGCTGCATACACGAGTTGCCACGGCGTCTCGCAAGCGCAGGGCGCCGGGGAATAGCCGAACAGCAGAAACCCTGCGGCGCATGCCGTGAGGGTTGCTGCTCCAAGAACAGGAAGGCGCCGCTGCATGTCGCTGGTCCCTAGGTCGACTGATGACACGATGGTTGCCGAGGCAAGCCATCGCAAAGTGGTTCGGCTCGAACGTCAGATAGGCTAGCGTGTTATCGCATCCCGCCAAACCCGCAATCTGCGCGCTGCCAATTGAGCACGGTCTTCTGTGCCAGAAAGCCCGATATGCCGGTCGGCAATGTTTACAAGATGTCTAGCAAGCGAAGACTCGTCGATGCCTTGGTGCAGCGTGCCGCAGATGGATCGACATAGCCGGCATATTCATCGCGTGCTTGCGGAGCACCCGCCACCCCGATTGGGTCCCAGAGATAGTGCAATCCCTCTCCAACGGTTTGGTGCAAGGATATCTGCTGGCATTCAAAATTGCGTGCCATAGTCGATCCGGATCGCCGATCACGCTACGTGACGGGAGTGCTGCGTTCTATCTTCTACTCTTGTCTTGCGGCGCGCCCGATAGACAAGGTATGCCGAACCGTTGATGAGCAACCAACAGTACGCTGGAAATGCCGCGCCGAAAGCGATGCGCGATGCCGCCTCAAGGCCCTCCGAGGTTATCGCATCCGGCCCTAGTCCATCCCGAAAGAACCAACTCAAACACAGCAAGGAAAGGAAGGCCGCAGTCGACGTCAAAAGAGAAATCAGCAGCGTCAAGCGGGATGCGACAGCGATCGCTACGGGGAAAGCGACTCCAACGCAAATCAACAAAGTCGGAAGTGTAGCCATCGATATTTGCACAATATCCATATCTCTCCCGTCACCACTTCCCAAAGTACGACGAAATGTCGAAATAGACGTCTCGCTCTTCGCCGGATGGCAGCGAGATCGTGATCAGGTCCATGACCGGCGGTCCGGACAGCAGCGACTGCGATTTTACCTGCGCACCGGGGTAGTGCTGATTGAGCCAGTCCCTTTCCGCTCGTATTCCCTGTCCTTCGCTGTGCGCAGCGGAAAGATCGACTGCATGCTCCGGGGAAGAACCGTCGCCATGGGCGATGTTCGCCCGCGGAGGCGACGCGGATTGGCAAGCCACGAGACCTGTCGAAAGAACGACAGCCAACATTACACGCCGCATACGATTCCCCCTAGGTGATCCCAACATCCCTGGACCGCTCAGAACCGGCTGTCCCCCGCGGCCGGACAAGGCTGTCGCCTCGCGTCAATCGGCCACTACGAGCCGCTGGATCTTTTTACCACAGGTGGAACAGAACGCGTCGCTGCCCGCCACCTCATGGCCATCGGCGCATCGCTGTCGCGAGAGCAGGCGCGGTGTACGGTACGCCGAGTAGAGAATGGCGAAGGCGGCACCATAGAACACCAACCAATGCCCGGAGAATGCACGGATGACCGAAGCGTCACCGATCCTCTTGAGATCCTGCGATTCGCTAGTCGCCATGATCCAGAAGAAGTTGGCGGCGGCATAGACGAATAGCGCGTATCCCGTGTAGCGCATCCATGGCGGGCAACCGGACAGCACCGTCTTCCAGTAGTCACGGTGCGGCCTGCCCCGAGTGATACGGGTGGCGACCAGCACTGCGGGAAGCCACACCACGAAGATGCCGATGTGCAGCGACCAGACCAATGCACCGCCTGGAACCCGCAGTCCGAGCAGGGAGGCGACGTGGACGCAGAGGCTCAGCAGCAGCCCGAATGCCGCCAATGCCATGAAAGGGAGGAGTAGTGCGGCCATCGTCGCCCCTGATTGATACCTGACGCCTGAGTCGGCGGAATTTCAAGACAGCTTGGAACGAATGCGTTGCCATAGAGCGCCACGGCCGCAGCGCGAACCGGCGCGGGCGTGACGAGTGTCAGGTCGCGCGGGCACGCACCTGCACGACATTGCCTTCCGGATCATGCCCATCCAAATGCAGTTGATCGCGCCAGCGCCACGCCGAGGCGAGCGGCTTGAAGGCACCGCCGCAGGATTCGGCCGCGGACCGGGCATGCTCCAGGCTCTCCACCAGGAACGAGCATTTGATTGGCGTCCCCACTCTCACGTGGAGCGGCCCAGGTGCGGAAGCAGGCGCCCTGTCGCCCGCCATGCGAACCACGGCGATTTCGTAGTGGGCATTCCCCACCACCACGAAAGCCTCGTCCTGTTCCACAAGGTCGAGCGAAAGCGTCTTCCTGTAGAACTCGGCGACCCGCTCGATGTTCCGGGCGTAGATCACGCTGAGGGCATGGACGGGATGGGAGGTGCTCATGCAATCGGCTCCGGTTCGAAGGCTTGGTTGGGCAGCTGCTGGCCGCACCATGGACAGAATCGCGCAAACGCATAGTGCTCGTTGATCGACCAGCACGCATCCTCCCCCCTGAACAGTTCGAACGCGAATCGCACCTCTGCATCGGGATGCGTCGCAGCTGAGAACATGTGGATGCAGCAGTACTTGCTCAGCCGTTCGCGATGCGTCACGCGCTCGGGAAATTGGGCGTCCATCCAGCTGGCGCTCCACCGCTGGCAGGCTGCGCACTCCTCGATATGCGCCATCGCCTCATATGTCGTGCGGTCGGGGAAATGCGCTTCTTCGACGGCGATCATCCCTTCCAGCGTCAGCTTGAGCGTCGCATCACCGTCGATGCGGTCGCGCATGCTGGCCATCGTCTGTCGGGCGGCAAGGCAGGTGTCGTCGGTCGTCATGGGCTATGCGTTCGCTGCGATGTGTGAGGTTGGCCGAGCCGCAGCGGCCTAGGCCGGCATGGCGTCAGGCAGCATCCAGCGCTGCCTGCAGCCGCGAAAGCTTGTGGAGGTATTCGTCCGTGTACTCCCAATCGGCCTGGAGCCTGGCCCAGACCGCTTGGCGCTTGAGCGCGCGTACCGCGAAAGGCTTGGCCGAAGCATCGATCGTGCCCTCATCGGCGAGCTGGCCGAATGCCGTCGCCAGCACCGAAACGTCGGTGGTGAAGATGTACTGCTGATCGTCGAAATCGGGATCTTCGATCTGCTCGCGCACCGTGGACTCGTTGAAGATGGCGTCCGAATAGTCGGAGGCCTCCATCTCCCCGACCGACTCGATCGTCCAGATGATGCATGCCTCGAGCGGCTCACCCGGATGTTGCTTGCGCCATTCGCGGTACTCGTGAAGGGCGGTATCTCCTTCGTCGGAGCCGAACGGAGCAAGCTCGTCCGTGCAATCCCAGAAGAATTCGTCCGGAATGATCTGGAGTGCGCGGGGATGGCCGTGTTCCTTGTCGATGCCGCCGGGATCTTCTTCCATGACGTTTCCTCGTGCCTGTGCGGATTGAATGGGCGGGATTGTAGGGGCTTCGGTCGCCGAACGGGAGCGGGCGCTCGGACCTTTCGATAGGTTCTCAGGTCTCTTGCCTGAAGGCCCTAGGCCGGCGTGCCGCTGGAACGCATGAGCGCGGTCGTCGCGTGCACCAAGTCGCCGCCATTGGCCCACACTATCGCCACACCCCTGGAGTGATCGAGATGCACAGAGCTTGGCTGTTCCTCTTGTTGGCGATACCGGCACTGGCGCATGCCGCGCCGGACGATGCCGATGCGGACACCTGCCGCGTTAGCCTGTTTACCGACAGCCAGGCCGGATTCGCGCTCGCCAAGGTGGCGGTGCCGCGGTTGTATCTGCTCGGCGGCGATGACGGCTGCCCGGGCAAGGGCGAAGCCGCCTGCCGGCAGCACGCCTACGTGGTCAAGGGCGATGTCCTGGTCCTGGCGCAGCGGCGCGACGGCTTTGCCTGCGCGTTTTATCCCAGCAAGGCCGGCGACAGCACCGGCTGGGTCGCGCAGGCCAGCGTGCAGCCGTTGCCGAGCGCGGCCCAGCCGACGCCGCGGGCCTGGAACGGCCACTGGCACGATGGCGACAACGAACTGCAGTTGACCGCCAACGGCGACGGCAGCGTCACCGTCACCGGCGATGCCTACTGGCCCAGCGCCAACCCGGATCCGGAGCAAGTACCTGGCGGCCCGCATATAGGCGCCGTCGCCGCGCGCGGCTATCCGGACGGCAACCGGATCGAGGTCAGCGAGGACGACTGCACGGTCCGTCTGCAGTTGCTTGGCGACCTGCTGGTGGTTGCGGACAACCTGCAGTGCGGCGGCGCGAAGGTCAGCTTCGGTGGGGTGTATCGGCGGGAGGCGGCGGCGCAGCGTTGAGTCCGCAGCATGGAAGCGAGATTTCGGCGGTGTCGGGGAAGCGCATACGCCGACCACGTCCAATGCCAGGGAAGGCACACTGCGCCTAAGGCTCCTCCTGCTCAAGCAGCACAACGTTCGTCGCGCAGATCGAGCCGGGCCACTGGGATAGGTGTCCTTTGGATGCTTCCGAGAAGCTTCCGGTGACGCGAAGATGTTGCCCGTTGCCGTCCGAAGGGGCAGAAATGCCATCGATCCAGATACCGTCAGCGAACGTACGGGCGAATTGATCTTTCCCGGGGGACGCATAGAGAGCAGAGTGCTCGAAGCCTTGGTTGTAGTAGCCGGTCACGGAGACATTACGTCCTTCGTAGGCGCGGCCGTTCGCGATGAGCTCTTCGATGCGAACAACCTTGATGGGACCGACGCCCTGGGCCTGGGGACAATAGAATCTCGACAACCGAATCCTACGATCCTGTTTCTGGCTGCCTACTTCGTCGGCAGAACCCACGCCATGGCAGCCGGACACGCTCGCGAAAAAGCACACAAGAAAAATTCTCTTCATGTGCTCGATAGCAATGCGCCCACACTCCGTGGGTGCCCGCAGGCAGCACAGAGCGACGCTTGTGGCGTACGCAATGGTTTGCCGCAAGCGCAGCATGGCGGCCCATAGATGGCGATGCGATGGCGACGAATCACATCTGGATTCGTCTCCGAATGGCCTGTGATCTCCTTGTACAACTGGATTGCCTGCAAGCCATGTGGCATGCGTAACGCCTCTTGAAGGGTTGCGCCGGATTTACGATGGTTCTGGATGTCGATGATCGACTGTGTGAGGGCTGGTTCCATTGCCTCCCACTCTTGCTCATCGAGCATCGCGACTACTTTGTCACACCGCCAGCAATAGAGATCTTGGGCCATGGCACTTGTTACCTGAGTTGGCGGGGCTCGCCAAGCGAGTTCGGGAAAGAGGAGTTGCTACTCGGACTCTCGGGGAATATGACATAGCCGACCCCTGACGCTTCAGCATCGTGGAATGCGTCGCGCAGCAGTTGGTCGTTCACCGCCTCGATTTCTTGAACTTCCTTATATCGTTCGATGGCCATCGTGGCCCAACCTCGAGCCGCCAACACAGGCGCAATCATGTCTTCTGCCTGCTCAAGGGACGTTGCCGCCACGAGCAGGATCGCCGGAACGCGCTTCCCTACACGGATTTTTTCGTGCGTGGATCCTGCGGTAAGCATTGCCTTGATGCATAGCATTTTGTCTTATGCCTGAATTAGGCCGACACGCCAAGCGGTCTCGGCTTGAATGAAGCCGAGCCACTAAGCGTGTCGGCTTGAATGACTAGTTAGGTACCGTAGCACCGTACCCATATTCTCTGCAGCAGACCAATGAACACGATCACGACAGGAGCAACAACCAACAAGTAGACGACTTGCACCACCGGGATGATGAGGAAGTTCCAACCGTTGGTATGTGCGCCCGTTGCAATCCACCACGCGTTAGGCACCGCAGACAGCGCGATAAGTACCAACAGCAAGAGTCCTTTAACAATTGGATCCGCCTTCGTCAAAGGTATAAAAAGCGCATACATTCCATAAGGAACTGCACCCACCAAAGCCGTAATGCCGAATGCAAATCGGGCGACCCACCATTGCCGCGAAGCAACCAAGAAGGACCAATCAATGTGTATCGCCGCGAATGCGGCGGTAAGAATAGCGCAGATCCCTGCCGCGAGCTTCAAAGTACGATTCCAAACTGCTGCAGATCTCGCCATGGCACCCAACACCTGAGTGAAGCCGAGCCGCGAAGCGGCTTCGGCATGAATGAATTATCGGAGAACTTGGTTAGGGTACCCTTTCTCGGCAATCCAGGCGCTGAGCATCTGGATGGCCTTCTCGTCTCGCTGTGCTGCGGGTGGGATGACGAGTGGCTTCATAGCGGGCCTAGTATCTGAGTTGAGAAGTGCCGCGAAGCGGCGTCGGCTTGGGGGAAGTGTTGGCGCCTGTCTTGTTGCGAGCAGGCGTGAACATCAGCGGCGTGTGGTGGTGCCCGGTTTCAGCCGGCCACAGTTGGCCCGGCAGCGTGATGCGCTTGCCGAGCCGAGACCGGAATAGCTTGTATTGCCCCGGCTCCAAGAACAATTGCAGGCGGTTGGCCGAGATTGCACTTTGATCCGAATTGAGCACGCATACCGGCGCCGGCAGTCGCAGGACGAAATAGGTTTCGGGTGCGTCGCCGTTCTGGACACTCTCGTAGTTGGGTGGGCCTGCGAACGTGACGCGCTCAAGTATGCCGGTGAGCCGAACCATCGATGGCTGACCGGGCAGGCACTGGGCGTTCGCAGCACTCGATGCCGCGGTGAGCAAGCTCAGCAAAAAGACGAGATGTCGGAGCATGGGCGCTAGCGCTGTTGGACCGCTTAAACACGGCATGCGATCCTCGCTGAGTCGTTGAGTACCGTCAATCGACACAAGGACTCGAAGGTTCCTAGCCTTTTCCAGCCAGGGTGTCAGAACTGGGGGACGAGTCCCCTCTTAAGGTGCTGCGTACAGAAAAAAGTTCGCTCTGACGGAATTTCTCAAGTCTCACGGCATTCGGCACGATTCGCCGCGAGTCACCAGCAGATCCACGCTCCTGTCATGTGGCGCATCCACGCTAGGCGGTGCGACCGGGCTGTTGATACCGGCTGCTATGACCGACTTGATCTGGCAAGCGGGAATTCCCTGCTCCAGAAGATAGTCATACACGAGTTGAGCGCGACGCTCCGACAACGCCATGCAAGCTGCAGGACTACACTCGATCTTGTTTGCTCTGCCCATCAAGTCGTAAGGAACAGCTGGATACTCCTTCAAGATCGAGACGTTCACGCGTAAGTTCTCGATTTGACTTCTAGCCGAGTTATCCAATGATTGCTCAAGGCTCTCCCCTACAAGCGGATGCCCTTGCTTGAAGTCGATCGTTCGCCAGTCAAGCGACGTCGACTGAACAGGACTTGCCGCTAGCGCCGCGACGAAGACCGTCAGGATCCTAGTTGAAGTAAGAAGGATACTTGGCATGACACTTCACCCCCTGATTGATCCGACGCGCGAAGCGGCTTGTGCCTGACCGGACTGTTAGGCCTTTGCCAATCGATAGGAAGACACGAGGCTGATCAGCCCGGCAAACAGGGCGATGACAAGCCCGGTGAGAACAAAGCGTGGGCGCCATTGCAGGTAGGCGACAACTGCCAGCAATGAGGAGATCGCGAAGAGATAGCTGGCATTCCTGGGGGTGCGTAGAAGACGAAATCCGCCCAGAACCAGGGTGACGTTGGCCAATAGCCAGGGCAGGAATTCGATTGCACTGATTTCGCCATTGCGGAACTTCTCGAGGGCGGTCGGCGCATACAGCGCCGCCAGCAACGCTTGAATGCACACGAAAGGAAGCATCGCTATCCGCCAGCACCGATCTGCCGGGGTAGCGACAGGGAGGGTTGCTGGAGCTTGGTAGGGATTCTCTTCGGTCATTGAAGCCACAAGGGGTCTATGCCTGAGGAGGAGTCTAACGCTTGGGCGAGCCGCACTGCGAAGCGCTCTCAGCGTACGCCACGGCCACCGGCGCGGCGAGCAGAGCGGTGGCGCGCAAGTGCCGAGTCAGTCTTCGGTGGCCAGGCTCACCAGCAGCTCGCTGTCGCGCACGCGCAACTTCTTGCCGATGGCGAAGCCCAGCTCCTCCAGCCAGCGGCCGGACAGATGCACGGCGGCCCGCAAGCGGGCCGGCGTGACTGCTGGGTGCCGCCCGACTACGGCACATAGACCAGGTGAACTCCAACCGAGAAGCATAGGCCGATCGGTGACGACCGTGCCGTCCTATACTCGCAGGCCCGCAGACTATGACTGAAGGGCCTGGATCATGACCGATCGCACGCGCCGAGATCTCATCGTTACCGCCACCGCCTTGGCTGCCGGCGTCGTTGCCGCCGGCTCCCGCGCGGCCACGGCCACGTCACCCAACAATGCAGCGTTCCCGCCGGTGGTGCACCACGTGTTCTTCTGGTTGAAGCATCCGGATTCGAAAGAGGATCTAGCCAAGCTGCTAGCCGGTTTGCGAACGTTGGCTGGCATCGACACCGTGCGCGGCATCCACATCGGCGTGCCGGCGGAGACCGAGCAGCGCGGCGTCGTCGATGGCAGCTACAGCGCCTCGGAACTCCTGTTCTTCGACGATGTGGCCGGACAGAACGCCTATCAGGTCCATCCCATTCACAAGCAGTTCGTCGCCGATTGCGAGCACTTGTGGCAGCGCGTGGTCGTGTATGACGTCAAGGCCGCCGCGGCGTAGCGCGTTTGCGACTAGAAGTGCACTCTGACCCCATCCTTTGCTGACTTCTACTTTTTTAGATTGTCAGTCGACATACTCGTATTGATAAGAGCCAATTCGCCGAATTTTCATGAAGTCGCTCTCCTTGGGAACGTCGACACGAACTGGCTCCTCGATCCAGTCATCGGAGTACGCCAGTCCGTACTCGGTTTCAAAGCAGGGGTCCCAGGAGATTTCATATATTGGAAAGTCGCTGGTCAGAAGATATCGGATACCAAAAATGGCGAGCGGTCTGTGCCTGAGGGATATTCGATTTGCGTTCTTCCAAAAATCCGGATGTCGTCCGGCAGAAATCGCGGAGGCGTAGGCTAATGCGCAATTCGCTTCATCGAACACCAGGTCAATCGTCTTTTGAGCATCTTCTAAGCTTTTATCCATAGGATACTTTTCGCTGTACTCCACGTAGATCATGGTTGTTCCATGTTGGAACTCGCAGACCATAGGATCGCAATGCGTCCAATGGCCATACATCTTTGCAGGCGACAGAGAAATTTTCATGTTGACTGGTATTGGACCAGGGCAGTGGGACACAAAGCAGCTTATAGGGCGCACAAAGCAGCGTCGGGTTGGGAAAATTGCTAGCCCCTCTTGTCACGTGCCGGCGTAAACATCAGCGGCGTGTGATGGTGCCCGGTTTCAGCCGGCCACAGTTCGCCTGGCAGCGTGATGCGCTTACCGAGCTGAGGTCGGAACACGTCGTATTGCCCCGGCTCCAGGAACAGTTGCAGGCGGTTGGCCGAGATGACGCTCTGATCGGAATCGAGCACGCATATCTGCGTCGGCAATTGCAGGACGTAGTAGGTTTCGGGTGCGTCGCCGCTCTGGACGCTCTCGTAGTTGGGTGGACCAGGGAACGTGACGCGCTCGAGGACGCCAGTGAGCCGAACCGTCGCTGGCTGACCGGGCAGACACTTGGCGTTCGCAACACTCGATGCCGCGAGGAGCAAAGGCAGCAAGAGAGCTAGAGGTCGGGGCATGGGCGTCAACTGCTACTGGACCGATGAACACGGCGGTCGATGATCCTCGCCGAGTCATGGAACGCCGTCAATCAGCGCTATGTGCTGCTCGGCTTCTCGGGGAATATGACATAGCCGCCCCCTGATGCTTCGGCATCGCTGAATGCTTC
>Ga0182005_1000865_pt1 | contig 13496 bp, 14 predicted proteins | sample Sormic07211103_1_FD_123021 | JGI IMG/M metagenome (GOLD analysis project Ga0182005, IMG submission 123021) | Rhizosphere microbial communities from Sorghum bicolor, Mead, Nebraska, USA - 072115-103_1 MetaG | ecosystem: Host-associated > Plants > Roots > Rhizosphere | place: USA: Nebraska...
ATGAACGTTGTGGATAAACGGGCCGGTAACAGCAACATCAAGATTTTTAACTTTGCTAAAAAGTCGTGCTGGTCGCTGGTGGGGATTGAGGATTGGTCGATCAGCGAGAAGGAGCTTGTCGCACCCGGTAGACCCGGAATGAGCCGCGCGGAGAACCTTTGTTATCAACGTGCTGAGGGCTTGGGTGGGTTAGGGTTTCTTGAGCGATACCGTCTGACTGGGGAGTTGATTGAAGCGTCCCTGGAAAACTATGTCTGTGCTGCGGAGTCGGGCGATCCACAGGCGAGTCTGTCGGCGGCAAGATTGAGTCTTTCGCAGATGGCGCCTCAATTGGAAACCAGCAAGCTTGAGGCATTGTTCAAAGCGGCATCGACGACACCGAACGGCGCGCTGGGTTATGCCACTTATTTTTGTAACGGTAATTCCACCGACTATAGCGGCCCTTGCCTGCACCCCGAGCAGGCAGAAAGGGAGGTTATTCGCGCAGTTTCCATGGGCTCCACAGATGCGATGAATTACCTGGGGTCTTCTTTTGAGAATGGCCAGTTGGGAACAAAGGATATGTCCCGGGCGTTGGCCTGTTATCAGTTGTGAGGTGAGAAAGGTAGCCCGGGGGGGAGCGACGGCGTGAAGCGTTTGGTTTCGGAAGGCTCAGACATAAAGGCCAGTCACTGTCTGTAAATTTCACCGTGCAGGTATAAACGCTGAAGAAGGGGACTTTAAGTCCCCTTCGTAACGTCCCTTTTTTATCCGAGTTTCACTACGCCTTCGCCCGATGCTCCGCCGGATTCGGCGAATCAATATGATCCAGCGCTCGCTCCACCAACAACTGCACCCCATCGGCCATTCTGCTGAGTGCCAGGGCGACTGAGCGGCGGGTGCCTTCGATGTCATCAGCCAGGTCGGCGGCGATGGCGCTGATGGACTTCAGGTCTTCTGAGGCGTTGGCCAGGAGGGCTTCGGTGTCGATGTCGGGGGAGACGGTGAAGAGTTTGCCTTTGCGCTTGGGTTTTTCTTTGGGGGGTGGGGCGAAATGGTGGTCGAGGGCGCGTTCGGCGGCTTCGTGGAGCTTTCTGGAATCTAAGGATTCGTAGGGGGATGTGGCTTCGTTTTCAGGAGGATTTGGTGTTGGCTTGAACATAGATGTAATCCCGTAATTAAGGAGCCGACACCGTTTCGCGTGCACTTCGAAAGAGGTGGCAGCTGTGCATAGGTGTGCAAGACCGGCGGGATTACCCGGCAGACCCGAAGGTCTCCCATACACAGCCGCCATAACGGTTCGCGAGCATAGAAAAATGCTCGATGAATTGCCATAACCATTGTGTATCCCGCCGGACTTGCACGTCCGTGTCACCGATTTTGCGGTGACGAACAGAGGTTATCGATGAGCGCGAGCGCTGGATAGTTCATGAACAGCCCGGCGTGTTGAAGGAAATGTCCGATGGTGTCGACGTCTACGTAGGCGGATGATTGAGCGTTTTTAAACACGACACCTGAGCCGTTTAAACCGTAGGTTTTTTGAGTGATCAACATGGATTGTATTTTTAAAAAAGGATACGGCTTCACGGCGGCGCTGATGGGCGCCGTTGTTCTGAGCCTGTTCCTTGGCGGCACGGATGCGTTCGCTGAAGATCAACCTTGCCCGTTCGACGTGCCTCAAACAGAACTGAAGGTTGCAAGCTGCGTTCAGGAAGGGGGCGTGAACGTACTCAAGCTTGTACCCCGTAACCAGCCGGACTACGCCAACAACTTCGATAGTCTCCCCACTGTCATTGTCACTGGGAAAAATCTGCAGGACATTTTGGCGGTTGTCGGAATCGACAATACACGGCGCTACAACAAGCTGATCGAACTGCCTGATGCTGAATCAATCATGGAGTTTTCGGACGCTACGGCGACAGCCAAAGCGTCGATGCAGCAGCAAGGCTGGAAGCTGCTGGACATGAAAAACGTCATTTATCCTAGGCCGGGCGGTGTTGAAGGGTTCGGATTAATCTGCAACACACTTCAAGCAGAAACAGCACAGGGCTTTGTCGTTGTTTCTCAGTGCAATACTTTTTATGAAAGCGAGAGATCAAGCCTGAAAAAGATCCTTTCCAGGATCACCTGCGAACCCCCAAAAAGTGAAGCATTCCCAGCGCTCAACACAGACTCGGGCTCTATCGTTTTCAACCACGCCAAACTGCCCGAAGACGAATCCCAAGACGCCGATGACGTCGCCATCAACGTCGATTATGTAAATTGTGCCGATGGTACAAAAAAGAACATAGGCGGCCTGCCATTTTTGGCGGCCACTGGACGAGTGCAAGCGGCTTTCTTTGCGCAGGCTGAACCCGAAGCCGAGCCGATGCTATTCGTCATTCATGCGGTCGGAATCAGAGCTGATACGGGCGTTAATTATTTGGGCGAGTATTACACCACTCATGCGTATTCCCGTACGGCGGCGGGTTATGTGAGAGATGAGCGGTTGTCGAATTATTTTGGTAATGGCGGCGATATTGCGCGCGATTCCGAGTCGTCGGAGTTGATCTACACGTTCCCTTATAAAACCGCTGAGGGGATCGTCGCCAAACTCAATTCTGCCGCCTATAAACGCTGGGCAGCGGGGGACAGGGTGACGCTCACGATTAACAAAAAGACCTCGATTCACAGTTCGCCCGTTTTGGCGGACATGACGAAAATGTATTTGATCAAGGGCGACTCGGTGTTGCAGGAAGGGGTTGAGGCCGGGTGGCTGCAAATCATGTTTAAAACCCCCAAAGGAAAGGAAATTCGGGGCTGGGTTCAATGCAACGATGCCGATGGTTGTTAGTCGATTTTCTATTAGAAATTTTAGAGGCGAGACCGGTCCCGTGATTAATCACTAAATCTCCCGATTTCCTTTAGACTTGCGCCCCTCAAGGAAGACCTCAGGACACGGAATGCCAGTCCCCTCAAATACCCTTCGCCAAGCCCTGGTCGTTTGGCTATACGCCGCCGCACTGGTGCATCTGCTCGTCAGCATCCTGCTGACTTGGGCCGGCCATTCCGGTTCGCTCGACGGCTATCTGCAAACTATCGAAAAAGCCTTCTGGTTGGCCGACACCGTACCCACCGCCGCCCGCGCGCAACAAGTCTGGTGGCTCGCCCTATTCGGCGCCACGCTGCAAAGCTATTCCCTCTACATGCTCGCCCTCGTGCACTTCGGCCATCGTCTTAAAACCCCTATGGCATGGGGCTGGTTGATTGCCGGCATCGTGCTCTGGGCGCCGCAGGACATGTTGATTTCCCTCCAGGCGCAGGTCTGGTCGCATCTGTGGTTCGACAGCTTCGCGCTGCTCACTTTACTGCCTCCGCTGATCTGGCTGTATCGCCACGACCGCCGCACCTCCACCTCAACACACACCGAGTGATGCCAACCATGCCTGACTTTTCTCTCCTGGATTGGGCGATTGCTCTGTTGATTGCCCAGGCCTGCCTGGGTGCGCTCGATACCCTGTACCACCACGAACTGACGGTGGCGTTGCCGTATCGCCACAGTGCCCGGCTGGAGTTGTCGATCCACGCGATGCGCTCGTGTTTCTACGGGATTCTGTTTCTGGGCATGGCGCATCTGGCATTCCACGGCACGTGGGCGATTGTGATTGCGCTGCTGTTCGCGCTGGAGATCGGCCTGACGCTCTGGGACTTCGTGGTCGAGGACCGCAGCCGCAAGTTGCCGGCCATCGAGCGCATCATGCATACCGTGCTGGCGGTGAACGGCGGGGCTTTCTTTGCTCTGTACGGGGGGCAATTGGCGCAGTGGGCGAGTTTGTCTACCGGCCTGAGCGCTATCGATTTCGGCTGGCGTGGCTGGTTGCTGACGCTGTTCGCTATCGGCGTTACGGCTTCGGGTATTCGTGACGGATTGGCGGCGTTGCGCATGCAGCGCGAAGGTAAGCCGTCTAACCCGTTCGCTGGCGGAGCTTACAAACGGGTACTGGTGACCGGTGGCACCGGGTTTATCGGTGAAGCCTTGGTCAATCAATTGCTCGACGCCGGCCACACCGTCAGCGTGCTGGCTCGCGATCCTTTGAAAGCCGCGTACCTGTTCGACGGCCGCGCCCGTTGCCTGCGTTCGCTGAGCAAACTCGGTTACAACGAAACCTTCGACGTGGTGATCAACCTGGCGGGGGCACCGGTTGCTGGTCCGCGTTGGAGCGCCAAGCGTCAGGCACAACTGATCGCCAGTCGCGTCAATACCACCGAAGCGCTGATGACTTGGCTGAAAAATGCCACGCATAAACCGGCGTTGTGGGTTCAGGCCTCGGCCATTGGCTTCTACGGCGTGCGCGATGCCAGCGAACGTCTCGATGAAACATCGACCAGGGGCGATGGCTTCATGGCCGAACTCTGCGCGCAATGGGAAACGGCCGCGCAACCGGCCACTGAGTTCGGTGTGCGTCAGGTGGTGATGCGCCTCGGCGTGGTGTTCGGGCCGGGCGGTGCGTTGTTGCCGTTGCTGATTCCGTTTCGCCTGGGCTTTGGCGGACGCATGGGCGATGGTCAGCAGATCATGAGCTGGGTGCATCGCGACGATGTGATTCAAGTGATCGCACGCGCGTTCGATGATGAGAGCTTGAGCGGCACTTACAACTTGGTGGCGCCGGATACGGTCAGTCAGGCAGCGTTTGCCGAGCAGGTCGGCAAGGTCTTGAAGCGTCCGGTGTGGTTTCACATTCCGGCGGCACCGGTGCGCGCACTGGCGGGGGAAATGGCTCAACTGTTTTTCGACGGCCAGCGTGTGGTGCCCGAGCGTTTGAGCGAGGCGGGCTACACGTTCCGCTATCCAGCCCTCGACGCCGCCCTGCGCGATCTGGCCTGAGGATTGTTCATGAGCAAGCCCCTGATGTACCTGCTGGCCGGCAACGGTAGCGCCGCCGATTGGTGGGATGATGCGCTGCCGCACTTTCAGCGCTATCAGGTGGTGCCGCTGGAGTTGCCGGGCTTTGGCAACAATCCACAGGCACCCTGCGAAGACCTCGCGGCGTACGCTCAAGCGTTGCTCGCGATGACGGTGCAGGGCAGCGCGATCATGGCGGTCGGGGTGAATGCGTTGCTGGTGTTGCATGCGCTGCAACGTCAGCCGGGGCACTTTTGCCGCAGTGTGTTGCTCGCGCCAGTCGGGGCGTTCTTGTGGCAACGACGGCTGCCAGCGTTGATGTCGCCGCTGCCGATTCGCAAGACCATTCACTGGTTGCTGGCGAACAAACCAGCGCTTTTTAAACACAAGTTCTCCAATCAGACTTGGACACCCGCGCAATACCAGCGCATGGGCGCCGGGTATGCCCGCTGCCGCGCGTTTGTGCCGCACTGGGACTTGGTGCGAGCAGACACCGCGTTGCCGCTGCTGGAGTGGATCACTGATCCGGTCGAGCTGGTCTGGGGCGATCAGGACAATGTGCTGGGCATCGCTCAGGCCGCAGCATGGTCAGCCATTCTTGCCCGCGCTGATCTGACTATCAGCCTGAAACCCGGTTGGGGTCATTACCCGTGGATCGACTCGCCGGCCGAATTCGCTGCGTGGCTGGAGTCGGGCGAGCGTGGGTTCGTCGCGCATACCAAGGGCGGGCGCTTGCGTCTGGCCGAGTTGGCCGGGCAAGCGGTGCCGCCGGCGCTGTCACTCAATGATTGTCACGATGAACGTCTGCTGGCGTTTCTCGCGAGCCAACCGGACGCCACGTGGGCGGTGCGCTCCTCCAGTTATGGCGAGGATAAAGCCGATGCGGCGAACGCCGGGCTGAGCACCACATTCCTGCGGGAACCGACGCCCAACGTGCCTGCGCGCATTGCCGAGCTGAGCGCGGCAGGTGTGGAAGAAGTGGTGGTGCAACGCTTCATCACACCGCAGTTGTCCGGGATCGCTTTTGTGCGACATCTGTCGGTGGAACTGGAATGGGTCGAAGGTCATCTTGAGTCGTTGGCCGATGGTCGGGTGAGCCCCGAGCGGGCGATCCTTTCCCGCCTCGGCGACTCTTGGGGCAGCGATACTTTCAAACCTTCCCACGGCCTGACAGCGGACCTGTTGTGGCGTTTTCTGCAAGACGTGTTGCGAGTCTTCCATTACGTGCCTGGCGACGTCGAATGGGCCTGGGATGGCCAGCAACTATGGTTGCTGCAATACCGGCCGATCAGCGATTACGGCTGGCGTCGGCACCTGACTGCCGCCAACATCGCCGAGATCCTGCCGCCCCAACCCAGCACTTTGGTGGAGTACGCCCAACGGCGTGCGGCGGCGAGTATTCCAGCGATCATGGCGCGTTGGGATTCGCGGGTGTTGCAGGACAACGAACCGTTCACGGCGGTGTTTGGCGGCGCCTCGTACATCAACAACGATTTGTTTCTCGCACGACTCGCAGACTGGGGCATCTCTGCCAGCAGCTACGCCGGCGAAGTCGGTGGCGCGACTCCGTATCTGCCTTGGCGACCGCTACGGATGTTACATTCGCTACCGTTATTCCTGCGTATGCAGCGCGTTGCTCGCGGGCATTTGCTGAGCCTTGAGCATGGCTTGCGGCGCTTCGACGGTGAACTGTCCGAGCTCACCACCCAAGGCGCCGACGGCCGGCAACTGGCCGACTGGTTCACCCGATTTTATGTGTTCGTGGTGCAAGGCAATCTGTGCATCGCCACCTCACTGGCCAGCAGCGGCGGCGACCTGTTGGGACGGCCACCGACGGCTTATGACGACCTTGAACACAGCCCACATCGTCTGCCGTGGGAAACCGATCCCGCCACACCGCGCCCGGCACCAACCGACCTGCCGTTGCAGGCCTTCCCGCAGTGGCCGGGGTTTATCCGCTTAGCCCATTCAACTGGCCTGCCGGGCCTGCGCGGCTACTACCTGCAAGTGCGTGAGTGGTATCGCGACAATCTCATGCGGATCTTCTTCCGCCTCCATCACGCCATGCCGCTGGCAGATCGCGAGCATTGGTTTGCGCCGCATCCCGACGTTCGTACCCGCGACGGCAGCTTCTGGCAGGACGGTCGCGAAGGCACGGAGCAGGCGACCGGGTTCATGATTTATCCGGGGCAGGTGCAAGGCGTGCTCGGCGCCGACATCCTGCTCGAAGACACCCTCGACCCCGGTCGCCACGCGCACTATCAAGCAGCGCGGGCGGTGATTGCGCGGATGGGCGGGCGGTTGTCTCACGGCTCGACGTTGCTGCGTGAACTGCGCAAGCCCTCGGCGGTGATGCCGCAGGTTGATCCGGCGTGGCTGGGGTGTGAGGTGGTGTACCGCGATGGTGAGTTGAAGTTGATCATTCCAGCGAACAAAGGATGAACCGACTGCTGTTGAGCAGTCGTCGATAACGTTATGCACAGGGATGTCGGTTGATGGGCTTAATCAAGTCTTCATGGCTGCGGGGTTCGCTACTTGGCTGGGTTGCGCTGACGCATACAGCTCTCGCCGCCGATGCCGTGGTGGTCGGCGGTGAGTCAGGCCAGTCGGCGGTTGCACACGGTCCGACCGAGGCTGTTGTCGAGCTGGATACGTGTCGGTTCTCCATGCCGTTGTTGCAAGACCAATGGCTGACGTTCGATCGCTTTTATCTGGTGTTTGTCGCGGGTAAACAACTGCCCGCTCGGGCCAGCGCGCCTGGTTTATGGCAGGCGGAAACATCGAGCGGTTATGACTGGCATTTCGAGAAGTCCGACAACCTGAGTCAGCCGTGGTTTGGCGTGATGTGTGAAAACGCTGACAGCTTCTCCCGGCTCACGGCCCGGAAGCCCCCGGAAGAGGACTCCATCGCGCTGCAAGTCCTACGTGATGACAACGACCGCAGATGCCCGGCGACCCTGACCGATCACGGTTGGGAGCCCACGTCGCTGGCGGGCCCCAAGAAAAGCTACACCTTCGAGGCACTGGGTGGGGAGAAGTCATCTGGGTTCATCTTCGGTTTCCATGACAAATCACGACGTCACATCACTCGCGTCGCTTTCTGCTTGCTCAGGGGCGAAAGCGTACTGATCGGCTCAGCAGAGTCAGGCTCATCCACTCCTTTGGCTATCAGCGCCGAAGGGTTTGAACAAATCAAAACAGCGGTGCGCAGTATTGTTTTTGAGAAAGCAGCCCAATGATGTACCCCATATACGGAGTTACAGCGTGAAAGGATGTTCAGTTCTACTCGGAGGCCTCTTGGCCATTGCCACGTCCATGGCTTTCGCCGCCGACCCGGACTTCAAGGACTACACCGTCACCCCAGTGTTCACCGGCGCCAACCATGAACCGGTACCGCAAGAAAACGGCAACGCGATGATGGATCAAGCACGAGCGCGGGCTCTGAAAGGCAAGGTCAATTTCGCCGGTCATTACATCCTGTACAGGCTCGGTTGTGGCGGCAGCGCCATTTGCGGCGAAGTGCTGGATGCGCGTACGGGGGACGTTGTCGTCGGGCTGCCGAACGCATACGACGGCAGCACTTTCGATATGGCCTACCAGCCCGATAGCCGCTTGATCTTCATTTCCGGCCTCGCGCTCGATGGCGAAGAAGACGCGCAAGGCAATCGGTTGGAAAGTCGTTACCGGGATCGTTACTACGAGTTTGTGAACAATGAGTTTCGGCTGCTGACGATCACTGACGCGGAATCACCGCCGCTTGATTAAGGATGATTGGATGAACCGTTTTTTCATTCAGCCCACGCTGAATGCTCTTTTACTTTTGCCCCTCGCCTACGCCATCCCGGTAACCGCCGAAGCAGGAGCCGACGGCTATGCAAAGTGCCTCGCAAAAAAACAGCCCAGTTAACGGTGAAAGGGAATTTTCCATGAATCAGCGTCTTCTCGCGGGCAGCCTTTCGCTGCTGCTCTCGTTTCCAGCCTTCGCCGCGCCTTCGGATGCCTACACCCAACGCGATGTCATGCAGTGTGGCGGCGTTGAGGTGGTGTTGGTGTCGTCCTGTCGATCCGTGACGGTGCAGGACACTGAAACCCACGTAATCCCGGTCTGCTCCGACCAGACAATCAACATCGGCGGCAAAGTGCTTCGGCGCAACATCGACAAAGTTTCACAGCTCACGTCCGACGGTGCGAAGACGAAGATGCTGAGTAACGTGGTAGTGGCGATGGATTGTGTGAAAGGAACCACGGGCAGCCTGGTTTCAATCGGCGGTTATGGCGGGTGCGGATCCTGCCCTGAATGGCGCGGTTATTACTCGACGGCCGGACGGTTAGAGCATTACAGCTACAGCAATAGCTATCGGTCGTTTGGTTCGAAAGGTTCTTGGGAGGGGCTCATCGAGGCTTATGGCGTCACGAAGAGACAACTGCAATCGGAAAGCCCTGCAGTGAAAAGGATCGTTTATGGCCAGCCTTAAGTGGGTGTTGATGTTCGGCAGCCTGTTTGTCGCCAGTGCCTTTGCCCAAGACCTGCCAATAGTCGGTGTCGGCGGACACTCAGTGACGTTTCGGGCGACAGAATGGACGATGCCCGGTGTGGAGTCGGCGACTGCTTGGTTCACCGCAAGTGGTAAAACGTTCCCGCTCTTCAGCATCGACGTTGGTGCTGATGGGCACTCCGGTTGGCTCAGTCCTGACAAGAAAACCTTGTTGCTCGACCCGGTGAGCTTCGGCATGTTGTCGGTCGAGAGTGGTGAAGAAAAACTGGTGTCGCAACAGCATTGCGATGTGATCTCGATGGAGACCGGTTGCGTGCTGGCTGAGCGTTCTGCCAGCTTTTGTGTCGGTAAATGGGTGGGCAATCAGTGGGTTTCCAACGACGGTGAAGTGTTCAATCCCGTCCTGGAGACGAAGCCCCCAAAGGACTTGTTGAGGCATGTCGTGGACATCGAGCCGGCGCAGTCCCGCGCGGAATCCATCGAATGGAGCCTGAGCTTTTTGAGTCCGGAGTCCTACATGGCGTGTCATCCACCGGCGCGTAATGTTCAGGCGTTCAATGACTTGGGTTTCTACTTGGCCGAGGGTGGTAACGATGAGCTTGCACTGAAATTTTATCGAGGCGTTGAGGCGCTCGGTAAACGCACAGTGTTGATGTTGAACATCGCCGATTCACTGTGGCGCCTTGGTCGCGAAGACGAAGCGCAGCGCTATTACAGCCAATACCGCGACGCAATGAGCGCCGATGGCAAGGCGCAGAAAATTCCGCAACGTGTAGTTGAGCGATCTGTAATTCAGGGAATGAAAAATTGAATATGTTTGTGCGCTGTATCGCGTTGTCCTTTGGATGCCTGTTTGCCTCCATCGCGATGGCCAAGGACGAATGCAAAGAGACCACCGTGAGCTGGCAGATCGATCTGTGCGTGGAAGCGGCACGCAAAGAAGCCGACGTACAGCTCAATGCTAGTTACAAGAAACTGCTAGCGCGGTTCGAGTCTCAGCAGCGGCGCGACCCTGAACAGGGCAAGGCGTTGATGGCGATGGCCAGAGAGGCCCAGCGCGCGTGGATCAAGCTGCGCGACACCACGTGCCCGCTCGAAGCCACGGAAAGCGAGCCCGGTGTGGCGCTGCATATTACGACTATCAACAACTGCGTGGCCAGAATGAGCCTGGAGCGTGCGGCTTATCTGGACACTATCGTCGCTGATGAGCCGGGTAATGTGGTTGATCTCAACAAGGTGTTCCTGTCCGGCTCCCAGCGCTTCGGCGATGTCGTGGCGCGTTATGTCAGCACCTTTGGCAGCCCTTGTTTGACGGTTCAGATTTTGGCGCCTAACGGCGGTTGGAGAGTGCTTTCCTCCAAGCGGTTTTGCAGTTTTGACGGCAAATCGTTTTGGGATGGCTATGCCAGTGCGTTGTTTGAGGATCATGCATTTGCTGCCGATGGTTTACACCTGACGCTCAGCTTGTTCGAGCTTCGTGGGGACGGAGAGAAGCGTCTCGCCTGCGTGATTCCGATTCAGAATGAGCAAATCAAAGAACTGAAGTGCGGCGCTCCTGAAGCAGCGTGAAACCATCAGTGTAAATATTTGAAGATTGATCAACAGGGAAGTGGGTGGAATTGGCCAGGCTCTTAAGTTTTATTGCTGCGCTCGGATGCATGGTCGGTTTGTCGGCTCAACCGGCATCGGCAAGTGACCTACAAACCATAGGCGAGCTGCATCCGCCGGTGGTTGCTTCGTTGGGTGATCAAAAGATCACGGTGTTCTTTTTGAAGAACAACCTTAAAGGTCAGGTTGGGGGCGTGCATGTGCCTGATGCTGAAATTTTCTACGCCCCCATGAATGCGGTGAAGCCTTCGCTGAATTATGTGTGGAAGGTCGAAGGCGAACAAATTGCCTCGGTGTTCTTCTTCGAGCGCAAATTCCCTGAGCGAGCGGGGAAGTCCATGTTTGTTCTGACAAAACACAAAGTCTCGCACAGCCATTTCGAAGGTGATTCCTATTCGGTGCTGGAACTGCCGCTCTTCAAGGACGGCGATCACTTGTCCTTGCAGTTTTTTCGCGGTGACCCGCCAGACCCTGAGTTGCAGAACTGCCGCGACGGTCTAAATCTGGAAGATGACGTAGAAGTCGAGTGTGCTTACAAGGATGCGGCGAGCATTAAGAAGCGCTTGGCAGACTTGGATGCAAAGATGATTGCGAATTCAAAACTGGGTCAGGGCAACCGTCAGAAGACACTACAAGCCGATGGTGACGCGGCCAGTGATTCTTGCCCCTCGACCGACTTTTCAACGTTCCTCTCAGCTTTCTCCGAACGCGCAGACTTGCAGAAAGCCTTCGTCCAACAGCCGCTGAAAATGCTCACGACTGTGGCGGGAGATCCCGAGCCTGAGATGGAAAAGCGCAGCGTCAGCGGCGATCAGATCAAGTTTCCAATCATCCCGGATCGTGTGAAACGAGAGGCCGATGGTCTTACGTTGACCGTCAAGGAAGAGCGGGGCAACAACGCCACGGCGATCCTGCAGAAGCCGGATACCGATTATGTCTTCGAGTATCAGTTTGTTCGTGGGCAATGTTGGCGGCTTGCAAAAGTCTCGGATTTTTCACTTTAGGCATGCGGTAAGCTCTACTGAGAGCACGACATCGTTTTCAAAAAAATGAGATCAGAGGGATCTGTGAAGAAGTTATTTTTAATGCTGTTGTTGGTATTGCCGCTGACGGCCCGTAGTGAGATCACAACACAGGTCTCGTGTTTCCGTTCGCTGGAAGGTAAAAACATCAATTTCGAATTCAGAACCTATTACGACTCGGTTACCCAATGGAGCGGCACTGGGGTTAGGTATAGCAAGTCGAAGAAGGCCATTTCTCTAGTCCATCGAAGCACCGAGCAAGAAATCCTGGCAGAGGATCGGCCCTATCAATTCACGACAACTTGGGTGGAAGTTTCCGAGGGGGCGCTGACGGGTGAGTATGAGATGGTCCGTCAGGGTGCTCGGATCTATGGGATGACCTATACGAATTACAAATCCGGTAAGAAATATTCGTTCGATCAAGATATCAGCATGGAGGCGTCACCAGAGACAGGCTGTCAGTGGTGAGTCGAGATTATCGAGAAAGGGGACTCAACGTCCCCTTTCTCTTTCTGTGGTCCCTTTATGCCTTAGCCCGATGCTCCGCCGGATTCGGCGAATCGATATGATCCAGCGCTCGCTCCACCAACAACTGCACTCCATCCGCCATTCTGCTGAGCGCCAGGGCGACTGAGCGGCGGGTGCCTTCGATGTCATCGGCCAGGTCGGCGGCGATGGCGCTGATGGACTTCAGGTCTTCGGAGGCGTTGGCCAGGAGGGCTTCGGTGTCGATGTCGGGGGAGACGGTGAAGAGTTTGCCTTTGCGCTTGGGTTTTTCGTTGGGTGGTGGGGCGAAATGGTGGTCGAGGGCGCGTTCGGCGGCTTCGTGGAGTTTTCTGGAATCTAAGGATTCGTAGGGGGATGTGGCTGGGTTTTCTGGGGGATTCGGTGTTGGCTTGATCATTTGAGTAGTACCGATATTAGGAGCTAGCACCGTTTCGCTTGCACTTCGAATGAGGTGGCAGCTGTGTATAGGTGTGCAAGACCGGAATCGGCAAACCGGCAGACCCGAAGGTCTCCCACACACAGCCGCCATAACGATTCGGGAGCATAGGAAAACGCTCAATGAATAGCCATAACCGATTGTGTGCCGATTCCGGACTTGCACGTCCGAGTCACCGATTTTGCGGTGACGAACAGAGGTTATCGGTGAACGCCAAGGTCGCCTAGTTCACGGACAGCCCGGCGTTTTGAAGGAAATGTCCGAGTGGTTTGAGGGCATTAAGATCAAAAGATCGCAGCCTTCGGCAGCTCCTACAGGAATGTGTTTCTTTAGGTGTAGGTCGGGTCCCTCAGAATGAAGTGCAAAGCGTGACTTAGCGGTCATCATGCGGGAAAAACGGTTCATCTTCTTCTAACGCAACCCGATGGTGGCGTTCTGGCTTGAAGCGACTACACTGCGCCGGCCGTTCATTTTTCTTTTGAGGCTGTGCGCATGAAATTTCGTTTTCTTCTGTGGATGCTGGGTTTGTTGATGGGTAAGGCCAGTCGGACTAATCCTGCGTTTCA
>Ga0182005_1000867_pt1 | contig 13491 bp, 10 predicted proteins | sample Sormic07211103_1_FD_123021 | JGI IMG/M metagenome (GOLD analysis project Ga0182005, IMG submission 123021) | Rhizosphere microbial communities from Sorghum bicolor, Mead, Nebraska, USA - 072115-103_1 MetaG | ecosystem: Host-associated > Plants > Roots > Rhizosphere | place: USA: Nebraska...
AAGCGGTGCTGGCGGCCAATCAGGGCCTGGCCGATGAGCCGCAGCCGTTCCGGGCGGGTGTGTTGATCACGCTGCCGGATCTGGTGATCGAGCCCGACAGCGTGATTTCGCTGTGGGATTGATTCGATTACTCAGCCCGCTCAGTGCGGGCTTTTTCTTGTCTGGGATTCCGCTATGCAACCGCTGTTTCGTATCGTCGCCGACGGCGCCGACATTTCCGCCTTGATCAATGATCGGCTGGTCTCGCTGCAACTGGCCGACCGACCCGGCATGGCTTCGGATTCGTTTGAATTGCGGATCGATGACCGCGACGGCGCGGTGTCGCTGCCTGTGCGTGGCGCGAGTATCGAGATCTATCTGGGTTACGCCGGCACCGACCTGACGCGCATGGGCCGCTACACCGTGGACGAAGTGGCCGTCTCCGGCCCGCCGGACACACTGGTGATCAGCGGTAAGGCCAGCGACATGCGCGGCAGCGGCAAAACCACGCGCAGCGGCAGTTGGGAAGACGTCAGCTTGGCGCAGATTGTTGGCGACGTGGCCGCGCGCAACGGCTGGCAGCCGTCGTGCCCGGTCGATACCCGCGTGCCGCGCATGGATCAGCTCAATGAGTCGGATTTCAACTTCATCACCCGTCTGGCCAAAAAACACGACTGCACCGCCAAGGTGGCCGACGGCAAGCTGTTGGTTCTGCCGCGTCAAGGTGGGCAGAGTTCTAGCGGCAAAGCGTTGAGCGTCATCGCCCTGCAGCGTGCCGACGTGACCCGCTGGCAGTTTCGTTTGAGCGACCGCAGCGCGCACCAAGGCGTCAGCACCCAGTACCAGGACCCGGCCAGCGGAGAATTGTTGGTCTCGCACCTGGACAACCCCAATGTACCGGAAGGCCTGCCGCCGGTGCACACCGACCGCCATCTTTACCCGGATCGCTCGGCGGCCGACGAGGCGGCCAAGGCACGCCTGGCGGCGTTCAACCGCTCCACCGCCTCGGTACGCCTCGACCTGCCGGGCCGGACTGACCTGTTTGCCGAATGCATGATCGAGGCGCAGGGATTCAAGCGTGGGCTCGATGGCGAATACCTGGTGGAGTCGGTGGACCACACCTTTACTCCGTCCGGGTGGACGGTGTCAGTCGAGTGTAATGGCGGCAAGGAGGGTAAGGCCAAAGCCTCCGGTAAGCCGCCGAAGGTCATATTGGAAGTGCCCGTTTGAATACCCCGGGCGCATGAGTCGCCCCAAGTCAGAATTTCAAAAATCAAAGTAAAAGGAGCGGCCAGGCTGGATGCGTCAACATCCCGCCTGGCCACCGTCCCCGCAGATTGTCCCTGCAAGTCCCGCCAAGGCTCCCGCTCTGTGCACAAAGCGGAGCGAGCCTAGCACCTGTTTATTTATACAGTAAAGGTCTTGCTATCCATGTCTACCCCAATCATTCCTTGGATGGGCGGCAAACGCCGTCTGGCCGATCGCCTCATCCCCCTGTTTCCACCCCATGAATGCTACGTCGAAATTTTTGCCGGCGGCGCTGCGCTGTACTTCATGCGGCCCCAGGCTGCACCGGTGGAAGTGCTCAACGACATCAACGGCGACCTGGTGACGCTGTACCGCGTGGTGCAGAACCACCTCGAGGAGTTTGTGCGCCAGTTCAAATGGGCGCTCAGCTCGCGCCAGGTGTTCGAGTGGCAGAAGATGACCCGCGTCGAAACCCTCACCGACATTCAGCGCGCGGCTCGATTTTTCTACCTGCAACACCACGCCTTTGCCGGCAAGGTATCCGGGCAAACCTTCGGTACCGCCACCACTACGCCATCGATTAATCTGCTGCGGATTGAGGAAAACCTCTCGGCCGCTTGGCAGCGGCTGTCCGGCACCTATGTGGAAAACCTGCCCTGGCTAGAATGTGCCGAGCGTTACGACCGTGCTCACACCTTCCACTACATGGACCCGCCGTACTGGCAGACCGCTGGGTATGGCGTGGACTTTCCGTTTGAGAACTACGAGCGAATGGCCGACTTCATGCGCCGCTGCAAGGGCAGGGTGATGGTCAGCATCAATGACCACCCGGACATCCGTCGGGTGTTTGAGGGTTTTCACTTTGAAACATTGGATATTCGTTACACCACGACCAACCAACGCCAAGGCAAGGCCGAGGTCAGTGGCGAGCTGGTGATCATGAACTGGGAACCGGCAGCGTTGGGAGGGTTGTTTTGACGCGGCAGCTTTCGACCCAAGTAGTCTTTGGTAAATACCGCTTTTGGACGTTTCTTCTTCTCGCCAAGGATTCCTTGCCTTGTTGCTATGGGTCGGTTGCCGTCCTTCGGGACAGGCAAAAAACGGCCAAAAGGAGCCAGTGGTGTGTGTCTAAGAAATCTAGGTCGATTCACATTTTGGATGAGCATCAAAGCACAAGACTTCGAGACTGCTATTTTTGCCACCGCGAGGCTCAAGAAGAATGGGATCGAAGAAATAAGATGTAACGCCGGAGCAGTACGTAAGCCACCCCACGATTCAAAGCCTTGTTCTCCACCAGCAATTGCGACGAATAGAGCTACGCTTGTTTGCAATGCAGGGAACTTGCGCAACCCTTCATAGGGCAGCGGAGCCAAAAAACATGGGTATTGAACAGGATGTTTATCCTGCGGCCACTGTTCTCGTGGTCGATGACACGCCGGACAATTTGATGCTGATGGCCGACCTGCTCAGGGACAGGTATCGGGTCAAGGCGGCCAACTGCGGCGAGACGGCTTTGCGCGTGCTGCAAAGTAATCCGCTGCCGGACCTGATCCTGCTAGACATCATGATGCCGGGCCTGTCGGGTCATGAGGTCGCTCGACAGCTGCAGCAAGATCCGCGTACCCGCGACATCCCGATCATTTTTCTGACCGCGCTGGCATCGATGGAAAACGAAATCCAGGGCCTGGAGCTGGGCGCGGTCGACTACATCACCAAGCCCATCAGTCCGCCATTGGTCCTGGCCCGAGTGCAGACTCAACTGAAGATCAAGGCCGCGGCTGACTTTCTTCGCGATCAAAACGATTATCTGGAGCAGGAGGTGCAGCGCCGCACCCGTGAGGTGATGGCTATCCAGGATGTCACAATCCAGGCCATGGCTTCGCTGGCCGAAACACGCGACAACGAGACGGGCAACCACATCCGCCGCACCCAACACTACGTCAAGCTGCTGGCCGAATTGCTGCGCGACCATCCGCGTTTCAATCCATTCCTGAACGATGACAGCATCCGTCAACTGTTCAGGTCTGCACCACTACACGACATTGGCAAGATCGGCATTCCTGATCACATCCTGCTCAAGCCGGGACGTTTCACCCCTGAAGAATTTGAAATCATGAAAACCCACACCACCCTGGGCCGCGATGCCATTCAGCGTGCTGAGGATCAGTTGGGACTGTCAGTGGACTTTCTGCGTGTGGCCAAGGAAATCGCCTACAGCCATCAGGAGAAGTGGGATGGCAGCGGCTACCCGCAGGGACTGGCCGGCGAAGAAATTCCCGTCAGTGCCCGGTTGATGGCGGTGGCGGATGTCTATGACGCGCTGATCAGTCGTCGTGTGTACAAGGCTGGGATGCCGCACGAACAGGCCATGGAGATCATTCGGCAGGGTCGCGCGACCCACTTCGATCCAGACGTCTGTGATGTGTTCCTTGCCAATGCTGAGCAATTTCATGTCATTGCCGAGCGTTTTGCGGACAGCGATCAGGACATGGCCAGGCTGGTCGACCTGCAACGCATTACCCAGAAACCCTGAAACGATCGACACACCGGTTTTACATCAACGGGAACTGCTATGGCCAGAGCACTCGCTCTACTGGAACGACTGCCTCTTCGTATCAAGTTGATCCTCGGCTTCGCGACGTTAGGGGCGCTGGTTCTCGTGCTCGGCGTACAGAGCCTGCGTACCCAGGAATCTTTGAAAAGGGATATGCAGAGGCTCTACCAGCAAGAGTTGGCCGGCATCGAACAATTGCAGGAAGCGCGGGTGCAGATGCCGCATCTAATGCAGGGATTGCAGCATGCCGTCGACGGCAACAGTGAAGACGTGCGTAGCAAAGGTGTCACGCAATTCCGTGAGGCTCGACAACATCTTCAAGAGGCGCTACTTCAGATACAACCCACCCTCTGGCGTCAGATAAACCAGGAACGTTTTGCCACGTTCGAGGTGTTGTTGACGCGTTTGCTGCACGAGGGCGAAGCCGCACTGGAACTGGCTGGCGCAGGGGATCATGCGCAAGCCTCGCGGCTGATCAATAGCGTCGTGTTCCAGGGACTGGATGAGCGGGGGGACGACCAGCTCAAACAGATGGCGCGAATCAAACAGGCCTCCATTCATGACACCGCCAAACAGATCGCCGAGTTTGCCGGGCGCAGCACCCAGCTCACTTATGAATTGCTGTTGGGCGGCCTGACACTGGCGTTGTTGATGGGCTGGTTGATCAGCCGTTCGATTCGCCTGCCACTTGACCGGGTGCGCAGCGCCGTTGACGAGCTGACCGCTGGCCGATTGGACGGGACGATTCCCCATACCGATTTGCAAAATGAAACCGGCGATCTGGCGCGTGCAATTGCGATGCTGCAGATCGAGTCGCAACAACTGGAGCGCCAACGCTGGGTCAAGGCGCAAGCCGAGCAACTCCAGGCCGACTTGCCACAAGCGGAGACGCCACGCGAGCTGGCCCAGGTCTTTTTGCGGCACATGGCGAGCATGCTCGGTATATGCCGGGGTGTGCTCTATAGCGTGCAAGAGCAGGATGAAAGCCTGCTACTGATTGGCAGTTACGCGACCGATCCTGATTACCCGCCAGCGCCGACGGTGGCTCTGGGCGCCGGCCTTCTGGGGCAATGCGCGCTGGATCGTGCCCCCCGTGAATTGCAGGGGCTGACGCAACCATTCGGTCGGTTGCATTCGCAGCTGGGTGAAGTACCGGCCAGCTATCTGCTGGTTCAGCCGGTTTTACGCGGTGAACGTCTGCTCGGCGTGCTCGAACTGGCGGGTTATCTGCCGCTGGGCGCACGCGAGCAGGCACTGCTGCAGGAGGCTCTGCCACGCCTGGCCGGTGCCATGGCGGTGATGGAGCGCAGCCTTGCAGTGCAATCGTTGCTGATCGAGACCCGGCGCCAGGCCGATGAAATGGGTGAGCAGGCCTTAAGGCTGGAGCTGCAGTCGAAGGAGCTGGAGGCACAACAGACTGCGTTGCGTGCCACCAAGGCTTGGTATCGCGCAATTCTCGAGGCGGCACCGGACGGCATGATCGTCATCAATGCCGAGGGCGAGATCCTGTTGACCAACCCACAGCTGGACACGCTGTTCGGTTATGCCACCGGTGAGTTGGTGGGCGAGACCATCGAGTTGCTGGTGCCTGACGCGGCGCGCGGCCGGCATGTGGCGTTGCGCAATGGCTTCATCGCCCATGGCAGTACCCGGCAGATGGGCGCGAACCTGGATGACCTCAAAGGTGTTCGCAAGGATGGCAGCCTGTTTGCCGTGGAGATCGGCCTGTCGCACTTGCCGCTTCTGGAGGGGCGTGGCACGTGTATCTGCGCTTCGGTTCGCGATGTCAGCGAGCGGCGGCGGATGCAAGCGGCACTCAAGTCCAGCGAAACACAACTGCGTGCGGTATTGGACAGCAGTCCGGTGGCCATGCTGATCCGTGACGATGAGGGTCGCCTGAGCTACTGCAATCCGGAGCTGGAGAACCTGTTCGGCGTCGGCCGCGAGCAGCTTGGCGAGATGGACGAAAGTCTGTTCTGGTGCGACGCACAAGCCCGCGACCGTTTCCTTGTCGCGGCCGGCAGGGGCGCGGTTTTAAACTTTGAGGCCAGCCTGCAGCGCGATGGAGGAAAGCGATTCGAGGTCCTGCTCTCGGCCGTCCCACTGTCACTCGGTGAGCGCCGCATCAGCGCCAGTTGGTATTACGACATCACCGACCGCAAGGCCGCCGAGGCGCAAGTGCAACACGCCCGGGAGATTGCCGAAGAGGCGACACGAGCCAAGAGCGAATTCCTCGCCAATATGAGCCATGAAATCCGCACGCCGATGAACGCCATTATCGGCATGAGTTATCTGGCGCTGCGCACCGAGCTCAATAATCAGCAACGCAACTACATTGTGAAGGTGCATCGCTCGGCGGAGAACCTGCTGGGGATCATCAACGACATCCTCGATTTCTCCAAGATCGAGGCCGGCAGGATGGACCTGGAGTTGATTCCTTTCCGCCTGGAAGATGTGCTGGAGAATTTTACCAACGTGGTGGGCCTGAAGGCCGAGGATAAAGGCCTGGAGCTCCTCTATAGCACAGTAGCCGATTTGCCGACCGCATTGATCGGCGACCCGCTGCGGCTGGGCCAGGTGCTGGCCAACCTGGGCAACAACGCGACGAAGTTCACCGAACAGGGTGAAATTGTGCTGGGCATCGAGCGCCTTGGGAGTGACGAGGGCAAGGTCGAGCTGCATTTCTGGGTGCGCGACACGGGTATCGGCATGAGCGAGGAGCAATGCCAGCGGATTTTCCAGTCTTTCATCCAGGCCGATAGTTCCACGACTCGCAAGTATGGAGGGACCGGCCTGGGCCTGGCGATTTCCAAGCGTCTGGTGGAGCTGATGGGCGGGCGCATCTGGGTCGAAAGTGCATTGGGCAGTGGTTCGACGTTTCACTTTTGCGTGAGTCTGGGCAAGCAGGCAGATGCTCCTGCGAGACGCATGTTCACCGCCGATGAGCTGCTGGGCGTGCGCGTGCTGGTGGTCGATGACAACGCCAGTGCCCGGGAGATTCTTTCGGGCATGGCGCAGAGCTTCGGTGTCGAAGTGGACGTCGCCGAAAGCGGTCGCATGGCCCTGCGCATGCTGGTCCAGGCCGAGAAAGATTCGTTGCCTTTCGACCTGGTGCTGATGGACTGGCGGATGCCAGGCATGGATGGAGTGGAGACAGTCCGCCACATGCGGGCCGCCAATCTGGCCCGCACACCATCAGTCATCATGGTCACCGCCCTTGATCGCGAGGAGTTGCTTGAACAGGCCAGGCGCGAACACGTTCAACTGCCGGTGGTGCTGACCAAACCGGTCACTCCGTCCACCTTGCTGGAAGCTATAGGTGCAGTGTTCGGCAAAGTGCCTCAAACCGGTACGCGCGCCAGTGAGCGCAACGAGCAGAGCGCTGACAACATGGCGCGGCTGAAGGGCGCGCGCCTGCTGCTGGTGGAGGACAACGAACTGAACAGGGAACTGGCGTGCGACTTGCTGCAAGGGGCCGGCATTGAGCTCGACCTTGCTTTCGATGGTCAACAGGCCCTCGATCTGCTGGCGCGGGACAGTGATTTCGACGGCGTGCTGATGGATTGCCAGATGCCTGTGATGGACGGCTATACAGCGACCCGGAGGATTCGCCAGCAATCGGACTTAGGGGCGTTGCCGATCATCGCCATGACCGCCGATGCCATGGCTGGTGACCGCGAACTCGCCCTGGCCTGCGGCATGAATGACCACCTGACGAAGCCATTAGACGTGGACGCCATGTTCGCCACACTGGCCAAGTGGATCAAGCCACGGCTTGGGCGTGGGAGCCGGGCGCGGGAGGAGGTCGTTACCGAGACACCCGGGTTTTTACCCGCGGAGCTTGCAGGTATCGATCAAGTCGCCGGACTGGCTGCCTGTTCGGGCAAAAGTGCCCTTTACTTGCGACTGTTGCGCACATTCCATGCGACCCAGAAAAGCTTCGTCGAACAATTCCAAACGGCAATCGCTGCCGCCGACACCGATCCCACGGCGGCTACTCGAATGGCTCACACGTTGCGTGGTAACGCCGGGAACATCGGCGCCAAGGCGTTGGCACAGGCTGCCGCACAGCTGGAGCAAGCGTGCCGGGCTGGCGAGTCGACTGATGCAGTGCAAGCTCATTTGACCGTGGTCAGCCGGTGTTTGATACCCGTATTGGGTGCGCTGTCCCTTTTGCCCGAGGAAAAAACGGTTTCAGGCGGGCAGTCGCCGCAACCCGAAGCGAAACTCAGTGATCAGCTCACGCGGCTCAGGAAATTATTGGCTGAAAGCGACACTGCAGCCTTTGAAGTGCTTGACGAGGTACGTCGGTTGACTCTCGATGATGCATTGGCGAAGCGTCTGATCCGGGTAGCGCAGCAGCTTGAACGCTTCGACTTTGAACGAGCCTCGGAGCTGTTGCAGGGCGAAGTCAAACTCTCCAAGCCGGATGGATGACAGTCACTTCGGGGTTTTAGGTACCGAATAAATAGTTCCTAATTTTCAGACACAAAATAACTGCTTGTTATGGGTCATTTTCAACCGACTGCGACAAGCCGAAATCGGCCAAAAGGAGCCAATGGTATGTGTCTAAGGAATCCAGGTCGATTCGGAGTTTTGTATTTTAATACTATTGTAAATAGCCCACCTGACCTACGGATCGCCACCTCCCGATGCCACGTTCTACGCGACCAGCAGAGCATTTTTCGGTCGGTTTCAGGCAGAGTGGCGAAAAATAGCCACTTTAAACGCTCCCCTGACTTCATATCGCCCAGACACCGCTTCGGTTCCCATCCCGAGCACTGTCACTGCTCTGCTTGAAGGTCGGCAACCATGGCAAGCAGAATTGAGCCTGGTGAGATCCGGGGGCCTGCCAAAAAAACCTCACCTTTCCAACGGCATACACGCTAAAAATGCCTGTCCAAAGTTGAACTACGCTTCTCAAATGTAAAGGGAGGTGGCTGATGACGAACCTAGGTTCAGTATTCACGAATCAGATTTTCAAATCCAATCTGACCAACAAACGCGTGGCGGAGTTGAGCTTGACTTTGGGGCTTAGCAGCGATGGCATAAGGCAACTGAGTAGCCTGATGGCGCCTCAGAAGAAGATAAAAAAAGGCGAAACACTTTTTAACCAAGGTGAACGTTTGGAGTCGCTTTACGCCATTCGATCAGGTTTTTTCAAAACGACAATGACTACGTTGGCGGGTACCGAACAGGTTTCCGGTTTCCAAATGATGGGTGAGATACTGGGGATGGACGCGATCAGTACTGAGCACCATACCTGCAATGCCGTCGCGCTTTATGACAGTCTAATATCAGGGGTGCATTTATCTCAGCTGGAGCAACTTGCTCAAGAATTGCCATTGTTACAGCACAACTTCAACAAACTGATGAGCCACGAAATTGTTCATAGCCGCAGCCTGTTGCTGATGATGGGCACAATGAACGCTGACGAACGGCTAGCGGCTTTTTTGTTGGACCTTTCTGCTCGCTTCGCAGTACATGGCTATTCGCCCAATTTTTTTATCCTGCGTATGCGACGAGAAGAAATTGCGTCCTATCTCGGATTGCGAATGGAAACTATCTGTCGGGCAGTGACACGATTACGTGAGATGTCACTGGCAAATCTCTCTGGGCGGAATGTAGAGATACTGGATTTGCCAGGCCTCAAGTACCACATCGCGGGTTGCAATCGACAGAAAATTTGAATCAGTCTTTCAGATAAAATGAATTGCCCGGGCTTGAAGTGGCCTAATCTTCTCAGGCCTCCCCACCGCGAATTCACATCGCCAGACGTCGTTTTCGGTTCCCAATCACGAGCACTGTCAGCGCGCGAGCTAAATGCTTCGGCTGAACGGGATGAGTTCGACGCGATCACCCGCAAGATCAATGACGGCTTCAATGGCCTTGCGGATCGATTGCAGCTGTGGGAGCCGGCAGGGTCACTGCTACGCGTCTTATCGAAAAAAACGCTTCTCGCCGGCGCAAACACGCGTCGGGTCGAAGATACCTTGGAGACATGAAGCAACGCGCCAATGTTATTCAATATTGACCGACATCTCTGGGGCGGTAGCTGTGCATTTCGAAAGGCAGCAATCGGCGATTAGCAGTCGATCGGAAGTGTCTATTGATTTTTGGAGCGATCAGTCACTTGGTCTGATTCGATGGATAGAGACCGGCAAATCGCGCTATCACGACACCAACGTAAAAAACGCCTGAAAATTCTTCGACCATCACCAGTGACCGGGCATGATTGGTCAGCGGGATAACATCACCGTACCCGGTAGTTGTGAGCGTAGTGAAGCTAAAATAGATTAGTTTGAAGAACGTTCCGGGCTGTTCGAAGTCGAGATGGCTAGGGCCGAATGAGCCAGTGCTGGATATTTCGACCAAGGCATAAACGAAGGACCAAACGAAGGCCAGCATGATGTAACCGGCAAGCGCGCCATGCAGCTTGTCGGCAGTAATTGGCCCGCGCTTGAGAATATAGCGAAGCACTCCGCTAAACGAGACGGCAAGAGACGCCGTATAAGCTATTCCGGCAAGGTTAAGAATCGCGATACTCTCAGCCCACAACGCAGTCCATTGAAGGCCAACTCCAAGCAATGCTAGGCCAAGTTTTAAGATGAGCCCGATCCGAGTCTGCCTGTCGGCGAAAGCTCCCACGAACAGCACCGTTGAAAACAGAATGCCAAGCAACGTACGAGCAAATATACCTTCCTCAAGAAAGGGAAACAGGAGGATCAATCCTAGTAAGAGCAGCAATAGATAGGTGTAGGGACCTTTTCCCATAACCATCTGAGCTAAATCCTCATCGGCGTCGGCTTTATCTTGCGGATTTGTCATATCGGTTTCCCACAGGCCGAAGTAACGCTCAAGGGCTGACGGTGCCCGGTTGAAATCAGATCTGGCTTCAGAATAGTCGGCAGTGAAACACTAGTCGCTGCGACGCTTTGCAAAGTGATGACTCGGATGCGTAGTAGCCGTCATGAACGGGGAAAAGCCTGAGCCCACGGGGAAAAAAACTGGAAAGCTTGAGTTTTGGCGAATTCCCAATTTCCGCAGGGTTTTAGTCGTATTGCTCCTTACGCCAAGACCCAGTCCTTGGCGCTGTAGCCCTTGTAAAACGAGGCCCTAGCATAAGCAGCGCTTTCACAAACCATCACAACATTTGTCGGAGCATGCGACCAGGTTGAAGTAGGATTTCTAACGCGATTTCCAAATCCTCCACAGACCAAGGCTTCTCCAGGTACACCGTTGAGGAGTGCATAATAGAAGGGTCTAGCGCGTAGTCAGAGGTGAGAATTGCAGCCGTAAATGGCCATTCCGCCTGCACCATTTTGATGAACTCCGCACCTTGGATATGACCTGGCAAATCATGATTCGCAATCACCATAGGACAACCATCCGGTATGCTCGAAAGGTAGGTCCAAGCCGCGTCGGCGGTTTCGAAATCCAATGAGCGGAGACCGATTTCGGAGAGAGTATCGATTATTCGTACGCGAAGTTTCAGGTTGTCCTCAATAACGATCACCCATCCCATGGGGGAGGGCTTTCCCCATTGGCTGTACACGTATGGCTCCTCAATTTGGTTCGAATTCCGTTATCAGTATAGGACCTTTTTTCGAGAGGCTCTGGACCAGATCGCCGCAATAAATGAATCGCGCCCTCCTTATAAACTTGCGGACTGGAAAAAGGACGACCATAGGTTAATCAATGCCTTGAGCGGTTTCCTTTTTCCTCTTTCACCCAGGCAGGAGGGCTCCATTACAGAGGGCGCTGAGATGAACCGAGTGAGCTGCGATGACCACTGAAAAATTCCATGAAGACCTCCAACAGGCACGTTTGGAGTTGTCTGCGGCGTTGGCGGTGGTTATGTGCCTGGTCAAAACAGGCAAGGCATTCGGGGCCGAATGGGACCAGGCGCTTGAGCGCGAAAGAAAAGCACACCAGAAAATGCACCGGCTATTCAATAGCCCCTTGGTTTGCCGAGTGGAGGGGATGCGTGGGGCGAATCGGCGTGACTGACTGGTGGACATTTGAGGAGGGGATGAAAGTAGAGTAATTGAGCTACAGTCTAATGAACGGCTGTTTGTGGTCGATTTTTGCCCTTGCATGCTCACTACGGCGCCATGAGTACAGCGAGGCTCATATTGATAAATTCTTCGTTTTTGTCGATCGTTTCCAGGGCACCGCGAATATTGCCGCCGACGTCGGTCGCACCGCGCTGCTCGACCCAAAGCGTCAGCTCCATGATGGCGGCCTCTAGGGCGAGTTGATTTTCGTTGATCTTGAATAGCAGGGAAGGGAGCAGGTCTGAATTGGGCATAGCGATTCCTCCATGAAAATCACAGAGTAGCAAGGACAAAGCTTAAATGGGAGAGGTGTCTTTCTGGTCCGCAGAACGCCTGATGCTGAGGCTCTCAAGGCGAAGAGCTACCGGAGATTTCAGCAGGGAGTTGCGGAAATAGCTGAAAAAATGCGGAAACGATCCGAGCAGAGACGGCAGAGAGCACGAACCGCAGAAACGACAAAGCCCTGAATAATCAGGGCTTTGTCGGTACAAATATGGCGGAGGCGATGGGATTCGAATTCATGGACCTGTTACAGTCGACGGTTTTCAAGACCGTCTCCTGTTGCTCAAGTGCTGCTAATGGTGAGGGGCAGTATTCGACCCATAACTGCCGGTCAGCATTGTGAAATTGACCGATTGCTTCATGTCGTCAAGGTTTCCAATGCCAAAGCGTTTGTCATGGTGAGGGCAAGGGATGACCACTAGAACTGATGCAGCTTGTCGTAATGCCAGTAAACACTGAACGAGTTGTCTATGATTATTAACAGAAACTCGAACCACCTTTGACTTTGAGGACGTGAGTCATGATTTCCATTCTTGAGCTTCGCCACATCGTTGAGTCCAGTTTTCTGCCTCTTTCTTGCGTATGCACCTCAAACCCAGATGGATCGCTGATGATCAAAGTGTTCGAGCCGTCATCTGGTCATGTCGAATTGCTGGTCACTGGGGTGAAGACCGAGAGATTGACCTCGAATCGAGCAATCGCGGAGTTGATCAGCGAACTACGCGGTGAAATGTCGATTTTGAAAACGGAATATGTATAAGGAATGGGCGTGAACTAATTGTGGTAACGACTTTTGGTCTCACCGACATATTGTTGCTAGGGATACCTGCTTTTAACGGGTGCTGGCACCAGCATAGGCTGATACCGACGCCGTTGGCCTGAAACGAGTCAGAGAGCGGTGACTGTGATGCTAGAAGTAGACACCTGTATGCTGACGTGTCCAAATTGCGGCGCCGATCTTCAACCTGCCCTGCATCGGTTCGCCTCGTTTAAAGACTTACTCAGATTTAAGTGTTTCGAGTGCGGACTGGAGGTCACAGGCGACGAGATACTTCAACTTTTTGACTCCCTCAAGTATCAGCTCAGGCAATTCAGACCAAGGGAATAGGCGCATCATCCCCTTCTCAGGAAACTCATCTAGCTGTTGCGACCATTTTTGCAGTGACGACAATTTCAGGTCGCGACACATAGCTGCCACTGGCGAAAGGCAGCTTCTAGCCGTTTGCAGTCACTCTGGTTTTCTCAGCTCGAGCTTAAACGATCGTTTTTGATTCGGGGATAAGGCCGTCTAGCATCCCACGAAGGCGGTCTGCTTGGCGCTTCACTACCGCGAAAGGTGGGTTGTGCTCGGTCGGCAGGACGCCGAATAGG
>Ga0182005_1000868_pt1 | contig 13480 bp, 9 predicted proteins | sample Sormic07211103_1_FD_123021 | JGI IMG/M metagenome (GOLD analysis project Ga0182005, IMG submission 123021) | Rhizosphere microbial communities from Sorghum bicolor, Mead, Nebraska, USA - 072115-103_1 MetaG | ecosystem: Host-associated > Plants > Roots > Rhizosphere | place: USA: Nebraska...
GCCGGCATCGTCAAGTTCGACAGCATCAAGCCCAGCGACGACTACAGCGGCCGGCTCAGCGCCAGCTACGGCAGCTACGGCACCACCTCGCTCGACGGCGGTTTCGGCGGCCCGATCAACGACGTGCTGTCGTTCCGCCTGTCGGCGTTGTACCAGCACCGCGACGATTGGGTGGACAACACCTACAGCGGCCCCAGCGCCGACGGCACGGTGACGCCGAAGAAGGACGCGATGGGCGGCTACGACGACCGCAACGCGCGCCTGCAGCTGCTGCTCAAGCCGAGCGAGGACTTCTCGCTGCTGGCCTCGGCGCATACCCGCGACTACGACGGCACCTCCACGCTGTTCCTGCGCAACGCGGTCACCAAGGGCTCCAACAAGGTCGATGTGCCGCGCGACCAGGTCGCCTACGATGAGGCGCACGACAATCCGCAGGCGTACAAGACCCACGGCGGCTCGCTCAAGGCGGTGTACGACTTCGGCGGCGTGTCGCTGACCTCGATCAGCGCCTACGAGACCACCTCCGGCTACAGCCGCGGCGACACCGACGGCGGCGCGGCGGCGAACTACCCGGTCAACGGCGTGGCCAACGGCTACGGCCAGTCGATGGGCCAGGTGCGCGACCTGGACCAGTACACGCAGGAGCTGCGCCTGGCCAGCGAAGGCGACGCGGCGCTGCAGTGGCAGGCCGGCGCGTTCTATTTCGACGGCAAGGACACCACCGATTTCTACCAGCGCGCCTATTTCCTGCAGACCGCGGCGCACAACCCGAACAACTGGGTGCGCCTGCGCAACAGCAACACCTCGTGGGCCGGGTTCGGCCAGCTGACCTACAAGGCCAACGACGCGCTGACCTTCACCGCCGGCGTGCGCCAGACCCGCGACAGCAAGGAGACCAAGCTGCTGAAGACCGCCGACACCGCCGCCGGCGTGGTTACCTACCGCGGCCGCCGCGACGTGCGCATGGCCGATACGCAGCCGAGCTGGGATTTCAGCGCGATGTACGCGATCGACGACAACGTCAGCGTGTACGCGAAGGTGGCGCGCGGCTTCCGCGGCCCGACCATCCAGGGCCGTTCGGCGGTGTTCAACTCCGACTTCACCACCGCCGATTCGGAGACGATCCTGTCCTGGGAAGCGGGCATCAAGAGCAGCCTGTTCGACAACCGCCTGCGCCTGAACGTCACCGGCTTCACCTACACGGTCGACGACATCCAGCTCAACGGCAACGACTCCAACGGCAACGGCGTGCTGTTCAACGCCGACAAGGTCAAGGCCTACGGCCTGGAAGCGGACCTGGACTGGCGCCCGATCCCGAACCTGTCGCTGAGCGCCGGCCTGAGCCTGCTGCACAGCGAGATCCAGGACAAGCGCGTGTACGCGCAGGTGTGCGCGCTGAACGGCGTGGTGGTGTGCACGGTGAACGATCCGACGATCAAGGTCGGCGCCAACACCTTCGCCCAGATCGACGGCAATCCGCTGCCGAACGCGCCCACCTACAACGTCAACCTGGCCGCGCGCTACGACATCCCGGTCGCCGACGGCGGCGCGTTCTTCGTTGCCACCGACTGGAACAAGCAGGGCAAGACCAGCTTCGTGCTGTACGACTCGAACGAGTTCAATTCCAAGGGCAGCTTCGAAGGCGGGCTGAAGCTTGGCTACAGCGGCGACTACGGCGCGTGGGAAGTGGCGGCGTTCGCGCGCAACATCACCAACGAGAAGAACCTCAAGGGTGTGATCGAGAACTACATGGCGGCGGTGTACAACGAGCCGCGCATCGTCGGCCTGTCGGTCGACGTGCACTGGCATTGATGCGCAAAAGGCCGGTAGTCCTGTAGCGACTCCGGCTGGCCTCGGGTGGCCAGCGCCGCGATGGCGCAGCCCTGTCGGTTGACGGGCTGCACCGTCGCGCCCGCCTGTGTAGGAGCGGCTTCAGCCGCGACAGGATCTATCGGTAACGCCCGTCGCGGCTGAAGCCGCTCCTACAAAAGGCCGCTCCTCCTTGCGAGCGGGAAGACGCCATGGCCGAAGATCCGCCATGGCAGCCCTTGATACACCTCACAAATTTGTAGCCGCCATCTTCACGCTCTGTTAAAGTCCGCGCCCAGCGCTGTCGGGTCCGGCAGCCAGGCACAGCCGTCGCCATGCCTCCGTCCGATCTTCTTTCTACGGAGCGATGCGCGTGCGCGTCAATTTGCTGCCCCTGTCTGTTTCCGTCGCCGCGGTTCTGGCCTTGCATGCTCCAGTGCCTGCGCTGGCCGCCGAAGCGGATGTCGCCGATCCCACCACCCTGGACCGCGTCGTCGTCACCGGCGAAAAGCGCGCACGCACGCTGCAGGACACCACCACCAGCGTGGCGGTGACCACCCAGGCGCGGATCGAGCAGGAGAACCTGCAGAACCTCTACGAGGTGCTCAACCGCACTGCCAACGTGGCGCAGACCTACGGCGATACCGGCTTCACCATCCGCGGCATCCGCGAGATCGACGGCGGCGGCGATGCGCCGCTGGCCACCATCTACCTGGACGGCGCGGCGTTGCCGCAGAACGCGATCAGCTCGGCGCCGCTGAGCCTGTGGGACCTGCAGCAGGTGGAGATCCTGCGCGGGCCGCAGTCCACGCTGCAGGGCGAGAACGCGCTGGCCGGCGCGGTGATCCTGCGCACCGCCGAGCCGACCATGGACTGGGAGGGCAAGCTGCGGGTGCTGGCGTCCGATCCGTCCGACCGGACCCTGGCCGCGGCGTTTGGCGGTCCGTTGGTGGCCGACGAACTGGCGTTCCGCGCCTCGGTCGAGCAGCGCAGCTTCGAGGGCTACAGCTGGAACGACACGCGCCAGGCGTCCGACGATGCGCAGCACGCGCTGACCTACCGCGGCAAGCTGCTGTGGACGCCGTCGGCGATCGAGGGGCTGAAGGTCCAGCTCGGTTACACCAAGGCGCATCGCAACGGGCCGTACCTGTACGTGTACGTGCCCACCGACGAGGCGGACTATTTCAAGCGCCGCGTCAATCACGACAACACCCCGAACCGCAGCCAGACCGACAGCGACATCGCCACCCTCGACGTCGATTACGCGATCGATGCGGCCTGGTCGCTGTCGGCGGTGACGGCCTGGAACAAGGTGGACATGGACAGCAGCTGGGACGGCGACCGCAGCGCCGCCCAGGTCGCCTACGCCAGGCGCCTGGCCACCACCCGCACCACTTCGCAGGAAGTGCGCCTGAACTACGACGGCCAGGCCGTGGACGGCCTGTTCGGGCTGTACTGGGCCAAGCACGACACCCAGAACGACGTGGTCAACCGTCTCAACGTGAATACCCCGCTCGCCACCATCACCCGCCTGCTGACCGGCGCCGGCTTCCCGGCCGCCAATGCCGCGGCGATCTCGGCCGCCTACGGCCAGGCGTTGCCGGTGATCCCGGTGCTGTACGTCAGCGACGCGCCGACCACCTCGGAGAACCGCGCGCTGTTCGCCGACGGGCAATGGCATGTAGGCGGCGGCTTCTCGCTGATCGGCGGCTTCCGCTACGACCGCCAGCGCTACGAGATGGCCTCCAGCACCACCGCGACCTTCGTCGGCAGCTATCCGAGCGCGGCCAGCTTCGCCAGTCCCGGGACCGCGCTGTACCAGGCGATCACCGCGATCAATGCGGGCGTGGCCGGCATCGTCGATGCGGCCAGCGGCGAGGTGCCGGACAACACGCGCGACTTCAGCGCGTTCCTGCCCAAGCTCGGCGCGCGCTACGAGTGGAGCCCGGACCTGGCCGCCAGCCTGGTGGTGCAGCGCGGCTACCGCTCCGGCGGCTCCAGCTTCAACACCGCGCGCAGCCAGGCCTTCGCCTACGACCCGGAATACACCTGGAACTACGAGGCCTCGCTGCGCTCGCAGTGGCTGGACGGGCGCCTGAGCGTCAATGCCAACGCCTACTACATCGACTGGAAGGACAAGCAGGTCTTCGCCTTCTTCGGCCTCAACGACTACGACTACAACACCGTCAACGCCGGCCGCGCGCACCTGTACGGCTTCGAGCTGGAGGCCAGCCACCGGCTCGGCGAAGGCTTCGACTGGTACGCCTCGCTGGGCTATTCGCGCACCCGCTTCGACGAGTTCAAGACCGTGGCCGATGCCGAGATCACCGACTATGCCGGCCGCGAGTTCGCCTATGCGCCGCGCTGGACCGCCGCGCTCGGCGGCAACTGGCGCTTCGGCGCGGGCTGGGTCGCCAATCTCAACGCCAACTTCCGCGACAAGGTCTACACCGACATCGGCAGCGATGCGCCGCGGCTGGCCTCGCGCACGCTGCTCAACGCCAAGTTCGGCTACGAGAACCTAGACTGGAGCGCGTGGGTGTTCGCCAACAACCTGCTCGACCGGCAGTACATCCAGTACCGCTGGGCGGATCAGCCGATCGCCATCCTCGGCGCACCGCGCGTGGTCGGCATCGGCTTCGAAGCGCGCTGGTAACCCACGATGGCCATGCACGCGCTGACCACCGCCCTGTACCTGCTCGCCGCGCCGCTGGCGGCGCTGGCGTTCTACCTGGCCACCGCGCACCAGCGCCTGTGTCCGGCCTGGCGCCGGCATGCGCGCGCGCTGAACGTGGCCGGCGTGGCGTCGAGCGTGCTGGCGCTGGCCGCGGCGATCGCCGCGCTCGGCGTGTGGGCCGGCATCTTCGCGGCGCTGAGCGCGCTGATGCTCGCCGCGGTCGCGCTGCCGTACCTGGATGCCTGGCGGCACCTGCGTGGAGGCCGCGCCGATGTGGGCTAGGTGGCTGGCGGCGATCGTGCTCGGCCTGCCGCTGGCGGTGGGCGTGGTCGGGCTGTGCGTGCTGCTGTGGCCGGGCGCGCTGCAGGTGCACACGCTGCCGTGGTTGCTGCTGGTGTTCCCGCTGTGGATCGGCGCGATGTCGCTGGCGTTCGTGTTCCGCAGCGGTGCGCGCGCCTGGCTGTGGCTGGGCCTGGCGACGCTGCTGTGCCATGGCCTGCTGTACGCGTTGAAGGCCGCCGGCCTGGTGCAGGTGACGGTATGAAGGCGGCGACCTTGCGCCAGTTCCTGTCGGCCCATAGCTGGATGGGCCTGCTGGCCGGCATGGCCTTGTTCATCGCCTTCTATGCCGGCGCGATCACCGTGTTCACCCACGAGCTCAACGACTGGCCGCGCGCGGCGGCGGATGCCGCCCCGGCGACGCGGACGCCGGAAGAGGCGGCGCAGGCCCTGCAGGATGCGGTGCTGGCGCGGCATCCGGCGCTGGCCGAGTCGTTCTCGCTGATGCTGCCGGGGGAACACGGCGCGTTGCCGCGGCTGTATGCGTTCGGGCCGGCGGCGCAGCCGTTCGGCGGGGCGGTGCAGTTCCAACTCGGTGCGGACGGGCGACTGGTGCAGCTGCCGCAGCGCAGCGGCTTTGCCGATTTCCTGTACGACCTGCATTTCACCGCCGGGCTGCCGCGCACCTTCGGCACCTACCTGTTCGGCGTGGTCTGCATCCTGTACGGCCTGGCCCTGGTCAGCGGCGTGGTGCTGTATGCGCCGGTGTTCCTGAAGGACCTGTTCGCGCTGCGCCTGGGGCGCAACGTCAAGCGCCTGTGGCAGGACGCGCACAACGCGATCGGCATGCTGTCGCTGCCGTTCCATGTGATCTTCGCCTGGTCCGGCGCGGTGCTGACCCTGGGCGTGCTGCTGCTGGCGCCGTTCCAGTACCTGGTGTTCGACGGCAAGCTGATGCAGGTGCTGGCGCCGGATTTCGAACTGACCCCGCACGTGCAGCCGGCGCAGGCGAAGGCGCCGCCGTTGCCGGTGGCCGACCTGCTGGCGCGCGCGCGTGCGGCCAGCCCCGGCTTCGTGCCGGAGAGCCTGTCCTTCCACGATGCCGGCGACGCCAATGCGCGCGTGGAGATCTACGGTCACCAGCCGCAGCGCCGGCTCAACACGCTTGCCGGCGTCGCGATGGAAGCGGTCACCGGCAAGGTGCTGCGGGTGCTGGCGCCGCAGAGCATGTCGCCGGGCGTGGCCTCGCTGCGCGGACTGCAGGCGCTGCATTTCGCCAACTTCGGCGGGGCGCCGCTGCAATGGCTGTACTTCCTGCTCGGCCTGGCCGGCGCGTTCCTGTTCTACAGCGGCAACCTGCTGTGGGTGGAGGCGCGGCGCAAGCGGCGCCAGCCGGCGCAGCCGTGGCGCACGCATGCGCTGGCGCGGCTAACGACCGGCGTCTGCCTGGGCTGCGTGGCCGGCGTGTCGGCGTTGTTCGTCGCCGCGCGGCTGTTGCCGCCGGGGCAGGAGCGTGGCGTGTACTACGCCGTGTTCGGGCTGGGCGTGGCCTGGGCGTTGCTGCGTCCCACCGCGCGCGGCGCCTACGAACTGCTGTTGGCCTGCGCGGTGCTGACCGCGCTGGTGCCGTTGGCCGCGCTGCGCGGCGCCGGCGGCTGGGTGGCGCCGTGGAGCAGTCCGCTGCTGCTGGCGGTGGACGGCTGTGCCGTGGCCCTGGCCTGGGCGTACTGGCAGATGGCGCGCGCCACCCATCGCCGTGGCCGCAACGGCGATCCCAACAGCGTGTGGGCGCTGCCGGCGAAGACCTGAGCGCTGGCGCTGTACTTCGGCCGTCGTTCGGGCCGCTGCGGCAACGCCGCGCGCGCTGTGGCATGCCAGCCGCGGCGCCTCCACGCCGCATCCTGTCGCCCGCATGCGCTGCGCATCGCACGCATGCCCGACCGCGAAAAGTGGACAATCGCGCGCCAGTGATTTCTCATGTACATGGAAGTCGAAGTCTGCAGCGTTGGCGCTGGGCGTCGCACGGCAATTTTTGTGACCGCCACCACGTTCTGTTCCGCGCTGCCGCGTACAGGGGATTGCATGCACCAACGCTACGAAGGACCGCCCGACGCTCCGTCCGGCGAGGCCTACGCCAGGCAGTTGCGTAGCGGCTTCGCCGCATTGCGCTTCGATCCGCCGCTGGAGCTGGCGTATCGCCGCTATACCGCATCGACGATGGGCTTCGCGCAGCGTGTGGCGGCCTCGCTCGGGGTGCTGATCGCGCTGGCGTTGCTGGCCTGGGACGCGTTGCATTTCGGCTGGACCGGCAGCACCGGGCTGGTCGGCTACGCGGTGGCGGTGCGCGCGGCCACCTTGCTGGCGTTGCTGTGGGTGGCGGTGGCGATCCATCGCGCGCAGGCGCACGGGCCGGGCCGGGCGGCGCTGTTGCTGCTGATCGGCGGCACCGGGCTGGTGCTGTCGAGCATCGGCTATCCGCCGCAGGAACTGCGCTATGCCGCCGCGGTGATGACCCTGGTGATCGTCGCCGGTTTCTTTCCGCTGGGCCTGGCGCTGTGGCAGAGCGTGGCGGTGGCGCTGACGCTGTGCGCGATCAGCGCCGCGGCCGCGCATCTGCTGCTGGACGGCGCCGCGCAGGCCGGCTACCTGCGGCTGCAATGGTTGCTGTGGGCGGCGGTACCGATCGGCGCGGTCGGCGGCTATCTGCGCGAGCATTCGCGCCGCGAGGGCTTTCTGCAGCGGCGGGTGCGCGACGACGAAGCCTTGCGCGACGCGCTCACCGGCCTGGGCGACCGCCGCCGCTTCGACGAGCACCTGGCGGTGGCGCTGGCCGAGACCCGGCGCCTGCAGCGCGGACTGGCGTTGATCCTGGTCGAGCTGGATGGGTACACCGCCTTCGTGCAGCGCTACGGCCCGCGCGAGGCCGACCGCGCGGTGGTGGACGTGGCCGAGGTGCTGCAATGCCTGCTGCGGCCGATGGACGTGACCATGCGCATCGACGATGGCCGCTTCGCGCTGGTGCTGTACGACGCCAGCGGCGCGCACCTGCGCCAGGTGGCGCCGGCGCTGCGCGACATGGTCGAGCTGCTGGCGATCGCGCATGCCGACATGGCCAACGAACAGCTCGGCGTCAGCGTCGGCGCGCTGCTTGCCGCGCCTGACGACACCGCCGCCATGCTGATGCAACGCGCCGAAGCGCTGCTGCAGCGCGCGCGCATCGGCGGCGGCAACCAGGTGGTGCTGGCCGAGGACACGGGTTGGTGACAGCGCCGGCGCCGGCGCGGGTCGGATGCGCAGTGCGATGCTGGCCGCGAACGCTTGTGGTCTTTTGCGGAATGGAGGCTTTGCATGCATCTGCGCGACATCGTGCTGGTCCTTGTGATCGTGGCGGCGGCAGCGGTGCAGGGATGCGTCGCGCTGGATCTGCTCCCGCCCAACCCCGTTTCCAAGGCCATCGAACGCAGCGACGATGCCGGCCGCCTGCGCGAGACGATGCGGCAGGCCGGACTCGACGATGCGGTGACGCGCGTGCGCCGGATGGAGCACGCCTGCAAGCCACCCGATGAACTGATGCAGCGCGATTACGCGTATTTCTATGTGGCCGAGGTCGCGAAGATTCCCGATGCGTTCTGGGCCGGCAAGGCGGCGCAGCGCCACTGGCAGCGCGGACCGGCGCACGGCGCCGTGCAGAAGGACGCATTGCGCACGGCGATCGGGTTCAACGATTCGCCGGACTGCCCGTGGCTTCCCACGCAGGCGGACATGGATTCGTCGCGCTTCATGCTGGCGTTCCTGCGCATCGCGTCGAGCGAGGGAGGGTCCGAGGATCCTTCCTGGCAGGAAGTCAACGAGGTCAGCATGCTGGCCTACGATACCCGGACCTCCAAGCTCTACTACCTTTCTGCCAGCTTGTGAGCGCGATGGTGTGCGGCTTCCACGGAATGTCCTGCACGTTGTAGGAGCGGCTTCAGCCGCGACAGACTTTCCCGGTAACGTCAGTGGCGGCTGAAGCCGCTCCTACAGGGCGTGGCGCGATCTCGAGCGAAGACGCGCTGGCGAATGCGATCGGAAGCAGCTAGCCGTCACCAAGCTCGGATGGCATGCGCGCGTCGGCGGGCGTCCTGCACCACCTCAGAACGTCCCGCGCTGCACGAACGGTACCTGCTGGTAGAGGCGCCGTTCGCCGCCGCGCGGGTCGTGCGCCAGGCGGCTGTCGGCATCAAACAGCATGGTCTCGCGCCGGGCCAGCGAATACGGTTCCCAGCGCGGCAGTCCGGCGTGGTTGGGATCGCCGTGGCGGGCGAAGGCGAGCAGCGCTTCGCTCATCGCATCGGCCACGCGCTGCGCGTCGGCGCCGTCGCCGGTGCGCGAACCGGGCTGGCGAATGTTGTCGAACACCAGCGGAATGTCGAGGGTGTGGAACGCGCCGAACTTGCCGCCGTCCAGCGGCGAGCCCCAATCGAGTTGGTAGGCCCAGGTCGGCGCGCCCTGCCGCGCGCGCGCCTCGGCTTCCTCGATCGCGCCACGCCACGAGCGCCCGGCGGTGGTCGCGGCGAAGAACACCTCGCTCGGCGTGTAGTGCGGATACAGCCGCCGGTATTCGGCGATCACCACCTGCGGCAGCAGATCCACGAATTGCTCCTGCTCCAGTCTGGCCGGTAGCGTGTCCCAGCTCAGCGCGAAGTTGGCCGGGTCGTTGCCGAGGAAGGCGCGGGTCTCGTCGTGGGTATTGCCGATCACCATCGGGATCCGCGCCGACTGCGGCGGCGCATCCGGCCAGAACGGGTGCCGGTGCAGCACCTGTGCGTCCAGCACCGGGCCTAGGTACAGGGACGTGTTCTCCACCCGCGACGGATCGCGCGTGCGCGTGGCCTCGAGCAGGCGTTGCATCGGCAGCGTGCGCAGCGCCGCCAGTTGCGTGGCCTCGAGCTGCAAGGCCTGCAGCAGCAACTGCGCGCGCTGCGTGGCCGCGCGCGGCCCGGCGGCGGTGACCTGCTGGCCGCTCATGGTCCACGCGCGGTGGAACAGGCCCTGCGCGGCCGGCATCGCCATCAGCGTGGCGATCTTGGCGCCGCCGCCGGATTGGCCGAACACGGTGACGTTGCCGGCGTCGCCGCCGAACTCGGCCGCATGCGCGCGCACCCAGTGCAGCGCCTGCACCAGGTCGAGCTGGCCGACATTGCCTGACGCGGCGAACGCGGCGCCGCCCAGCTGCGCCAGGTACAGGTAGCCGAAGGCGTTGAGGCGATGGTTGACGCTGATGACCACTGCGTCGCCGCGCCGGCACAGGCGCGCGCCGTCGTACTGCGGATCGCTGCCGGAGCCGTTGTTGTAGGCGCCGCCGTGGATGTAGAACAGGATCGGACGCTTGGCGCCGTCGCGCAGGGCGGGCGTCCACACGTTGAGGAACAGGCAGTCCTCGCTGACCGGGTCGAGCTTGAGCTGCGGTGCGGAGGCGGCGTAGCCGCTGCAATCGCGCACGCCGCGCCAGGGCTGTTCCTGCAGTGCCGGCTGGAAGCGGCGCGACGCGGTGTCGGCGCCATAGGGAATGCCCTTGAACACCTGTACGCCCTGCTCGCGATAGCCGCGGATGCGGCCGCTGCGGGTGCGTGCCAGCGGCGCGTCCGGATCGACGGGCGTGGGCGCGGCGCCGGCGCTGCCGCCAGGCAAGGCGCCGCTCAACGCCAGTGCGCCGAGCGCGCTGCCGTGCAGGAAGCGGCGCCGGCCGTGGTCGTCGGGTGCGGTGGATGCGGTGGTGGCAAGGTCGGCAGGCAGGATGGCGGCGGGTGGGGTCATGCGTGGCGGAGTCCGTGGGCAAACGCCGCCGGCCATGGGCCCGGGCTGGCAGCGGAAAGGGGCGGGTGGATGCGGCGCGGCACGCCTATGCCGAGCGCGGCGCAAGACGGCCCGATGCGGGCGGCGTTCGGGCGCGGGGTCATGGCGGCGTGGTGCATGGCGATGCGGCAGCGCCGGCTACTGCTTCGGCGCGGCAGGCGGAATCGGTGCCAGCGCGGCCGGGTCGCCCTGCACGCTGCGCATCCATTCCAACGCCTGGGTCGGCCATGCGGCCAGCGGCAGGCCGGCGATGCCGCGGGTGCCGAAGCCATGGCCGCCGTGCGCGAACAGGTGCAGTTCCGCCGGCACGCCGGCCTGGCGCAGCGCCTGGTAGAACAGCAGGCTGTTCTCCACCGGCACCACGCGGTCGTCCTGCGCGTGCACCAGGAACGTCGGCGGCATCGCCGGTGTCACGCGGTTCTGCAGCGAATAGGCTGTCATCGTGGCGGCATCGGGATGGCGGCCGAGCAGCCGCAGGCGCGAGCCGGTATGCGCCGCGGTGCCGCTGCCCATGTCGATGACCGGGTACAGCAGCAGCAGGAAGTCCGGCCGCGCGCTGAGCCGGTCGATCGCATCGCGCGCCGGAGAGACGCGTTCGTCGTAGCGGGTGCCGAGGCTGGCGGCGACATGGCCGCCGGCGGAGAAGCCGATCGCGCCGACCCGGTGCGGGTCCACGCCGTAATCGGCGGCGCGCGCGCGGATCAGGCGCAGCGCGCGCTGCGCGTCGGCCAGCGGCAGGTCGCGTTGCGCTGCGGCGTCGGCGCCCGCCGCTTCCGCATCGGGCAGCCGATAGCGCAGCACGAACAGGGTGATGCCTGCCTGTTCGGCGAAGATCGGCAGCAAGGCGCTGCCTTCCTTGTCCAGCACGATGCGCGCGTAGCCGCCGCCGGGCGCCACCAGCAGCGCGCTGCCGTTCGGCGTCTTCGGCCGGTACACCACCAGATAGGGCTGATAGCGGCCGCTGATGGCGCGGTCGGGCAGCGCCGGGTCGTCGCTGCGGTCGACGATGCGCGCCTGGTCGGGGCCGGGCACGGAGCCTGGCGCCGGATCCGGCCACAGCGGGATGCGCGCCGCTTGCTCGGCCGCGGTTTCGCTGCTCGGGTGCTCGGCGGCGAGCGCGGGGCCGGCGAGCGCCAGTGCCAGCAAAACGCCCAGTGCGCCCTGCCGGCGCTGGCGCCACGCCAGCGCCAGCGCGCCGGCCGCCCGCCTCAGGATCGGGCGCGAGGCCCGGCGCTGCCGGCCGGTGTCGTGGGCAGCATCCGCCAGCGCCACGCCAGCGCCTCCCGTTGTCGTCGTGTTCCGCATCCGTCGCCCTCCCAGGTCAAGGATGTGCAGCTAATCCGCTCGCACGGCGCCGCGCAAGCCACGGGTTCTTGCAGAAGGGATCGGGTCGCGGCGCTTCAGCGAATCCCCACTCCCGAATCCCCGATCCCGGCTTTTTGCCGCACCGCACATTGCCAATGACACCGGTTTACCATATACAACTGCGCAACGCGCTGTCGATGAGCGGCGCAGCAATTCTTCCGATCCCCCACATTCTTGCGGAGATGCCCTTGAGCACTCATTCCGGTCCTTCGGACACGCCACCGCCCGCGTTGGCCGACATCGCGGCCCGCTTCGTCCAGGCCCGCCAGCAGGGCCGTTCGCTGCCCGATTTTCCCGGGATCATCCCCGACGACCTGGAAACCGCCTACCGCGTGCAGGACCTGGCGATCGCGCAATGGCCGGACCGCGTAGTCGGCTGGAAGGTCGGCTACATCGCCGCCGAGCGCCGCGACCACTCCGGCGACGAGCGCCTGCTTGGCCCGATCTTCGCCCGCAACCTCTGGAATGCTACCGGTGGAACAACGGATATTCCGGTGTTCGACGGCGGCTTCGGCGCGGTCGAGGCGGAGTACGTGATGCGGCTGGACGCGGACGTGCCGGCCGACCAGTTGCACTGGACGCCGGAGCAGGCCGCGCAGGTGCCGTCCACGCTGTTCATCGGCGTGGAAGTGGCCAGCAGCCCGCTGGCCACGATCAACCAGCTGGGGCCGCGCGTGGTGATTTCCGACTTCGGCAACAACAACGGCCTGATCCTGGGGCCGCAGGTCCCCGACTGGACCACGCTGGACGAGGCCGCGCTGCTGGCGGAAACCTTGATCGAGGGCCAGCGCGTCGGCAGCGGCGGTGCCACCCTGTTGCCAGGCGGGCTGCGCACCGCGTTCGCGTTCGCGCTGGCGCGTTCGGCGCGGCGCGGCCGGCCGCTCAAGCGCGGCGAGCTGATCGCCACCGGCAATGCCACCGGCATCCACGACATCGCCATCGGCCAGCACGCGACGATCCGTTTCGACGGCTATGGCGAACTTCATTGCAGGGCAGTCGCGGCCTGAGCCGCGGCATGCCGACGACGCGCGGGAGGGCGCAGCATGATCACTCGTAGAGGTTTCCTGGGCGCAGGGTTGGCCGCGGCGGCGGCGACCCCGCTGGGCACGCTGGCCCAGGCCGGCGGCGGCAGCCAGCTGCTCACCGCCACCGACGTGCACGTGGCCGACTATCCCACCGTGGAGGCGGTGCGCTGGTTCGGGCAGACCCTGGAACGGCAGACCGGCGGGCGGCTGAAGCTGCGCCAGTACCACTCCGGCCAGCTCGGCCGCGAAGCGGAAGCGATCGACATGGCCCGCTTCGGCGCCATCGACATCACCCGCGTCTACTCCGGCGCGCTCAACAACACCTTCCCGCTGACCCAGGCGCTGTGCCTGCCGTACGTGTTCGACTCGGTGCCGCACCTGCGCCGCGCGATCGACGGCCATGTCGGCGACAGCATCCTGGCCAGCTTCGAGCAGCGCGACCTGGTCGGCCTGGCCATCTACGATTCCGGCGCGCGCTGCTTCTACAACA
>Ga0182005_1000869_pt1 | contig 13440 bp, 11 predicted proteins | sample Sormic07211103_1_FD_123021 | JGI IMG/M metagenome (GOLD analysis project Ga0182005, IMG submission 123021) | Rhizosphere microbial communities from Sorghum bicolor, Mead, Nebraska, USA - 072115-103_1 MetaG | ecosystem: Host-associated > Plants > Roots > Rhizosphere | place: USA: Nebraska...
CAGTGTCCAGGCGCAGTGAGGCGACCTTGAAATCCTTCGGCACCCTGCACAGATAGCAGCCCTTGATGACATAGAGCTCAAGGACATCGACCCGTGCGGAGATCCCGACGGGGCGTCGGCTCACATATTGACGAACACCCTTGTGCATGAAGGTGAACACCCGAACCCGCACCGCGCCTGAATCGTCGTCCTGCACAAGCTGCGGCAGGGCACTTGCCTTGGCGCTGACACCGGCCATGCCAGTCTGGCGCGTGCAGCGGGCGTTGGTGATGGCTTGGCTGGTGTAGCTGATGGTTCCGTCACTGGCTTGGCATTTAAACGTGGCGCTGGCGCACAGTGGAGCGGCCAGCAAGGCCAGTTCGATGCAGCCAAGAAGGCTCTTGCGAGCCCATCGCCATGCTCTGGAACTCATCACATCGCTCCGTGCCCGGGCGCAGCCTTTGTTCTGATAGTTATACCCCTTGTAACCGGACTTGGAACTTGCGTTGACGTACGGGTTGCCGGCGTTGCAAGGCGAGGTAGCTGAATATCCGCCCTCGGAAAACACTAAACGACGGAGTCGCGCAGGTGTCAGCTACTGGCCGATTTCTGCCTATCGCGACCGACCGCTTCCGACCCTAAGCGGACATTGCCTGTAGCCCGAAGTTGACCGTCCATGATGCGGTATTGCAGCATGGTATTGAACGAGTGGCAGCGCTGTTCCGGCACTCTGTAGACCGGAAAGCTTATGAATGATGCAAGCGCTACCTTTGCACCTAGCCGGAAGAAACTCATGATCAGGGTGTTACCGCATAACATACTCATGGAGCTTTCGGTAAAAGCCGAAGCATACGGTTTAACACTGAGTGATCTTTCCGCTACTTGCGAAAAGTTCGATGTTGCACCGCAAGATGTGCTGAACGAGTTGTCTGTCGCCGTTGCGGAAGGCTATCTACAAGAATCTTTGATCTATGATTTTTGCGATGGCGTTATGAACGGCATCATAAATGCCGTGGTTGAAGTGGGCATGACTAACGACATGCCTCAGCCCGCGTTTTCGCTTTACCAAGCGTTCGATCAAGGTGAATGGATCCGCAGTAACGACCCACCGGAGACTGACCCCAGTGAGAAATACACGAAGCCGGTGGTTCAGGAAATAATGGGTACCCTTAGGGGCTAGCTTTTACAGATCGAGAATTTTCGCTTTTGACTGGGAGCAAGCGTGGATCGAACGCCCGCTCCTGGCCGATATATGCCTGTCTCCACGAGTTGCAACCGATCAAGAGGGTGACCACCCAGAGCCACGACGGAAGCCGGGGCTCGCGCTCTACTCTCCATTGAGAGCCGTCGCGTTCTTCCGGCTACCACACCAAAATGGGAAATATATCGCGCCGCGTACTGACGACATAAGACTCCAATCCATTTTTCTCAGGAACGATTTTCAAGATCATTTTCGTACTGAAAGTGATTGTGAAAACCCCAAAATCATCAATTGAAAATCCTTCTACATCGAGATTTAGAAAGTCGAAAAGTAAAGGGCTGGTGGCAACGTCTTCACCATGCCCCCACGAGCACACCCTGTTGATATCACAAATGAATGGGCACTGAATTAATACGCTAGCCGTATCACCAAAAAGCAGGATCTGCGAACCGATCCCGACAGTTACACCCGTTAGCACGGAAGGAATCATTTCGGCCAAATCTGACTCATTTATCATCATGCCGTGCTCTTTTCATACAGGTGGATATTGAAGAATCATAGGCCCGAATCGGCTCCCATTTGGTAGGCAGATCATATCTTCATTAGTGAGGGCGGTCATGCAAGCTGACCGTCCGATTATGGCGGAAGCGACTCGGGCGACCGGCTGTTTTTGGCCGATTTCTGCCTGGTGCGAGGGGTAGTAAACGACCCATAGCTGTCATTAAATTGAGGTAACGAAGCGGGTTTCGAGGCCTATACTTACTGGCGGTAGTGCATTAATCAATACGACGGCATCGTCGCCCTGGTTAAGGTAGATCAATAAGTCACCGGTCTCGAACGTAACTCTGAATCCGGCTAGCCAAGGCTCTTGCCCGTTGAAAGAGTCAAGAACTCCCTCAACTGCGCAAATTTTTGTGTTCTCGAGGTGGGTTGCTGATAGGCCTGCAAGCAGGTTTTCCCTCTTCCAGGAGCAGGTCACGTTTGGCTCTATCTCGAAGGAAGCCGGCGTATCAGAAGGCAACAAGTCCGCGCCTACTCTCTCGCCATCACTCAAGAGATACATGGATAGAACTTCTCCCTCGCCAAAACGCCACTCTAGAGAACCTATGTCTCCCAGATCTTTCTCGTCGTTGAAATAGTACTGGTCGTGCAGCAGCACGCTCAGCCGCTTTCCCAAAAGCGAACGTGCGTTTTGCAGGTCTAGGACAGCTCTTGTAGGGGATGGGGAGTGTCGGCTAGACATCGGCATCTCATATAGGTGGGAAGAGAGGCAGATACTACACAAACTCGATTACGTCCGCTTCTGGCCGATCTCTGCCCTCCACGCACGGAGCTATTCTCTGCCCTCATCCACTTTAGCTGGCGTCACAGCCGAGCCTGCCAACAGGCCGCCATCAATGTTGAACTCACTGCCGGTGATGTACGTCGCTTCATCCGAGGCCAGCAACAGTGCCATGGCCGCCACCTCTTCCGGCATGCCGAACCGTCTGAGCGGCGTGTCCCTGACCAGTGCGGCCATTCGTTCTTCACGACCGGCGTCGGTGCCTAACATGGGCTCCCACATGGGCGTGAGGATGGCCGCCGGATGAATCGAGTTGCACCGAACCTTGAGGCCTTGTTCGGCGCAGTAAAGCGCCACCGTCTTCGTGTGATTACGAACCGCGCCCTTGGAAGATGCGTACGCCGCCGCCCCCGGAATTCCGACCAGGCCTGAGCGAGAAGAGATGTTGATAATGGAACCCGCCCCTGCATTTCGCATGGCGCGAATGGCGTACTTGCAACCAAGGAATACACCGTCGAGATTGGTCTGATGCACGGCGTGCCAGTCCTCCAGTCGCGCATGCTCCGGATCGTGCCGCACGGCACCTTGCTCAAACCCGGTAATCCCGGCGTTGTTCACCAGGACGTCCAGCCTGCCGCGCTCCTTCAAGATTTGCGCCGTCACTCGCTGCCAGTCGTCTTCCCGCCGCACATCAAGTCGCAGATAAGTGGCGCGGTCGCCGAGTGAGTTTGCAAGCGTTCTGCCGAGTTCGTCGTTTATATCCGTGACATAAACAAAGCAGCCCTCCTGCACAAAGAGTCGCGCAATCGCGGCGCCAATCCCTTGGGCTGCCCCTGTAATGATCGCAGTCTTGGAGGTGAGTTTATTGTCCATAAAAGATCCCGAGACTCCCTTGGTTTGATGCATGCAAAGCGTTAACGAACCCGAACGACCGGTCAAATCCACACCCAACAGCAGACACTAGCATCCCTGACGTAAAGCACATGTTCTATCCTCTCATCCAACCCCTCAACTCCGGACATCAACATGCCCGCCCCCGAATCCATCCTCCTCCAAAGCTGGCACCATAACGCCCGATCCTGGATCGAAGCCATCCGCACCGGCGCCATCGAAAGCCGCCAGCAGGTCACCGACCAAGCCATGCTGTTGGCGGTGATGGGCCGCCAGCCTGAGCGCGTGCTCGACCTCGGTTGTGGCGAGGGCTGGTTGTTGCGCGCGCTGGCGGACCGGGGCATCGAGGCGGTTGGTGTGGATGGTGACGCGACGCTGGTCGAGGCAGCGCGGACGGCGGGCTCTTCGTCGGTGCATGTGGCGAGTTATGAAGAATTGGTGGAGGCGAAGGTCAACGTCGGCATCGACTACGACCTGATCTGCGCCAACTTCGCGCTGTTGCACCAGGACATCATCCCTCTGCTCGCCGCCATGAACGCCCTGCTCCTCCCTGGCGGCACGCTGGTGATCCAGACGCTGCATCCGTGGACCGCAGCAGCAGGTGATTATCAGGATGGCTGGCGGGAAGAGACCTTCGCCGGGTTCAAGGGGCAGTGGCAACCCATGCCCTGGTACTTCCGCACCTTGTCCAGTTGGCTCAATGCGCTGGACATGGCCGGTTTTCGGCTGGTCGGCTTGCAGGAGCCGCAGCACCCGCAAAGTCCTGTGCCGCAGTCGTTGCTGCTGGTGGCCGAGCGGCCGAAGAAATAGCGGCCAATGAGCCGGGGCGCGTGAGCGCCGAATTCACGTTCGAGGCGATCGCGCATTTCAATCCTGCGCGCTCACCCAGTCCATCATCTTTTCCTTGAACTCCGTCACTGCCGATTTTTCCGCTTTACCGGCCTTGGACATGTAGCGGTCCAAAACGAAATCGACCTGCATCTGAACCTCACGCCACTTCAGCACGGCCGGCACTCTGCGCTTCAAATCAGCGAACTCATTAAGCAGCCGGGTGCTGTTGATCTTCAGCTTGTTGTTTGCCAAGGCCAGGTAAAGACCGGAGAGGATCAACGCGGCCACATTCTGGAAATCCGGACTGCTTTCCACCCAGGGCCTGAGTTGCACCTGGACTCGCAGGATGTCAGCTTCGACTGACGCTGGCGCAGCGATAAACAGATGTGCAGCGACGCGTTCCAGAGCCGGCTCATAGGCGCGGCCCGGATCACTGACAATGGCACGCTGCTCAGCCTCGGCAAAATATTCCTCCATCTTTTGCAAGGCGGTTTTCTCTGCCTGCGGGTCGTTGGCCAGCACCTCGATCCAAGCCAGGCGCTTGTACGCCGTACCGCAAAGGCTGATACGCCCCAAGGTCGGTTGCAACTTGCACACCCGGGTCAACAGATTGATCGCACCACCCGTCTGCTTGCGCGCCGAGTTCAGCGCCGAACTCAACTCCTGAGGGGATTTTTTCGCCGCAGCATTCACTTGCAGCCAGGCTCGACGAGCCCGCAAATCGCCCAACTGTTCGCTGGCCCTAAAGCTGGCACCGCCGTCGTTGGCACCGATGGCGCGCTCGAACCAGGCGATCGCCCGTTCGGTTTCCCCGGCTTCGGCCCAAGCCTGAGCGAACGCCTCACACACTGCGCCCATCTCGTTCCATAGATGGCCGAAACGGCTTTCCAGGATTTCGATCATATTGATGACCTGCACCTTGGGTACCTTCTTGTAGCGGCTGTCATCGATGGCGATTTCCAACGCCAGTACCAAGGCCTGTGGTGAGGCAATGCTGTCGAAGCCTTGGTCAGGTGCAGCAGCAGGCTGATTGGCATCTTCCTGTACGCGTGCGAACACCCAGTCCGGGTCGCCGTAACACTGGAAAGCTGCCCAAGTATTACTTTCCGGGGCCGCCCGCAAAGCCTCCTTGCGCGCCGATGCCACGGCATCGATGAATCTGATGCCGTTGAGCAACTGGCTATAAAACTGGGTTGCAAACAGACTGGCCGCTCGGTCATCCACCGCCCAGCCCGCAACGACAACGCAACGCACGCCCATGGCAATCAGCTCCTCGGCCACCGTAGCTGCGAAACGGGTGCGGTCGTAACTCAGATGCGTGGTCTTCAACAACTGGGTCGGGTCGATCGCCCCCAAATAACAGCAGTTGATGAATACCAGCTCGGGCACCACGCGCATGCTTTTCATCTCTCGCGGGCCGAGGAAAATGTTGTTGGACAAGACGATCCCCCGTGGGTCCAGCATCTTGGGCTGGGTTTCCCCCGCCTTGGCCGGCGCATCGATGTCCGGCAAGGGCAACGCCTGGAACAGCGGCGGCTCACCGTGGCCAGCGATATGCACGATTCGCCAGTCGTGAGCCAGCAAGGCACTGGTCACCGCCAAGGCATCGACTGTGACGCTGGGTTCGGTGTCCTCGGCTATCAACGAACGCACTTTGCCAGTCGGCAGGGAGTTTTCCATCAGGGCTGTGATGGCATGGGCTTCGGCACGCGCACCAGGCAGTCTCGGATAGCGCTTTATATCGGTGACCGGCTCGCCAATGATCAAAACGTAGGCGTCGGTTGTGGCGTCCAGTACCTGTTCGCGATAGCTCTCGGTCCGTAGCTTGCGCAGCAGTTTACTGCGGATCGCCCAGGGGACCTGTTCTTCTGAGGTTGATCGGTCCGGATCACGCTCGGTATTGAGCAACTCCCAAGGGATGGCAGCAGTGGAGCTGTCCAACTCGATTTGCATTTCCGTGGTGCCACCGAGGTAAGCGTCCATCTCCAGTGGCACCAGCAATTTGAACAGGGTCTGACCGATAGCGCTGCCGGCCGAGGGCTGGTTGGACGAGGCACCGACCAGCTCATGCAGCAACGCCACTTGCATCGACTGCGCCCGCACTTCGGCGCGGGCGCGCCGAGTGTCCAGGGTATAGGCAATCATCGGCAGCTGATTTTCATCGTACTGCGTGACGGCGGAAATGAAGTCGTAGCGAGTGCTTCGGTAGCCGCCCTCCAGCGGCCTACGCAGCCATCCGGTGCCGGACTTGATGGTCGGCGTCACCCGGAAATCTTTTGCCCGTGACACACCCAGCACCTGCACGGCGCGCCAGGCGTCGGTGGCGCGATCCAGGTAAAGCTCGGTCAGATGCAGGTGACTGACAGTCGGCCAGCCCTTCTGCTTGAGCCGGATATTAGCGTCGCGTACCCCTTGGGCAATTAACGCCGCTGACTGCCCTGGCGACATGCCAGCCCCGCCGCTGCCAATCAACGCAGCAGCGATTTCGAACTGCACCGGTGCACCGCGATTCTGTTCGGCCAAGCGTTGGGCCCAGGCCAGAACACCCTGGCGAACCGTCTCCAGCAGGTCGTTGGAACTCAATTTGCCCTCTTGTCCCAGGCCCACCACGATAACCGCTTCGGGACGCGGTAGTTGCAGTGGATTTTCGCCATTCGCGGCGATGTTCATGAATACCTGATTGCTGCGCGGAGCCGAGGGGTAGAGGCTCATTTTCAAGGCATCGCCAAGCAAGCCGCCGACCATTTCATCGACTACCCGTTCGCTGCCAGTAAGACCGGCGCTGGCGTAGTGACCGACGATCAGCGGATCGCGGGTGAACTTCAGGTTGCAGTTGATCACGGTCACGGGTAGCGGCGGCAATTCTTCGCGCGCGGTCGGGGTGATCGTCTGGCTGTACAACGTGAAGACATCATCGACGCTGACCGGCACAGTAATCCGGTCACCGCGCACCGGCCTGCTCGTCACATAGGGCAATGACCGCTGGGGGACGCCACCACGGCTGACTGCCTGGTCCAGCACCGTGAGTTCAGTGGTGCGACCGGTTTGCAGCAACGAAAGAAATGCCGGGAATGCCGCACTCTGCTTTGGCAAGTCGCCGTGGGCACAGGCTAATTTATAGGCTTGCACCCCAGGTAGCAGAGCGCTGTGCAACGTTACCCTGCCATCGCCGCCGTCCTGCGCATCCTGATAACCGAAACCCTTTTCGGCACTGACGGTATACCCATCGGGGGTAAATTTCGCTTCGCCCACAACCATCGACAGCTTGTCCTTCCAGGGGCTTAGATCCTGATCATCCAATGCCTTGCGCAACGCTGCCGCGACCGCCAGAACTTCACTGCTGGGCTTGCCCCAATCGTAGTAGTCCTGCTGAATGCGCAGGTGGTGCCAAAAGCTGTGCGCCTCCAGCCACTGCTGGTCCTTGCTGGACAGATCGGCCCAGACCTCGGCATCGACCAGGTTGAGCACCGGGTCGAGCAGATTGGCCTGCAATTGAATAAATCCGGGAAAGGTTGCCATGAGTGCCCGGGACTTCTGCGGTGTAAACGGCGCACCGGCGAACGCCAGGCTGTTGCCGAAGGTATCGTCTCCCGACAGCACCTGCATCGGTGCCCAGGAACCACCATTGGGTGTGCCAAGCATTAACAGCCGAGCTTGTGGATCGGCCATCATTCGCGCCCAGACTTGCGGGCACTTGAGCAACATCGTCCGTGCCAGCAAGCCGCCCATCGAGTGCGCCAGCATCCTTACCGGTTGCCGCGTAGCGGACCTGGCGTCGAGCGCGTTTTCCACGGCATCCCCGAGTCGTTTGGCCTCCCGTTCCATCGGCACGCGCCAATCGTAAGCAAACACAATCACCTGGTGTGTTGCCTCAAGGAATTTAATCAAGTCCTCGTAGACCATGCCCACTGCGCCATCGGGTTCTACATCGTCCTCCATGCCTTGCTTGTAGCTCAGTTCATCGAGGCCATTGATTAACCAGGGCCCCAGCCAGATACGTCGATCCCCTGCCTTGAGGTTACTGCCCAGAATGCCCGGTAACACGAATACCGCCGGCTTCTGCGCTGCAGGTATGTCGCTGCCACCACCGCGCCGTCCACTGGCATCCCGGCCTTGCCAGGACAGAGGTCCGATGGGCGTGAAATCCCTTGGTTCGTCCAGCGTCAGGCCCTCGACAATCGCTGACGCGGTGCGCTCGTTGCTGAAATAGGAGAAGTGCGAAACGGTGCCGCCCTGGTTGAGCAGGAAACTCGCCGACCTGGCCCTGGGCGCACCGCCGTACATGGAACTGGTTTGCACCACCAGGTCGTTATCGGTCCAGAAAAACGTGTCAGAGAGTAAGGTCTTGAGCCAACTGACCACCGAGTCCCCTTCCATGTCACCGGCAATGACTCGCAATTCACTGTCAACCGGCGTGCGAATCAGGTGCAGCCACTGGACCAGCGGGCTGTCGGGCATCTGTGCGGCCAGACCGGGCATGAGCAATGGATCGGTGCGACGGCGGGCCACGTCAGCCAATAAATCGATGAGTTCGGGCACCACAGGCACGCCGCTCAGTTCCATGCTCCATTTGAGCACCGAAAGGTAGGCATCCAACCTGTTCGACGCCAGCAGCGTACCGCGTGCAGGGCAGGCTACCCGCACGAAACGCGTGACCTTGATCCGCTTGTCGCTGACCAGACTGATCAACAGTTGCAGATCCTCGCGTTGGGTCTTGTACTCATCGCCCTTGGCCAGGTCCTCGAAGCTTTGCAGTAGATCGGCACCGCCACTGCAGGCTTTGGCCAGTACCTCGCCGATCAGCCCTCCCCGAGAGTGCGAAAGCAAATGCAGGACCGCGCCTTTGGGCAACGCGTTGGCCAATTCCATCGCGTTCTGAATTGGACTGGCGGTCAAGGTTGGATGGTCCAGTGCATAGACGCCGCTGTAGGCGCCGAAGATTCGCGCGACCTTCGACGGATGGTCGGTCCACAGTTTGCCGAAGGTCCCCTGAGTATTGGAGAAGGTGCCATGCAACAGTACCAACACAGGTTTATCGTCGATGACAATCCCGGTGGCCACCGCGCTGCCCTTGAGTGAGTCAAGGACCTTGGAGTTAAGCCGGTAGAGACCTGGGTCAACCTGCTTGTCGACCCTGTCCGCTGCCAGCGTGGCAGCAGCGTTCGCGACGGAGTCCTTGCCAACACCGGTGATGATCTGAATCAGCTTCACCAGCACCTTGCCAAGCGGACCCCGTGAGGGGCCGCGGGTCTGCCCCTGGATTTCGTCCTGGCCATCCCATGCCAGTTCCACGGGTATCCGCACACTATCGGTGCCCTGAGCGCCGCGGGATGCGGAGCTCTGCTGTGAAAGAAACAATTCGCATGCGGTCTGTGGATTCAATATCAGTACCGGGCCGTTGGCGATATGCACAGCCATTACGTCTTTTTCCGGATCGACGTTGAGAGACACTTCGCTACCGGTACCACGACGCACCGCAACCTGAACTGAGTACCTCACCGTACCCTCGGTTAATCCAGCAGGCAGTTGCAAATTTGCACCGCTATTGGAGGCATTATTTCCATGACCCGAAACAACAAACGTAATGCTCATTTTTTATATCCCTGGCGCGCGCTATTCGTAATAGTGTTCATCCACCATAGGCGAGCACGCAGCCACATTTATACTTTTTCGCTAAATACGTTAGAGCCGATAGTTTGAACTTGATGAAAAACAAGCTTATGTGTAAACGCCCTGACACACATGAAACCAACAATAAACAAAACAGATACCCCGACTGGAACTTGATGAAGCACACGCTATGCTAACCCTCCGGCATTGACTCATATAACTCAACACCATCACGTCAAGCAGGTAGATACCATGGCCAAACTCAGCCTTACCCCTGCGCTAAAACTGGAATATGAGCAGCTATTTAATAGCTGCCTAATAAACCCAAGTCGTTTTAATGACGTCAACGCATTGGTAAACAGTCTTTACGAACACCGCGAACAGTATCAGGGTGTGGCCGAAAGCATGGACATTCCGTGGGGTTTTATCGCAGTTGTACACAACATGGAGTCCAGCCAAAAATTCCAAAAGCACTTGCATAATGGCGACCCGTTGACAGCACGCACCGTGCACGTGCCCGCAGGCAGGCCTCTTGGTCCACCGCCTTTCACGTGGGAAACCAGTGCCGTTGATGCCTTGACCCTGCGCAAGCTGAACGCGAGGACCGACTGGACGCTGCCCGGTACGCTGTATCAACTGGAGTTGTATAACGGCAGCGGTTATCGGCTGTATCACCCCCATGTGCTGACGCCCTACTTGTGGAGCTTCAGCAACCACTATCAAAGCGGCAAGTATGTCGGTGACGGAACTTGGTCGGAGAGTGCAAAGTCGGCGCAATGCGGTGCAGCGGTGTTGCTACGGCGCATGGCTGAGAATGGCTATATCGATTTCCCCGATCAGCCCTCACCTGCTCCGCAGGACGGCCCAATCATCGTTGAATATTCGGCCACCAGGCCGGGCAACCCTGAGGCCGAGGCCAAGGCAGAAAACCTGCAACGCTGGCTCAACACGTTCCCGGGAATATTTGTAAAGGTAGATGGTGCTCCCGGAGACAGGACATCCGCGGCGTATTTCAAGGTGACGGGGCATTATTTGCCAGGAGATCCGCGCGGGGGAGGAGTCTCGGATCGCCTTTCACCAATGGCAGCAACTGGGCATTGAAGTCACCAAACATCCTGACGGCCTTCCCGACTTACCTCCCACACCCGTATTTCGAGGCCAGGCAAATTCATCTTATGATGTGACGCCCTCCTTATACAGAGCCACTACCAATCAAAAACTCGAGAAAAAGAAACTCGAGTTCTTCACGCTCCTGATGAAGTGCCCGGAAATAGAAAACTCAGTAGGCGTACCGCTTTCGAAATATGACATAAAAGCCACGGCTCAGCATTTCCAGGCCTCCTTGACAGACTTTGTCGATATGATCGGCGCCTGCTGTGGCCATCCATTTCGCCAGCTCCACTACATCACCCAACAGCCCCGCCCTATCGGCCGTATTCATGTATAACCTCGACGAGTTTATAAGAGATGGTGCATCCATCGTGATGCCCCACCTTTCGTGAACCGCCTATATCTGCAACGAGGGAGGGGTTTTACACACAAACCCTTATGATTTTGAAAGATTTCAACAATGGAGGGTGAAAATCGAATTCCCTCACAACCCAAACTTCAAATCAATAAGAAATACAACGCCGGCAGACATCATCCCCGTAACGCCTTTAATCTACGTCTACAGATATGAAGGGAAACAGAACAAATAGAAACGTGGGAAAAGATGCTTGATTTAGCGCGAGCCCTTCCGGACGACGGTTGATTCCACAATCGATAGTTGCCTCAACAGGTTGCGCAATACGAAGACCAACTCAGCTAATCGAGGCACACGCCCACTGTCCTTGGCGAAAACCGCAAAGCGTCACTGCGGCTGAAAGGTTTGCAGGTAAGCCAGCAGGTTTTCGATCTTTTCCGGATCGCTGAGCCCCCAGAAAATCATGCGAGTGCCGGGGACCACTTGTTTCGGCGCTTCGAGGTAAGCGGTCAGTGTTTCGCGGGTCCAGACGATACCGGCGGATTTCATCGCATCGGAATACTGGTAGTCCGTAGTGCTGCCGGAATGCCGACCGAAGATGCCATTGAGCTGCGGACCGAATGAACCCCGCGCCGATTCCCCGACCTGATGGCAGCCCCCGCAAATTCGCTTGAACAATGTCGCACCCGCTTCAGCATCGCCGGCCGCGTGTGCCTGAAGGCTGAATACACCTGACGTGAGCAACAAGGTAAAACTGAGTGCAGCGGCTTTCTTCATGTTCATTTCCCAATCGTGTTTCGTTGGGCGCGAAAGTCTACGCAAAGAATGGCTGTCTTCATAACCCACTGCGTCATTAAGGCTTACTCGCTGACAGCTTCCAGCGCAGCCTTTATCCTGTGCCGGGCGCATTGACGCTTGACGAATAATTGACGGGAGACACCTGTGCCCCCTCTCACCGCCCGCGAGGTTTATCAGACATTGCGCGATGCCGCCCTGGGCATCCACCCATTGCGGCGCCTCGATGAATCCTCCGCGCCCGGCCAGGTACAGGTCGACATCGAAGGCTGGCGCCTGACTCTCGACATCGACGGCGTCCATTTGCGCCGGTGCCAACGTTGCCACAGCCCCGATGGCCGCGAGGGTGATCTCGACAGTTGGCAACGTTTCGGCACCGACCCGGTCAGTTTTCTCAGCGCGTGGGAACTGGTTCAGATCGAGCGGCTACTGGCCGCAAGCTAGGCAACCTCAACCCATAGCCTTCTCAAACCGCTTCAACGAAAACGCTGATAAATCCAGCTCGCTGCGGCCCCGTATGCACCACTGCGCAAACGCTTCGCCCAATGCCACGGAGTGCTTGAAGCCATGCCCAGAGCAGGCAGAAACCACCAGCGTGTTTTTCAGTGTCGGATGTTCATCGATGATGAAATGGCTGTCCGGGGTGACGGTATAGGTGCACACGGTGACACCGGTGCAAACCGGGCGCCCTCCTCCAACTCAAACCAGAACAGCTTCTGGCGACACACCCTCAGCAAGCGGTCGAACGGCTCGCCGAGCAAACCTGCCGACCACATGCCCGCGCTGATCACCACTTTGTCGGCGAGGATCGTCCGCTGGTCGGTGATGACGGTAAAAGCCCGGCTAAACCGTGATGCTGTTCACGCACCGTATCTGTGGCGAGGGCGCTTGCTCCCTCGCCACAAGTTTGCGTTTGTCTCAAGATTTTCTTGAGTGAACAGTATTACGGCTAAACCGGGCTTTTTCACGTCAACGCATCCCCGCCAACCGGCAGGGCTCTGCGCTTACTGAACGTTTTTCAGCTTGACCACATCACCGGAGATCCTGGTGGTGTAACCAGTCAGGACCCACGCCCAGAACCAATTTTCCTGCACTTGGGTGTTGATCATCGCGTCGCCGCCCCTGGCTTTGATCGCCGCGTCTTGCGCGCGAACAAAACGGCTGTTCTGCCGGATCGGGATCACACCGAACAGCAACAGGCCGGTAGCGGTTGCTTCGCTGTGGCCGATGACGGTGTATTGGCTGGCGTCATAGTGCTGGGTATTCATCGGGGCACCGGTGCAACCCGCCAAAACCAGACCGAACAGAGCAACCGCGACAACTTTACTGAGGTACTTCACTGAAAAACTCCATGAGAATGTGCCCGGGATCCGTCTCTCGGGCGGC
>Ga0182005_1000871_pt1 | contig 13434 bp, 11 predicted proteins | sample Sormic07211103_1_FD_123021 | JGI IMG/M metagenome (GOLD analysis project Ga0182005, IMG submission 123021) | Rhizosphere microbial communities from Sorghum bicolor, Mead, Nebraska, USA - 072115-103_1 MetaG | ecosystem: Host-associated > Plants > Roots > Rhizosphere | place: USA: Nebraska...
ATTCATACTGCTGCTACCGTGTGAGAACCTAAATATGAAAAGTAAATCGAAGCCGTCCAGCGGGTCATCGTTTGCTCGCAAACTAGGTATCGTCGGCGGGCTTGGCTCACTGGCCGGCGGCGATCTTTTCTACAAATTGGTGAAGTCCAGAGCTGTTTTGGAGGATCAAGGTCGCTATCACTTTCTGTTTGAACAACACCCCTTCAAGGACGAGCTGATGCCTCTTGATCAGGGTGCCAGCATGACCTCCAGAAAGTTCTACGTATTTCAGGTTTGCCAGACGTTCGAGGCAAGCGAAGTCAACGCAGTCTTGTTGCCTTGTTTTGCCAGTCACACCTTTCGGGAGGAGATCCAGGAGGAAATCGGGATACCTGTTCTGGATATGATGACGGCGTTACGCAAGCACGTGGATCATGTCGCTGCCCCCGGTACAACACTGGGAATCATCGCCTCCGACTATGTTCGGCACTCCGGGTTGTTTGAGCGCTATTTCGGCAATGACTTCAAGCTCGTTTATCCAAACGATAACGAGCAATCTGGATTGATGGATGCCATGTACGGGGTTAACGGCATCAAAGATGGATTCCTTGACGGGGTACCACTCGAATGTGTTTATCAGGCCTGCCTGTCGCTTCAGGATCAGGGGGCCACAATCATCCTGCCTGGCATGACTGAGCTATCGTTGGTCTGCGGTGATCTTCAACGGCGTGGCTTGACGGTCCTGGATATCAACGAGATTTATGCCGCTTTCGCCACAGTGGAGAAAGGCCAGTCGACCCGTCCCCCTTTCAAGCTTGGGATCTTGGGTGGAGTTGGGCCAGCGGCAACGGTCGACTTCATGGGTAAGGTTGTGGCGCACACACCGGCAGGTCGCGATCAGGAACACATCAAAATGGTGGTGGAACAGAACCCTCAAATTCCTGATCGCACAGCCAACCTGCTGTACGACGAAGCTGATCCGACGATGGCGATGTACGCAACGTGCAAGCGACTGGAAAGCTCCGGCGCCAATGCCATTGCAATTCCGTGCAACACAGCTCACGCCTTCGTCGAACGCATCCAGGCGCACTTGCGAGTCCCTATCGTGAATATGCTGACTGAAACGGTAGAGGCTATTGTGCAGCGGTACGGTGCCGGCAAAACTGTCGGGCTGCTAGCGACGTCCGGCACCATCAAAAGTCAGGTTTATCACGAGGCTGCTCGGCAAGCAGGGCTTCAAATAATTGCCCCAGGCGTGGATTACCAAGCGTTGGTTATGGAGTCGATTTACGGAGATCACGGCATCAAAGCAGGTTTCACAGAGGGCATATGCAAAGACCAGCTTCTGACCGCCGCAGAACACTTATGTGAACTGGGCGCTGATGTGCTCATCCTGGGATGTACGGAGCTACCTCTGGTGCTTGAGCATAGCGAATCCTACATGATTAAAAATCATGTGGTCGCGTTGGTCGACCCGACAACCATTTTGGCATTGAAGTGCATTGAACTTGCCCGAGTAGCGCTCAGTACGCCGTAGAAAACAGCCGCCGACACTTTTCTCCTGTCAGCACCGATAACAGAAACGCCGCTCAGCGAGCGGCGTTTTTTTGTGGGTTCTGCTGGAGTAACGAATAGGCACCCTTTCAGCTGTTGGCGGTGGAACCTAGTTATCCATAGCTGCAAACCCGCGCTGCAAATCCTCAATCAACGCCTCGACATCCTCAAGCCCGACATGCAACCGCAACACCGAATTCAATGAACGATCCGCAGCACTCTCGCGATCCGTGGTATCGGCAACAGTAACCAGACTTTCGTAACCACCCCAGGAAGCGCCAAGCCCAAACAACTGCAGCGAATCAATAAAGCGTTCAACGTACAGAGGATCCGCATCAAGCAGCTCAAAGGACAACAAACCATTGCTGCCATTGAAATCGCGCTGCCACAGATCGTGACCTGGATGCTCGGGTAACGCCGGATGAAACACCCGCTTCACCTGCGGCTGCACTTGCAGCCAATGAGCGATTTCCAAGGCCTGACGTTCGTGCACTTCCAGTCGCGGTGCCAGGGTTCGTGCGCCGCGCAGCACCAGGTAGGCGTCGTCGGCGCTGACGGTGGCGCCAAAGGTGTCGCCCATGGATGCCAACGGCTGCCAGACCTCTTGTCGGGTGCAGACGCTGCCCATGACCACATCGCTGTGGCCGCACAGGTACTTGGTCAACGCCATGATCGAGATGTCCGCGCCGAGGGTCAGCGGTCGGTACAGGTAACCCGAGCCCCAGGTGTTGTCGACGGCCAGGAGAATGCCTCGCGGTTTGCACAGGGCGGCGATGGCCGGCAAGTCGCAGAGTTCATACAGCAAGGAGCCCGGCACTTCGGTGTAGACCATTTTGGTGTTGGCTTGCAGTTGCGCTTGCAGGCCTCTGCCATCCGGCGCGAAGTAGCTGACCTGGATGCCGAACGGCTGAAGAAACTCATGGGCCAGCCGTCGCACAGGCGCGTACACCGCGTCGCTGATCAGTACGTGATCGCCGGGCCGCAGGTAGGCCAGGAAGGTCTGCGCGATCGCCGCCAGCCCGGTGCCGAACAAGCGGGTGCGGTAACCGCCTTCCAGCTCCGTCACCAGATCTTCCAGGGCGAAGGCCGTCGGATTGCCTCGGGCGCCATAGCTCAAGACCCGCTCGCTATCCCGGCGAGCACGGGCGTCGCGCATTTGCGCCAGGTTATCGAACAGCACCGTACTCAACCGCGTGACCGGTACGTTGACTGCCCGACCGCCATTGCCCTGTTCGGTGCGCGCCGAATGGACCAGACGGGTACGCACCCGGGCATTGCGGGGCACTGTGACACGCAGCGGCTTGAGACTGGCGATCTCGTCGTCGCTCATCTGCGCCAGCAAACCGATTTCCCAGGCCAGGTACTGACGCGCCGCGTCCTTGTTGCCGGCGTGACGGTCGTGGGTGAAGAACAGAAAATCGATGCACTGTTGATCGGGCGGTGTATGGGCGGATTCCTGCACGGCAAGGCCCGCCGCACGCCAGGCATCGAGTCCGCCGTCCAGCAGCCTCACGCGCGGATGCTGGGCTTCGGGCAACTCCAGCGCCGCGAAAGCGGCCAGCCGTGGATCATCGGCGACCAACACCAGTGGCCGTTGCTCGCCGGCCACTTCAGAGGCCAGCAACGAGCGAATCGACCAGCGCGAGCCGGCGATATGACCCTTGCGATAAGTCATGCTCGGTCGCAGGTCAATCAGCGCAACGGCGTCATCCTTCAGCGCATCGGCCAAAGCCCGCGCCGTGATCAATGGCAACGCCTCGTGAGTGGCAACTTCGACAGCAGCCAACGTCAGACCGCTGCTCACGCCGCCCTCCAGGACATAGGCCTCATGCCCCAACTGCCGCAACCAACTGGCAACAATCGGTGCACGCACGCCATCACTGTCGAACAGCACCAACCGCGCCTGGCGCACGCCGACATACAGATCGGTGGATTGAATCAATTGCCCGCCCGGCGCGTGTTGTGCACCGGCCAGACTGCCCGCAGCAAATTCCTCGGCGGTGCGCACATCGCACAAAAACAGGCTGCGTCCAGCCTCCTTCGCCCATTGCTCGACCTGCGCCGTCTCAACGGTCTTCACCCCGGCCCGCTCCGCCAGTTGCTCAGCAGCGAGTCGCTGCCCCGGCAACGTGCCAGACGACACTTCCTCGGCATATCGTCGGGTACTGCCATGCTCCAGCTGAAAATCTTCCAGATACCAACCCTGAGTGCCGTTTTCCAGCGCGTAGATCGGGTTCTTCAACCCCAGATTGATCAACGTCTGGGCCCCGATAATGCTGCGGGTCCGACCGGCACAATTGACCACGATCGGCGTGCTTTCGTCCGGTACCAGATCGTGGACGCGATAACCCAGCTCACCATTCGGGCAGCACACCGAACCGGGAATAGTCATCTTGCGGTACTCATCGAACGGCCGACCGTCGAGCACCACCAGCGGCTCGCCCCGGGTTTGCCATTCGGCCAGTTGCTGCGCGGTGACATACGGCGTATGGCTGGCCTCTTCGACCAATTCGCCGAACGCCTTGGAAGGCACATGCACCCCGGCAAACAGCTGCAACCCGGCAGCCTGCCAACCATCGGCACCGCCATCGAGTACGTGCACGTGGCTATATCCGAGCGCCTGCAAACGCTGCGCTGAACGCGCCGCGACATCCCCGCCGTCCTGATCGTAGATCACCAGCCGGACCTGAGGGTTAGGCGCCAGACGCCGGACCTCCAGCTCCAGACGGCTATAGGGCACGTTCACCCCGAAAAACAGGTGGGCTTCGCCATATTGACCGTGCTCGCGCACGTCAAACAGGGCAATTTCCTGCCCGTCGAACAGCCACTGCTGCAGTTGCCCTGGAGTTACGGTCTGGCTCATGGGAGTCCCGCTTTGAAAGATAAAAAAGAAATTATTGAAGGGCTAACGACCAAAGCCGCGGCGAACACAAACCTGTGGTGAGGGGGCTCGTCGGACCGCCGCACCGCCCCGTTGGGGCGCGAAGCGGCCCTGATTCCTGTGATCGCGGTGTGTCAGATACGACGCATGCAATGGTTTTACGACTGCTGCGCAGCCGAACGGGGGCAAGCCCCCTCGCCACAGGTTTTGTGTTCGCCGCAGGGTATTCATCAGGTTCAAGACCTACGTTAATTGACAGCCATCAGAGCCCTTGGCGCTGATGCGCTGGAACGCTGCCTGCTTCTGTTCGCCTTCACGGATGTTGACTGGCAGCAGGCGGTATTCAAGCTCCAGCTCTTCCAGCAGGATGCCAACTTTCAAGCCATTGCCAGTCGGCCAGTAATACAGATCGATCATGCGTAAGCCTTGATCGACGGCGCCATTTGCGAGGCGTTGTAATTGAGGATGCGCCCGTCGGCCTCGACGCCGTAACGGCCGTTGAGGGACTCCAGCGGCAAACCGTACAGGTGGAAATGCAGGGTTGCCTGCTCGCCTTCGACACGAATGCCATGCAGGTCTTCGCCGAGAAACGAGATGGAGGTGCCGGGTTGCACGACCACTTCCTTTTCCAGGTGCAAGGTGGTGAAACCGGGCTCGCATCCTTCGTCATCACGACGGTAGACGTAGTTGATTTCCTGGCCTTCGACAGCACTGATGATCGCCCAGGCTTCATGGTTATGAGGGATCGTACTTTTGCCCGGCAACAGCGAGTTCAGGTACAGCGTCGGCGTGTCGCCATCGTCATTGAGACGGTAGCGGAACGCGGTGCTGCCCTGCCCCGGCACCGGCGCGGGGAACTCGTCGAAATTGAACAGATCGCGACGCTCGGCCAGGGCTTCGAGCAAGGACACGATTTCCACCAGCGCGGCGCGGTCGACGCCCCGTTGATGGATGACGCGGATTTTCTTCAGGAAATCCTCGATAACGGCGGCACGGTTAACAGTACTCATGAACAGGCTCCTCGGTATTAGACGGACAGGCTGTAACGACTCAGGTTAGTCAACAGATACGGATCATTGGCGATGGGGAGCCGGCGCCCCGGATCACCCAGGGCGTGACGCAAGAACTCTTGGGTGCGTTCGCTGGTCGGGTGCTGGAAAATTTGTGCGGCGCTGCCGTGCTCGACGATCACGCCTTTTTCGGTGAAGTAGACGATGTCGCTGATCTCTTCGGCGAAGCGCATTTCGTGGGTGACCAGCACGCAGGTCATGCCCTCTTCGGTCAACTCGCGAATCACCGTCAGCACCTCGCCGACGGTTTCCGGGTCGAGGGCCGAGGTCACCTCATCAAACAGAATCAGTTCCGGGCGCATCGCCAGGGCGCGGGCAATCGCCACCCGTTGTTGCTGACCGCCGGAGAGCTGGCCCGGATAGGCATCGGCCTTGTGCTCCATCCGCACCTTGGCCAACAAGGCGCGAGCGTCTTTCTCGGCGTCGATCCGGTTGCGCCCCAGCACTTTGCGCGGGGCAATCACCAAATTCTCCAACACCGACAAATGCGGGAACAGGTTGTATTGCTGGAACACAAACCCGACACGCTTGCGCAACTCGATGCGCTGGACTTCCTGGGCCAGGGTGTGAACCTCGGTCGTGCCGACGCGGATGCTGCCGCGCTGGGGCTGCAACAGGCCGGTAATGCAGCGCAGGATGGTCGATTTGCCGGAGCCGGACGGGCCGATGATCGACACGGCCTGGCCGCGATATACGTCGAGGTCGATGCCTTTGAGCACCGGGTTATTGCCAAACGACAGGTGCAGGTCGCGCAGTCTGACCAAGGGCTCGGCGACGGTTTCAGTAGAAGGCATAACGTCGCTCCAGGCGTTGGGTGAGTCGGGAAATCGGGTAGCAATAGGCAAAGAACAGCACCAACAGGCTCAGGTAAATCACTACAGTGAAGCCGGTCATGTTCACGGTGTTGCTGGCGATTTGCGCGGTGTCGATCACGTCATGCACGCCCACCAGGGACGCCAGCGCGGTGCCCATGGTGATCACCGCGTACAGGTTCATCCACGGCGGCAACATGCGCTTGAAGCACTGCGGCAGGATGATCGAACGGAAAATCTGCCCGCGAGTAAATGCCAGGGAACGCGCGGCTTCCCATTGGGTGCTGGGGATCGAGGCGATGGCGCCACGGAAGATTTCCGCGACGTTCGCGCTGGCCGGCAAGGCCAGGCCGAGGGTGACCTTGACCCAGTCCGGGAACGAGACATAGGCACTGCCGATGTGGATCTCGAAGGGGAACACGTAGGTGGTGAAATAGATCAGCACCAGCCACGGCGCATTGCGGAAAATCTGCACCCAGATCCGCGCCGGCAAACGCAGCAGTCGCAGGGGTGACAGCGCCAACGCGCCGACTAACAGGCCCAACAACGACCCAAGACCGATGGCGACGAGACTAATCAGAATGTTTTGGCCAAAGCCCACGGCCAGCGCCGGCGACCATTGCAACAAGGCCTTGAACACCGGGCTTTGCGGGGCGAAATATACCAGCCACAGTGCGACGCACATCAACAGCAGCAGCTTGCCGACATGTCGCCGAGGCCAGGCCAGCGGTGCACTGGCGGTCGATTCAATGGCCATAGCCGGGCATCCTCAGGCGCGCTTCAAGGTAGCGCCCCACGCAATTGACGATAAAACTCAGCAGGCCGAAAAAGCTCAGGATCAGAATCATCAGCTCCAGCACGTTGTCGCTTTGGGTCCAGATCATGATCGCCGCGTAAGTAATGTCCCCCACGGCAATGGCCGAAGCCACGGCCGTCATTTTCACCAGGTCGATCAGGTTGTTGATCAGCGACGGCAAGGCAAAACGCAGGGCCAATGGCAGTTGCACATTCCACAGCAACTGACGACTGCTGAACGCCAGCGAACTGGCCGCCTCCAGCGTCACGGTCGGCACCGCCTCGATGCCGGCGCGCAAGGCCTCGGCATGGAACGCGCCCTTGTGCAACGAGATCACGATCACCACCCAGGCGAACGGCGTCAGCGGGTTGGCCGCGCCGACGGCTTGAGTCAGCAACATGTTCAGCACCAGGAAGGCGCAATACAGCTGCACCAGCGTCGGCGTGTTGCGGGTGACCTCAACAAATAGGCGTGCCGGTCTCGCCAGCCAGGGTTTTCCAGAGGTCAGCATCGCCGCCAACCCGACACCGGCCAACAGGCTGCCGACAATGGTGAACAGGCAGAGCAGCACCGTTGTCAACGCGCCCTGTTCCAGGGTTCCGCGTTGGTAGGCGTCCAGTAGAAAACCGTAGTTCAGGCCGATCCCGGCGGTCCAGTGGACGAAAAGCTCCAGCCAATGACTCATGGTTCGCCCCGCAATTGCCCGCAGGCGTGAGCGATGCGACGTCCGGCTTCGACAACGCTGTCAGTCGCCGTGGCGATGGACAGGCGAAACCACGGCGACAAGCCATAAGCGCTGCCCACCACACCGGCCACGCCCTCCTCCAGCAAATACGCCACGACATCGGCGTCACTGTTAAGGCATACGCCGTCCGGACGATAACGCCCCAGCAACCCGGCGCAGCGCACAAACACAAAGAAACCACCTTGAGGTTCGAGCACTTCAAGACCTTCAACTTTGCGTAAGGCGCTCACCAGTAAATCCCGGCGTTGCTGATAGGCCGCCACCTGCTCCGGCAAGAAATCCAGACCACCCTCGAAGGCCGCCAACGCCGCGGCTTGCCCCACCGAAGAAGCCCCTGACGTGGATTGCGACTGCACGACCGCCATGGCATTGGTCAGCGTTTGCGGCCCCGCTCCGAAACCGATGCGCCAACCGGTCATGGCGTACGTCTTCGACACACCGCCCACCAGCAGGCAGCGCGGTTGCAAGTCCGGCGCGACGTTGAGCAAGCTCTGCGCCGGATGACCGTCAAAGCGGATATGTTCGTAGAGTTCATCCAACAGAATCAGCACCTGCGGATGGCGACGCAGCACCTCGGCCAAGGCTTGCAATTCAGCGGCGCTGTACACCGCGCCGCTGGGGTTGCCGGGGCCGTTGAGGATCAGCCAGCGGGTCCGCTCGCCGATGTGTTGGTCCAGCTGTTCTGCGGTGAGCTTGCAGCCCTGCGCCAGTGCGCACTCGATAAACACCGGCTCGCCGCCACTGAAGCGCACGCTGTCGGGGAAGGACGGCCAGTACGGCGTCGGCACCAGCACTTCATCGCCGTCATCGAGGGTCGCTGCGAAGGCATTGAAGATGATCTGCTTAGCCCCGTTGGCTATCACGATCGATTCCAGCGGATAGTCCAGACGGTTTTCCTGCTGGAGTTTGCGTTGCACGGCGACACGCAAGGCTTTTACGCCAGGCGTCGGCGTGTACTTGGTGGCACCGGCGGCGATGGCGGCATAAGCGGCCTGCTTGATGTGTTCGGGGGTGTCGAAATCCGGCTCGCCGGTGGTCAGGTCGAGAATGTCGCGACCGGCATCACGCAACGCCGTGGCTTGGGATTTCGCGGCGGCATTGGCCGACAGCGAGACGCGCTGAACGCGCTTGGACAGGCGAAGTGTCATGACGGAACCACCTCCAATACCTTGCCTGGATTGAGCAGGTTTTTCGGGTCCAGCGCCTGCTTGATGCGGCGCATCAGGTCGAGCTCCACCGGACTTTTGTAGCGCTCCAGCATGTCCCGTTTGCGCTGGCCGATGCCGTGTTCGGCGCTGATCGAACCGCCGTGGGCGTGGGCGCTGTCATGAACCAGCAGGCTGAGCGCCGCGTAGTTAGACATATGCGCCTCAACCGTCGAATCAAGCGGATGAGCAACGTTGTAATGCAAATTGCCGTCGCCCAAATGGCCGAAGATGAAATGACGGACACCGGGAAAGTTCGCCTGCAACAACGCATCGGTGTGGGCGACAAACACCACGACCTGGGAAATCGGTACTGAAATGTCGTGCTTCATGTTGCGACCGGCGCGCTTCTGCGCCTCGCTCATGTTCTCCCGCAACAGCCACAGGGCTTCGCTCTGGGCCAGGCTTTCGGCGATCAACGCGTCGGCCAGCAACTCGCGTTCGAAGGCCTCCCCCAGCACGTCTTCAAAGGCTTGGCGGGCATGGGCTTCGCTGTGGTTGTCGGACAGTTCCAACAGTGCAAACCAAGGCTGACCAGCACCGCGAAAAGGTTGCGGACCTTCGGGGAATTGCTCGCGCAACAGCGCGAGGCAGTCGGCACTGAGCAGTTCGAACGCGGTGAGGCTGGCACCGAAACCGGCTCGGGCATGGGACAGCAATTGCACTGCCTGGTCCAGGGAGTCGAAGGCCAAGAGTGCCGTCGCTTGAGCCTTGGGCAGCGGGAAGAGTTTCAGGGTCGCGGCGGTGATGATGCCGAGCGTGCCTTCGCTGCCAATAAACAGGTCGCGCAGGTCGTAACCGGTGTTGTCTTTGCGTAACCCGCGCAGGCCATTCCAGATTTCGCCTTCGGCGGTGACCACTTCCAGGCCCAGGGTCAACTCGCGGGTGTTGCCATAACGCAGCACCGCGGTGCCGCCGGCATTGGTGCCCAGATTGCCGCCGATGGTGCAACTGCCTTCGGCGCCCAGACTCAGAGGGAACAGCCGGCCGGCGTCACGGGCAACGTCCTGGACGGTTTGCAGAATGCAGCCCGCTTCGACGGTCAGGGTGTCGTTGTCGGTGTCCACCACCCGCACACGATTCAGCCGATCGAGCAGCAGCAACACTGCTCGGCCGCTGGCATCCGGGGTCGCGCCACCCATCAGCCCGGTGTTGCCGCCCTGCACCACCACCGGCGTATCACTGGCCACGCACGCGCGAACCACGGCAGCGACTTCCTCGGTGTTCGCCGGATGCACCGCAGCGATGACCTGCCCGACATAACGGCCCTGTTTGTCGGTCAGGTACGGCGCGGCCTCTTCGCTGCTCTGCACATGGCTAGCGCCGAGCAATTGCTGCAAGGCCACGAATAACGTCTGACTCATGGTTGCACCGCCAGCGGCGCGGCGTTGCGGTACTGCTCATGCAGATCACGCAACGCCTGGGACGGCGTCATGCCGGTGCGCTCGCCCAACTCGATCAGCCAGCCGCTGCGGTGCCAGTCGCGCACGATGGCATCCAGCTTTGCCTGGGTATCGTGTTCGCCTTTGCGCAGCCAGATCACCGAGTTCGACGGAATCAAATCACCCGGCAGCGGGATTTCATACTCCGCCCACTCGGCATCGCTCAACAGCGCGTGCATGGTCGGGCTGACGTGCACCGCCGCCACGCAACCATTGCCGCGTAGCGACAACAACGATTCGGATTGACTGCGGAACGCCTTGATCTCTGCGCCGTAGGTTTCCTGCAAGGGCTTGATGAAGTTGCTGCCCTGGGACACGCACACCGGTTTGCCCTTGAGATCAGCCCATTGAGTCACGCCAGCGCCTTTGCGAATCAACGCGGCGCCGCCCACTTCCTCATAAGGCGTAGGCACGTAATCGAGAATCTCGCCGCGCTCTTCGGTGAACTGCATATTGGCGATCAGGATGTCGACCTTGCCCTGTTGCAGGAACTGCACGCGGTTGGGCGCCAGTACCGAAACGGTCTTCGCTTCGACGCCCAATGCCTTGGCGATGCCCTTGGCCAGTTCGACGTTGTAGCCCAAGTGCTCGCCGGTCTTCGGGTCGATGGTGCCGAATGGCGGACCACTGAGAATCACTCCGACGCTGATGGCGTGGCGTTGCTCGATCTTGTCCAGCGTGGCATCAGCCTGCGCCAGATTCGCACCCAAAGCAGCGCACCAGGCGAAGCACAGGGCTTTAGCGGAAAAATATCGGTTCATACACGACTACCTTGAACGACCGCCCGGCAAAAGGACGGTCTGTTGAAAACGATGAGGTGGAGAACCGGAGGTCAGGCGCCGTTGGCCTGGAACTGTTTCTGCAGTTCCACCAGGGCCGGTGATGCGGGCGTGATGTGGTTGCGGGTCTGGGCCTCAATCAACCAGCCGCTGCGGTGCAGTTCCTTGACGATGGGGTCGAGCTTGGCCTGGGTATCGCTTTCTCCCGGGCGGGTCCAGATAACCGACGGCGCGGGGTTGAGTTCCGGCGTAAGCGCGCGATAGCTCTGCCATTCGGCGGTGCCGGCGAGCAGCGGATTGATCAGCGTGGCGTCATGCACCGCCGCGACGCAATTGTTGCCGCGCAGGGCCAGCAAGGATTCCGAAGAGCTCTTGAAGGCTTTGATCTCAACGCCCAACTCGGTCAGCGGCTTGATGTAACTGCTGCCCTGGGAGGTGCAGACCGGTTGGTTTTTCAGATCTTCCCAACGGGTGATATTGCTGTCCTTCAACACCGCTGCTGTTCCGCCTACGCGGTAGAACGGTGTCGGCACAAACCCGAGGATCTCGCCGCGTTCGGCGGTCCACTCCATGTTGGCAATCAGCAAATCGACTTTGCCCTGCTGCAAAAACTGCACACGGTTGGCGGGCAATACCGGCACCAGCTGCACTTCGGCGCCCAGTTGCCGTCCCAGCTCCTGAGCGAGATCAACATTCAAACCGCGTGGCTTTTGCGTCGCAGGATCAATCCCGCCAAACGGGCCGCCGGACAGCAATACGCCGACCACCAGCACATGCCGTTGTTCGATCTTGTCCAGGGTTGCATCAGCTTGGGCGCCGGTGCTGGCAACCAGCGAGATCAAGGCACCCAGCATCACAGGCAACAATTGTTTAATGGCTGAGCACTTTTTCGACATGGATCTTCCCCTGATGATTGATCGGCGTCCCCCGACCTGATGTGGAGGCATCCTAGGTACAGCGTTGAAGTAACGGAAATTCAAATATCTAATATCGTTATAACTTCCCGTGTTCTCAGCGGGAGCGTATTTCAATAAAGCCCGTATTTACTGGCATTCACGATCTACAAAATAAAAAACCAGCAGAAACACATAAACAATCGTAATGTTTATGTTTTCAGCCTTGATATGAAAACAGCCCCGGAAATGCCCATGTCGACCTCACCCACCCTCGATCTCGAATTACTGCGCACCTTCATTGCCGTGGTTGATCACCACAGTTTTGCTGAGGCCGGCGCGCAACTGGCCCGCACGCAATCGTCGGTCACCCAACACATGCAACGCCTGGAACAGCAAGTGGGGGTGAGCCTGTTCGAAAAGCGCGGCCGGCAAAAGCAACTCACCGAACCCGGCTTGCAGTTGCTGCGGCATGCCCGGCAGATGCTGTCGCTCAACGACGAGGCGCTGAACTCCCTGCGTGAAAGCAGCCTGAGCGGCGTGTTGCGCATCGGTTCGCCCCACGACATTGCCGACACCATCCTGCCGCCGATCCTCAGCCACATCGCCCGCTCGGCACCGCGCTTGCGTCTGGAAATCGATGTCGGGCGCAGCCCGTTTCTGATGGATGACTTGCACCGGGGCAAGGTCGACATGGTGATTTCCACCCGCCAGGACCCGAGCCTGGAAGGCTTTGCCTTACGCACTTCACCGGTGTGGTGGATCTGCTCGGCGCAGTACATTCACAACCCCGGCGAACCGTTGCCACTGATCCTCGTGGATGAACCGAGCATCTACCGGCGCTATGCCCTGGAGGCGCTGGAACGCGCCAATATCAGTTGGCGTCAGGCGTACCTGGCGTCAAATCTGATTGGCATCAAGGCGGCGACACGTGCTGGTTTGGGTGTCACACCCCGAAGCATGGAAATGCTCGCTCCAGACATGCGCGTGCTGGGTGAAAATGACGGATTGCCGCGACTGCCGGACGTGACCTACTACCTGTGGATCAGGCCCAACACCGCGAACCTGATTGCCCGAAAGGCCTATGACTTGATTCGCGCGAGCCAGGGGTTGTCCTTTTCTTGACGTGAGCGGCTCCGCGAATTCAAGCCCTCGCCCTTTCAGAGCTTGGCGATCGAGACTTCAGTGGATTTGACGAAGGCAATCACCTCGCTCCCCACTTTCAATTCAAGATCGCGCACTGAACGGGTGGTGATCACCGAGGTGACGATGCCGGAG
>Ga0182005_1000872_pt1 | contig 13416 bp, 8 predicted proteins | sample Sormic07211103_1_FD_123021 | JGI IMG/M metagenome (GOLD analysis project Ga0182005, IMG submission 123021) | Rhizosphere microbial communities from Sorghum bicolor, Mead, Nebraska, USA - 072115-103_1 MetaG | ecosystem: Host-associated > Plants > Roots > Rhizosphere | place: USA: Nebraska...
CGGTTTCCTCGGCAACGCGGACAGCGACGGTTATCCCAGCATCCGCGCAAAAAAGGAAAGCAGCGGCGACCAGGCTTACCTGGAAGTGGATGCGCCGCGCAGCGAGTTCATGGGGCTGCTGACCACCCGCAATAACCTCGGCGTCGGCAACCCCCAGCCGCTGGCCAACCTGCAGGTCGACGCCATTACTTTCAAGGGTCCGGGGACACTATCGTCAGACGGTCCGCTGGTGACTTTGTCGAAGACGCTGTCGCCGTATTTCCAGGTCGGCGACGTGCTGATTTCGGATCCGCCGGTGATCACCATGAGCAACGGCCAGACCAGCTTCGGCCTGGCGCAGCGGCGCACAATTGTCGCCATTAACCCGGGCAGCCTGCAAGTCACGGTAGAGGCGGCCTTCAATCCGGTCCTGCAAAGCATCAGCTACACCTATGTGCGTTCGACGCTGGTGCGTTTCGCCACCGGCAGCGCCAGCAGCCTGCTGCGCATCAATATCGACGGCACGGTCGGCCTCGGCATGCAATCGGCCACCAGCGCCGGCCTGGCTGGCGCCGGCCCCAATGCGCTGGTGATCACCGCCGACCGCAAGGTCGGCATCGCCTTGACCGACCGCAGCCCGGCGGCGGCGCTCGACGTCAACGGCAAGATCCAGGCCGACGACCTGAATGTGCAGGGACAGATCCAGACCGGCTCGATGATATCCAGCGGCCCGATCCAGGCCCAGAGTTTCGAGGGTAACGGCTCCAAGCTGCAAGGGCTGCCGATCCTCAGTTACTGGATCCGGGAAACCATCGGCACCCCGACCAGCAACCTGTACTACACCGAAGGCAACGTCGGCATCCGCGACAAGACCCCGCTGGCCTCGCTCAGCGTCGGCGGCGGCCAGTCGTTCATCGGCAAGGGGCAGGTCACCGCCATCAGCAACAATGTCTTGCAGGGTTACCAGACCGCGTTCCTGGATGAAGTCACGGTCGGCGACACGATCACCGTCGGCATGCTGGTCGAGCAGGCCGGCGTCATCGCCGAAATCCTCAGCGACACCCAGCTGCGGCTGCAGGAACAGCTGCCGCTTGAGGTGCTGGATTGGGCCTACAGCTACCAGGCGCCGGGCGCCGACAGGAAACCAGGGCAAGGACAGATCAGCAGCAACGGCAGCATCATCACCGGCAAGGGCAGCAGTTTCAAGAGCACCGCCGCTGTCGGCGGCAAGATCATCGTCGGCCGTTTCGATCCCAAAACCAGCATCAGCCAGAGCAGCGCCGTGGTTGCCGTCGCCAGCGCGACTTCGCTGACCTTGGCGACGCCGTTTGCGATCGACGTCAGCGGCTCGCCATACTCATATCAGCCGGGCAGCGGTCCGGCCAAGGACGGCGTCGGCACGATCACCACCAAGGGCGTGCAGGTGACCGGCGACAATACCGATTTCAGCGGATACCAGGCCGGCGATCTCCTGATCATTCCGCCGTCCATCTCGCTGCCGCAGACCATGTTCGTGCAGTCGGTCATCAGCCAGACTGAATTGACGCTGATCCTGCCGGACAGCAAGGCCCAGCTCACAGGAATCTTTCCGGCCGCGGTGTCGGCTTATGTGGTGACGCCTTCGCTGCTGGGCTATTTTGCCGCCAATAACGCCAACGGCGTGCTGCCGTCCAGCGGCCAGGGAATTCCGCCGGCGATGATCGTCGCTACCAACAACATCCCCGCCACGCCGAACACGGTGGCGATCAACTGCCGGCCGGAAGAAATCCAGAACAAGTACGCCTTGCAGGTCAAGGGCGACGTCAACTTCAGCGGCAGCAGCGTGGATATCAAGGACCTGCAGGTGGAGACCCTGACTGCCAGCAAAAGCATCACGGTGAAGGGCGACGGCAGCAGCGACAAGCTGCTGGATGTAGGCGAGAGCGGTTCGTCGCTGCTGACGGTAAGCAAGACCAACGTCGCGGTGGGCGCGAGCGGCGCGCCGTACCAGCTTGAGACGACAGGCAACGTCCACGCCAGCGGCAACATCGTCAGCGACCAGAAGGTGCAGGGCGCCAGCCTGGCGGGCGCAGCGCTGCAGGCGGCGGGAACCAAGATCAACGCCGACGGCAGCGTGCAGATCATAGGCGACCGTATGGCCTTCAACCAGTCGAGCCTGACCAATGGCGGCACCACTTTCCAGCAGAAGGCGAGCACCGATGGCTACGTCATGGCCGTGGTCGGCCAGCCGGCCTGGAACGCCAATTATTGCGGCAGCCTGGCCGGCGTCACCACCGACGGCAACGGCAACCAGACCAGCTTTGCCTACGCCACCGCGCTGGCTTACCAATATTACGTACAGGATGGCAAGAAGAGCGCGCAAACCATTTCGATCCCGGTGCCAGGTTCTTTTACCCTGCCGGTCAAGAAAGGCGAGACCTGGACCCTCACCCTGACCTGGGTCGCCGCGGTCGGCGCCGCGCCCGACGTCGAGTTCTACTGGATACCGCTGGGGCCGGCGCCCGCCGCACTGAACGCCACGGCGCCGGCGCCGGCCGCCATGCTGCCAGGCGGCGGCATGGCGGCAACCCTGCAAAGCCTGCGCGACGACCTGGCGGCAGGCCGCATCAGCAGCAGCATGCAGGCCAGTGCGCAGCAAGCCATCCAGCGCCGGGTCGGCGACCTTACCCAGATTCTGGGCGACGCGACGCACATGAGCAGCGAGCCGTCGGACCGGGAACAATTTATCCGCGACCTGCAGAAAATCGTCTGCGCCCCAGGATTGCCGGCGCAAGCGTCGACCTTGCCTGGCTTCGGGCAAAACGTCGAGGAGCTGATCGATACCTTCGGCAAGGTCACCGCCCACGACTTCAGCCCGGCGCAACGCGGCTTGCTGGCCGCCGGCGTGCGGGCCCTGGTGCAGATCAACGACAACCAGGCCAACCGGCGCGACCTGAACCTGATCAAGAACAACATCAACCTGTTCCTCGACAACGTACAGCAGGTGCTGCAGCTACAGTTCGGCGCCAACGAGCGGCGGCTGCTGACACGGGCGCTGGTGCGCCTGGTCGGGGACGGTTCGGGAGAGGCCGATGGCAGTTAGGACGGGGCCGCCGTCCGCAATCCGTTTTTTTTTGCAGTCGCAACCAGCCGCAATTCTTATCGATGTTCACCCATGAGGAACGATCATGAATACCATTGCAAACGGCAGTTTCGGAACCCGCACCGCGTATAACCAGTCCGACCTGGTCGACGGCGGCACCAGCTTTACCCAGGTCGCGACCAGCGACGGCTTTGTCATGGCGACAGTCGGCCAGCCGACCTTCAGCGCCAATTACCTCGGCACCCTGGAAGGCTTTACCGTCGACAGCAGCGGCAGCAACACCAGCTTCGTCTACGCCACTGGACTGGCATACAGTTACACCATGCAGAACGGGAAAAAGGGCGTGAACACGATCCTTATCCCCATGCCCGGCTCGTTTACCATGCCGGTGCGCAAAGGCGAAACCTGGAGCCTGCGGCTGACCTGGAACACAGAAATCGGCCAGGCGCCGCAAGTCGAGTTTTACTGGATTCCCGACCTCGATGGCGCGCACGGACATGCAGGGGTGCCGGCCGGCCAGCAAGCCAGCATCATGAAACAGGCCATGACCACGCTGCGCGACGAACTGCAATCGGGCAAGGTGCAAGGCAGCATGCTGCTGTCGGCGCAACAGGCGATCGACAGCCGGGTGCTCGACCTGGCGCATATCCTCGGCGACAGCGTCAACCAAGGCAGCAGCGAGCAGGACCGCCAGCAGTTCCTCGGACGCCTGCAAAAGATCGTCTGCTCGGCGGCGCCGCAGGGACAGAAAACGGACAACACCGTCGATCCGCAAGCCCTGCAAGAATTGATCGCCAGCTTCGGCAAACTCAGCGGCCATGCCTTCAGCACCCAGCAAAACGGCCTGATCGAAGCCGGCGTGCGAGCGCTGGTGCAGATCAACGACAACGACGCCAACCGGCGCGACCTGTCGCTGATCAACCGCAACATCGGCCTGTTCCTCGACAACATGCAGCAGGTGCTGGACAAGCAGTTCGGCAACAACGAACGACGACTGCTGACGCGGGCGCTGGTGCGCATCGTCGGCGACGGCAACCGCGGCGACCTGTGAACCACGGCCGGCCAGCTTCGGCGGACAAGCCGTGCTAGCGGCCGCCGGCCACGCCCAGCTGGCTACCTTCGACTTGCTGGATGAAGCCGAATGCGAGGACTGGGTGCTGCGCACGCTGCTGCTGCGGCGCCATTGGCGTCCGCGGCATGCCGAGGCGCCGTTCTTTACGCTGGGCTTGGCGGCATACCTGGATTGCGGCGCAGGCAGCGCCTATCACGACCTGGCGCTGCGCAGCCGCAACAACCGCATGCTGGAAAGCCATTTCGGCCCGCTGCTGCAATCGCTGGCGACGCTGCTGGGCGATCACTTCGGCGCGCCGGCCGGCATGACGGACGCCGCGGCATGGCCCGGTTTCCATATCTACCTGCCGCATCCGGCCTTCAGCCTGCCGGTCGCCAGCGTGCACCGCGACCTGCAGTACCGCGATGTGTTTCCGGGACATGCACTCGGCGACGACGACATGTTCAGTTTCACCCTGCCGCTCAGCACGCCTGAACGCAGCGGATTGAATCTCTGGCGCGACGGCGCCACGGCCGCCGAGCCGGATTTCCATCCTTACCGCAGCGGGCAGCTGGTGGTGCACAGCGGCCTGGCGACGCACCAGGCCGTGCTCAGGTGCGATGGCGATCTTGAACGCATCACGCTGCAAGGCCACGGAGTACGGCTCGGGCAGCAAATTCTGTTGTACTGGTAAACGCATGCCGACCCCGACCATCCATCCCGAATTCCAGCTGCAGCTGTTCAGCCAGGCCGCAGCCGCCGACATCGTCCGGCGCCTGCTCGACCTTGACGCTTTCTGGCTGCCGCGCCATCCGCACCTGCCGTTCTATACATTGGGCGCGACCAACTACTACGACATCACCGGCAATCCGGCCAAGCCGTACCTGCGGCTGGCGCAGCAATACAACCCGTTCCTGCGCGAAAATTTCGGCGAGGTCTATGCGACCTTGCTGGCCGGCCTGCAGGAACGGCTGGGACAGCCGGTCGGTTTCCTGCCGGACGCGGCGCTGCCCGGGTTCCATATTTTCGGCGGCCACGCCGATTTCGCCGTCGGCGACCAGCACGATATCCTGCATGGCGCATGGTTCCAGCGGCGCGACGGCCATGGTTTTCCCGGCAATCCGATCCATACCGATACGGCGCACCTGGCGCTCGGGCTGCCAGCCGCGGTGGCCGGCGCGCCGCTGCCCACCTTGTCGTTTACCCTGGCGCTATCTTTGCCGCAGGGGGGCGCAGGCATGAAGATCTGGCCGCTGCGCATGGCCGATATCGGCGACCTGGGCGGCCAGGAGCAGATGCAGCTGCTGCAGGGCTGCGCCAGCCGCTTGGTGGCTTACCAGGCCGGCAGCCTGTTCGTGCATTCCGGCGACTATTATCACCAGGCGCGCGGCCTGCCGGTGCAGGAGGGGCAATACCGCATCACGCTGCAAGGCCACGGCGCCTGGTTCGATGGCCAGTGGCGCCTGTTCTGGTAACGCCTGCCAACGAAAGGAACCGCACTATGTTTTTCGCCCCAAGCCAATTTGCCTTTACCCAGATGCTGACCCGGCACTGGCAAGCGATCCTGGCCGAATGCCTGGCTTTGCCCGGGCAGGAATTCGATGCCTGGCCGGAAACCAACCTGTATAGCCACGGCTGGGATATATACGGGCTCTACGTGGGACAGCAACCGCTGCTGGAAAACTGCATCTTTTGCCCGCACACCGCCGGCCTGCTGCAACTGGTGCCGGGCCTGTCGGCCGCCGGTTTTTCACGGCTGGCCCCCGGCGCCGAGATCCTGCCGCACGTCGGCTACAGCGACCAGGTGCTGCGCCTGCACCTTGCGCTGCGCGCCAGCGGCGATTGCGGCATCCGCGTCGGCCGCCAGGTGCGGCGCTGGATTCCCGGCCAATGCCTGGTGTTCGACGATACCGTGGAACACCAGGCCTGGAACCGCGGCGACGCCGAGCGCCTGGTGCTGCTGCTCGATTTCGACAAGCCGTTGCGAGGCCTGGACGCCGATGAGCAGCATTGACGGCAGCGCCTATGGCGATAACCAGGATTTGCTGCAGGCGCTGCAGCAGCTGGGCGACGGCATGATAGAGCGCGGCTTGCTGCTGCGCCAGCTGGCCGAGGCGCCGGCCGCGAATCCGGCAGAGACGGATGACAGGATCGCCGCCTTATACCGCCAGGCCAGCCGCAGCCAGCTGCCTTCGCTGCAATTGCAGCAACAGCTGGCCCGGCTCGGCGCCAGCTTGCAACGCCAGTGGGAACAGCTGGCGCAACGCAGCGCCGCCAGCGTCCGGGCCCAGGTATTCCTGCCCTGGGTGCACCTGGCGCTGCTGTTCCAGCTCGGCCGGCGCGACCAGGAATTGCTGCTGTGCGCCTTCCTGGGCGAACTGGACCAGCGCTATTGCACCATCCTGCAAGCGTTCGGCGATGCGGATGCGAGCGGCGCCGGCGACGGTTTTACTTCCCTGGCCAGCGCCGCCGCGATGCTGGGCGGCAGCCTGGCCGACCGCATCGACATGCAGAAGAGCCTGATGAGCGACGCCGCCTTGCGCCACTGGGACCTGGTCGAGCTGGCGGCCGGCAGCCGCCTCGGCGCCATGAGCGGCGGCTATCGCCTCAATCCTGCCATCGTTTCTTACCTGCTGGCGCGCGCCGCGCCGCAGCTGCGGCTGGAGCAGCCCCTGGCGGAAATCGGCAGCCGGCTGGAACTTGGCGATCACCTGGTCGACGAAAAGGTGAAGCAGCAGCTGTCGCACTTCATAGAGCATGCCGCCAGGGAAGGCACGCATTTGTCCAGTTACCTGCTGCACCTGCAAGGCCCCGACCTGCCATTGCAGCAAAGCTTGTGCGCCGCCACCTTCGGGAAAATCGGCATGCATTGCGTCCTGCTCGACGGCAAGGCGGTCTGGCAAACCTACCTGGGCGAACGGAAGAACCGCGCCGCGCTGCTGGCGCGCTTGCGCTTGCTGTGCCGCGACGCCTTGCTGTGCAACCGGGTGCTGGTGCTGCTCCATTGCCAATGGATCTGCAGCCAGGACAGCGGTGACGACCTGCTGGAAGATGTCTGCGGCACGCTGCTCGACAGCCAGCGCTACATGGCGGTGCTGAACGGTCCGGCGCGGCGCCTGAGCGACATTGCCCACCAGTACAGCGCCCACCAGGCGCTGCCGATCCTGATCAAGAGCACGGCGCCGGATACGCAGCTGCGGCGGCAAGTCTGGCTGCGCCATCTGCCGGCCTCCGGCTTCGATCCGGACCAGGCGGCGCTGACGCAGCTGGTCAACAACTACCTGTTTACGGAACAGCAGATCCTGCTGGCGATCAAGGAAGCGGCCAGCCGCAGCGTGCTCAATCCCGACGCCGAAAGCATGACCGAACTGCTGCTCGACGCCTGCCGCGAGCAAAGCAACCGCGAGCAGCTGAGCGTGGCGCAGGAAGTCAAGACTGCTTACCGTTTCAGCGACATCGTGCTGCCGGCCGACACCAGGCGCTGGCTGCAAGAGGTGTTGCAATATGCGCAAAACCGCCACCAGGTAATAGAAAGCTGGGGATTCGACAGCAAGAACCAGAACAGCAGGAACCTGTGCGTGCTGTTTTACGGGCCGTCGGGCACCGGCAAGACCATGGCGGCTTCGATCATCGCCAACGAGCTCAACCTGGGCCTGTACAAGATCGACCTCGCCAGCATCGTCAGCAAATACATAGGCGAAACCGAAAAACACCTGGCGCAGCTGTTCGACCAGGCCGAAGCGATGAATATCGTCCTGTTTTTCGACGAAGCCGAAAGCCTGTTTTCCAAGCGCACCGAAACCAAGGATGCGCACGACCGCTACGCCAACCTGCAGACCGGCTACCTGCTGCAGCGCATAGAAAGTTACCCCGGCATCGTCATCCTGTCGACCAACCTGCTGAAGAACATGGACAAGGCGTTTACCCGCCGCTTCAAGTTCATGATCGAATACCCGTTCCCGGGCAGGGAGCAGCGCCTGCAGCTGTGGCGCAACGCCTTTCCGGCGGCAACGCCGCTGGCGGCCGACCTGGACCTGCCGCTGCTGGCGGAGAAAGCGCCGCTCAGCGGCGGCAACATCAACAACATCGCGCTCAGCGCCGCCTTCCTGGCCGCGGCGCAGCAGCAGGCAGTGACACAGCAGCATATCCTGCAAGCCACCGAGCGGGAATACCACAAGCTGGGCAAGGTGTTCAGCGCAGCCGATTTCAGCTGGGATAACGATGACTAACTGTCGTCCAACTGCCGCTAGCGGACGGGATCCGTGCAAAAACTGAGCACGCAAGCGGCGCCGCAGCCGGCATCCGACGTGCGCGAACACCTGCCGGAGCGAACCGGCGCCACGGCATTCGGCGCCGGCCACCTGGCGCCGATGGGCGCATACCGGTATGTGCGCAGCCCGTTGCCGCGGCGCGAAGCCGCTGCTGGCCGAAGCGGCTTGCCGGACAATTTGAAGGCAGGGATCGAAGGCTTGTCGGGACTGGCTCTTGACCATGTCAAGGTGCACTACAACTCGGCCAGGCCGGCGCAGCTGCGGGCGCATGCCTATGCGCAAGGCAGCGACATCCACCTGGCGCCGGGACAGGAGCGGCGCCTGCCGCACGAAGCCTGGCACCTGGTGCAGCAGGCGCAGGGCCGGGTGGAGGCCAGCGGACAAGACAGGGGAGTGGCGCTCAACGAAGACCGCCGGCTGGAACAGGAAGCCGACGTCATGGGCGCACGCGCCATGCGCCGCGGTCCGGCAGCGCCGATCGCGAGTGAATGCCGCGCCGCCGCGCCCGCCGCCATGCCGGTAACCCAGCTTTACCGGATAGAACGCGAACCTGTCACGACGCGGGTCTATTCGGTCTCCAACGATAACTCCATGGTGACCGGGATGGCAACGCCCAACCACGATTTCTATGTGGGAAACGCAACCCAGATCGGCGCGATGAACAACGCCATCTCCGCTTCGCCGTTGCTGTTTTACGCAGCCGGCACGGCCAGGCTGTTCGGGCGCGACTATTACCGGGTCGGCCTGAGTTTCGACACCGCCAGGGTGCGCGGCGGTGCGCCGGACGATCGGCGTGCGCCGCGCCAGGACAACCTGCAGGCGCTGTACCGAGACCAGGTGCTGCCCGAGATACGCGCGTTTCGCGAAGGCCGCCGCGCCGGAAAAACCGCCGAGATAGACGCCGCCGCAGTTGTGTCCGACGGACAGGTCAATCCGGCTTTCATCAATCCCGCACTGGCGGCCTCGGTGCGCAGGCTTGAACTGTTCAAGAAACTCATCCTCAGCCAGCTGACGCTGGCCTCTTACCGCGACGATGAACCCGGAGCGATAGCCGATGCCGGCCAGATCGTCGCTACGCTGGAGAGCGCGCTGTATTCCACCGACATTACCCGCGGTGATATCGCAGCACGGCTGGAACAGCTGGCTCCTTATTTCAGGGCGGAAGAAAATCTGGCACGCTTCGCTCGCACGCCGATCCTGCGCGCCACCTTGCTTGAATTGCGGGCTGCCGTCGCGGCGCTGGCGGCAGCATTGCCCGTGGACCTGCCGGTCGACCTGATGTCGTTCCATAACGCCGGCTTCCAGGCGCGCCAGGTCGAGGCCGTCGACGGTCCGGACAACGTGCTCCTGTACCGCGCCTGCGACGTCACCGCCGCCACCTTGCTGGGCAACAAGATCACGGAACAGAATGCGCAGCGGCTCAAGACTTATGTCGCTGGTTCCGGCGGTGCTTTCCATTACGCCACCAAGATCCTGCAATCGGGCGGCGACTGGGTCACGCTGGAAGGTTTCGCGGCCAGCGACCGCGAACGTGGCATCATCGGCATCGAGGACGACGATTCGGCAAAAAATGTCGACGATACCTGGCAGTACATCATGTACGGCGCGCTGGCAGGCGACGGCGACCCGCTGCTGTCGGACGAAGACCGTTATTTTGCGCTGTACACAAAATTGCGTTATTACCTGAAAGGCATCACGGCGCCGGGCGTCTTCGGGCCGACGCAACGTGCCAAGCTGATACCCAAGCCGATTGATCTCGGGCGGCTGGAGGCGCTGTTTCCGCTTGCTACCGGGGTTGGCGGTTTTTTTTCGCGGCTGGTTACGGACACGCCGCAGGAAAAGGCCCAAGCGCTGTTCAGGCAGCTGCAGACGACCGGCTTGCTGGACCGGCACGGAAGCGTCGCCGAGCGCGAGACGCTGACGCTGCAAAAGTTGCGCAAGCTGCTGCCGAGCCTGCCGGAAGGCATCGCAGTCAAGGTTTTCCGCATCCTGCGGGAATCGCTCAAGTCGCAGCATATCCAGATCGGCTTGAGCAGCGATCTTGCCAATGCCATAGCCTGGCGCGCCTACCTTGGCGCAGACGGCGGCGAGCAGGCGGCGCTGCTGAGGCAGCAGTCTGACGCCATCATGGAGCAGGGCATTGATCCCCGGGCGCAGTCGGGAGCGACGTGGGACGACTTGGCGCAGACCGTCGCCCGCCTGCCGCCAAGGCCGGTCGTTGAATCGGAGCCTCCGGTCTTGGGGCCGCAGGCTGGAACACCATTGACGGCCAGCGAGCCGCTCAAAGCGAGCAAACCGGTAAAAGATGAAAACGCGCCAAAAGGCAAGCAGCCGCCTGCTCGCCATGAACTGGTTGCGTTAGGGTTGCGCGAACTGGATCGTCTCCGCGAGCTGTGGCGCAGCCGGCAACCGCAGCCGGCCTTGGGCAGCCCGCCGAATTACCTCGACTGGCGCGCCGCGATACAGTCGATTCCGCTGGCTCCCGAAGACATGCCGATCGGCGCCATCCAGGAAGACCTGATGCAATGGCTGTCGCATGCCCGGGAAAAATGGGGTGTATAAGCAGCCGCGAAAGGTTCAGGCCGGCACATCGCCTTCGACGGTAGTGCGGTACAGCGTGCGGCGCAGGTGCTGCGGCGTGATCGGCGCATAGTGCACGGTGCTGCGGTTGTCCCAGAACACCATGTCGTGCGCGCGCCACCGGTGGCGGTAGACGTTTTCGGGACGTATGGTGTGCTCATGCAGGTAGCGCAGCAGGGCGTCGCTCTCGTCCTTGGGCAGGCCGACAATGTGCGAGGTGAAGCCTTCGCTGACGAACAGCGCCTTGCGGCCGCTTTCGGGATGCACGCGGATCACCGGATGCTCCACTTCAGGCACTTCGTCGATCTGCTTCTGGGTCAGGTCGGCTCGCCAGGGAGACAGTTTCTGCAGGCGCCGGTAGCGGTACACGTAGGAATGCACGGCGCGCCGTCCTTCCAGCGTGCGCTTGACGTCGGCAGGCAGGGTTTCGTAGGCCAGGAACATGTTGGCGAAAGAGGTGTCGCCCTGTTCCGCCGGCAGCTCCTGCGCATGCAGCAGCGAGCCCAGGCTCGGCTTGGGCATATAGGACAGGTCGGAATGCCAGTCGGCGCCGGCGTCCACCAGGCCGATCGGCTGGCCGTCCTGGACCACGTTGGAGACGATCAGGATTTCCGGATAGCCTTGCAGGTGGAAGCGGTTCAGCACATGGACCTGCAGCGGGCCGAAGCGGCGGCTGAACGCCACGTGCTGCTGCGGCGTGATGCGCTGTTCGCGGAACACCAGCAAGCCGTGCTTGACCAGCGCTGCGCGGATGCGGGCCAGGTCCTGGCCGGATACCGGCAGCTGCAGGTCGAGGCCGGTGATTTCCGCGCCCAGCGGCCCCTCGACCGGACGGATTTCAAATTGCTGGGCGGCGGTTGCGGTGGATGGCGGCAAGGTGCTGGCGATAGTCATGAGAAGGCTCGGAAAGCGGAACGGCCTTGCTCGCCACGGTGTCATCCGGCAGGCAAGGCGATCCTGAAAACAGCATTACACCTGCTTAAGCACAGGCGCCGCAAATAATCGATTGTCATATCCTTATGCGGTTTGCGGCGCATTGCCGCCGCGGTCTCAGCGGTGCGCCGACACCAGGGCAAACATCGCGTCTTGCGGATCCAGGCCCTGCACGATCCAGCTGCCGCCCGGGACCTGGTGCGGACCCATGATGACCTTGCCGCCGCCGTGGCCGATGCGGGCAACGGCGGCGTCGACCGATTCGACATTGACGTAATACAGCCAGCAGGCGGCCGGCATCTCCTCGGTCTTGGTCATCATGCCGCCGATCGCCGCGCCGCCGGTGGCGAAGGTCTGGTAGATGCCGAGCGGGCCCATGTCGAGCGCTTCGTCCTTGGTCCAGCCGAACAGGTCGGCATAAAAGGTAAACGCCTTTTCGCCGTCGCCGGCATGCAGTTCATGCCAGCCGACGTGGCCCGGCGTACCGGCCGCTACCGGCGCCGGCTGTTCGTCGCTGTTGCCTTTGAACAGGATGAATGCTGCGCCGTATGGATCGGTCGCCACGGCGAAGCGGCCGATGCCGGGAATGTCGTCGGGCGGCCGCCGGATCGTGCCGCCGGCCGCCGCGACCCGCGCCGCATAGGCATCGACGTCGCTGACGCCGATGTAACCGTTCCAGCCAGGTTTCGCGCCCATGGCGCGTGCGTCTTCCGGGATCGGCATCAGGCCGCCGACCATGGTCGGCCCGGCTGACAATATGGTGTAGGAACGGTCGCCCATGCCGGCATCCTGCATGTTCCAGCCGACTACGCTTTGATAGAAAGACTCGGCGGCCTTGGCGTCGCTGGTCATCAGGTCGTACCACACGAATTTCGATTGTTCGGCAGACATTTGGCGTGACTCCTTTGCTTGAGTTTGAGAAGGCCGCGGCGGTGGCGGGCGGCGCTTGAAAAGCCATTATCCGCCCGATACCCGGGGAGCGGAAGGCTTGAGGTTTCGGCAACGCAGGTGAAGCGTATTGGATATTCTTTCCCGGTGCGCTACAGTAGCTGCATGATACTACCGCCTTCCGATCTCGAAAAAATTGCCGCTCTTACCCTGGAGCATTACAACCAGCACGCCGACGATTTCCGCGACGGCACCCGCGACCACGACGTCAGCCAGAATATCGCGGCGCTGCTGCGCCATATCCAGGGTGCGCCGCCGTTCACCATCCTGGACGTCGGCTGCGGCCCCGGGCGCGACCTGCGCACGTTCAGCAAGCTCGGCCATGTCGCCATCGGCGTCGAAGGTGCGGCGCGCTTCGTCGAGATGGCGCGCGCCGACAGCGGCTGCGAAGTCTGGCACCAGGATTTCCTCAAGCTCGACTTTCCCGACAGCCGTTTCGACGGCATCTTCGCCAACGCCGCATTGTTCCATATCCCCAGCCAGGAACTGCCGCGCGTGCTGCGCCAGTTCCATGCCACGCTGAAACCCGGCGGCGTGCTGTTCAGCTCCAATCCGCGCGGCGGCAACGAAGA
>Ga0182005_1000874_pt1 | contig 13341 bp, 15 predicted proteins | sample Sormic07211103_1_FD_123021 | JGI IMG/M metagenome (GOLD analysis project Ga0182005, IMG submission 123021) | Rhizosphere microbial communities from Sorghum bicolor, Mead, Nebraska, USA - 072115-103_1 MetaG | ecosystem: Host-associated > Plants > Roots > Rhizosphere | place: USA: Nebraska...
AGGAGTGATGCTCGCAGCGTTTAAAACGCTTATTAGTTCTTCCTGTACGTCGTTAAGCCAGGTGTTCGTTACGACGGTGGCCTGAATGCCACCAACCGGGTCGCCCTCGGTAAACTTGTTGTCGATCGTGGCGCCAGCCCCGTCAATTCTGTGCATGCGTCAATCTCCGTAAGCGAAGAGCGCGATCGTGTGCGCGGGCTTCAATTGATTTATTTTGCATTCGAGGGTGTCGTTACCCCATGTGCGCAGCCGCTCGCCGGCTGCGGAAAGACCCGCCCGAAACTCCGTGATGCTTGCTTCAGGCGCGCGAATCAGCCAGGTGTGGACCCATGGGCCGTTAGTCAAAGGATCACCCGCAACCGACATCCCGGCGCGAAACGGCCTGAATTCTTCAATGGTCACCGTGTAGCCGAGCGACGCTGCGAGTTCGATGAAGTACGCAGGGGACTGGCCACCGGTGCTGGTGAGTTTGGTCAGCAACGCATTGCGGCGACCTTGAAGGGTTTCCTCGAGAACACCCGAACACTTGTCGGGCAGGCCCGCCACACGCTCCCAGTCTGGAAGCAGTTCCAGCGCCGCCGCCGGGTTCACTTCTTGGGGTAGCACGCTGGCCCTGACATCGAGACGCGCGAGCTCAATCGACATGCCGTCAAGAAGGTCGTGGAGCGTGGTGCCGGGATCTCGCGGGAAGGCTTGGCCAGGTGGGAGCAGCGCTTTCAGCTGCTCCCTGTATTCGGCAGCTGTTGGCATTACGCCTCCTACAGGCTGGAAAAGGTGAGTGTCCCTAGAGTCGCCATATGGCCCGTGGCGTGTGTCACATCAGCCGTTGGTGAAACGATCTGGTTGTTGTTTTCACCAGCAGCCAAGGACACAGCCTCGCGCAAGCGGCTGATCAGGATCGCACCACCAGGTGCAGAGTCTCGATCGATCAGGTCCGCCAGTTCCGCCCGCACCGCGTTTTGAACGGCTGAGCTGTTTGGAGAAAGTTTGATGTTCATGTCCAGCGGATCAGCAATTGGGGCGCCGACGAACACTTCGGCGGTTACTGGTCGGCGTGCATTGATGTAAGCCTGCACCTCGGCGACCTTGGCCGGTGAGGGGATGATCGAAACTTCTTCATCGCAGACGAACAGTACTGTCACCGTACCGGCCCCCATTTGCAGCGGATATACCCAGACCCGGGTAACCCCCGAAACCTCAAGCGCCCATAACTCGTAATCAGATTTAGCCCCGCCATGGGGCGGTTGTTGTATCCGTGCGAGCAAGCGCGCCAGCAGTCTTTCGTCAGACTCAACGTCAACCCCACCTTCGAGCTTGGTCGCCGACGTGGCGGTGGATTGCACGCCAGCGATTGGCGAAAGCAAGAAGATCGGCAAGCTTGAACCGAAGTTACCGGCCTCCCCTGCCTCAAGCGCAATGATCGGAACGATTAGCGGGCCACCGCTGAACACCGCATCGCCGAGCACCTTGTATTGGACGCCGTCCTGGCGCTGCACAATGGTCCCATCGAGGATGGTGGAGCCGGTGTTTCCGGAAAACGCGACCGAACCTTGAGCAAATCCGGCGGTCTTGCGAATTACCTTCCAGATGGACGCCCAACGTTCGAGGTATTCCTTCTCAGCGGTGTCGATGATCGATTGCTTGGCGATCCAATCAAGGTAGCCATAGAGCATGTGAACGGCGCCGGCTTCGGATTGACCGACGATGCCGAGCAATGAACGGCGTAACACCGCGCTGTCGACACCCGTAACGCGGCTGCTGATATCGGTGATCACACGATCAATCAGCTCGGTCAGTGTTGGTCTAGCAAATGGCATCAGGCAGACCTCTTCGCGGCTTGCGCCGACCATTCGTAGTTAAATTGATAGCGAACCGGCGAACCGGTCGGCCGGAAAATATCGACAAGGATCAGCATCCAGCCCCGCGCCACAAACTCGGCAGTGACCTCCACACGAGTCGCGACCAGGTCCTCCACTATCCAGGCCAACGCTTCCCGGCAATATTGCTGGGCCCGGCCAAGGACTTGCGGAAGCTGCTTTTCGCGGGCCAGCAGCCACAAGAGTGAGCCGGTCTGGTCGGATGGTGTGGCGTTTGCGATATCCCCCCAGTAGCCGCGCAAGTCGTCCTGTGGCAACTCGACGGGGATCTGCTCGGGGCTGGCCCGGCGATCTGTGAAGAGACTGATGATCACGGCAGTTTGCAGGCCATCGTCGCGCGCCAGGTCGAAGCCCGACAGGAGCAACTCCCCACCGCTTTCGGTCATTACCATTGCGGCATCGGCCATCAGATAGGCACTCCTGAGTTGCCACTGCCGGCGGTGACGCCGCTGTGTTGATGATTGCTACCGATGTTCTTACTGTTGTTCGTGATGGTGCCGGTGGTCGTGATGTTGCCGATCACCTCAAGATCGCCGATGAGTTTGATCGTCGGTGCCTGGGCTTCGAGATGCTGAACGGCGGTGACCTTCACCATCTCTCGCAGCAACTCGATCTTGTTGCCGAGGTCGTCATAGATGGCGACCTCACCAGCCAGCAGGGGGATCCGGTACCGGCGGTCATCGACCACCAGAACAATCCCTTGCTCGCGATTGCCTCCGAGGAAGGCCACCGCTACATCACCACCCAGCGGGTGACTGGTGAAGCCATAGTTCTGCATGTGTTCAAGGCCATCGCGGAGCTCGTCCTTCAGCAGCTCCACCTGTACCTGCTGTCGAGGGCCGCTGTCGCTCACACCACGCAACACGCCGCGGCCAAACATCATCATGACCCGGTTACCCATGTCTCGGAGCGCTTCATTCATTTCGGCGGTTCCTCTTCTCCAATGGCCTCAGCCCAAATGTTTCGGCCACCCTTTTTCCCGGCCTTCCCTTTCTTGTCTTTCTTCCCGTCCGGCGGCTCAGGGTCGAAGGCTTGGGGGCTGACGATTTCAAGCTTGGCGGTAGTTCCGCCTTCGCCTCGCTCATAGGTCACCTGGCGGATGAGCATCCAGCCATCCATGCGGAGCCAAGTCGACCGCACATAAACCAACAGGCCCGGCTCCCACAAAGGACCGCCGGGACTTTGCCGCCACCCCTGAACTTCAATACTCGCCGTGGCAGACTTGCCGATGCGGCTATTGGCCTCCCACGTTGCGCGGTCCTGCAGGCTTGAGGAGGTTCCGCCAGTCTCGGCAACCAGCAACATCGGCCGATATCGACTGATGCCACTATCAGTTACGCCGCCTGATATATGAGCCTCGGTTTCGCCGGTACTGTCTGGGCTGTAGCTGGCCTGTCCTTTAACCAGGTAGCTGCTGAACCGTTGGCTGTGATCGATGGTCCCGCTGGCGTTCTTGATGTTTTCGCCCTGCACCAGAGAAGCCTGGGCGCGGCGCACACCGGCACGAGTGATGAGGAGTCCGCCGGCGCCGTCTGGCATCAACAACGCTTTTCGCTGTCTGGCGTATCGCTCGATCGCCTTGAAAGCCGTCTCACCCTGCTGCAGCTTGCACACCGGGAAAGGCTCCCCTACGTCAATCTCCGCTGTGACGGTCACCCCAAACGGCGCTGCGAGGATCTTCGCGAAGGTGAGCAGGTTGATGTTTTTCCACTCGTCAGGTGTGTGCACGGCGCTGCAATCAACCAGGTCCGCAACCTTGTCTCGCCCTTGAATGTTGATGGTGTGGTCGGTGGCGCTGTAGGACGGTTTGAAAATATCGACGTAGCCAATCACCATCGGAAAGCCAGCCAGCCGAACTTCGCAGGCGTCACCAGGGAGAATTGGCCAGGGCTCTATCTGGGCTGGCGAGCTATCGCTGGCCTCCCATCGCTCCGTGAGTGAGGAGGTGAAAGCGGTTGTCGCGGCATCGATCGCCCGGGTAACCCCGAGGGAAGTCCAGCCCGAGTAGTTCATTCCGTTAACCAGCAGTTCGAGGTCATCCATCAGCAAGCACCTCGAGCTGATTGCCCCCAATCAAAAAGCCGGGGTGTCGTGGACCATTACGAGTAGCGATTTCATCGGCCCGGCCGGCGTCCCCGTAAATCTGATAAGCCACCAGCAAAGAAGGCAGCGTCTCTTTCGGCACGTACTGGACGATCCGAGCGAGGTCTTGTTCAGGATTCGGCACGGCCTGCACGACGCTGGTTCGTAAATCCGACAGCGTCACATAAACCTCATCGTTCGGGGTGGCTTCGCTTTCAGCATCAATGCGGTCGACCAGCTCCTCGCGGACCTTGATCGCCGCCTGATAGCTGTCGTAAACCGTAGGCGTCAGCGTGGTTCGCACGTTCGAAGTTTGAGCAGCCGATTGCACAGCGGTAGCAGTCCTTCCCTGAACGAATGGAATCGGCGTTGATACCGTGGTCTGCGTTACCACTGCGGCCTTCGCGGCTTCGGCAATTGCGACCTGGCGGACCAGCGCGTTTAGAGCAACCGAATTCGTGGCCTGCTGTCGACGGCTCGGCGTTGAGGTACTGCCTGAGTAGCTGGACGGCGACCGGTCAAAGAGGCTGGTCAACATGCTCAACGCATTGCTACCGAAAGCCGAGCGGACCGAGCCAAACAAACCGGTGATCCTGCTGACCATACTCAATGGTTGTTGGACCAGGCTGTAAGCGTCTGCCGCGAGCCCTTTCGCTTGCTGGTAGAAGTCGGACGCGGCCTGCAAGTCTCCGGCAAAGCTCAAGCCCGGGGCGGACATGAATTCGCCGAGCTCAGAAAGCCCGGTTGCCGCCGACTCGGCGACATAAGCAGGAAAGCCAGTGGTCAGGAAATCGGAGACAAAACTTTTCTCAGCTGCAGCGGTGACGGCATTGCCCTTCGCGCTGATGGCGTTGACCGTGTCGACCTTGGCAGATGGGTAGGAAGCCTCCCCCGCTTCAAGGAAGGTCAGCTTCACCATGCACATGCCGCCGTCGGCAGTGCTTTCGCTTATCCCAAGGCCTCGACATTCAACCGTCATCTCGCCGCGGTACGGGTGGACGAGAACGCCGGGCCCTGCGGTTTCGCAAGCCTTCTCCAGTTCGTCACGCTGGGTCTGGTAATCCGCCCCTAACAGATAGCCGGAAACGGAGAATTCACGGGCCTTACGGCCGAGGTCTTCAGTGTAAGGAACGTCGCGCTGGGCATGCTCGTGCACCGCTTGGCGCCGACCATGCGTACTGTCCGCGGACTCTACAAAAAAAGGAACGCCGCGAAAGCTCGCGGCGCGGTAGTTGTCTCTCCAGCCCATGGGTGGCTCCGATTAATTCGCCATTGAGTAGCCCAGGTTCGTATCGAACTGCGCTCCCTGGCTGCCCTCGGTTTTGACCTTTGTGCCCGGGGGCATATTTGCGAAGTCCACCTTCACCCGAACTTCGGATGGAGGTGCAGCTACGATCTTCGCCGTGTCGTTACCCACCTGCGCTGCTCGGCGCCCAATATCAGAGAGTTCCTTTTCCGTTCCGGGTGCGGCAGCGCCTGCTTCAGGCAAAAGATTACGGGAGGCGGCGTCAGATCTTGGGGTCGTTGCTTGCGATTCTTTTTGCTGGTTGTCGCCTTGTTCAGGTGTGTCCCCTTCCCCAGCTACTGAGGTTGGCTCTTCGGCCGATATCTCGATACCCAGCATCTTGGCTGCCCAGTCCGGAATGGCGCTTTTCATCGCGCTAATCGCGTCCTTGACCTTGGCACCCAGGATCGCACCGAGATCCCATCCAGTCAGGTATTTCACCAACCCCATGAACGCTTCAGTCATCAGCGTAACCGGGTTGTATTCCTTCCACAGCTTCCAGATGCCGTTGATGATCCCGTCGCTGAACGCCGCCTTCACGCCGGCCCACTTCTCTTCGAAGAAGGCCACGATCTTGTCCCAGTTCTGGTACACGATGTAGGCGGCGCCAGCGATCAGAGCGATCGCCGCAAGGAACCAACCGACAGGCGTTGTGGCGATCGCAATGCCTAGACCTTTAAAAGCCATCCCGAGATTGAAGATGCTGACAACGAGCCCGCCGCCAATGTACGCACCCACCGTAGCCAGAATCACATTGGCTCCACCGAAGGTATCGGCAAGCCAACCAACTGCGCTTATTACTGGTTGAATCCCGTCGTACAGATCACCGAGAAAACCGGTGATTTTTTCGATATTGCCTGGCAGATTTTTGGCAAAGCTTGTGGCGAATGCCTCAATTTGAGGACGGTATTTGACGATCGTTTCGGTAAGCATTTTGGACAAACTGTCCAGCTGAGGAACTACTGCGGCAGCTATGGTATTACCGACCCCCTTGAAGGCAAACATCATAGTGTCGAGGGTATCGCCGAAATCCTCACCAGCTCCCACCGCGTCATCGGAAAGGACAATCCCTAGCCGCTTAGCCTCTTTGGCCATTTTATCCAGCCCGGCAGTTCCGTCCTTTATCAAGGGCAGTAACTCCGTAGCACTCTTACCAAAGATCTTCACGGCAGCCTGGGCTTGTAGTGATGGATCTTTAATCTTCGATATCCGATCAACAAAAATGTTGAACTGCTCATCGGTGCTTTTGAGGCTTCCATCAGTATTCTTCAGCTTGATGCCAAGCCCCGAGAACATATCGGTAAGCTCTTTCGAACCCTTGGATGCAGCCCCAACATTGATGTTCATTTTCTGCAGCGCGCCAGCCAATGTCTCAGCCGACGACCCGGAGAGTTGCGCAGCAAACCCAAGTTCCTGGAACCGCTGCCGACTGATACCTGTACGGTTTGCTGTATCCCCAATGAACCCGGTGGCATCTGCATAGCCTTTGACGAATACACCGAATGCAGCACCAGTGATACCCAGAGTAGCCCCGAGCCCAAGAAGCCTGTCCCGGCTTTGACCTACAGCGGTGCCCACGCCACCGATGGCGCTCCCAACATTCTTCAAACTGTTGGTGAAGATGGGCAGGCCGGTTCGGTCGATTGCGCGACCGACGCCAGCAGTGAACCCCTGAACCTTGCCCAACATCCCGCGCAGCGGAGCAGTCAGACGGTCAACAGCACCGATGATGACGCTTAGTCCGTAGCCTTTGTCTGCCACTCCGTCCACTCCTCTGCCCGCTCAAGCCACCAGTTCAAATCGTCGAAGTCCATATCCATGACTTCAGAGGGCTGAACGCCCATCACCTTGACGACGACAGTCACACCGGACTGCCACCCCCGAGGTGCGCCAGCAAAAAATCGCGGGCTTCCTGAATGAGAACGGCCTGGTCTTCTTCGCTCATCTCGTCGATAAACGAAGGCGCCCGGCCGGCCATTTTTGAACCGAGGTCAATGAGCGTGGAGAAATCGAGATCGATCGCACCACTGCCTTTGCCATCCGAAGTAATGCGCAGCGAATGGCCGCGCAGGTACTTGAGCTTGCGGGAGATGGTCAGCTCGGTGACAGATTCGCTACCGAACTGCACTGGCTCTTTAAGAACCAGCTGTTTTTCCTTTGCCATTACTTGACCTCCTCGGCAGACATGCCTTCAAAGCGAACCGGAATCGAACCTTCTTCGGTGTTGCCTGTGCCTTCATTGGCGTACCAGGCTTCACGCAGGACGATCACTTTGCCGTTTGCCAGCTCAAGCGTGATCGTTGCGTCGACGGTGTCGAGTAGCGCCTCCAGACTCATTTCCTGTCGGTCGGTGATCTCACCTTCGACAAAGGGGATTTGAGGCGTTTCTTTGTAACCATGGACACGGTCGCTACCGACCACGCCTTCCTTTTTCGCGCGCCCGATGTTGTAGGTAAAGGCACCCTTGGCGAAGTACATATCGCCATCGATCTTCAAGCTGATGATGCCGCCAACGCGTTTGCCAGCCATGTGGTGGTTCTCCTGAAGTCCGCCTTACAGACGGAACTGAATTTTGTTGGCGACGATGCGCAGTTGGTTGACCAGGTCCGGCGGCAGCAGCATGTCGAGCCGGTTCGGATCGCTGACATTGCGCTCGGCGATGAGGTTGGCCTTGAAGTCGTCGATGTTCTCGACCAGCCCCAATTCCTCCCATTCGCGAAACTTGGAGATGGCTTCTGCCTTCATCACGTTCGGCGTGACGACTGCCTGACCGATACCGTAGCGAGTCCCGTTGTCGGCCAGCTTGTGCCGCGGGTACTTGCGCAGGATGTAGTCGCGCCAGTCGTGGCGGATGAACATCAGAGTGAACAGCGTTTCGCTGTCCAGGTAGCTGATGTCGGACCCGCCGGCGGCATTGGTTTTGTAGGTAGTGATCAGGCGCTCAACGAGCATGGTGCCGTCGGTGCCGACCTTGCTGGTGGCGATCCCATCGAACAGCAGCAGGTTGCGCTCTTCGTTGGTGAAACGATCGGCAGCCGCCGGCGGCAAGCACCAGGCATAAGCCAGATTCTGGATCGGCCGCGCCGGGTCGATGGCCGCGTAGTACGCAGCGATCGCCATGGTCTCGGCAGCCTTCTCATAAGCCGGCATCGGCTCATCGTTGGCCATGATGATCGAGAGGTGCTGACTGTTGTGGCTGTCGCCGATCGCGCCGAGGGTGCCTTGGCTGCCACGCGCAGCCGCAAAGGCGTGCGCCTCAATCTCACGGTTCCAGGCGAAGCGGCTGTTCAGTTCGGTTTTGATGCTAGCCAAACTTGCCGCGTCGGTGTACGGCACTGCCCAGGTATGCAACCACTCGTCGCCGAGAGCAGCCAGTGCAGCATCCAGCGCTGGGTTACCAGCCCCGCTCGTGAACGCGGAGACGGTGACGCCAACACCGGCAGGCAGTGTCTGCCCAGCGTAGTAGTTCACCCGCGCGTTGAGGCTATTACCCGCCTCGCCTTTGTGGCGACCGGTCAACGTGACAGTGCCCGTAGCAGCGACAGCGGTCACTGGCATATCAGAGGCGGCAGTGATCGCGGCAGCAGCAGCCGTCGCAATCGCGGTGGCAGCGTCACCACTGATTACCCCGACTGACACTCGGCGGCCAGCAATCATCAGTTCAATGGTGCCGGACCCTGTGGCCGGTCCAGTGAAAATCAGAGTACCGGTAGCAGCTACGCCGGCGACATTGTCGATCAGCGGCATCACCTGCAGTTCGGTGTAAGTGTCGATGGCCAGAGCAGCGCGAACCATGCCGGCAAGCATCGAGCCTGCACCGAACAGCGAGTCAGCCTGAGGGGCGCTGGTTACGCGAACCATGGTGTTGGCCACGGCCGAGCCGGCGGCCAACTTCTGACCGATCAACAAGCGGCGATAGGTTACCGACTGTGGGCCGCGCACGGCCTGGCTGTTGTCGATCTCGCTATAGACGCCCGGCTTGCGAAGCGATCCAGGCCCGGGGATGGTGTCGAATCCGATGCTCATTGTTTCTCACCTTTTGGGGTCAGGGCCTGGTCAACAGGCTGTTCAGTTTTGAATTCGACGTCCCCGGCTGCTTTCTTGCGGAGCCAGTAACTGTTCGTTTCCAGCGTCTTGCCTTCTTCGGGCAGCGCCTCATAGGTGCCGGGGATCCGCACCAGGCGACCCTCGACGGGTTTAACCAGCACTCGGGTTGTCATGGATTCAGGTCCTCGATGATCGTTTTGGCACGATCCGGCGGGTTGGGCTGGGCGTTGTCCAAGCTGTACTCGGTGCCCAGCGTGTTGAAGTCGGGAAGTGTTTCGTTGAAAAGATCGTCGGGGTGACGGTCCAGATACGACGCCTCAAAGATGAGTCGGCAGGCGCCGGTCAAATGCTCCGACTGGTCGAGCAAAACCAAGCGAGAACGCAGGTACTGCAGATCGTTGACGGTGTCGCCGAGGGTGTCGTCCATCAGCAGCAGGCGTTCAACCTGTCGGGCCAGCGTGTCGAGCGTGTCATCCAGTGCATCGGTGCCTTCGGCATGGATCTCCACCACCAACTCGACCTTTCGCAGGTACTCGCGGGGCGCCTGGTTAAAGATCTCGCCCGCCTCGTCCATCGTGTAAACGATGATCGCGGGAAGCTCGCTCTGCCATCCGTTGGAAATAAGCGGCGCCACACGGCTTGCGTAAACGCTCGCCCCTGCATTTGTGGCGCCCAGCAGCACCGCAACGGCCTGCTTGCGAATCAGTTCTCGTGGGTGAGCCATGGTCAGACCTTGCGAAGGAATAGCGTCACACCGGCCACGCCATCGGCCTGTACGTCATGGATTTTGTACAAGACGCCACGAGCCTGGACGCGATCGCGGTTTGTGGGTTCGTTCGGCAAATCGATCAACCGAACACCGAGGATCGGGTTATTGGTCGACACCGGCGCGCCTGTCTCTGGATCAACGGAAACGTGAGCGGTATCGAACACGGCTTGGGCCAGTGCGACGCCGGGCGCGACTCCGTCCGTCAACCAGTACACGGCGCCACCAGGATCGATGGACGCCGAAGGCTCACTGAAGGTGCGGATAGACACGCCGAGCATGCGCTGGGCCATTGAGGCCCAGCCCATTACACCGGCGCCGGAGCAGTTACGCCGTTGAGGCGGCAGGCGCCGGTCGCGCTCGGATTGGCCTCCACTTCGGTGGCCAGGCCGACCAGCACCAAGCCCGTCGCCGAGACGTTCGTCAGTGCCCGACTGGTGGTGTTCATGTACACAACGTCACCAATTGCCCAGGCCTGTGCGCTGATTTTCGTCAGATCAAACACACCAGTGGTTTTGAGCACCACCGGTGCGCCGGCGAGTTCGGTAGTGGCGGCCACGCCTACAATCGCGCCGACCTTGTACAACTCGCCAGAGACGGTGCCGCCAACTGGAGCGGGTACGGTCAAGCAGTCGCCAGCCTGAATATAAGTTTTCATGCGAAATCACCTTGAAGTTCGAAAAGGGCAAAAACAAAAAGGACGCCCGATGGCGTCCTTTTAGGTCTGTGTGCTTGCTGGGACTCAAGCGCCCGGGTTTTTGTACGCGCCGCGGTAGTCGATCCAGGCGGCGCCGAAGACCAGACGCGCCTTGATTTCCATACCGTCAACTTCAAAACCTTCGCGGGTCTCGGTGAAGACGCCTGGCTCACCTTCGAGGTAGGCATATTCGAAGGTATCAATCAGCCCTGCCTCGGTGAACAGATACCATTGGTTGCCAGTGATCCGGCCATCGACGATTACGACCAGCGACGTGTTGCGGCCATCGTTGATGTCGGAGTTCTTGGCTGGAACGTATTGGGAACTGGTGAACTGGAAGGCTTCCAGTTCCTTGTCAGGACCGACCACCAGGTAGCGCGGCTCAACATTGAGGAACGCGCCGGCCTTGGATTTTTGCTTACGCATTGCTGCGCGTGCAGCCCCCAGGGTGGAGGTGTTGATCGCTCCACCACTGGCTGCCAGGTTGCCGTGACCTGCGACAAAAATTGCACTGCCGTCGGTGAAATTCGGGTTGCTGAGAATCAGGTTCCAAACCAGATTGGATTCCGTCTCGGCAGCAGCCAATCCGTAGGCCCGAGGGATGCGAGTCAGTGCGCCCAAGTCGTCGTTGATGACGGCTTCCCAAGTGATGGCGATGATCTTGCCGAACTTGGTGACGCGGATCGGAGCGCCCTCTTCTTCGAGTTTTCCGTACTTGTATTCGCCATGCTCCTTGACCTCCTCAAGGGCGGAGATATCGCCCAGCGCGGCACGGGTGGTGGCGCGAAAGTCTGGAACGGTGGTCATCTGACCCAGAGGGCGCCAGGTCTGCGGCGCTTGGGCGTAAGCATCACGTAGGGTGCGGGTGACACCACCACCGAGCAGGATTGGGAAGTCGCTGGTGGTTTGCATGCCGGCGGCGCGCATGGCGGTTCGGTCGCAACCCAGTGCCGCGCGGGCCACTTCTTGAGGAAGCATGCCGCGTGCATTGCCGCCGACAGTTTCAACGCACTCACGCGCAAGATCGAGCAAGCGCATGCCGCGGAACTCCCGGGCGCCTTCGATCAGGGCGATGGTCGGGTTGCAACGGTTGAGCAAAGCATTCTGCATCGCCTCACGCTTCGCAGTAATCACAGACTGATCCAGACCGCCAACCACCGTTGCTTGGCTGTTTCGCGTTTCGGGTTGATCCTTACCTTGTTTCTCGGCTGCCTTGTCGATCAAAGCAATACTGGCATCAGCGATTGAGACGCCACGGGCTACCAAATCTTCTGCGACATCCTCGCCCAGACCAACCTTCTTCGCCATTTGGCGAATGGTCAGGCTGCGCTTACGCTCGGCATCAGCGGCTTCGCGACGGATCAACTCCTCGGCCGCGCGCTTTTCTTCTTCAGTCATCGGGTTTTCCTCGGTGGTGTTGGCCACGGCGGCCGGTTTGTCGAGAGGCTGTTGCGCCTCGCGAACTTCAAAAATGGTGTTGAAGCGTTGGCCCTGGTAGTCAGCGGCGGTTTGGGCGCTGCGGATCTTGGCGCCGTCATCAAAACCGATCGGCACCAGGGAGAGTTCAAGTGGCTCCCAGTCCACCGCGCGGTAGGTCGGAAGCTTGTCGTCCTCCTCTTCCACCACTTCGTAACGGTGGACGGCATAGCCAACACTGATGTTGCGCAGGATCCCGTCCTGCACATCACGGAAGATGCCCTCGACATCCTCGCGCTGGCTGAAGCGGACCAGAGCTCGGCCCTCTTCGCCTTCGAGCCATGCTTTCTCCACAACGCCAATGACATCGGAAAGCTCATACGAGCTATGGGCATTCAGGAAAGGGGCGCCGTTGTTCAACCGATCAAGACGGAGTGCCTTGGCGCTGACCTCGAGCTCTTCCATGTAGCTGCCGATGTCCCATGACCACCGCCGGCCTTTCGAGCCAGTGGTCCAGGTCAGTTCTACGGTGCGCTGCTCGACGTCAACCGAGCCTTCGCGCACCGCGGCACGCAGGCTTAGCATTGGCGTCTCATGTGTCTTGTTGGTCGTCGCCTGATTCGGGGTTGGCATCGTCTGGTTTCTCTTCAGTGATTGGCGGCTGACTGGGTGAGCCAGCGGCCGCGACTCGGCGTGGGTCGCAATCCAGGACCAGGCCGTATTCGTCGATCATGTCGTTGGCTTTTTTGATTTGCTCTGCATGCCGCTTCGGGTCCGTGATGCCGAGTTCGCGCAAGGCGTCGGGCCACGTGGTCAGGCCGTTGCGTACCCGCGTGATAACGTTTTCGGTTTCCGACTTCGGATCGACCATGTCGCGACGAGGGGGAACCCAGTACGCCTTGACGTCATCCATTACCCCGCCGGGCAACAGCACCTGTGCCTCCATGAACCAACGCCAAACCTGATCACAGAGCTGAGGGATCAGCATTCGCCACTGCCATACATCGACACGGCGGGCAAAGTTGAGCCACCCCATCCGGCCGCTAGAAAAGTTCACGCCCTTGAGGTCGCCGGTCAGCAGTTCGTAAGGCACGCCTAAGCCGACGGCGATGGCATGCAGCGCTTGCCAGGAATAAGGCGTGTAACCGTTGAAGGTTGGTGGAGTGCCGAA
>Ga0182005_1000875_pt1 | contig 13341 bp, 17 predicted proteins | sample Sormic07211103_1_FD_123021 | JGI IMG/M metagenome (GOLD analysis project Ga0182005, IMG submission 123021) | Rhizosphere microbial communities from Sorghum bicolor, Mead, Nebraska, USA - 072115-103_1 MetaG | ecosystem: Host-associated > Plants > Roots > Rhizosphere | place: USA: Nebraska...
CCCATCGTCGAACGACCCTTCATTGGGTACACTTGGCCACCGCGCGCGGGCCTATAGCTCAATGGTTAGAGCAGAGGACTCATAATCCTTTGGTTCCAGGTTCGAGTCCTGGTGGGCCCACCAAATGAGTTTATTTTACGAGCCACCGGGCGCTCGTCGGTGCAGCAACACGCTGATTCTAAACACCTTGTTTTTCTTTTAAGGTCCACTGCGATGTCGGTGCAGCGCGCCGCATTTGTGGATACGAACAGTGGATACGGCCTTGTATCATAGGGATACTGATCAGGGGTTCGTATGCCAGAGAGTCAATTGCACGCCGTCGTCAACGACATTCTCGACGAGGCCGAAGAAGAGAAGCCAAAACGCGTCCGTCTGACCGCGACACAGGTCAAAGAGGCCAAGCCACTCAAGAAGGAATACGACCTTCGAGACACCGAAAGCCTCTACCTGACCGTATCTCCGGCAGGTAGCAAATGGTGGCGATTCCGATACCGATTCCGTGGCGAGGAACGGAGAACAGGACTGGGCACGTATCCGGAAGTCTCGCTAAAAGAGGCACGAACACGTCGCGATGAAATCCGGGCCCTTGCTCGGCGGGGTATCGACCCACGTGCAGAAGCTCAGCGCGCTCAAGCGACAAATAAGCAGGCAGATCAGAACACGTTCCAGTTCGTAGCGTCTCTTTTCATAGAATCCAGAATCGCCAAGTGGACAGCAAGCTACAGAGTGAAGCTTCAGCGCTCACTGGAGACAGACATCTATCCGTATCTTGGCAGCAGGCCAATTCGCGAGATCACACGCGCAGAGCTTCTTGCGTGTCTGGAGCGCATTGAGACAGAGCGCGGCGCAATAGATATGGCAAAACGCGTATGCCAACGATGCTCCATGGTCTTCAAGTACGCGATAGATATGCAACTTTGCGATCACAACGTCGCTCGGGATGTTCCCCGCTCCCTTTCCCATCGAAAGGTCAGTCACTACTCAGCGCTCAGGGCCACAGACCTTCCAGACTTTGTGCCGGCATTGCTCGGCTATGAAGGCGAACAGCACACACGACTCGCGATGAGACTTCTTCTCCTAACTTTTGTCCGAACGAATGAGCTCCGATTCGCTACGTGGGACGAAGTGAGCTTCGAACTGGCCCGCTGGGATATTCCCGCAGCACGCATGAAAGCACGAGAGAGCCACTTGGTCCCTCTATCACGACAGGCGCTTGACATACTTCGCGAGCTGAAAGAGTTGAATGTCGACGGAAGCAAGTATGTGTTTCCACAGACGTTCAACGTGAAGAAGCCAATGTCGGAGAACACGATCTTGTTCGCCTTGTACCGCATGGGCTACAAAGGCCGAACGACGGGCCACGGGTTTAGAACACTCGCATCTACCACGCTGAACGAGGCAAGATTTCCGCCCGACGCAATAGAAGCACAGCTCGCACATCGAGAGACTAATAGCTCTCGGGCAGCCTACAACCGTGCCAGCTGGCTTTTAGAGCGTGAAGTGATGATGCAAGCTTGGGCTGACTACCTCGATCAAGTCGGCGACCTTGCTGTGGCGACCAAAGCGCTACGGATGGCCGCAAGAGAACTGGACTAGCAGCGTTAAAAAGATTTTTTCGAAGAGTCACTCTCAATCGACGTCTCAGGCACTTTCTGTGCGGCCAAGCTCTTCTTTAATTTACAACGGGAGCGCGCACAGGCTTGGCGAGATCGGGAACAAATCGCGACTATTTTTAACGTGATTCAAGCGAGAGAAAACTGGACAGTGGCGTGAATTAAAAGCTTTTTTATCATCGAAGCCTAGTCTAATCTTCGTTCCGCGCACTCATGTGCCTCCGTTCGCAGCCGCACCGGAGTCACCTAGGAATCAAGATGAATAATGAAAACAACAACACCTCTCGCCTAATCCGCCGCTGGCATGTGCAAAGCATGATCGGCCTTTCCACTTCGCAGATCTACAAGATGATGGCTGAGGGTACGTTTCCTGAGCCAGTTCGCCTTACCAAGCGATCGGTCGCTTGGCGGGAAGCCGAGGTGATCAATTGGATAGCATCCAGATCGGTCGCCTCCCGTCGGGCAGCGTAGCCCTCAGCGCATCCCCTTCTGCTTGGCAGAACGAAGCCACGCCGCTTGCATCTGGTCAAATCGACCTCGCATGAGCAATTGAAGGTTGCGCTCCTAAGCGGACACTCGGCGATTCTTTATCCGGGTCCGTAAGGCACTTTAAAAGTTGCATGAAGCTCTGACGCGACCAGAGCAGCGAAGCCGTGCGCCCTCATCCAGAACATGGCACGCATTAGCAGTTCTAGCCGCGACACCAATTACGCATCAGCCATACATACCTATGACTACGAAAACGAACTTGGGCAAAGGACCACTTTACGCTCGTCTAAAACAAAGACCTAAGCCTGACAGTTCTACTGCATCAGATTTAAAATATTATCTAAAGGAAATGAAAAATGAAGAACTTAAAGACACTAAACCAATATGAGCAGGCACTTCAGCTTGTCGAGATGATGGGCCCATGGCGCTACTTCGTCACCATTACGTTTCAGCATCGCACCTCTGATGAAGAAGGCAAGAGGCACACTTCTACCGTGGTAAAACGTCTAAACAGGACACTGTTGGGCAATAAGTGGAAGGACAAATCGAAACTCGAAGGCGTTGCGACCTTGGAGCATGCAAGCATCCAACGCGGCGGCAAGGGCCACATTGAGAGTTGCCACTTTCACTGCTTGATCAAGGATCACCCGCGACTCAATGCTTCTGCTGACCTCGGCCTGAGGCAAATGCAAAAGGCGGTGAGGCGAGTAACCAAAGGCCTCAAACACAGCAACGGGAAGGTACTCGTGAGCAAGAATGGCACTGACATACAATTGGTCCGCGACGACGGCGTAATGAAATATATCCTCAAGGAAGCCAATCGTGGTGACTGGGCTTCATCAGACCGTCTGTTCTACTTCGGTACCGATGGACTTGTCTAAATGACACCCCGTGCTTTCCGATTTGGCGCTATCCATTGAGGATTTGTAGTGCAGTACCGTGAACGCGGCAAGCCTCGCACGTGCAATAATGCACGTGCGAATTGGTTCAATTGAATCGCGCACCGACTGGTCGTTTCTATCCGTGAAACGACAAAACAAGTTTGACGATTTCCCGACCCTAACGCGAGCAGGCTTTCCCTGCCGTTGGACTAAAGAGCCATATCGAAAGCGGGCGACGTGGACGGCGCGCGTTCTCTTGAGGCCTCGATCGGCAGTGTCGAACTCGTCTCCCTCATCCACGGACTTATCCGACTTTGGGATAGTGGATTCGTGAAGGATTAGGGCAGCGAAAGTACGCAGTTAGGTGCACACAGAAATTTTTAGCTCTTGCTAATTTAGGGCCTTGCAATTGACAGCTATTGCGAGGCAAGGCGCCACCTTTACGTGTCCTATGATTTAGTGCGGCAGACATACCCTGCGCACGTCACAACGTACCGAAAATTTTTCGAGCTTCCTCTGCCAGCTTGATGCGCTGAGTGCCACTCGCCCGATGATATCGCACAATAAAAAGCGCGAGATCATCATCACTCGCATAGAAGTACGCAACGGGTACGTTCAGCTGCTTACCGACCTGCCCTAGCACCGCCGTATTCGGCACGTGCTTTCCCCGTTCGTACTGATTGATGCGGGGTGACGCCACAGACGCGTCAAGACCGGCTCTGACGCCGAGCTCTCGTTGTGACAGCCCAGCGGCCTCTCTCGCAAGCCGGAGCCTCTTGGCAACGATTCCGAAGTCATCCGTGGGCTCGCTTTGCTTCGAGTCCTGCACCCTGTACGCCTGTCAAATGCAACGGCGCCAGATTCGACTGTACCCAGTTGACTGCATACTAAGGATTCCTTAGTGTGGGGCATTCATTTGGGGGAATGGGCTTTGACTAAGGAATGGCTCGGCTACTTGCTCGTGGCGCTAGGTACGCTCTGCGGATGCCAGAAAGCGCCAGAAGACGGTTCGAACGAAAACCGCTCGGCCGCTCACGAGGCGGGACCAGCGCCCGTAAATTTGGACGACGTGAAGCGAGCCGTTGTCAGTCAAATTGTTGCAAAACACGGTATCGCTGTGTCTTCCGTTACCGACTCAGACGCGTCAGTTGACGAAGTGAAGGACGATCCTTCGCACCCATACTTTCATGTCTATGGAAGCTTGACGACTGAGTCCGAACGACCCAGAAACGTGTACGACGCGCTCTCCCAAAGGCTTCAAGCAACTCAATGCGCCGTCGACCCGCACGGAGTATGCGGTATGCCAATGATCAAGCACACAGTCTACTTCGACGCTACCGCGAAACCGGTGACGAGGTTCGACGGCACGCCCACCTATGCAATTGATGACCAAGTGAGCCTTGATGCGCCGATAGTCGTATCGAATGGAGTCTTGCTTCGTTGCCACGGGTCCAGCGGCGAGATTGTCTTCACGAACTCAGCAAGCGGGTATCGGGACTGTCAGGAACTGCGCAAGGTGAAGGTCCCCAATCAGTCGCAGGTCGGGTCGTACACCTATCCGACTCCGGCGCAGTTCCTCGTGCGCTGGAATTCTGCGCCGCGAGTGTTTAATGAACTAGGTCGAGAATGGCGCCCCGAGGATGACCCTTCGATGCATATTGCGGCTTTGGCCCCCTGCGGTCGCAACTCAAATGACGGCTGTCTAGCCGCCCCGTTTTGCAATGGAGACGGGACGCTAAGAGCGATTTCCGATGGCAGCAACTTCATCTACTTGGTCGACGTTAAACACGCCTTGGTTTACCGAAACACTCCAACGTTCACGTGTGCCTCGACAACCATGAGGCTCTTTCGTGCGTTGTTCGAGGATGCCAAGATTTCGAGTGAGAAATTGAGACATTTCGAAGGCATCGGATCGCAGACGTCGGATGCCTACGATTCGATCCTTAAGGGGGTGCATTACGCCGTACGGTCTGAGGACTTCGGAGGTGCATATGTAACGACAGCGACACCCCTAGGAAACGCTCATGACGACGCCTTGCACGAGGTATTGATCTTGAGCCCGAGGCCACTGTCTTACTTTCCAAAGTAAGACAGTGGCCATTTGAAACCCGCACCGATTCTCAAGGACGTCAATGTGAGTGGCGATAAACGAATTCCTCGGTGGCAGAAAGTCTTCCTCATCGGGCTTTTTGGATTTCTCCCGGTGTACTACGGGTTTGTCGGAGTCCAGCGGCTGTTCAGCGGATCGTTTCACGACGGTCCGTCTCATCTGGTCACGCTTGGCCTCGTTCGCTTCCAGTCTTGCAGCTATCAAGGCTCGTTCGTGGGGGGAGCTGGATACGACTGCGTGGTAAAGAACGTTACGGCGGCTGATCCTCGCGACGTTGGAAATACTCACTGTGCGGGATTTGATGGCTCTAATCGCATGGTAGGCGGACCACTGCTAGCCAACAACCTATACGGTCAGGTGATGGGACCGGGCGAGGAGCGTGTGATCCGGATGTACCTTCCCGAGAACGCAGTTTCCGCCATTTGCTCCGAAACGGGTGACATCATTCCACCCGCACAATTGCAGACAATGATGAGTGATCTTCGGAAGGCAAATCTCGTGGAAGAGATTCAGATCTGATGCGGCAGGTGAGGAACACCCATGCGCGCGGAGATCGTCCTCGTTAGAGGACAGGCCAGTGGACCCCTAGAAATCGGTCGTTAGGTTAAGAAAGGCCAGCTTTCGGGCCCCCTCGTCCGATCCGAACCGGAGCATAGGCTCGCCGTCGTCTCCACGGCTGGTCACGGCTGAGGTGACGTCAATACCGTCGACGAAGAAGACCCTAAACAGGTGCTGTTGAGTGATCAGCGCCTCATCTTCCGTGTAGCCATATATCTCAAGGTTCGGGTCGACCTTATTCAAAGCTTCGATGAGATCTCTTACTTTCATTTGGCGACACCCATAGAGTTAAATTCCGATGGCAAGGCCTTATTGATCGTGCCACACCTAGGGGGCGATCCGGCTGGACAAATTGGGCATACATTCCGGCCGAATTACCGAGATCTCCGAGGGTGCCGCCGCCACGGCAGCGATGACCTTGCGGAGCTCGCTACCCGAGCGCACCATAGTGCATCCGCACGACGGGGGCCCTCAGTCATGCCGAATTCGTCTCGTATCGGGTACTGGACCTGCGCCCGATGTAACCTCCCTGTACTACACAGCACGGTGCAAGTAGACGTCGATGACTTCGGCTGCTACTTCCTCTGCACCGATTGTGGTCGGCGGAACAATCTTCGCTGTCTTCCGCGAAGCGGCGATGAGCCCAGCGCTTTCGTGCAAGTAGACGATCGGAGCAGGTGAAAGATGTATGCCGAGACCTGCCCGGCATATAGGTCGTAAGCACACCGCCTACGGGAGCGATCACGCGGGCCTAGTTCTTTACTGGTACATCAAGTTTGACGCCAAAGTGCCCCCGGTCGTTTGGGCCGCGATCCCAGCCTCCCACGATCAGCGCCTTGCACGTAAAGACCCCGGACGGGAATCCTAGGCGCTTTATCTCGGCCCTATATTCCCGAGCATTGGCTCGGCTAAGGTAGCCAATCGTGCGGCCCTTGATGTCGACCCTAACTGCCATTGAATCATGCGGGTTGGCCTCTTCCGGCACCAAGATTGCTTCGCAATCGAGTCGGACACCTTCTGTCGTCCGTCCACCTGAGACGCGCTCAAGGTTGCTCTGGTAAGGTCGACTACTCTTGGTGGACGGCGAAGCGCCTGATGCGATCGATAGCAGCCCACGACTCGACCTCCGCTGCGGATCGCTTCCACGCATCGGCATAGATACTGTCTGAGAACTTTGGGACCAGTGGCTCGGAAAGGTCGCGCAGATGTTTTCCGTGAGGAAATGGAACTACGGGGCCTGAGCTGTGGTTGAGAAAGTCGCCGCGAAGAAACTGGCGCACTTCCACCAAGGTTGCGACGCACTGATGAATGTCATTGTAGGTCGGCCCTTCAATTGCACTCGCAAGGTCCGACAGGTCCGCATGAGCCAAGTACGTGTCACAGCGATTGCGCACGCGCTTGAATACATCGCCCGTGAGTGCGACCTCTAGCTTGTTCAGAACTTCGTCATCGATCTTGTCGCATGACAGACGAGGCTTCTCGATCCCCGCTGCACGAAGCCTATCGAAGGCCCTGTGAGAAAGATCCGCGTCCGACCATTGCTGGAACTTTATGGGGTCGATCCTTCCGACGCCATCTTCGTCATATGCGATGGACTGAATCAGTTGCTGGTGAAGTTCGTCTACGTCCATGGATGTGCCATCGTGGCCCACCACTATTTGTCGTGTGAAGTAGTGCGAGTTGGAGCGCATATCCATCACGATACGTAACAGGGACGCGGTTCCTTTGTCACGGTCAGTGAGTCGCCTAATCGCCAAAGACTGTTTAACCCCATACCCCGTAGTGAATGTATCCCACACATAGCCATTAACTGGCGGGTTACCTCCACTGTCGCGAAGTCGAACTACAGTTTTGAACCAAACTTCCTCCCGCAGCATGTGCGACATCTGTAACCAGATGGCATTCGGGTGGCTCCCAACCAACGCGGCAATCCACTTCGCACGCAATTTCGAATAGGACTCGATCGAGCGACGCACGTCGTTGTTAGGGTTCATACGCTCGCTCTACAGAAACCAACCGGGGAGCTCTAGCTCAGCACAATCGTCAGTCGATACCGCCGAGCGAGAGGAAGTCAGTATTCCCAATGTTTATTGGCTTAGCCCAAGCGAATTGAAGCAAGCCACGCTCTAAGCTGATCTTCACTTTTAGCGTCGATCTGACACTCAGTGGCTGGGTCAAACAGACTCAGTGACTCGCCTCTAGCCACTCGGTCGTGAAGGATTTTTAGCCTCGCTTGAACCCAGCCCACGGTTGAGGCCGCGTCGTATCTGTACGCCTCAACGAGCCTAAAATAGAGTCGGCGATCAACGACACCGGTTACGCTCAGTGAGTAGTCGAGCTCGGCGTTCATCGCTATCGCCGCATCCATCGCTGCTTGAGTTGGCATGAGTTCCTTCGCAGGCATGGGAGCCAATGGTCAGCCGAGGCCTCGAAGAGCCCTATAGATCGTCGCGGGCCCGACATTAAAGCGCTCCGCCAGTTGAGGCACTGAGAATCTCTCTTCCTCTCTCAGAACATGTATGCGCTTGCACTGCTCAGGGGTCAGAGCTCGCTTTCTGCCAAAGGCTACTCCCTTCTCCTTGGCCTTCGCGATACCGTCAGTTTGCCGTTCGGCACGAATATCGTTCTCGAACTGGGCGAAAGCTCCAAGGAGGCTAAACATCAGCATGCCCTCCGACGTTCTGGTATCGATTGCCTGATCAAGAACCTTCAGTGCCACTCCCTTCTTCTTGAGTAGATCCGAAATTTTCGACAGATCCAAGATCGAGCGAGCCATGCGGTCGAGACGCGAGATCACTAAGGTGTCTCCTTCTCGAAGGAACTGGAGGCAGGACTGTAGCTCGGGACGACCGTCGGCCTGCCTGCCAGACCGCTTCTCGGAGAAGATCCGGGTACAGCCAAAGGCATTTAGCTTGTCATGCTGGACGTCGAGCGACTGCCCCGCGCTACTCACGCGCGCGTACCCTACGATCTCGCTCATTATCAAATCTCCTCAGAGGTATTGATACTACCATTCTGATAGGACATTTGATAGGCATTTTGGTGGCTATCGCAAGGTATACATTTCGGAGGGGCCCGCCCTTGGCCGCCGGCTCGGCCTAGCCCTTATGGAGGGCAACATAGACGCCTCGGCTCCGATTGACAGGTGACCGGAAATTGTCGACTTTGCCTTCGGCCCACTAGACGGCACAGAAAGGAATCGCGATGAAGCCCGTTCAGAATTTCGATGCTAAAAATTTAGGCTGGATGCGCCGGTATCGAAAGCAGTTCCATCTGACCCCGGACAAAGGACCTAAGCCAACTGATGCGTCGGAATGGGGGGCGTTTTTGAAGTCCCTACAGCGAGACATTGCCCTAGGGACGATGAAGTTCACGCGGCTCCACTCTTCTGTACTGGTCCGCAACCCCCGGCCTAGAGTCATCCTGTCCACTAAGAGCCTCGACGAATCGCTCGTTCTACGCAAGATCAATGACAACCTGCGCAGAAGCTACGGCATACGCGGAACTAACCGTGGTGAGGCAGTCACCACATTGATGCAAGCCTTGGGTGAGAACACCCCAAAGGCAATTTATCGCGTAGACATCAAATCGTGCTTCGAAAGTATTAGTCGGTCCGCCGTGCTCAAAAAGCTTCGCGGGGACGGTCTTGTGTCCTACCAGACAATCGCGCTCGTCGATCAAATTTTCGAGCGAGCAGCAACTCTTCGCCCGAAGGTCGGAAAGCGCGGCTTGCCGCGCGGCTTGATCTTGAGCGGAACGCTCGCGGAGATATATCTCATAGCTATGGATAAGGCTCTCAGAGACATTGAGGGTGTCTATTTGGTTGTACGGTACGTCGACGACTTCGTTGTAATGTCGTCGGGTTCGATTGAGGCTTTGACTACCGAGGTTCGCAGGGTACTGGCACAGTTACAACTTAGGCCGAACCCAAAAAAGACTAAGCCTTATTTCGTGGGTTGCAAGTGTTCCGAGGAATGCCCGCACGGTGCGGCTTGCCCTTGCGCCAAAACCTGCGCCTGCGGAACAAACGACGCTCGCGCGATCCACCGACTCGAATACTTGGGCTATGAGCTCAGATTCTCAGCATATAACGTCGGGCGCGGAACCAATGATGTGCGTGTAGTGTTCTCAGAGGCGAAGATCAAGAAACTTAAGACAAGAATCTTCCTTGCCGCAAGAGCCTATATCAAAAGCGGTGACATCCAGCTCTATATAGACAGACTCAGCTTTCTCACAGGCAATCAGATGATGCTGAGCTCTAGCGGAAAGCGTGGTCTCTTTACCGGCATTGCATACTCGCACCCTCTTTACGCGCCCGGGGAAAGCGATGCGCGCACGCAAACCTTGCAGGAGCTCGACCTGTTTCTCCAGCGAACAACGAGATTCGCCCTTAGGAACCGAGCTACCGCCGTCTTCTTCAAAGAAGAGCTGGTGAAACTGAACTTCGCGGCTGGTTTCAACCAACGCAGGCGAACGAAGTTCTCCGCCGCGAGAATGGGCGCGATCGCAAGGTGCTGGTCAAATGTCTAAGAAGATTAAGAAGATCACTCGCCCCGGCGTATCACGGATGCTGCTCACTGACACGCTTCCTTTCGAGCTACCGCTTTACTACACGAACGAGCGACTCCTAAATGCTGTCGAGAGCGGAGAAAAGACGCATCCGTTAGTAAGAGCGATTATAGAGCATCAGTCGGAAACAGTTCCCTACACCTTTGACGTAGGAAGGGCGAAGAGTCGGAGCAGGAGGATTGCTCTGATGCATCCGGCAGCTCAAAGAAACTGGCTATTTTTTTACGAACAGTATGATAGTTACATCTCGCAATTGTGCAGCAGGAGTACGTATTCGCTACGCGCGCCATCCCGCCCTGCATCGCGCTATTTTGATACACGGTTCGTGGACCGTACGGCGAATCCGAGTGACGGACCTGACATGGATGTCGTTGGATTTAAACAACAGAACGCCGTCGCTTCCTCCTACTTCGCTTATAGGCGCTACTCACATCTGTACAAGTTCTTCAGCTCGGCAGAATTCGAGCGCCTAGAGTTGAACTTCGGCCTAATGCTTCAGCTTGACATATCGAAGTGCTTCCAATCCATTTACACACACTCGATCACGTGGGCGATTCGCGGAAAGCAGTTCGCCAAGGACAACCGACATGCTTCATATTTTGAGGAAAAGTTCGACAGCCTCATGAGGCGAAGTAACTGGGGCGAAACGAACGGCATTGTTGTAGGCCCAGAGATCAGTCGAATCTTTGCCGAGGTTGTCCTGCAAGCTGTTGATCTCCAGCTAGCTAAGGTTGTTGACGAGGACGTAGAGATCCGCCGCTATGTTGATGATTACATCATCTTTGGAAACGATGAGTCCGTCCTTGGCCGCGTGGAAGATTGTGTCAGGGAAGAACTTCAAAAGTTCAACCTATATCTCAACGACAGCAAACGAATCCTATCTCATCGCCCTCTACTCACACCTTTGACGGTGGCTAGATCTGAAGTTGTTGCATGCGTGGACGAGTTCATGGAGGCGATCCGGTCTCAAGTCAGAGTTAGAGCGCCACAGGATGGCACCGCAGCCCCCCACCGCAACGCAGCTTCAGCTTCGGCGACTATAGCTAGGGTCAGACATTCCGCGCGGAGGTATTCGGTCGGTTACGGCGATCTGGCGTCCAGTGCATTAGCTGTCATTGCGCGACACCTTAACCAGCTGGCGGACCGATCATCCGCAGATGGATCGGACAGCTATGAGGTAGAGGCTCATTTATTCCAGACCTTGCTTGTTGAGGCACTGCGTCTCTCAGAGTTCTTCTACCTTATGGACATCAGAGCAGCGACGTCGAACAAGATGGCCCGAATATTTCTTGAGGTGTCTTCCATTGCGAAGCGAACAAACCTTGGGGAAGACCTTCTCCAAATGCAGGTCCTGGACGTTACAAGAAAGGCATTGGCGCTTGTGAAGAAGGTGGAGTTTGCTGACATCCTTAACGTTGTTGTTGCAGCCGATATTGTGTGTCAAAAGCGGCGTAAGCTGACCGAGGAAGACCTTCTTCGACTTCTCGATGTTACATCGGCAGATGATTTGTCACGCTGCACCGATTACCTCAAGCTAACCGCTGCCCTCTATTTCAGTAGGTCACGTCACGACCTTCGAGACATACTTTCTCACGCTAAGAAAGCTGTCATCAAATTACTCCGCGATTTCGGCAAAAAGGCGTTAGCAAGATCATCAGACTGCATGCTTTTATTCGACTACCTCTGCTGCCCTCACATTCCCGAGGTCGAGCGCGTCGATCTCTACCTTTCTATTGCGCCGCGAGTTTTGGGAGGAAATCGTCCGAGTAGAGCGGATGCCGTTTCATCGGTTCGTCGGATCGGCAAGGAACTCGGGTTCATATCTTGGACTCCCGACGGAAGTTCTCTCGAGAGGCTACGCGCACTTCTAAGTAAGAAGGAATTGCGCCCAGCATACGAGTAATGCATGATGGGGTGTGGGCGCGAGGAGCGTAGCCTGACTAATCATCGGCTTTATGGTGGGGACGGCCTCTCCAGTTTCTGGATGTGTCTCCCATCAGGGGTAGCAATCTCTTTAGGGAATAAGGCGTTTCCCGCACGAGGGATGCGTCGCCGGAAATCCGGTAACCACACACACAAACTCCTCTGCGCCCACACCTCTTGCTCAGATACGCAAGGATCGACATGAGCGAACATTCGGATCGACTCGAAGAGCTCTTGAGGCGGACTAGGATCACTACAAAGTGCCGCTACCGGGCAAGCGAAAGGCTTGAGCGGCATCAGCGATTTTCTCAGTGGGTTGTCGCGCTGATTTCTGCTGCGTTGGTTTTCATCCCCCTGCTTCAGGTGTTCGGAATATCGGCGGGCATAGGTGCCATTTACTTAAATGCGACGCAAGCAACGCTTGCTGTTCTCGTGCTCGTATATTCTCTCTTATTGGGTCAAGAGAACTTTGTATCGAAAGCTCAGGCCATGCACCGAAATGGCGTCGAGCTGGGCAGGTTCGCCATAAAACTCGCCGGATTCAGCGGGGCAGCCAGCGACGAAGAATATTCACAGCTGACCGAGCAGTACTACAACATTCTTGAGAAGTACGACAACCACAAACCTGTGGACTATCTCTTCACCCAATTATCGGAACGTCCAAGCGGTGCGACGGAGGTAATTGTCTACTTGTTCCGCATGACGAAGGCATCCTTCTACACGCTGCTGGGCCTCTCGCACTACGTCGCCGTTCTCGCGTTCGTTGGGTATATCTTCGTTGCGCTTTTTGCAGGGATAACAAGCCATATCCCTGCGAACTAGCAGTCCAGAACGTCCCCAGTTGGTAGCGATGAACGCTGAACCATAGGTCACAGGGGCACACCCTTTTAGGAACGCGTATGTACACAAGCGCCTTCAGCGGTTACTTGGACGTGAACTGATTTCGGACTGAGAAGTGGGATACGGATAGGGATACTGGAGCTCATTGTCAGCTCTCAATGTTCATATATTCAATGTTTTAGATGTCTCCGGTGGGGGCTGGTGGGCCCACCATCGTCGGACCTGGACTGAAACATCCTTGTCATTCACCCGACCTACGGTTGACCGCTAGACAGGCAACCAGCGGTAATTCCACATGGACCATTCCCGACGCCGTTTCCTGGGCGTCGCCGGCGGATTCGCCGGTGCATGCGTCTTC
>Ga0182005_1000876_pt1 | contig 13338 bp, 11 predicted proteins | sample Sormic07211103_1_FD_123021 | JGI IMG/M metagenome (GOLD analysis project Ga0182005, IMG submission 123021) | Rhizosphere microbial communities from Sorghum bicolor, Mead, Nebraska, USA - 072115-103_1 MetaG | ecosystem: Host-associated > Plants > Roots > Rhizosphere | place: USA: Nebraska...
CAGAAGCCGAAGTAGGTGGGGTACCTTCTCATACACAGGCATTCTATTCATTTGATATCGGAAATGTACACTTCATTTCACTGGATAGTTATGGTAAGGAAGCAGAGCAGTATAAATTGTATGATACACTGGGTCCGCAGGTACAGTGGGTAAAGCGTGACCTGGAAGCAAATCAAAATAAGCAGTGGGTGATTGCTTACTGGCACCATCCTCCTTATACCATGGGGTCTCATAATTCTGATGAAGCAGAAGACCTGATCAGCATCCGTGAGAACTTTATCCGTATCCTGGAGCGTTATAATGTGGATCTCATTCTCTGCGGGCATAGTCACGATTATGAGCGTTCCCGCCTTATGAAGGGGCATTATGGTATGATGAATTCATTTGATCCGGCAGTACACAACCTGAGTCATTCCTCTGGTTTGTATGATGGTAGTGAGAATAGTTGTCCGTATGTAAAGAATTCACTGAATGAGGGAACCGTATATGTGGTAAGTGGTTCCGCCGGCAAGTTGGGTGGCAGACAAACGACTTACCCGCATAAAGCCATGCAGTATGCCAATGATACGAATGGCGGTGCGTCTATGCTGGAGATTGAGAACAACCGTTTGGACCTGAAATGGATCTGTGCGGATGGTGTGATCCGGGATCGTTTCACTATGATGAAGGAAGTAAATAAGCACAACGTGATCAAGGCAAAGGCGGGTCAGCCGTTGACACTGACAGCTTCATTTATAGGTAATTATAAGTGGAGTGAAAAAGGCGCATCGACAAAGTCTATTACTGTGAAGCCGGCAAAGGGCACTACTACGTACACAGTAGAAGATAAGGAAGGTTGTGTAAAAGATACATTTACAATTACAGCGCGATGAAGAAAATAAAGGTGCTCACCGGGTTGTGTTTGTTATTGTGTCTGGGGATAGTAGGTGAAGCGCCGAAAGGGTACCCGGAGCAGACGATCAGGTATTTTAAAGAACAGCAGGCAGTGTTTGCTTCTTCGGCAATGGCATTGAAAAATGCGATTGAAAAATACGATGTGAAGGATGCTGGCACCGTGGAGCAGGCGAAGCGCGCATTGAAGGAATGCAGGATTGCATATAAACGCATTTCGTTTTTCCTGGAATACTTCTTTGTGAGTGAGGCGTATGTGTTCAATACACCGGCTAAATACGAGGTGGAAGAACCTTATATAGAATATGAGGAGCCGGTAGGATTGCAGCAGATAGAAGCGTTATTATATAGTCATGCTTCGAAAGAAGAATTGATGCAGCAGGCAGACATTGTCGCAGAAACCGCGGCAGGTCTGCCTGCTTTGTTATATAACTTTAAGGCGACGGATGCACAGGTGATGGAGAGTGTGCAGCTGGAACTGATCCGTATCCAGAGTTTGTATATTACGGGGTATGATGCACCTTCCCTGCAATGTGGGGTTGAGGAGGCCGCGGCGGCGATGGACGCGTTACGGAATGTGGTGGGGGTGGATAGCATTCGTCAAGCAATGTCTGCGGCATATGGTTATTTGGTTAAAAATGCTGACTTTAACAGCTTTGACCGTTTGACATTTATAACTGATTATGCCATGCCGGTACAGCGGATGTTGGCAAAGCAGGAAGCTACCCATACAGTAAGGGCCTTACATACAACTGCAATCTTTGGCTCGCGTGACCCGTTTAAGAAGGAGACATTTACCCAGGGAGCAGATATTACGGTAGATGGGTTGGGCGATGTACTGCGTAATGGAGATAATCGTGCGCCGAAGATTGGGTATGATACGGCTTTGGGGCGGCAGTTGTTTTTCGAGAAGAGATTATCTGGTAATATGCAGCGAAGCTGTGCCACCTGTCATGTACCGGAGAAGCACTTTACAGATGGCATGCCGCAGAATGCATCTTTGCTGGGAGGTTTCCTGCCGAGGAATACACCTTCCCTGATGTATTCAACGTATCAGTATGCACAGTTCTGGGATGGCCGTGCAAAGAGCCTGGAAGAACAGATAGAGGTAGTATTGCATAGTCCTGCCGAAATGGGGGGAACAGATGATAGTATCGCAGCCCGGATGCAATTGCCGAAGGCAAAGATCATACGTGCGCTGGCTGCTTATGTCCGTACGTTAACACCGTTTAATTCTCCATTTGATCATTATCTCGCTGGTGATAAGAAAGCGATGACTACCCTTCAAAAGCATGGGTTTAATATTTTTATGGGCAAGGCCCGTTGTGGCAGTTGTCATTTTGCACCATTGTTTAATGGCTTGACGCCTCCGTTGTTTAACAGAACAGAATTTGAAATCCTGGGTGTGCCGCTGTACGGTGATCTGCAACATCCGGTGGCAGATACAGACAGGGGCAGAATTGCTGTGTTTCCTGTTACCTTTTATGAAGGCGCCTTTAAGACACCTACGGTGAGAAATGCAGCAGCTACGGCACCGTATATGCACCATGGCAACTTTAGTAGCCTGCAGCAGGTGATTGACTTTTACAATCAGGGTGGCGTGACGCCGGTCAGGCATCAGACGTTGTCAACTGATACCCTGGGATTGGATAAGGCAGAGCAGCAGGCGCTTATATCCTTTTTGGATGCTTTGGTGGATTGAGTGCAGTACCATTGTTTGGTGATGTCTATCCCCCGGCAGCGCTGGCATTGTGGTTCTCCGGGTGCCGTAGCGTATTAGTGAATTATATGCTTTCATTGGCGGTACACGGACTGGTTCCAGCCATTTATTTCTTCTATAGTCGTTCCTGTGAGAGAACTTTATCTCTCCATCTTAAAAATGGTTTTTCGATTGTCCACCTGATCAGCCATGCTGCCAGCAGGCAGTTAAGGGCACAGATTACAAACATTGTTGTACTCTTTTCATCAATTCCCCATTGGGAAATGATTTTCTGGGTTACATGGATGACTATCTTATGACTCAGGTATAGTGCATAGGAGAGTGCTGCCAGGGATCGGGTGATCAGACTTCCATGTCTATACAAGAAGCAATCAGGACTTGCTGCAGCAGCTACCACACAACCATAGCCAATGGCGATCAATGGGAAGCCGTATATACTTTCGTTGAACAGATTTTCATCTTCACACATGATGTAAGCACCTGCCAGTATGAGAAGACCTCCTATCAGCAATGGGGTACTATATTTGTATAATCGCTCTTTGATAGCAGCCAGGCTGATACCTACCAGTAAACCATCCAGCCGGGAGAAGGTCGGGTAATAGATCCATTTGTACCACACCACCCAGTTATCGGTAGTAGCGGGGAGATAAATATTATTCCAGCAGTAATAACGAACGCCAAAACCTGCGAGGAAGAGGGACGCGATAAACCATGGCGCGATATGAGTTAACCTGTAATTCCTGAAAAAGATAATTAGTATAGGTAGTAACAGGTAAAACTGTTCTTCGATACAGAGAGACCATGCATGCGAGAAAGCACCGGTGTTCTTGAGATCGAGGCCAAGGTTCTGGGTGAAGGTGATAAATTTCCACAGTGGGGCAGGGTTATCACGTTCCCGCAGGTACGGAAATAAAAAGTAGAGTGCAACGATAAAAAAGTAGGCGGGGAAGATGCGGAAGACTCTTTTGGTATAAAAGGTCTTTAATGAAATGGGATCTTCAGCGAATAGTTGGCCGGCGATGAGGAAGCCACTTAGTACAAAGAAGAGGTCAACGCCTGTCCAGCCGAAACTACTGATGGTTGAAATCCATTGAGGATGACTGAAAACGTTGTAATGAAACAGGAAGACGAAGGTAATTGCGAATGCGCGAAGATGGTCAAGCCCGTAGAGCTTGCGGGTGATGGGTTGATGTTGCATAGTAAGTAAAAGGAAACGATTGCAAAATAGTTTTTTTTAAATACCATACAATGCGCAGGCTTGTATTTTTTTATTTCGTGTGCTAAACTAAAAAAACTGGTGTACTTTATGAGATGAATTGTTATGTTGTTTGTCTTGATACTCAGTGTACTTGATGATAATGTTCCCAAGAGACTTTTGTTTCAACGTTGACCCGGATGTCGGTGGGTATCAGGAAAGTGGCAATTGAAGGGAGGTGTTTACGACTGGCTGGATGGGGAGGCGATTTTTTATTTATATTCATAGTAATGAAAAAACTAACTGCGAAATTTTATGACCGGCCTGATGTACTGGTAATAGCAAGGGAGTTATTGGGTAAGATCATTGTTACCCGGTTTGACGGGGAATTGACGACGGCAAGGATAGTGGAGACGGAAGCGTACAAGGGAGTGGTAGACAAGGCGAGTCATGCGTATGGTGGGCGGCGTACGCAGCGAACGGAGGTAATGTTTGGGACGCCGGGGAACGCGTACGTATATCTTTGTTATGGCATCCATTACTTATTTAATATAGTAACGAATAAGAAGGATATCCCGGAGGCAGTGCTGATCAGGGCGGCGGAGCCACTGGAAGGCATTGAAACGATGTTGAAAAGAACGGGGAAGATGAAGGCGGATTTTACGCTGACGAAGGGACCGGGTAATGTGAGTAAGGCATTGGGGATTGATAAGGCGCATACGGGTGCGAGTTTGTATTCAGATGAGTTTTATCTGGCGGAGGATGGGTATGTGCCGGCGGAGGTGGTGGCAACGCCCCGCATAGGTGTTGATTATGCGGGAGCGGATGCGTTGTTGAATTATAGGTTTGTGGTGAAGGGGAATAAGTATGTAAGTGGGAAGAAAATTGGGCAATAGCCTGGTTTTAATACCCCTGTTCATTTAGTAATTGCTCAATGAACCCGCTGTAATCTTCTTTCATTGGCAGCAGATCATTCACAATCAGTGTCCTCCTCTGCACCATAACCGATTTTCCTGTGACTGGATTGACTCCTTCTTTTTCAGTTTCACCCCAGTAGATCCCAATTCCCCTCTTTTGCCAGCTGGGCAGATCATTGAAGTTGATGCCATGTTGAAAGAGCAATTCATTTTTTTGCGCGGTGCTTAAATGATTGATAGTTTTTGTGGCTTCATTGGCAGACTGTCCGGCTTTTCTCAGCACCCAGTAGCAATGTGCGCTAAGGGCGTTGCGGTGAGCGTCTTCATTTCTCCAGCGGAAGTAGTCGACTACTAATTGAGCATTGGGCAGTTCGCAGATGCGGCAATCGAAGGCAGCTACATGGCCTAATTGCAGGGAGAATTTGGCGCTGGCTTCGCCGGCGAGGATGGAATTATATTTCCGGATCTTGCGGGCGAAAGCGTTTTCGTGCAGGTCAAAGAGCAGAGAGATTTCATCGCTTTCCGTATAAGCATAGATGATATTGAAGCCGCACTGCATGAGGTGCCTGACAGTTTCGACCATGATGTCGCGGAAGCGGATATCGAAGGGTTTTTCGAAGTCATGGAGCTCTTTGGTGAGGCGGGTAAAGCCTCGTCCGTCAATGCGGGCAACCATGAACATTTCCGGGAGTACGGTGGTATCGTGAGCGGTCTCATATACCCTCATTTTACTGTCTAGTTCGTCAAATTTCATGGGATTGAATTGAAAATGTATTGTATTATATTGTCCCCCTACATATCAAATTTCATGAGGGGTATTTTGAATGTGGTAGCTGTTATTTTCCAGTTTTACATAATAAATAACCGCGAATCCTTCGGACAGTTCCGGTATCTCGAATCTCTTGAGGGTCGATTTGAGGCCAACTTCCGGAATAAGGGCTTTGCCTTGCCGGGTATTATTACGGGAAAGTGCATCCTGGAGGGATGTCTGGAAATAATAGCATTTGATGGTATAGTTTCGTTGTTGGGCAAGGATAATGTATTTCTGTCTTTCGGCCCGGGTAGGGTTGGTATTGTCTACTATAAATGGCATTTGGGTGCTAAGGCAGGCATGCAGGAAAATGTCCTCACGGTTCCGGGTATTCAGCAGGTCCAGGGATATTCTGACATGTGAATTGAAAAAATGTTCCTTGTAGAAGGTGGATTTGCCGCTAGCCTGAATGCCGCAGAAGATAATTGCTTCCATGAGGGGCAAAGATAAGGATTAAAAGAAGTTTATTTATATTGGGAAACCAACAACCGGTTGTTTGTTTTTATCATAACATATCTTACCAAAATCTATTGCCCATATGCATTTTACCTTTACGGTCTATATTGGAATCCTATTAGTCATTCTTTTTTTAGTGATGCTTGCCGGGCGGTTAAAAATCTCCTATCCGATTGTATTAGTGATTGGAGGGTTAGCGCTTAGCTTCGTTCCTGGATTGCCCCAGATCAGTATCGATCCGGAGTTGATCTTCCTCATTTTCTTACCGCCGTTATTATATGAAGCGGCGTGGCAAACCAGTTGGAAGGAACTGTGGCGGTGGCGGCGCATTGTGAGTTCATTTGCGTTTTTGATAGTGATTCTTACATCCGGGGTGATCGCGATTGTGTCCAGTAGCCTGATTCCCGGGTTTACACTGGCATTGGGCTTTTTATTAGGAGGGATTATTTCTCCGCCGGATGCGGTGGCAGCTACGACCGTATTAAAGGAGGTGAAGGTGCCCAAGTCGCTGGTGAATATAATAGAAGGAGAGAGTTTGTTGAATGATGCGTCCAGTTTGATTGTGTTTCGATTTGCGCTGATTGCGATAACGACGGGTCGGTTTGTATTTCATGAGGCGGTGACAAGTTTCTTCCTGGTGATTTCCATGGGGATATTGATAGGGGTGGTAGTGGGGATGATTTTTTATGCGATTCACCGTTGGTTACCTACGAATGCCAGTATGGATACGGTGTTGACGTTTGTGGCGCCTTATGTGATGTATATTTCTGCAGAGAGTATGCACTTTTCGGGGGTATTGGCGGTAGTAGCGGGTGGATTGTTTATGTCGAATAAGAGCCATCATTTTTTATCCCATCTGAGTAGGATCAGGGGGGTGAATGTGTGGTCTACGATAGGGTTTGTGTTGAATGGGATTATCTTTTTGCTGATAGGGTTGGAGTTGCCGGTGATTGTGCGGCAGTTGGGAGATGTATCGTTATGGAATGCGATTAAGTATGGATTGATTATTACGTTTGTGGTGATTGTGATGCGGTTGTTGTGTACGATGGGGGCGTCGTTATTTACAAGGGTAGTGAGCAGGTATATCCGGACGGCGGATAATAATCCGGGGTGGCGGTTGCCGTTGGTGTTTGGTTGGGCGGGGATGAGGGGTGTAGTATCGTTGGCGTCTGCATTGTCGATACCGTTGATGATGGATAAGCATCATGTGTTTCCCATGAGGGACCTGATATTGTTTATAACCTTTATGGTTATTTTGATCACGTTGGTGTTCCAGGGGTTGACGTTGCCGTTGGTGGTGAAGTGGGTGAAATTAGGGGAGGACCGGTTCTTTATGCCGGAGCATGAGCAGGAGGCGATTATGCGGAAGAAGATGGCGTCGTATGCATTGGATATGTTGAATAATAAGTATGGGGAGGAGATAACGGGGAATGATTTGTTGGTGTCGTTGAAGGCGAGGTTGGAGGGAGATGTGACGTTTGCGAAGAATTATATTGCTTCGGAGGAGGGGGATGAGGAAGTGTCGCATAAGATCGGGAGGTACAAGGTGATATTGACGGATTTGATAAATGCGCAGCGGGGGGTGTTGAGGAAGATGAATAAGAAAGATAGTGTGGATGAGGAGATTATCAGGAAGCATCTGGCGCAGTTGGATTTGGAGGAGGAGTATCTGGTGCAGCGGTTTTGAGTAGGGATGGGGTTTTAGCTCCTCTCCCGGTCATTCTCCGAACTAATTATTTTTGCCTACATTCACTTCGCAAAATCTAACCTTTATGAATCGTATCACTCTTGTCGCTACAGGCGCCCTGCTATCACTAGCTGCCTGTCAATCCACCGACAACAATAAAAACCAGCTCACCCGGCAGCAGGCACAAACCTATCTGGACAGCTACAACAAAGAATACCAGGACCTTATCTACAAAGACAACCTGGCTCAATGGACACTCAACACCCGCATCGTCAAAGGCGACACCACCAGCCAGGCACTGGCCGATGCTGCCGATAAAATCACTGCGGAATTTACCGGTAGCAAAGCAAACATTGACTCTGCTCAAAAATACCTGCAACTCAAAGATCAACTTACCCCATTACAAGTAAGGCAGTTCGAAGTAATCCTCTTCAACGCAGGCAATAACCCCGCTACCGCCGGCGATATCGTAACCCGCCGTATCAGCGCCACCAACAAACAATTAACTGCTCTCTTCGGATACAAATTCACTATCGACGGCAAGGCTGTAACCACCGGTCGTATTGACGAAATTCTTGAATCCTCCAATAACTTACAGGAAAGAAGAAAAGCCTGGACCGCCAGCAAAGAAGTGGGTAAAACATTGAAAGCCGGTCTCGACTCTCTTCAATACCTGCGCAACGCCTCCGTTACACCATTGGGTTATAAAGACTACTTTGATTACAATGCCCGCGAATACGGCATGAGCGAAGATGAAATTATCAAACTGACCCGCCAGTTCATTACTGAAATATGGCCACTGTACAGAGAGCTGCATACCTGGGCGCGTTACACCCTCGCAGAGAAATATAAACAACCCGTTCCGGATTATATTCCTGCCGACTGGTTGCCTAACCGATGGGGACAGGATTGGTCTTCCTTAGTCGATGTAAAAGGCCTGAGCATTGATTCTATCCTGAAAGTACATGGTGCTGAATGGATGGCTCATCAAAGTGAAGAATTCTATAAAAGCATTGGCTTCGATCCGCTGCCGCCTGTTTTCTGGGAAAAGAGCAGCCTCTACCCGGTACCGGCTGATAGCCCGTTCACCAAGAATAACCACGCGTCTGCATGGCATATGGATCTCGCAAATGATGTTCGCTCTTTAGAAAGTATTACCCCCACTACCGACTACTGGAGTACGGTATTGCATGAATTTGGACACATCTATTATTTTATGTCTTACAGCCGTCCGGAGATTCCGGTGATCCTGAGAGGCGGTGCTAACAGAGGATTTCATGAGGCGTTCGGTACGATGATGGGATTGGCTTCCCTGCAGAAACCTTTTCTTGAGAACCTGAATCTTATTCCTAAAGGCACTACCACCAATGACACACTGAAGTTGTTAAAAGAAGCGTTGAGTTATGTAGTAAGCCTGCCATGGAGCAGTGGTGTAATGACGGAATTTGAATACAACCTGTATGCGAAGAAACTGCCCAAAGACCAGTACAACCAGCAATGGTGGAAACTGGTAAAACAGTTCCAGGGTATTGTACCACCTACGGAAAGAGGGGAGGAGTATTGTGATGCAGCTACCAAAACACATATCAATGATGATCCTGCCCAGTACTATGATTACTCCATTGCAAGTGTGCTGGTTTTCCAGTTCCACAAGCACATTGCAGATAGCATTCTGCACCAGGACCCTCATGCTACTAATTACTGGGGCAATAAAGCGGTGGGCGATTTCCTGAAAAAGGTAATGAGTCCGGGTGCAAGTATTGACTGGAGACAACAGCTGAAAGATGACCTACATACAGAGATGAGTGCGAAACCAATGGTGGCATATTTTAGTGTACTGATGGATTACCTGAAGAAGGTGAATACAGGTAAGAAATATACATTACCGGAACAACCGGTTTTTGAATAAGGTGTAAATAAATTATCCGGCTACTATAGCCGGATAATTTATACCAGTGTGATGATAGACCAGAGGGCCGCACCTGCAATGATCACCCATAACAGTATTCCCTGCACAAATGGTCGGATACCCACCGCTCTGAGCACTTTGGCATTCAGTCCGCATCCGATCAGAAACAACGTCAGCGTTAACCCTGCCTTGGAAATATCCACCACATAATGCCCATATTCCTGCACAAATGGTACATAGGTATTCAATACCATGGCCACTATAAAGAACCCGATAAACAGGGGAATTTTAACTTTCTTTTTATCAAAACTACTTAGCAGGGAAAGGGGTATGATCCACAACGCTCTCGCCAGTTTGACGGTGGTCGCTACCTGCAAGGCTTCAGTGCCATATTTACTGGCAGCCCCTACTACAGAACTCGTGTCGTGTATGGCGATGGCACTCCATAAGCCAAACTGCGTTTGAGTAAGATGTAACAAATGTCCAACAAACGGAAATAAAAACAGGGCTAAGGAGTTCAGGATAAAGATCGTTCCCAATGCAACAGAAATCTGCTTTTCCTCTGCCTTAATTACAGGAGAGATAGCCGCGATGGCACTTCCTCCACATATAGCCGTACCCGCAGCAATTAAATAAGAAGTCTTCCTGTCTATTTTTAACCATTTCCCAAAAAGGTAACCAAAGAATAGGGTGCCTGTGATAGACGCTACCGTAAACAACAGGCCCTGGCTCCCTGCATGTATAGCACTCGTTACATTCATTCCAAATCCCAATCCTACTACAGAGATCTGTAATAACAGGTGAGTGGCTTTATGATTTAAATGTAAATAAGGATGGCCTACAAACTGGGCAATGGCTAATCCCATCAGTAACGCTACAGGTGGGGTAATAAGCGGTGTCAGGCAAAATACGAATGCCAGCAAAAAGATGACTTCCCTTGTCGTGAGACTAACTGTCCGGTCTAGAAATGTTTTGTTTATTGTTTCCATTTGCACACAAAGGTCTAATGTTGCGGCCGCAAATGAAAATCGCTATTAGTAATGGGTTATAACCTTAAGTTATGCAAACCAGGACAAAATGGAATGACAAGGTAAAAAAAAGAGGGGTGATAAAAGACTCTTTTATCACCCCTTCAATAAGAAAAACACACTATTTCACTACATCTTCCAATTCTACATCTTCATTGTTATCACTGTCCTCCTGCATCAGTACATCCTGGATATTTGACTTATCCAGGTGCCTGTTGCCATCCTCTTTTCTGCCCCGGACCTTTACGATCTGGGCTTGCAGTACATCCACACACTCATTTACTGCCGGTTCAAAATGAGGACTGACTTTCTTAGCAAAATGGTCCTGGCCCGGCACTTCCAGCCTGATTTCACAATAATTATTCTCAGGTGTACTGTCCGGCCCTTTATATAAGGTTACGTTTGCACGTACAATCTTGTCTGTTTTTAACGTGTTCAGCTTTTCACGGATATATGACTCAAGAGCATTACTGGCTTTAAATCCGAGGGATTGAATAATAATATCCATAGTACTATATTTTTAATAGTAATAGTACAGGAATTGTGCCAGATGAAATCAGGGGAGGAACTGACGATGATTAGTTGCCTATTATAACTCCTTATGCAGTTCGTCAATTATTTCATGTCGTTCACATAACAGCCTCACCAAATCCCCTGCCTTTTATGTAACTTCAAAATGATGCTGAAATGGTTTTACAAATACAAGCTCTATCACATCCCGTTCTGGATGTTCTACCAATACATATGGTGGGCAGTGGCCTTTAGCAATCCCATAAAAGCAGCGATTACCATCTTTACCACTAGCATGTTTCTCAAGTACTTTACGTACGTTTTTTGGGAAATCCTGGCTGTATATTTTAACCTGTACTTCCTGCTACCCCGCTATTTCGAAAAAGGGAAATATACGACCTACGTTGTGCTATTGGTAACTACTACCCTGGTGACAGCCTGCTGTATCGTACCCGGGTATTATCTAACCGCTTCACTAGCTGGATCTACGGTGAAGGAACTCTTTCATACCGATAGTTTCCTGAGCATTGTACTCGCTAATTCCCTGCCCAGTGCAGTTGCTGCCATGACCCTGGCCATGAGCATCAAACTGGGCAGAAGCTGGTTGCAAACCCAAAGGCGGGAACAAATGCTGGAAAAGGAAAAACTGGAGACTGAATTGAACTACCTCAAGTACCAGTTTAACCCCCATTTCCTGTTTAATACGATCAATTCCATTTTTTTCCTTATTCATAAAAATCCTGACATCGCTTCTGCCTCCCTGGCCAAATTTTCCGACCTGCTCCGGCACCAGTTATATGAGTGTAATGACAAGCAGATATTGCTGAATAAAGAAATTGCGTACCTTGAAAATGGAATTGAATTGGAACGATTGAGGCAAAATGCGAATGTGGAGGTGGATATTCAATTACCTGCCCTGTACGACGCCAGGCTGGGCATAGCGCCCTTTATCCTGATGACTTTCGTGGAAAATGCCTTTAAACACGTATCCAGGCAGTCAGATCAGCCCAACTGGATACAGATAGACCTCCAGATAGACGGACAGGTATTAAAACTGGCTGTTTCCAATAGTATTTCAAGTGGCGGAGAAAAGCAAGAAGTGATGCATTATGGAGGAATCGGATTGAAAAATGTACGCCGCCGGCTCGACCTGATGTACCCCGGTCAGTACGAACTGTCGGTGAACAACAATAGCGCTGCTTTTTCCATTGGCCTTACTTTACAATTGTCCGTATTGCAAAGCGCACCAATCATGCATAAAATAGCCTGAAACTGATGTTAAACTGTGTAATCATAGATGATGAACCACTGGCCCGTGAAGGGATGGCAGATTATGTGAAAGAAATCGATTTTCTTCACCTGGTCGATACCTGCGAGAATCCTGTGGCCCTCATGAAACTGATGGACCAGCATCCCATTGACCTGATCTTCCTGGATATCCAGATGCCTAAAATGAACGGTATCGATTTCCTGAAGATCATTCAGAAGCCACCCATGGTCATTATTACCACGGCATATCCTAGTTATGCACTGGAAGGTTTTCAGCTGAATGTGATGGACTACCTCTTAAAGCCTATTACCTTTGACCGGTTCTTCAAAGCAGTAAGTAAGGCCCGGGAATACCACCAGCTGGTGAACAGGGCTACGGTACAAAAGGCCGAGGCTTCCACGGATTATTTCTTTATTAAGTGCGGCAGTAAATATGAAAAGATCCATTTTGAAGATATCCTGTATGTGGAAGGCATGCAGAATTATATTACCATTTACACGGTAAAAGGGAAGTATGTTACGTTACTCTATCTGAAAAACCTGGAACAAAATTTAGATAGCCAGGCTTTCATAAGGGTACACAAATCCTACATTGTAGCGATTAATAAAATTGAGGCGATTGAAGGAAATGAGATCTTTATGCAGCAACACCGCATACCCATCAGCCGAAACTATAGAGAACAGGTGATTGAACAGGTAGTGTCTAATAAATTGTGGGATAAAATCCGTTTTTCGTAAACAATTAGAAATTATAGAGGATGTGATAGCTTACCAGGTCATGTGTTTCACCCGTTAAGCCTACCATATAACCGATGCCCAATTCTATATTTCTTCTTCTGTAACTTTTACCTACGGCAAATCTTATACCTCCATTGAAGGCTACACCGGTAGAAAATTCCGTTGCAGTCGCCTTATAATTAGCGCCTGTAATGTTGTCGCTATATG
>Ga0182005_1000878_pt1 | contig 13305 bp, 12 predicted proteins | sample Sormic07211103_1_FD_123021 | JGI IMG/M metagenome (GOLD analysis project Ga0182005, IMG submission 123021) | Rhizosphere microbial communities from Sorghum bicolor, Mead, Nebraska, USA - 072115-103_1 MetaG | ecosystem: Host-associated > Plants > Roots > Rhizosphere | place: USA: Nebraska...
CGAAGGCACTGCCACTCCAGCGTTGGCAGTTCAGGCAGTGGCATGCGTACAACGGTGCAGATTCAATCTGCAGTTGAAGTTGGACTTGTCCGCATCGGCATTGTCCGGTGAAACCCATGGTGTTGCTCCTTATACTGCTTCGCTACGAATGAGAGGTGCATCATCCATGTTCCTCAAACCCGGCAGAAGACAATAAACGGAGCAACCGTTGGTACAAAATAGATGAGCGGCCTTGAATGGGAAAACCAGCGGGTATTTCTGGCGGTTTTGCGCAGTGGCAGCCTGTCAGGCGCCTCCAGATTGTTGGGCATTGCACAAGCAACGGCTCGCCGTCGTCTGGAAAGCCTTGAAAGTGGTTTGGGTGTGAAGCTGTTCACCCGAACGTGCGCAGGTCTTGTGCCTACCGCATCGGCACGTGGGCTGGTTCACCATGTTGAATCCATGGCGATGGCTGCCGAGGCGTTCAATCGCATGGCCAGCGCTGAAACGGACGTATCGTACGGCACCGTCAGGCTTGCCAGCAGCGCACTTTTGGGCGTTGAGGTTCTACCCGGGTTGCTGCGCGAGTTTCATTACAATCACTCAGCGTTGAAGCTTGAGATCAGTATCGACGATTCACTGGAGAACATTGCTCGACAGGAGTCAGACATCGCTGTACGCCTCGTGCGGCCGAGTGAAGCCGAAGTAGTCGTACGACGTACAGGTGTTCTGCGAGTCGGTTTGTATGCAAGTGCCCAGTGCCTTGAACGCTATGGCGAACCTGCAAGCCTCGAGGCCCTGCGCCGCTTGCCGCTGATTGGCCCCGACCGGCGCTCCGCCGATATGCGTCGGCTGATCGAGGTGGGACTGTGTGAGGCAGACCAGCCATTCTCTATCGCCACCGACAATCACCTTGCTCAACTCGCTGCGCTGAGAAACGGTCTAGGGTTTGGCTTATGTCCAGCCACCGTCGCGGCGAGCTATGGACTGATCCGGATTTTGCCTGATAGCTTCGGCTTCGACGTTGATGTTTGGATTGCGATGCATAATGACCTGCGCAAAGTCGGGCGCATTGCCAGAACATTTGAAGCCCTGAGTGAGGCGCTGTCCTTTTACCTAGACGAAAGCAATTAGTCGAGACCCGACAGGAGATGCCATTCGAAGCGGGCGACTTTAGGCCAATAGCGAACTGAATGAGGTTCTCGATTCATAGCAATGGAGTCCACACGTGAGAAACCCACCTATGGAAATCATGATCGAAGAATGGGATGGTGATGGTGCAATTCGGATTCCTGATGAAGCATTGCAGGAGCTAGAGCTTGATGTCGGCGACTCGCTGTATTTGATAGAGGAATTTGTCGGCAATACGCGCTGCCTTGTCCTATCGAAAACGCCTCAGATTGCGGATCGAATAGATGAGCTCACTGAGGTCTGGGATAGCGCACGGCTTGGTAACGCCCCGGAGAAATGAGGCAGCTGCAATGCGTCGTGGTAGGCCAAATGCGGAGTGACTCGCCCAAGGCGTGTCAAGACTTGGAGTCGAGCCGGGTCTAAGCCCGAAAGAGCGATCGCTGTAGTAGCTTTAGCTCCACAGCCTAACAAGTTGCCTATCGAATCTCACGCAAGAACCGCCGTCTGCAATCGGCCGATTAGATCGAGCACAGCGTTCGTCTCCGCCCTCGTCCCCAACAACTCCAATGGTCGCTTTAATCAAATTCACCAATGAGAGGATTTAAGTCAGGGGTACTGCAGTAATTCAGCTAGTAAACGGGACATTGCTAGGCATCGCCCCTGATGGAAAGTTTATAAACTTGTCCCAGCTTTCGTAGGCATCGTGTTGCCTCTTGCTCGCAGCGTCCCAGTCGGGGCCGGAAACACATCTGGCTGACACCAGCATCATCATTCCCATTGTGGCGGCATCCAGTTCAAGTAAGAGTTTATGTGACTCAATTCTGAAGTCATCGATAGATGCCATGGATCTTTACCTTGGGCGGATCTCACCGCCATTGAAGAACTGATGCTCCTCAGACGGTTGAGTGGGTTGCACAGGGATAGTTCACACTGGCTTGATCGCCGCGACGCCTGAATCTTTTTTCTGGTAGCTAGAACTGCAAAGAAGCCGTCGTCAGGCTACTGCTACCGCTTTTTGACTAGCCGACACAGCCACTGAGCATCCTCGTCATAGTGGTGGAAGTCGTACGTCCCTGACCATTTGATCCACTCGTCTCGAAACACCAAGCGCTAGATGCATTTTTGAGGAAAATGACCTATCGCGCAGTCACGGATTCTCGATCCGTAAATACGTATTGAAGGCGCTCCAGGTTCAGTCGCTGGCACTCCACTTCAGCTTCATCTCGAGCCTGATAGGTTGTATTCAGGCGCAGTTTCTCTTCGTTGTCATAGATGTTGAAACCTATCGGTTATGGCATCAACATCAGCCCACAGTGCAGCGCCCCGATAGCTATCAGCTCCGTCGTTCGATTTTTTGAGAATTATCAAACCAAGGTTAAAGAAGGCGATCTCCTTGCTCAGGCAGAGGTCAGTGATGTCCGAAAACTTTGCGACGCTCTATTCGCCTCAAGAAGCCTGCATGACTGAGTCCGACCAAACTGTTGTCGTGGGGCATACTGCTTGGGCGCAGATTAAGCCAACTGAATCGCAGGAAGGGCACTTGGCATAAGTATTGCTGTTGAAGCCTATGTCATCCATTAGGTACTTTTTGCATTCGAGGTTGCCATGCACTCACTTAACTCGATCGCTGGTATCAGGAGATATCGTATCCAAGATGAAATGCCTAACGGCTTTGGGTGCGGCATGATCGGCATCAGCCCTGTTTCGATAGATATAAGTCTGGAAAAGCAGCAGGGGCTAACTGAAAAACCTGAAGGCACAATGTCGTGGGCTTGCAATTCATTAGGGCGAATTGCATCCCGCTTTTTTAGTCGGTGGCGCTGACCGCAGACAGATTGAAATGTGTAGAGCAGAAGCAGAACGTGCAGGTGTGCTGGACGGCCGTTACCTTCAAGCACACACCGTACGCAGGGAAAAGTTCGGAAGGTATAAAGACGCTCCATTTGACTGCTATACGCAGCTCATGGTGGAGAAATTTGAGACTTCTCGCAATGACTAGAAAGCCGACGAGGCATGGTCTGAATGTTTGATCAGTACCCCTGAATGCTCACTGTTGAGTCATTGTTTCCGACCGCCCTTTTCTTCGATACCTGCTCACTCCCCTTCCCTTCAACGCGTCAGTGCTTTCTTCGAAGCGTTTCAGCAAGCCCCATTTGTAGCGCTCAAGCAATTCCGTATGAATACTATTGGGGAGCGTAAATGAATCTCCGTTCTCGTGAGTTTCCCCTCGGCCAATATTCAATAGATGCCTCAAAGCGTATTTCGTGAAAGTGACTGGGACTGCTAGACACACTTATCAACGCTCCACACCTTGAAAGCACAGGCCTAGCTACCTGTATAAGTTCTTTGAGCGAGGAGGCCTGCATGACACGCCGCACAGACCGCGCCCGATACAATTTCCAGCCTTGCTCAGTCGCCTCGACTCGATAGGTTTGCATCAGCCTGCCATCTTAAGCGGAGTAAAATTGGTTGCCTCAATGCTCTTTGACCTTCTTAATACGGAGCACAATCAACGTAAGGATGGCAATGGCGAGAGGTGTTGCGACCACCAAGGCCTCTCGCTGAGACAACGGCACGCCGAGTAGGTGCAAACCCGAGTAACCAAGCTTCAGCAAACTGAGTAAGTAATAGGTGATGGCGATAATCGACAGTCCTTCTACCGCATGCTGAATCTTGATTTGGGCATCCGCACGGGCATTCAAGTTTTTAAGAATTTCCGAGTTTTGCTCCTCCATTTCCACCTGGACTCGTGCCTGCAGCAGATCGCCTAGGTTTGCCACGCTTTTAGCCAAGTGCTCCAGTCGCTGTTCAGTCGCCGAGCAGTACCTGACCGTTGGTTTGAACCGACGCTCGATAAACACCCCGAGGCGCTGACAATCCCCTACGTGACTTTCACGCAACTCACCCAGTCGCTCGGAAACCAGTTGTGCATAGGCCTGAGTAGCGCTAAAGCGGTGACGGGTCTTCGCACTACTGCTGACCACTTGGGCCGAAAGGTTGGAAATATCAGCGAGAAGAGCTTTCGCATTGTCTCCATCGACAACGGCGTTACGCTCAGAGAGGGTCACCAACGTCTTCTCATAAATATCAAGCTGCGGACTCAAGGTCTGGGCCGTGGTCAAGGATAACGAGGCCATCATCCGGTAAGTCTCGATTTCCAAAAGGCGGCGTATCATCCGCCCCTGACGGTAGGCATTCAGGTGGCGATTGATGAACAACATATGGTTGTTGCCATCCTTACTGAGACGAAAATCGCTCCAGACCACTGCATCACCACCACCTACGCACGAGCCACACGGATCCTTGAAATCATAACGGGACAGATCCAGGTCGATCTCACCACGTACTACGATCTGCATTGAGTTGATAAGCACTGGCAAAAGTACTTCGACCTTTTGCGCCAATGCCTCAGGCAAAGTTGTCCAAGTCAGGTCACCCCGGGATGAAGTGACCACCATAGTCAGAGTAAAAAACTCAGCGTGGCGTTCCCATTTCAGTGCGTGGCCATCGAGTTGGGTAATGCCTTGGGTGGCATTCAGATCGAGGTTGTCAGGGAAGCACCTGAGCAGAAACGTATTGCACTCTTGATCACTACCGAGGAACGCCAGATGAAACACATGAGCTGGCTCATCGAAGTACAGTGACGGGCGTGCGTGCAGCTCGTTGTGAAGGTTTTTACGTAGCGGATGCATTCTGGAATGACCACGCTGTAGTTGAATTAGCATTCGCGATCAGTGGTTACCCGTTGCTCGTGAACGTAGCCAAACGCTGATTGGCCTACGGAATACCAAAGCATGCCGCCATTTAATTGCACCGGCCTAAGGACTTTTACAGCCTTAATTCAGCGACCAACACTATATAAATAAAACATAGCCATCAGCAGAGCTAATTTTTAGCTGTGAATGTTCAGAGCACAAACTTATAACCGTCAACACTTATGAAAAACACAACTGCAGTAAAGCACGCTTAAACCAACACGCCAACCACTAAATAATCAAGCCGACAAACGAAACAATACTGAAAACTTAAACTTTTCACACCTCATAAAAAAATACGATCTCAGCCACTATTGATGCCGTTAATCAGCACTGCCACCCTGACACAGCCTGCCGAAACAGATCCAACCAACAAAAAAAGAGACTTTCATAATGATCAGAGTAGGAATACTCGGCTGCGGTCGAATTGGAAATGTACATGCTGCAAGCTTGCTTCAAATCCCGTCCGCTAAACTCGTTGCGGTAGCAGATGCAGTGCCAGAAGCCGCGTCGACTTGTGCAAAACGATTTAATGTTGAGGCACGCTCTGTTGAGGACATCATTTACGGAGCTGACATCGATGCAGTAATCATCGCCTCACCATCACCCACTCACTTCGATCTGATTCACGCTGTCGCAGACGCCAAAAAGCCAATTTTCTGTGAAAAGCCGATAGACATGTCGTCTGAACGGGTGCGGCTGTGCATTGCAAAAGTTGAGGCAGAAGGCGTGCCATTCATGACCGCGTTTAACCAGCGCTTCGATCCTCATTTCGGTGCCCTACAGCAACGCCTGGCGTCTGGTGAAATCGGTAACGTGGAAACAGTCACCATCACATCCCGAGACCCTGCCCCACCACCGATCGAGTACCTCAAAGGGTCTGGTGGGATTTTCCGCGACATGATGATTCATGACTTCGATCTCGCTCGCTTTCTGTTAGGCGAAAATCCCACTCGGGTCTTTGCGACCGGTTCAGCGCTAGTCGATCCTGCCGTTCGAGAGGTGGGTGACGTCGATACTGCAGTTGCAGTGCTGATGACCAAGTCGGGAAAAATATGCCAGATATCCAACTCTCGTCGGGCTACCTATGGTTACGACCAAAGACTTGAGGTGCATGGATCTGAGGGGATGTTACGTGTCTCAAACGTGCATGAATCACTGGTAGAGAGTGCGACCAATACGGGCTTCTCGATGCCTGTCGCCAAACCATTTTTCCTTGAACGCTTCGGCCCCGCATATTTGGCTGAGATGCACCACTTCATCAACTGCATCACTAACGGCATTGCCCCCACCCCTAACGCCAACGACGGCTTATGCGCACAACTGATTGCTGATGCGGCAACAGAATCCCTAGCGCGCGGTGAACCCGTCGACATCAACTACTGATTGCAACAGAATAGGGGGAAACAGAATGAAAGTAGGAATTCTTGGGCTCGGTAACGTAGCCGAACTCCACGTTACTGCCCTGCAAGAAATTGATCCCGCAGCCTACGTCGGAGGCTGGGGTAGGACACCTGCGAAAACCGCTGCGTTTAAGGAGAGGTTTGGCGGAGAGGTTTACGCTTCTCCTCAAGCACTCCTGGCAGATGAAAGCATCGATGCAGTGTTCGTGTGCACAAATGCCGAAACTCATTTCTCTTTAGCAAAGGAAGCTTTACTGGCTAAAAAACACGTCCTTCTAGAGAAGCCAATCTGTGACACCCCAGAGCAAATTCGAGAGCTAGCTAGCATTGCGCAAGTAGTGAACCGGGTCTGCATGCCGTCGCACAACTATATCTATGCAGAAACAATGCGGCGAGTTAAAGCCCATATAGACAATGGGCATTTGGGTGAAATTGTAAATTTTTGGGCGATTTACAATAAGCGTCACCCCGCTGAAATGGGGAAGCCCGATTTAACAATGCACGAATTGATGATCCATCATACCTACAGCATGCTTTACTTCCTGGGCCGCCCACAGCGGGTCTTTGCTACAGGATCAAATGTGCATTTCAATGATCCTCAAGCACATGACCAGTTAATGATCGTCGCTGAATATGAGAACGGTACCATTGCCAACCTATGGGGCAGCTTCTCAGCAGACGACCGCAGTCGTGAACCATGGTCGGTGTACTTCAAACTCATTGGTAAAGCTGGTTCGACCGTCGTTCCCTGGGACACCATGAGGTTTGGAGAGGCAAGACTGCCGTTCTGGGACGATGGGACTTACTGGGACAGTTTTTACCAAGCCCAGAAATTCTTCCTTGGAGAATGCTTGGCGGAAGGCAAAGCACCGTTGTCAACAATGAATGATGCCTACGATGCGGCAGTGGTAATGGACGCCGCCCGTCAATCCATTCTTCAAAGACGCTCAATCGAAATCAACTACGACTAGAGCTCTGGGTGAATCGCCACCATCGGTGCGTTCAGCACCAAGGGGTACATGTCTTTCTGTACCCCTTGGTCTTTAACCCTCCGAGGGTATGATCAAGTCAGTCCTCATGACTGCCAGACAGACATCGATAAATATACGAGCACTGCTTCATTTAATGCAGCTTAAGCCGAGGCCGCGTCTTACGCTGTAACCACTCGGCAAACGCCTTAAGTAGCATCCGCGGGGCCCCGTAGAGTGATGCCTGGTGCAACCGATAAAGCGACATGTAGAGGGTTCGTGCGAAAAGCCCTTCTGTGACCTTCTTGTATCCAAGCAAGCCGGTCAGCGTACCTACAGCATTGAATGACGCCATCGAAACGAGAGTACCGCGATCTTCATAATTGAATTTCAAAGGCGATCCGCCGGGAATCAACCGAGACAAGCTCCTGCTAAGCATTTCCGCCTGCTGGTGAGCTGCTTGTGCTCGAGGTGGAACAAATCCGCCCCCCTCGTCCGAAATTGGGCATGACGCACAGTCGCCGATGGCAAAGATTGATTCATCTAGAGTCGTCTGCAATGTACGGCGTACCAGGAGCTGGTTGATCCGGTTTGTCTCAAGCCCAGCTAGTTCCTTGAGGAATGCCGGTGCTTTGATACCAGCAGCCCAAATCGTCATATCTGCACTGACGATGCTGCCGTCAGCTAAACGTACGCCCTCAGCAGTGACTTCCTTCACAGCCGTGCTTACGCGGACATCGATACCAAGATCAGTGAGTCCGGAATGGACAGTTTCGCTTATGTCTTGATTGAGAACAGGGAGAACGCGCGGCCCGGCCTCCACCAAAGTTATCTTTAGGGTTGACGGCGAAGCGTGACGAACACCATATCCCTCGATAATACGAATGGCATGCTGAAGCTCTGCACACAGCTCAACACCGGTCGCTCCCGCTCCCACAATTGAAATTCGCAGAGGGGTAGATTTGTCCGTGGCATGTGCACGCATGTAACGAGAAAGAAGCAGCTTGTGAAGCTTCTCAGCCTGGGCGCGACTATCCAAGAAATGGCAAAACTCCTGAACACCTAGAGTCCCAAAATCGTTGCACTGGCTGCCAACCGCCATAACCAAGGTATCGTATTGAATCTCACGCACCTCGGAGTTCGAGGACTTAAACGTTATGGTTTTCTGGTCACGATCCAAGTCAACCATACGACCATATTGGAACGAAAAGTGATTCCATTTTGCTTGAGCGAAGTAGTTGAGCTCATCAATGCTTGGATCCAGTGATCCAGCAGCCACCTCATGAAGTAATGGCTTCCAAATATGTGTCAGATTTGCATCAACCAACGTGATCTCGGCGTTTTTGCGCTTTCCGAGTGTTCTCCCAAGTTTAGTCGCCAGCTCAAGTCCACCTGCTCCACCACCAACAATTACAACCTTATGTTTCATCATCTCACCTAAGACTAATACAAGCACTGATGCTCACAAAAAAGCCAGCCGCAGTAATTCAGCTAAAAATGGCAGATAGCGACAAAATAAAACATTGGGATCTTATTTATTTCTTGTACAAAACAATCGATTCAACACTCAATCAACCGCAGAAGTTTTTCTTTAGTAAAAGCTCGACAGCATAAAACCTCATCCTGAAAACAGGATAAGGTTTACGGCCAAACACAAATCCAAGGACAGCTGAGTTTCCGTTTGTGAGATGGCTCACCCAATCTCAGGTTACGAGATGAAGTGGTCATCCAACTGATTACTAATCACTTTTATCTCAAGCCTTCCACACCTGACTGATTTTTTGACAGCACACTCAACTGATGAGATTCCAGTTTCACGGATTTTAGGAAGTTCTGATTTCCTTCAGCACACCCAGTGCAGATAGCTTGCTGACTTGCCGACGGATCCCTGTCCATTTCAATGGCACTGTAAGAGCGATCGCAGACGTGGCACTCAACGTGCTGGCGCCACACATCCTGCACTTCCTCACGAAGCTCAGCCAAACGCACAAGCGGTCGACTTTCCGCTAATTTATTGATAATCCAATAACTCGAAGCTGCGAGAATCGCGATCAGTATTGGCGCGATCTCCACATACCAGGCGCCCTTATCTCCTAACTCGATCAACGATATTCCGACAGCGGTTGATAATAGAATTGCCCACGCACCAGGCATGATTGCCTTCACTCTGCCAGGGCGGAATTCGTCACTTTTGGGGTCTGGATATAGAGCGTAATGAGTCAGGAGAATCGCGACCCAAGATGTAACTGCAACACCCTGCCATGCCAACGCTTTGAGCAAATAGCTGAAGACATTTGTCAGCATCAGTAGGTAAACACATGCACCGACGAACAGTACCCATACGCCTCGAGACCATCGCAGTCCGAGTCCTCGCGCTGCAAACCCTGCCATATTTAAAGATGCCATATAGTAATTGGCGGTGTTGATACGAGTTTGGCTGATCAGGATGAATAACAAACCCACCAAGCCTGAAGACTTCAGTACGGCTTCAGCTATCCCTTGCTCACTGGCCTTCAGACCAGGAAAGACTGTGTCCATAATGAAGATGCCAGCCAGTCCGTTTACAGCATAGAGCGCAAAGTAGAATACTGGCCCGAAAGTGATAACTCCATGGAATTTGGCATCCTTAGGCTTGCCAAATCGAGAGAACTCTGCGGTCACCATCATGTTAACGCAGATTCCCATGTAGACGATGAACGCCCACAACCACCCGGGCATACTGGTATCCAACGAAGGCTGTATAGAGAGAAAGTCAGTCGAAAACCCAAAGCGGTTGCCCGCCATGACAATAATCAACAGCAAACCTCCAACATACAGCGGCAATAAAGCTCCGTTGAGTTTGTCCATCCACACTTGTACCCCACCCATAACGAGCGGCATAGCATAGAGAACCACCAACAAATACCACCATCGAATGTCACTGTCTGGTGCAAAATACTGTTGAAATGCAACAGCGATGATAGAGCCTTCAAAAACTGCGTAATAAATTGCAGTGACAGCAAACAGCAGCGACGAAATGATTGCGCCTGCGTTCCCGAAAATGCCTCTGGAGAGCAGGGCTACCGAAAGTCCATTTTTTATAGAACGCTGACAGATAATGTAGTTTATCAATCCGTAGAACAAAATCGACAATCCAATGCCAATCAATGCACTACGAGTTCCAACTGCCTGCGCTACAGCCACGCTAATATAAAGATAGAACAAAGCACTGAGCACCGACCAAGATGCCATTGCCAGACTCCAACGGCCAGATCGCGCGGCGAGAGGAACTACATGCCGAGAATAGTCTTCTGCCGATTGCTCGGCCAACACTCGCGGGTCATCATGATAACTCACCTTTATCTGGCTGGCATTCGTCATTATTTTATCCCCTATTAGATATATCCAACTTACCAAAAGCTTCGCAATAAAATCCCGCGCTAATTACTTCCACGTACTCTGAGATTTTTACGTGTGGTGCGCCCATATCTCGCCGAGGAGTCTAAAGCGCTGCACGAGATTGTTTCTGGATCATTTTGGGACACAAAAAAAGCGACTCACAGCGGCAGCCGCGTGAGAAGACAATTAATCAGATAAAAAGGCTAGGAGCCGCAGCAAGACGAACTCCTAGCAAAGCCATGTAAAGCGTAGAATGTCCCTATGAAGAGCCTGCAGCAGTCTCACCACTGGCACGTTAACGACTGACCTTTCCCCAAGCCGCTAACGTTCAGTAGACATCCTCTTGATCAGTGCAGCCCCCGCAAGGCGTCACAGATCAGAGAAGTACTTCACCAGTTCGTTGACCAGCTGCTCAGGCTGCTCTTCTGGGATGTAGTGACCGCTGCGCACCATGGTGCCGGTGACATTAGTTGCGATTTTTTGCAGCTCACCTACCAAATCAGGCATCGAGCCTTGATCGGCACGCACCGCGAGGATCGGGACTTGCAACTTGCCTTTCTTGGTCAGCTCCCGGTTCTGGTCGGCGGACACGGACATGGCGCGGTAGTAAGCCAACCCGCCCTTGAGTCCATTGAGCTTGAACACACGCAGGTATTCTTCAAAGTCGTCTTGAGTGAAAACCTGCGGGATTGCAGCTTTGCGCTGCAGATACCATTGCAGATAAATGTGCTCACGCCCTTCCAACAAGGCTTCTGGCAAATCTACAAGGTTATGGAATCCGCAATGCCAGGTGCGCCAGGCGACATTGGCGGCCCAAGGAAGGTTGTCAGGCAAACTGATTCCTGGAATACCACAGTCCAAAATAGCCCAACCGGTGACCTTGTCACCGTAGTTTGCGCAATAGGGGTAGCTAACCCAAGCACCAAGATCGTGCGATACTAATGAATGCTTATCTACCCCGATCTTGTCCATCAGACCGCGCAGAAGGCGAGCGATATTGGCGGTGTCACAGTTGGCAGGACGATCCGAATCACCCTGACCAGGGAGGTCTGGAGCAATAACGCGATAGTGTTTACCCAATTCAGGCAGTACTTTACGCCAAGCATACCAACTCTGCGGGAAGCCACAGACCAGCACCATCACTTCGCCATCTTCAACGCCGCCACTGACGTAGTGCATACGCACGCCATCTACGGTTTCAAAACCTCGTTTGAAACCTTCGACGCCGCAATCCGGCCATTCACGCTTGCTAAACATCATGTTCACCCTTGCAAGTTTTAAGATAGGAACCGCTATTATTTAGAACGGGTCACGGGCAGCAGCTAGCCAACCACCATCCATGACATACTCACTACCGTGAACAAAGTCGGCTTCATCCCCACCTAAAAACGCGGCCAACTTGGCAATTTCGCTTGGCTGACACCAGCGGCGTGCAGGGAATTTTTGAAGAGCTGCGGCCATATCAGGAGAGTTCACCGTGACAGGATCAGCCATGGCCAAAGGTGTAGCAGTAGCACCAGGGCAAATGGTATTGACTCTGATGCCACGAGCACCATATTCGAAGGTTAGCTGCCTAGTAAGGCCAATCACGCCATGTTTCGAAGCCGTATAAGCGGTGCCACCACCAGCTGCACTGAAACCCGACGTTGAAGACGTATTAATTATCGCGCCTTTCTTTTGCTTGAGCATTTGTGGAATTACAGCGCGGGCCATAAGGAAAGGCCCAGTCAAATTCACTGCAATGACTTTATTCCACTCCTCTAGCGACACTTCGTGCGCAGTAGCATGACCATCGAGAATCCCAGCGTTATTACAAAGCAGATCGATACGGCCCCACTTCTTAATTACAGCATCGATCGCTTCTTTTACACTTTCAGGATCACTAACATCCACACGATGCGCAAAAGCAAACTCAGGATTTGTCAGTTGAGCGACAGATTCTTCTGCGGCCTTCAGATTTATATCTAATACAGCAACATATGCTTGGCGAGAAACAAACTCGGCAACCATTGCCCGCCCCATTCCTGACCCTGCTCCAGTAACAACAACCACGCGATCTTTATAATTGTTCATAGTGCGCTCTCAGTCGGAAATTAGTTCATTCGAACAGCTACTAAAAAATCCATTACATCATCCATAAGGCTCGTTTGATATTCAGCGATCCAATCGACGTAGTCCAATCTCCATTTGCGATATTCGGCGATAAGCTATTGTTATCAGCGAGCGGGGCTCGGACTGATGGGCTCAGTGAACTACGCAACCGCCTTGACCATATCCTCAATAGTCTTTTTCGCGTCGCCGAACACCATCATGGTCTTGTCCAGATAGAAGAGTTCGTTGTCCAGGCCGGCGTAGCCGCTTGCCATCGAGCGCTTGTTGACGATGATGGTCTTGGCCTTGAACGCTTCGAGAATCGGCATGCCGGCAATCGGTGATTTCGGATCGTTCTTCGCCGCCGGGTTGACCACGTCGTTGGCGCCCAGCACCAGCACCACGTCGGCCTGACCGAACTCGGAGTTGATGTCGTCCATCTCGAACACCTGGTCGTAAGGCACTTCGGCCTCGGCCAGCAACACGTTCATGTGCCCCGGCATACGGCCGGCAACCGGGTGGATCGCGTACTTCACGGTCACGCCGCGATGGGTCAGCTTCTCGGTCAGTTCCTTCAGCGCATGCTGGGCCCGGGCTACC
>Ga0182005_1000879_pt1 | contig 13296 bp, 12 predicted proteins | sample Sormic07211103_1_FD_123021 | JGI IMG/M metagenome (GOLD analysis project Ga0182005, IMG submission 123021) | Rhizosphere microbial communities from Sorghum bicolor, Mead, Nebraska, USA - 072115-103_1 MetaG | ecosystem: Host-associated > Plants > Roots > Rhizosphere | place: USA: Nebraska...
CTGCATTCCGGCGACCTTTCCGTCTGGAGCGCTGTCGCCGAACAGATCCGCAGGCTTGAGCAGCACGACATCGACTATACGCTGACCCCCGGCGTTCCCGCCTTTGCCGCCGCCGCCTCCGCGCTCGGACGCGAGTTGACCATCCCGGCCGTTGCGCAGAGCCTCGTTCTCACCCGTGTTTCCGGTCGTGCCTCGCCGATGCCGAACAATGAGACACTGGAAAGATTCGGCGCCACCGGCGCGACGCTCGCCATCCATCTGGCGATCCATGCGCTCGCAAAAGTCGTCGAGGATCTGACGCCGCTTTACGGTGCCGATTGCCCGGTTGCGATCGTCGTCAAGGCCTCCTGGCCGGACGAGCGGATCGTTCGCGGGACGCTCGCCACGATCGAGGCGCAGGTGGCGGCAGAGCCGATCGAACGGACCGCGCTCATTTTTGTCGGCCCATCGCTTGGCGCCAGCGATTTTCGCGAGAGCTCGCTCTATGACCCGACCTACCAGCGCCGCTTCCGTGGTCGGCAATAGAGCGCTTCCCTCGCTCCGTTAAGACCGAAGCGCTCGAGAGCGCCGGGACACCGTTGCAATCTCCGCCGAAATTTCCTCTAGTCGATCCCAGCTTGCGACGGGCGAACGAGGATCAAGAGATGCAGCGTATTACCATCACGATCGATGACGATCTTCTCGAGACAATCGACAAGATCAGCACGCAGCGCGGCTATGCCAGCCGTTCGGAAACACTGCGCGACCTCGTTCGCGACGCCGTCACGCGCGCGCAGCCGACCATCGATGGCGAGGCCAAATGTTATGCAGCACTTACCTATGTCTATGAACACGAAACCCGCGACCTGTCACGCCGCCTGACGACGACGCAGCACAACCACCATGATCTTTCGATTTCGACGCTTCATGTCCATATCGACGGACATGATTGCCTGGAGGTCTCCGTGCTGAAAGGCAAGGTCGACGAGATAAAGACCTTTGCCGACAGCGTGGTCACCCAACGCGGCGTCCGCTTCGGAAACCTGCATCTCATCCCTTCAGAACATGGCACGCATCACCCCGAGGGGCATTCGCACGATTGAGCGACCAGGCCAGTTGCCCGCGGACAACTGCGGCCGTCAGAGCTGACCCGTGATATAGGCCATGCTTTCCTTGATCGCCGCCACCGGATCCTTCAGGGCGTGCACCTCCGGAGCAAAGGCTTCGAAGGAGGCAGGACCGGCATAGCCGGCTGACAGCAGCGCCCGCAATTGCCCGACATTGTCGAGACGGTCTCTGGCATCGACGAGAACCCGATGCGGATCGCGCATGTCGGCAACCGATATAGCGGGATCGCTGACGCCGGAAATATGGACCAATCCGGTCAATTCAGGGAAAATCGCTGGCTCTCCTGCCAGATGATGGTGGAAGGTGTCGTGAACCAGGCAGAAGGTCGCCTTTGCGCCCAGCTCCTCTATCGCGTCAGCCGCTTCGCTCTTCAGGCGCAAGGAGCAAATCTCGAAGCCAAGCGGTTCGACGAGGCCGACAATGCCGGCGGCTTCCAGCATCGGCTTCAAGGCCGACAATGCCTTGCGGAGATTGGCGCGGCGCGCCTCCGGCTCGCGACCGCTGCCGTCATTGACGGGAACCAGCACCAATGCCCTGGCGCCGCAATCGCGCGCATAGCCGATCAGTTCAGCCGCTTCCCGCGCCCGCTCCTCAGTCCATTCGTTGAACCGCTGCAACGCGTTGATTGAGATGATGGCAAGCCCGTGGCGCGCCGCAAGCTCTCTCACGGTCGCTGCCGGCGTGCCATCCAGGATCGCGTTTCCAGCCAAGTCATTGCGGATCTCGACGCTTTCGATGCCGAGCTGCTTTGCCGCGGCAAAGAACGATTCCAGGCCGAGCGACGGCGCGCACATATGATTGAGCGCAAAACGAATGGAATTCATGGTGGGCACTCCTCCTCAAGGCGACCGGCTGTAAAAGACGTCCCAATCCGCCGCGCCTGCCAGCGAATGACTAGCGAGATTCATGCCAGCGATCTATCGGCCTTCGCCATCATTCCTGATAGAATTATCAGCGCAATGATGGAATTCCATCATTCGCGCTAGATGTTTTCCGAGACGAAGATTTCGAAGGGCAGAAAGCTTTGTCCAGGCACAGCCGTCTCGTCGCTTTCAACGGATTTGATCATCAGGCTCATCAACTCCTTGCAGAGCGCGGGCAGTGGCGTGCCGATCGCCATGGCGACGACATCGTCGGCGAGTGCTGCCTTGGAATCCGGCGTCAGTTCGTTGACGACGACGATCAGCTTGCCAGACAATCGCTCCTCGCGGATCGCTGAAATGGCGCCCTCCATGCCGCCGCCGCAGACATAAAAGCCAATGAGATCAGGGTGCTTCTGGAGAAGATCGAGCGTCGCCTCATGGGTAATTTCAGGCGTATCCAGATTGATCAGCGTATCAAGCACCTCGAACTCGGGCGCATTTTCGCGGAAATAGCTTCGAAAGCCGATCTCGCGCAGTTCATGACCATGAAAGCGATGGCTGCCGACGAAGCAGGCGACCTTGCCTGGACGACGGGCCGAGCGGGCGATGACCCAGGCGGCGGTACGCCCGACCTTGCGATTGTCGACGCCGATATAGCCTTGACGGACGCCGGTCGAGAAATCGGAAAGCAGGGAAAAGACCGGAATACCCCTTTCCTTCAGCTCTTCGATCGCAGCCGTCACGGCCGGATAATCGGGCGCAACCAGCGCAATTGCCTGGCTGCGCGCGGCCATCGCCTTCAATTTCTCGACGATCGCCGTCGGCGTCGAGGCGGCGACGAAATCGACCTGGGCGTTTATGCGCGCCGCGGTGACCGCCTGTGCCGCGACGACGATTTCCTTGGCGAAGGTCTGATAGAAGGATTGAACCGGCTTCTGCAAGACGAAGCCCAAACGATACTGCGGCAGATCCTCAAAGACGCGCTGACGCAGCAGGCCGATGGCGTGATAGCCGATCTCCTGCGCTGCTTCAAAGACCCGTCTTGCCGTTTCCTCTCGAACGCGATGACGTCCGTTCAGCACGCGATCGATCGTGGCGACACTGACGCCTGATGCCTTGGCGAGATCTGAAATGGTCGGGCGACGCATGGTTGCTCCTGAGATATGCCATCATTTATGACATCAGAATTTGATATGTTTTGATAGATTCCATCATTCCGGCATTGAGGCAAGCGAAAAGTCGATCTATCGTTTTCGGCATGAGGGCGGCGCGCTGTTGCGTGCCGCGGGAGATAGCGATGACCGAGACAAAGAAACGGGACTACAGCCTGCTTGGCGCCAGCGGCAAAATGGCGGTGGAAACCGGGCTTGCCGCTGCCGAATGGTATCACACGGATGTCACGCGCAAGGACATGAAGGCGCTGATGCAGCGTTCCGACGCGCCGGCCATTCGCGACACGATCATCTGGCTCGGCAGCATGGTGCTTTTTGCCGGCCTGGGCGTCTATTTCTGGGGATCGTGGGCCTGCATTCCTTTCTTCCTGGCTTACGGTGTGCTCTACGGCTCCGCCTCCGACAGCCGCTGGCACGAATGCGGCCATGGCACGGCGTTCAAGACCCGCTGGATGAATGATGCGGTCTATCAGATCGCCTGCTTCATGATCATGCGCAATCCGATAACCTGGCGTTGGAGCCATGCCCGCCATCATACCGATACGGTCATCGTCGGCCGCGACCCGGAGATTGCCGTCATGCGGCCGCCGGATCTCCTCCGCCTCATCCTCAATTTCTTCGGAATCCTGGACGCCTGGCATGCTGTGATCGACATGCTGCGCAATGCCGCCGGCATCGTCAGCGCCGAAGAAAAGACCTTCATTCCGGAGATGGAGCAGCCGAAGGCCGTCCGGATCGCCCGCATATGGCTGGCAATCTACGTCGCCACCATCGCAGCGGCGATCGCCATGGGCTCGATCCTGCCGCTGATGCTCGTCGGCTTGCCCCGGCTTTACGGTGCCTGGCATCACGTGCTCACCGGCCTGTTGCAGCATGGCGGCCTCGCCGACAATGTCATTGATCATCGGTTGAACAGCCGCACCGTCATGATGAACCCGGTAAGCCGCTTCATCTATTGGAACATGAACTATCATGTCGAACATCACATGTTCCCGATGGTGCCCTACCACGCCCTGCCGAAGCTGCATGCGATGATCAGGCATGATCTGCCGGCCGCCAACCCATCCATCTGGTCGGGCTATCGCGAGATGATACCGGCCTTCCTGCGGCAGTTGAGCAACGAGGACTACTTCCTGGAGCGCGAATTGCCGCCGACGGCGCGGCCCTATCGCGAGGAGTTCCATGGCGGCACGCTCGCCGAGGCCGCGCAATAATCACCGAACATGCAAAGGGAGGAAAACATGAGCAGCAACTGGATCGAGGTCTGCGCCGCCGATGCCATCGACGAGGAGGATGTCATCCGCTTCGACCATGACGGACGAACTTTCGCCGTCTATCGCAGTCACGAAGACGATTATTTCGCCACCGACGGCCTGTGCACGCATGAAAAGGTTCATCTTGCCGACGGTCTGGTCATGGACAACATCATCGAATGTCCCAAGCACAATGGCCGTTTCGACTACAGAACCGGCGAGGCCAAGGGCGCACCCGTCTGCGTCAATCTGCAGACCTATCCGGTCAAGGTCGAAGACGGCACCGTTTTCATTGGACTGTGAGGAAGAGGCCATGCCGCATTTCGTCATCGTCGGCGCCGGAGAATGCGGCGCACGCGCCGCCTTCTCGCTCCGAGAAAAGGGGTTCGACGGCGACATCACCCTGATCGGCACCGAACCGCTTGCCCCCTACGAGCGCCCGCCGCTGTCGAAGCAGGCCCTTGTCGAGACCATCGAACCGAAGTTCGTGGCTGCGCTGGAGCGATACCAGGAACGAACGATCGATCTGCGGCTCGACACGACGGTGGCCGCTATCGAGCCCGTTTCCAAAACAGTCGGGCTCGCTGACGGACAGACGCTCGGTTATGACAAGCTGCTGCTCGCAACCGGTGCCTCGCCGCGCGTCTTTCCAGGCATTGACGGCACAGCCCAGCGCATCCGCATGCTGCGCACCCATGCCGATGCCCTAACCCTGCGCACCGCTCTTCATCCCGGCCGACACATCGCCATCATCGGCGGCGGCTTTATCGGCCTGGAGCTGGCAGCCACTGCACGCAAGCTAGGCGCCAACGCCACCGTCATCGAAGGTTTGCCGCGCGTGCTGAAGCGCGGCGTGCCGGAGGAGATTGCCGAAGTGATCACCGCGCGTCACCGGCTGGAAGGCGTCGACATTCGTTGCGGCCTCGCCATCGAGGCCGTGCGGGAGGAAACGGAAGGGGCCAGCATTCATTTGGCGGATGGCCAGGTGATTTCGGCCGACCTCGTGCTGATCGGCATCGGCGCCTCGCCGAATATTGCGCTTGCCGAGACAGCCGGCCTCGCGATCGACAATGGCATCGCCGTCAACGAGCGGCTGGAAACCTCCGCCGCCGATATTTACGCGGCGGGCGATTGCTGCTCCTTTCCGCTGGCGCTTTATGGTGGACGGCGCGTCCGCCTCGAATCCTGGCGCAATGCGCAGGACCAGGCAAATCTGGCCGCCGCCAACATGCTCGGCGAAGGGATGGAAATCTCGGCCGTGCCATGGTTCTGGTCCGACCAGTATGACCTGACATTGCAGATCGCCGGCCTCGCCGACGGCGCAGCCAGCCATGTGCGGCGCGATCTCGGCGACGGGTCGTTCATCCTCTTTCATCTCGACGCAAGCGGCAGACTTCTCGCCGCCAGCGGCATCGGCCGTGGCAACGCTGTCGCCCGCGACATCCGCCTTGCCGAGATGTTGATCGCCGCCCGCGCTCATCCGGCCAGCGATGCCTTGGCGGCAAGCAGCGTCAAGCTGAAATCCCTGCTTGCCGCATGAAGCGGGCTGAGCTCGCCTTCAGCCCTTGACGAACAGCCGCGAACCATAAATGTCTCCTCCTGAGATAAACAGGGGGATGTGATGAAGATACTCGGCATATCGGGCAGCCTGCGCAAGGGCTCCTTCAATACGGCTTTGCTCCATGCCGCCGTCGAACTTGCGCCGGCCGGCGTCGAGCTCGTCGCGCGCACCATTCATGGCGTGCCGCTTTATGATGCCGATCTCGAAGCAGCCGAAGGCATTCCGGAGAAGGTGCAGGAGCTGAAGGAGCTCGCCATATCCGCCGATGGGCTGATCCTGTTTACGCCGGAATACAACAACTCGCTTCCCGGCGTATTCAAGAACGCCATCGACTGGATGAGCCGGCCATCCAGCGACATCGCCCATGTCTTCGGGGCAAAACCGATAGCCGTGCTCGGAGCCTCGCCCGGCAATTTCGGCACCATCCTCAGCCAAAATGCCTGGCTGACGGTGTTGCGCACATTGGGCGCCGATCCGTGGTTCGGCGGCCGGCTGATGGTGTCGCGCGCCGGCAGCGTCTTCGATGCCGAAGGCCTGATCGTCGACGAGAAGGTGAAGCAAAACCTCGCCAAATTCATCGAAGGTTTCGCCGCCTTTGTCGCGGATCACAAAAAGAGCTGACCCCGCCTGCGGCGCATGGGCAAAAGACGAAAGCAATGCCTATGATTGCGAAAGCGGATAGCCTAGTGTGACCGCTGCGTCGGGCGACCGGCGCCTCCGGGGTCCGCACATCTTCTTCGAACCGAAATGAAATCCAATACCGCAGGTTATGTCTTCACGCTGTTGGCGATCAGCATATTCGCCATACAGGACGGCATCTCCAAACATCTGGTCAGCGCCTATCCGCCGCTTCTGGTGGCGATGATCCGCTATTGGGCCTTCATGCTCTTTGCCGTCGCGATGGCCTCGCGCTCGCCGGGCGGCCTGCGCTCCGCCGTCAGAACCAAGCGGCCAACGCTGCAGATTGCCCGCGGCCTGTTGCTTGCCGCACAGATCGTCGTGGCCATCTCGTCCTTCGTCATCGTCGGCCTTGCCCATTCGCAGGCGATCTTCTCGTCAGGACCCTTGATGGTGGCGATGCTGTCCATTCCGATCCTCGGCGAAAAGGTCGGCTGGCGGCGTTGGCTGGCGATCTGCATCGGCTTCATCGGCGTTCTGCTGATCCTTAAGCCGGAAAGCGGCCTCTTCGACACCCGCTTCCTCGTGCCGCTTGGCGGCGCACTGCTATTCTCGTTCTATGTCGTCCTCACCCGCTATGTCAGCCGCGAGGATAGCGCCATGACCAGCTTTTTCTATACTGGCGTCGTCGGCGCGGTTGCGATGAGCTGTATCGGTCCATTCTTCTGGACGACCATTGCACCACATGACTGGGTCTTCATGGGCATCCTTTGCCTGACCGGCGTGTCGAGCCACTATTTCCTCATTCGCGCCTATGATCTGCTCGACGCGGTGGTGATCCAGCCGCTCACCTATCTACAGCTCGTCTTCTCCGCCATCATCGGCGTCGCCATATTCGGCGAAAGGCTGAGTGCCACGATGATCGCAGGCGCGGTCATCGTGGTGGCGGCAGGCATCTTCACGATCTGGCGTGAACATGCCCTGGCCAGAGCTCGCCTCAAGATGGAGAGGACATAAAGGTTACGCATCCACCTGAGCGGGTGGCTGCGCTTCGGTGTAGTAGCTTACATATTTCTGTCGGTAGCGTTCCGTTCCGCCGAAATCGCTATAGCGCGGCAGTTCCGACATGTCGGTCTTATTCAGGATAACGCCGAGAATGCGCGAGTTGATCTGGGGCTCCTGCTCCAGAACATCGCGCACCAGGTTGGTTGGCGTCGCACCCCATTCCGTCACGAGTATGAAGGCATCGACCTGCGGCGCAAAAGCCTTGGCGTCGATGACGGGTCCAAGCGGCGCAAGATCGACGACGATATAATCGAACATCTTGCGCGCATGTTCCATCAGATGCTGCATGCCCTGCGACGACAGAAGCTCGCTGGTGTGCAACAGGTGATCGCGCACGACGACCGGCAGGATGGCAAGCTTGGTGCGCGGATCGACCTTGACGACATTCGTCCAGGGCACCTCACCGAGCACGGCCTCGATGAGCCCGGCCTGCGGCGGCGATTTCAGCGTCCGGCTCAAGCCGGGATTGCGCAAGTCGGCATCGATCAGCAGCGTACGTTTGCCGCTGCTGGCCAAGAGGGCGGCGAAATTGGCTGCCGTCGTCGACTTGCCCTCACCCGGCAGTGCCGATACGACGCCGATGACGCGGTCGGGGCGGCCCTGCAGCATGACGTCGCTGGCGAGCTTGGCGTTTCGCAGGGTCTCGGCGAAGATCGACCGCGGTGCTTCGACCGAAACACGCATGATCCGTTCAAAGGCGACACCAGGCTCGACATCTTCAGCGGTTGCCGGGTCAGACCCGATAATGCCCTTGCGCCGTCTCTTCTTACCGGTGCTCTGCTGGCCGAGCAGCGGCAGGTAGCCGAGGAATTTCAAGCCGAGAGCGGAGCGCACATCGGCTTCGACGCGGAAAAAGCGATCGCGGAATTCCTGGAAGGCGGCGAGACCGGCGCCGGCCATCAGGCCGAGGATCACCGAAAGCGCTATCACCAGCGTCTTCTTCGGGCTCGACGGTGCAGTCGGGACGCCGGCGAGCGAGATGACGCGCGCCTTGGCGATCGGGAAGGATCGCTGCTGCGACGCCGCCTCGAAACGGCCGAGATAGGATTCATAGAGCGTCTTCAGCGCCGTCGCCTTCTGGTTTAGCTCGTTGAGATGCACCAGCGATCTATTGGCTTCCGAATTCTTGCCGACCACACCCTCGATGCTTTCGCGGAGCGACGCCGAACGCGACTGCGCGACATCGAGCTCGTTCTTGTAGCTGGCCGTGAGCTGCTGAAGCTCCTGATAGATCTGCCGGGTGATGTCCTGTCGCTCAGCCCTCAGCGCAACGGCCTGAGGATGTTCGGCACCGTAATTCTGCGTGACATCCTGCTCTCGCTTTTCGACCGCGAGGTAACGCGTCTTCAGGTCCTGCAGGACCGAGTTGTCGGTCTGGCTGGACGAGATGGTGGCGTTCTTGACCGCATTGTCCGGCCCCTGGTCGATAATCGACTTATATTGATTGTAGCGCGCCGATGCGCTGGCCGTATCGGCCTGGGCAATGATCAGCTGCTTGTTGAGATCGGAAATCTGCTGTTCCGACATCAGCTCGCCGCCGGTCGAAGTCAGGCCGTTGTCTGCCTTATATTTCTCGACTTCGAGCGAAGCCTCCTGCGCGCGCTGGCGCAGATCGTTCAAGCGTTCCTGCAGCCAGACGGAAGCGCGTTCGGTCGCGTCGAAATTGGCGTTCAACTGGTCGGTCAGATAGGCGTCGGCATAGGCGCGCGTGACCTTTGCGGCCAACAGCTTGTCGGTCGAATTGAAGGACACGGCGACGACCGAGCTTCGCGTGACGCGCTCCACCTTGAGGCCATCCTGCAATACGGCGGCGACCTTTTGGCGCTGCGCCTCCCGCATCTCTTCCGGCGTCATCGGCGGACGCCCCGGCGTGAATATGCCGACAATCAGCCCCACACCCGATTTGAGCAGGGCAGCCGGCGACTGCGGCGGATTGAGCAGGGTGTTATTATTGGCAAGATCGGCCGTGTCGACGACGCGCAAAGCCATCTCGTTCGATTTCAGGATTTCGACCGCGCTGGCAATCTCCATGTCCGCCTGCTGGCTGCTGGCAGCCGGCGGCTGATCCTCCGCATATTTCGTCATGCTTTCGTCGAGCAATATCTGTGTCATCGACGTGTAGCTGGGCGTGGCGATCAGCAGATAGGCAACGGCCAGAATGACAAAAGCAGCCATGGCGAAGATGATGGTGCGGATGCGACGTGTCACGATCGCCATCAGCCGATCGAGATCAATGAAACTGTCCTGCGCTTCACCCTGGGGAAGAGCGCTTTGGAAAGTGAAGTTCTTCTGATACATGGCGACCACCTTGTCGGAGAGGCCTGAATGAATATGGCTATGGCCCGCAGTCGTGTCGACCACGGGCCAGAACGTGAACAGGCTTAAGCGGCGGTCATCTGCGCTTCGTGCGAGACGACCAGGTTGCGGATTGAATCATAGACCAAGCTGCCGATATCGGCGCGAGCGAGCGCAAATGCGACGTTCGCTTCGATGAAGCCATGCTTGGATCCACAGTCGAATGTGCGTCCGTTATAGACCTGGGCATGGAAGGATTGCGTCTCGGAGAGGCGCAGCATGCCATCGGTCAGCTGGATTTCATTGCCGGCGCCGCGTTCCTGACGGGCCAGAATGTCGAAGATTTCAGGCTGAAGAATATAACGACCATTAAGGTAAAAGTTTGAAGGCGCTTCCGAAGGATGCGGCTTTTCGACCATCTTGGTCACGGCGAAGCCGTGCCGGACGGCCACTCCCTTGCCGATGATACCGTATTTCGAGGTCTCCTCCGGCGCGCATTCCTCGACAGCGACGATATTGCCGCCGACCTCGTTGTAGAGATCCATCAGGCCGGCCATGCAGCCGCGCATGCCGTAGCAGAGCATATCGGGCAAAAGCAGCGCGAATGGCTCGTTGCCGATCAGGTCGCGAGCACACCAGACGGCGTGACCAAGGCCGAGCGGAGCCTGCTGGCGGGTGAAGCTGACCGAGCCCGGCCGCGGCAAGAGGCGCTCGAGCTCACTCACCTGATGGCTCTTGCCGGCCAGCCGCAGCGAGGAAATCAGTTCCGGCGTGTCGTCGAAATGATCTTCGATCGCCGATTTGTTACGGCTTGTGACGAAGACGATGTGCTCGATGCCGGCTTCGATAGCCTCGTCGACGGCATATTGCACGACCGGTCGATCGACGATCGTCAGCATTTCCTTCGGCATTGCCTTGGTGGCAGGCAGGAACCGGGTTCCGTTGCCGGCAACCGGAATGACTGCTTTTCTCACACGATGCTTGGGGTCCATGGCTCTATCATCCTTTGTTAGAGTGAGGGCCTGCGCCCATATTGGGCAGGGGCGAGGAGAGTTGAGAGGTGGGCGCAGACTGGCGGCCGCCGCGCAGGAAGGCGGCCAGACGGCGGAAGCGGACTGCAATCGGCATGCTCAGGTGACGGACCGCACGTGGATTGCGACACGCGATTTTGAGCACACTCGGCAGTTCGCGCTCCTTGATGCTGTCGACCAGCATCAGGAAGGCTAGAATATCCTTCAGGTTGCGCGTCCGCTGCCGTTGGGCGGCAAGAGCGGCGGAGCCGAAAGAATGCTCGGCGAAGAACTTGGTATCTGCGGCCAGCATGGCCTCGACATGTTCTCTCTTCAGAACCCGCGAGATCGATCCGTCTCGAATGTAATAGAGATAGCCGACCGTCGGCTCGACCGCGCAGACACCGCCTCTGGCAAGTGCGGAGGCAAGGAAGATGTAATCCTCGCCGATCCTAAGCGTCTCGTCGAAGCGCAGGCGATGCTTCTCGAGAAAGGCGCGTTCGAAGACCGGCTTCATATAGCCGAAATTATGTTCGGACCGGAAAATCATGTTCGAGGCGATGAACTTCGCCAGCGTCAGCACCGGCAGACGCGCCAGCGCCGCTTCTGGAAACATGGGAGTGATCGTGCCGACATCCTCGCGGACGACGTCGAGATTGTCGACAACGATCTGCGCCTCCGCCTTTTCGGCTCGCGCAATCAGGCGCGCCATACGATCCGGGCGCAACGCGTCGTCTGAATCGAGCACGGCCACCCAGCGACCACGAGCGGCGTCGAGACCGGCATTGCGGGCCGCGGCCGGACCACCGTTGCGGGCCATGGCAACGAGGCGAACGCGCGGATCGGCATGATTGCCGGCAATCTCGCGTGTGCCGTCGGTCGAGCAGTCATCGACGACGATGACCTCCATGCTGACAGCACCTTGGGCCAAGGCGCTGTCGATGGCACGCGCAAGCGTGTCCTCCGCATTATAGGCAGCGATGACGAAGCTGACATCGGGGATGAAATCCGTCATTGCGGTGCTTTCTCCAGGTTTCCGTATTGCTCGATTTCACGAACCCCGAAGAGGCCGCTGACGACGCCGGCGTGCATGATGCCGCGCAGGCCATAGCGATGCCGCTTGACGGGAGAGGCGGCGAGCAGCGCGGCGGCAACAAAGCAATAGGCGGATTTGGTCCCGGCAAGCGCAATCGCGCGCCAGCGGCCCAGGCCGGTTGCGGCTTCCAGCAGCATGCGCCCATGCGTCTGGCCCATGCGGAACCGGCGCTTGGCAAGCCAGGAAACCGTTGCGCGTCCATTGGGGACGGGTTCGTAGACCAGGGCATCCTCGGCAAAGGCGATCCGGCCGCCCGCGTCGTGCATATGGGCAAAGAATTCGGTGTCCTCGCCGCCGCTGCGGCCGAGCGCGATATTGAACCGGCGACCGGCAAGCGAAGGCGCGCTGCGGCGCAACAGGACGTTGCAGGTATAACCGGTGCGGATCTCATCCGCGACCCAGACCGGCAAGGTCGAATGAAAATCGCCGCGCTGCATCCAGGCAGGAGCGACATTCGCATAGACAGCCTTGACGGGACCGAGAACGGCATCGGCGCCGGTCGTGTCGGCTATGGCGAGCAATTCCGCCAGCCAGTCCTGCGAGGCCGTCTCATCGTCATCGATGAAGGCGACGAAATCGCCGGTCGCATGGTCGAGGCAGGCATTGCGGGCGATGGAAATGTTCGAGGCCGGGCAATGCACATAGGCGATTTCAAAGGAAATGGCTGAACGCATGGCATCGACACGGTCGCGGGCGCTTGGCGTCACATCGTTGTCGGCAACGATGACGCGGACCTGCACGCCGGCAGGAATGGTAAGCACAGCAAGCGATAGCAGCGTCTGATCCAGCTCGGCACGGCGGTAGGTGCAGACGGCAACGTCAATCTTTGTGGTGCGACGGTGGGTTTGCGTCATGCCGCGACCCTGCGATTGCGAAAGCTGAAGACTTCCATCCAAAAGCCCATCGACCAGGCGAAATGCATGACCATGGCCGAGATGGCGGCAAGCGGTCCATAGGGGTTCTTCTCGCCGAGCGCGATCCAGAAGCCGTAGGCGATGCAGGCGACAGCCCAAAGACTGATCGGAATGACCGCGATCCAGTTGATGATCGCCAGGAAAGCACCGATGAAAATCGGCACCACGGCAAGCGGCAGCATCTGGCGCAAGCTCGGCACGCTGCGATGCTTGAGGATATTACGGGCACGGCCGCGCCCATAACCGAGATACTGCCGGAAAAGCGTCGGGACACTGGAGCGCGGATAATAGGTCATGGCGGTCTTGTCGGTGAGCCAGATGCGGAAACCGGCCTTGTGCAGC
>Ga0182005_1000880_pt1 | contig 13258 bp, 11 predicted proteins | sample Sormic07211103_1_FD_123021 | JGI IMG/M metagenome (GOLD analysis project Ga0182005, IMG submission 123021) | Rhizosphere microbial communities from Sorghum bicolor, Mead, Nebraska, USA - 072115-103_1 MetaG | ecosystem: Host-associated > Plants > Roots > Rhizosphere | place: USA: Nebraska...
CCAGGGCGGCGAAACTGAAGGGCGAGCAGCGGGTCGCGTTCAATCGCGTGGCTCACGCCGCGCGCACGCAGCTGGCTGCGGCCACGTTGGCACCGTCGCTCGCGATGTCGCAGCACGGCGCACCGAGCGACGGCTGACCGTCGAGCTGGGGCGGTCGCCGCCGGGGGGGGGGCGGCGCGCACATCTATGCTGCGTACCGATGCGAACCGCCACGCCGGGCGGCGTGGCGATGATTGGCAGGACGCGGCTGCTTAGCCGAGCGGCCAGTTCAGGATTGCGATGCCGTCGTTGTAATCGCCGTCCGTTCCGTCTTCCGACCCGACGAGCCCGAAGTAGGTCTTCTTGAAGATGTCGACCTGACGCGAACCGATCTTCGACGGTTTGCCGTTCGCCGTCACCACCACGCGCACCTTCCCTTTGCCCGAGTTTACGATCTGCGTGTTCAGGTTCGCGTCCTGCGTGCCCGCGCCCTGGAACGTCGCGGCCGGCTTCGGGTTGTCGTCGACATAGACTTCGATCGTCTGCTGCGCGGACGAATTGACCAGCGCCGTCACGCCGAACGCGATGTTCGGCGGCAGGTTGAAGACGCCGTCGCGTTCGCCGCCGCCGGTCGTCGTGCCCGGCTCGGTGGGCTCCGGTTGCGGCGTTGCCTTCGAGAAGTAATTGACCACCGCGCCGACGCCGAACTTTGCCGCGGCCCCCGGCAGCACGCCGGGCGCGCCCGCCCACGTGACCGTGCAGGCGATCACCTGCCCCGCTGCATCGGCCTTCACCTTGTTCTGCCAGCTGCCGACGTCGAAGCTGTACGGGATGGTCGCGATGTCGACGAACACATCGTATTGCGGCAGCTTTTCCACGAGCTGCGTGGTCATGAACTGGCGCATCCGGTCGAGCACCGCCTGGTCGCCGTTCGCCTGTACGGCGGTTGCATCGTTGCCGGCGAGTTGCAGCAGTGCGTAAAGATCGTCATGGGTAAACGGTTGTGACATGTCGTCCTCGTCTCGATGATAGGTCTCGCGTCGCGCGGCCGGCGAGTGGTCCCGCCGTTGTCGCGCACGGAGTACAGCGTGGGACTGCAAATGACTGCTCGATTGAATCGATTCGCAATGCGTGGGTGCTCCCGGCGCCATCGCGGGTTCGACAGTGGCGCGCGGGTTTTCGTCCTGCGCGCCGGCCGCGGTCGGTCGTCAAGCGCGCGTCAGGTCAGCCGATCGGCCACTGGAGCACGACGATGCCGTCGTTGTAGTCGCTGTCGTGACCGTCTTCCGACACGACGATCCCGAAGTTGACCGTGAACGGCGAGCCGTCCGACTTCTTGCCGGTGATCGGCGCGAGGCGCGCATCGGTGGCGGACGCCTTGCCGTTCACCGTCACTTCGAAGCGGAGCTTGCCGTTGCCCGAATTCAGCGTGGCCTCGCGCGGGCCGTCGCGCGTGGTCAGCTTGTGATAAGCGGCCGGTTCCTTGCTGTCTCCGATAAACAGCTTGATGTGCTGCTGCTCGGCGGCATTCGCGAAGAAAATCGCGCGGAAGTCGGTGTTCGGCGGGATCGAAAACTCGCCGGCGCGATTCGAGGATGTTTGATTGTCGGCCATGTTTCCTCCTGAAGATCGATGGATAAGGCACTTCACCGTGTCGCGCAAACGTTTGCTGTTTTAAACACGGCTCGGCCAGCATGGCGAAAAATAAATAGAAAAATATTCGGCCTGGAATGGAAATTGTTCAGAAAATCGAAAGCTGAAACAGTTCGATTTAATGGCGTGAATTCGATTGATTGTCGATCGACATAATCGCGAAATTATATCGACGCATGTCGCGAATTATTGAATGATGGGCGGCGCAGGCCGGAATGGAGGGAGGATCCGGCTTCGGAGCAGGCGCTCGGCGTTCGCATATGGCAGCGTGTTGTTTCAACATCGTCTTCTCTGTCGTGGCCGCGCCCACCGGCCACCACCGAACGCCCACACCGAAGCCGGATCGCAACGGGAGGGGTGTGCGGCGCCGGCGAAGGTTAGATGACCAGCTCACTCCGAACTTGAACAAGACATTCCGCCGACGCCACACCCGATAAGCATATCGACCCGCCGTCGCGGCGCCTATCGGACGAGGCTGATTCTTGCGTGCGATGTTGAAACGCGCCGGCCTGACATACCTGACAGGCGATCAATTTCGAGATTAGCGGTATCGTGCACGCAACGCGTGCGCCCGATGTTCGGCGCTTTTTTGATTCAACCGGCCCATTGCGGGGCCCTCACGAGGACAGTGCGATGACGAAACCCGATATTCTGAAAGGCGATATCAAGGAGCAGGCCCAGGAAGCAGACCGTCACAACCTGGCGCGGCCCGCGGTGAATGGCGCACTGTGGGCGCGCGGCCTGACGACGCAGCGCGTGGCCGACCTGTTCAGGACGCTGCCCGGCCTGCCGGGACACTGGATGCAGCTGCAGAACGAAGTCAACGCCGGGAATCGCTATTTCTATGGCGTTCAGAACGGTCACCAGACCACCGATGAAGGCAAGGAACTGATCCGCTGGATCGCCGACGCGGTGGTCAGCGCGGCGCAGAAGGCCGGGTTCGATTTTCCGTTGCAGCAGCTTCGGTTTACGGCCGATACCGGGTGGCTGAAGCTGCAGCGCGTGTCGGGGCGGGTGATGGTGTTGTCGCGGCCTTGAGATCGAAGGCGTACGCCGCGACGCCGGATCATCCGCGGATCGGCGGCGCTAGCGTGTCGATGGCGGTCTGTCGCGATCGTCGCGGTTGCCTGAGCACGAACGCCATCGGCAAGCCGAACAGCAGAATCCATCGCACCGTGTAGTACACCATGACGTTCGAGTCGAACAAAAAGAACAGGAACGGCAGCGGCCACATCACGGCCTGTAGCGGCAGCCATCTGCGAGAACGGATTCCCGTGTTGTTTTGCACGACAAGCAGAATGGCGGGAATCGCAAACGACAAAACGAACCCGGCGATGCCGAAGTTCACCAGGAATTCCCCCGGCATGCCGAACAACAGGGTTGTCTTGTCGAGCGCGGTGCGCTCGAAATCGCGCATGATCTCGGATTTTTCCAGCGCGAACGTGTCGGGGCGATCACTCCACAGCGCACTTGGAACGATCGACGCGATCGCACCGACGAAGCTTCGCCCCATCGGGTACGCATAGGTCGGTTGCGTGACCGTATCGATCGCCAGTGCCTGCACGTCGAAGCGCGACAGGTCCCGAAACAGGAACACGCTGACCGGCCCCATGCTCAACTCGAGATCGCGCTGCTCGGCAAACCGCTGCGACAGATTCGCGATGTCGTCGTAGCCGAGGCCGAATTTCAACGGCATCAGCAGCAGGCCGGTCAGTGCCACGCCGATACCGGCGATCCGGATCGTGCGCGGCCTGATTCGCGCGATGAAGCTGTGATGGATGAACAGTGCGAACACCAGCACGAAGACGACACCCTGGCGACTCCCCGCGATGCCGGACGACAGCCAGCCCAGCACGCCGAGCTGAACGAAGGCCACGGCCGTCAGCACGACGCTGCGACGGCGTCGCATCATGAGGCAGACGAATATCCATAGCGGCGACGTGTTGGCCAGCGCCTGTATGACGCCCAAACCGCGAAACGGATCGTTGTCGGTGCCGGTTTGCTCGACGCGTGTGTCGTACAACTCGACGATTCGTGCGTAACCGCCCAGCTTGACGTAGATGAACGCGAGCGCGCCGAGCGACAGCAGCGCGAACAGATAGGCGAGACTGCTGACGCGCATGCCGGGTTCGAACGGCAAGCGGGCGTTGCCGAGGCGGCTTGCGTTGAGGTCGAGCGTCAGCTTGACGACCAGCACGCCGGCGAGGCTCAGGAAATACCACAGCGCGACGGCCGGATCGTCTTGCGGCAACAGTCGCAGATAGATCTCGTCTACCGCCAGCAGTTGCCACAGCGGGAACACGCCGAGAATGAAGAACAGAAAGATCCGGAACCAGCGTACGGTCGGGGTTCTCGGACGAATGGCGGCGATCGCCAGCATTAGCGCGACGTTCAGTAGCAGCAGCACGCCATGCATGCGCTGGGTAATCAGCAGCGTCGCGACGATCGCGGCAAGTGCGCCGACGGCGAACGTCGTCCACATCATGTGCCGGTGGTCGCCTGTCCGGCGCACCGCGAGGTTCGAACGCAAGAAATTCATCGGGATTGTCCGTCGATCGCCCAACCGCTGTAGTAGCCGTACTCGTTGCCGCGGCCCGGTTCTGTCACCGGCAGCTCGCCCGCACACTCGAGCACGACCCGCTCGTCACGAACGATCGAGAACGTCGGCAGCCCGGGCGTGCTCGGGACATCGACGAACGAAATTCCGGCCGGTAGCGGCCGGCGATCCTCGCGTGCGTTCTGGCCGATCTTCAGCAATGCGGGGCCGGTCAGGAATACACACACGAAAATGCGATCGACGAGCGGCCCGTGCGGCATGCGCGGCGACCCGTATGTCGACGCCGAAGGACCATCGGCGGCAACTTCGCGTTGCCCCGCCAAGCCCGGACGATAGAAAAAGAACAGCTCGTCGCGCACGATCGGCGGTTCGCTGCCCGTCTTGAACCAGCGGATGTAATGACGCGACGCGCGCAGATAGCCTTCGTGGCTCAGGATCGGGCCGAAGCGCGCGTCATACACGCTGGCCTGCCGGGCGCCCCCGGTCGGCGCGACATACGTCGATTCCGCCCAGTCGTTCCAGGTCACGATCTGCACCCAGGTCGCGCGCGACTCGATCGCCGCGCGCCATTCTTCCGCCATGCCGGCGAACCCGCGCGTCTCGAACGCGCGATAGTTCGTGCCTTGCGGCAAACCCCGGTAGTAAGGCGTCACGGGCGCCATGAAGACCTTGCCGGCGTTGCGCAACGCGGGGGCCAGTGCGCGCGTGGAGCGGGCCAGCAGCGACGGTGCGCCCGCCGCACCGAAATAGAAATAGCCGTCCGCGGAACGGATTTTTCCGACGATCTCGGCCGCCACGCTTGCGTCGATTTCCCGTTCTCCGGTGCTCGGAGACAGATGCGGGACAAAATACGCACCAAGGCGTCTGGCGGTCTCGATCAGCGATCGTGCGCCGGCGCCATGCCGGCCGCCCAGCGCGTACGCGGACAGCACGGGTCGTCCGTCCACCGTCAGCTGCGCGCGGCGTCCGCGAACCGTCCGGATGATGTCCGCGAGTTCGTCCTGTGCGTTGCCGTCGGCGGACACGAACAACTTGAACGCGCCGTCGAACCGGTCGGCCGCGTCGTAGATCGTCTCGACCCGCCGCTTGTAGTACGGCTCGGAAGCGTGCCACCCGCCGCAATTCAGTGCGAAGCCGTCGATGCCGGCCGCCATCGCGTCACGCATTTCCTGCGCATATTGTTCGGGGCCGGCCGTCTTTCCGCCTCTCGGCCACGCCACCATGTAGTGGGCGAAAACCCGGCGAGGGCCCGGCGCGTCGCTCGTCTCGCGGGTACGTGCGCGAAGCAGCCCGCCCGGGGCCAGCGCGGTCGCGACCGTCGTCGTGATGAAGGATCGTCGTTTCATGGCTGCTCCCGCCCGGCGGTCGCCGGAAGCGGCGCGGCGTGCGTGGCGTGACGCGTCAGCAGGACACATGACGACGACAGGATGACGAACGCCGCCGCGCCGACGCCGCAAATCGCGCCATAGGCGCCCAACTTCCAGCCGAACGCCGCGACCAGCGCGAGCGTGAGGACAGCCTCGAACGACGCCATCTTCATGAACGCGCGCCGGCTCCGCGCATATAGCCACAGCGACAGGATCCTGCAGAGAAACACGAGGCAGGCGCCCAGCAGCACGGCGAACACGAACGCAAACTGATTGACCCGGCTGCCGAGCGAATGTACCGGAAACAGCTGTATCTCCAGCAATGCATACGATGCGGCGGCGAGAACGATCAACCCCGCCAGCACGCTCGCCGAGAGCTTGCGTGCGAACCCGGGTGCGCCGATCAATCGAAGCGCCCGCCCGCCGCTTCCACTGATCGCCAGCGAAACCGATTGGCCGAAATTGAAGGCCAGGTTGTTGAAGCCTTTGGCAACGCGATACAGCGCGGCGCCGGCCGGCCCGGCCACGGCGGAAACGATCAGCACGTCGAGGTGCTTGGCGCCGGACAGCACCGCGTTCGCATACCAGCTGCTCAGCATTTCGCCGCGCGCCTGCGCGATAAAGTCGCGATACCAACGCAGCCCGCCGCCAACGGTGGGCGGATATCGGCTCGGTTCCGGACCGGTCGTGCCGCAGCGCGTCACCCACAGGTAGGTAGCAAGCAGCAGCGCGCCATACGCGGCTTCGACCAGCAGCAGCAGATCGGGAAGATGGCTGCGCAAGCCGTGGTATTCGGCGAGCACCGCGATGACAGCCAGGCGCGAAAGCGCCGAGATCGTCGAGATGATCAACACGACGCCATTGCGCCGGGTCACCCGGAAGAATCCGAGCGCAAAGTGCGACAGCCCATAACAAACGGGCGCGAGGACAAGCATTGCGGTCCAGTTCGGCAGCGCGATCGAGCCGGTTCGGCCCAGCAGCGCGCAAGCCAGACAGAACAGCACGGTCGAACCGAATGCGCTGACGCAGTCGAGCCGAAGCAGGTTCGGAAACCGTGCCCGGATGCGATCGATCGTGTAGATGCGCGCGGACCCGAAGTTGAAGGCGTCGATGGCGACGTAGAACAGCGCCAGCAACGCATACGAGCGACCGACGAGCACGGGGTCGAGGAGATGCAGCGCCAGTGCCGCCACGACGAAATTCACCAGGGCCGGCAAGCCGGCGCTGGCGACGACATGGATCAAGTCGGCGTTCAGGCGGCGCATCGCTCGACCAGGTAACGGCAGTACACGTCGTACTTTGCCTGCAGCGCCGAATGGGAAAACGCGGCGGCTTTCGCCTGCTGCCGGATGCGCATGTCGACGAGCTGGGCGCGGTCGCGGGCGCCCGCCTCGACCGCACCGACGATCGCGTCGACCGAGCCGGCCCGGATCACGTCGCTCGCAGGCAGCACTTCCGGTATTCCGCCCACGCCGGTTCCGAGCACGGGCGTGCCGACTGCCATCGCTTCCAGCATCGCGCGCGGCATCCCTTCCTGAAGCGAGGGCAGCACGAACAGATCGTGTTCGGCGACGGTCGCGCAGGCTGTTTCCGACGAGACCTGTCCGCGGAATGCGACGACGTTGGCGATGCCCAGCGTATGGGCCAGCGCCTCCAGTTCTCCGCGCAACGCACCGTCGCCGACGAGCGTCAGCACGACGGGCACGTTCTTGCGTTTCAGGCGCGACACGGCTTCTAGCAGCGCCACGTGCCCCTTGCTCCGGTTGTGCATCATCGAGACGTTGATCAGCCGCAATGACCCGGGCCGCGCGAGCGCGTCGGGGTCGCGGGCCGCGAAGAGTCCGTTCGGCAGGAAGGCGTCGCTGAAGCCGAACGAATCGGCGCGCGAGCGCGCCGGATACTTCGCCTGCAAATAGGTTTCGGTCACGTATCGCACGCTTTGCGCGCGCCGCGCGGCGAGCGCGGTCGAGCTGCAATGGATCCATTTCGCGACGCGGCGCAACGGATGGGTGGACGCATCCTTGCTGAAGTAATCCTCCGGATCGGCAACGATTTCGGCCGAGAACGGCTTTCTCGTGATCCAGCACAGCAGCAGTGCGAGTGTTGCCACATTGCCCGGAAAGCGGATCATCAGTGTTTGCGCGCTCCGGATGACGCGGAACAGCCGTACCGCTGTACGCGGCAAGCCCGTCAGCCAGCGGCGGCCGCCGCGAATGGCGCCCAGGTCGACGAACGACGTGCGCGGCCCGGTGACGACGGAGCCGATCGGCTGGGCTTTCGGAAACGCGCGTGCGACGATGCGCACCGCGTCGAAATGCTGCGCGAACCGGTTCGCGAACTTCTCGTGGCCCATATGAGGACTGTAGATTTCGTCGCCGACGCGCGAAAAATTACCGTCCATCACAAAGGTGATTGAACTGCTCGATTTCATGACGGATCCTTTCGATCATCTCGTTGTAGCGCGTCGCGTCTGCCGTGCGCAGCGCCTGCCAGTACGTGCCGTCGTCGTGCGCAAGCTCGCGAGCGAGCGCGGCGACGCGGCCTGCGTCGAAGTCGCTGGCGTGCACCACGTAGCGCGACAGGCCGAGGTCGTCGTATGCAGCCTGACCTTTGCGCTCGTACGCGATATGAATGCTCGGCACGCCGGCCAGCACGCTTTCGAGGCTGCCGTGCAGCCGGACGGAGACGACCACCGGGCGCTCGCGCGCGACGAGCGTCGCCAGATCGTCGACCTGCTCGACATCGAACGTGTCGCGATAGAACGTGTCGTCGCCGTTGCCGCGGCCGCTGCTTTGCAGCGCGAATCCCGCGTTCGGCAGCAGCTTCGCGACGCAACGCAGACGGCTGACGTAGTCGTCGCGATACGGTTTGCCCTTCAGGTCGCGGAACACGAACCGGATCGGGCGGGAGTGTTCGGCACGACGCTCCGCGTCCGGCTCGGTGCGCGGTGTCCGGCCGATCTCGAGCACGACGAGGTCCCCCGTGCGAATGCCGTGCGGGTGTGCAAGCTCGTCGACGCTCTGGTCGTCGCGCAGGAACACGACGTCCACGCAACGCCGGACCAACGCCGCCAGCAGCGTGCCCGGCAGCGACTTCAGCGGACCGATGCTCTGCGGCAGATAGATCGATCGCTTCGAGCGCCGCAACGCCGTGCAGGCCAGCTGGCTGCCGTGCGCGACGAGCGATTTCCAGCCCTCCATGCCGCTGGACGCGCGCAGGTAACCGCCGCCCACGCCGAAGAACAGCGCCGGCCTCGCGCGGCCGAAGCGGCGCACCGATTCGATGCAGAAACGGGCCAGCGACCAGAGGCGGATGTTCGCGTCGTCGAGATAGCCGCGGAACGATGCCGGATCGAGGCAGACGATCGTGACGACGCCGTCGATGCCGGCGGCGCGGATCGCCTTCAGGCTCAACTTGACCAGCAGGCCGTCGCCGCTGTTTCGCGAGCTGTATGCGTGCAACAGATAAACGTCAGGCTTGTTCATAGATCCGCATCAGCGATTTCAGGAAATGTTCCTGCCTGAAGGTCTGGTCGAACACGTGCCGGGCGTTCTCACCCATGCGCCGGCATTTGTCGACCGTCAGGCGGTTCAGGTTGTCGGCGAGGCATTGCCCGGTGAGCTCGGTGAGGATGATCCCGTTGTAGCCATGGATCACCTGCTCGGGCAGCGAGCTTTCGCCGGAGACGACGAGCACCTTGCCGGCGCGCATCGCCTCGATCGGCACGAGTGCGAGCCCTTCCCAGCGGGACGGCACGATCACGACGTCCATCGCCTGCATGGCGCTCTTGGTCGCGGCTGCATCGACCCAGCCGTGGTAGACGATCCGGTCGTCGCCGGCCCGCTCCGCCGCGACGCCGCCGCGCACCGCCATGCCGTACACGTTGATCTCGATGTCCGGCTTCAGCGCCGGCACCGCGTCGAGTACGACGTCGAAACCCTTCTGGTAATCGAGGCGGCCGAAATAGCCGACGCGTATCGTCGAGCTGCCGGACGGACGATCGAGAGCGGCCCTGGCCTCGTCGCCGGCAATGCCCGTGTAGACGAGGTCGACCTTCGACATCGGCAGCCGGTACTTGCGTGCCGCGCGCAATTCTTCCAGCGACATGCAGACGATCCGATCGCATCGAGTCGCCAGCAGGCGCTCGGTCAGCGCGTAGCCCAGCCGCGTGACGGAGCCGACGTCCTTCTTCAGGAACGCCCACGCGTGGGGGGTGTACAGGACCTTCGCGTGTCGATGCCGGCGCAGGCGCACGTACACGCCGGGGAACGTGCTGTGGCAATGGATCACGTCCGGACCGATGGCCTTCAGCAATGCGCGGATCTCGCGCGCGACCCTGGCGATGCGCGCCGGATGCCGGCTCGACCGGTATCCGATCAACGTCAGCCCGTCGACGCCGGGCGTGCCGGTCATCTTGTCGGGATCGCAAATCAGCAGGACCTCATTGCCCATCGCGATCTGCTCGCGCGCCAGCGCGCCGACATAGGTGGCGATACCGCCCACCCAGGTTTCCACGACATGCACGATCTTCATGACGCCTCCCGCTCGCGCGTTGCGGGCGCGTCGTTCGCTTCGGTCGCACCGTACGGCGCATAGCGATACGCGCCGTATCGGGTGCGATAGCCGAATGCGCGCGTGTCGATGCCGTTGAAGAGGACGCCGAGCAAGCCCGACGAAATCCTGTTCAGCTGCTTCGCCGATTCGGCGATCTCGTCGATCGTCGTTTGTCTCGCGCGGGTCACGAGGAAGGTCGTTGCGCAGTGCGGCGCCAGAATGCTGGCGTCCGCCACCGCGAGCACCGGCGGCGTGTCGATGATCACGACGTCGTAGGCGGCGCTCATCTCGTCGAGCAACCGGATCGTCGATTCACCCAGCAGCAGCTCCGAGGTGGATTGCGACGCGGCGCCCGTCGGGATGAAGTCCAATCCTTTGGAGACGCCGTGCCGCGTGGCGTCCTGCAACGAGACGCGGCCCGTCAGCAGGTCGGATAGCCCGGGTGCGCTCCGCACGCCGAACGAATCGTGCAGATGACCGCGCCGCATATCCGCATCGATCAGCAGCACGCGATGGCCGGCGGCGGCCATCACGGCAGCCAGGTTGGCCGACACGAAGGACTTGCCGACACCGGGGCTCGGCCCTGTCAGCAGCACCCGGTTGTTGTTCGCGTCGAGCAGGGTCAGGCCGAGGGCCGTGCGCAGGCTTTTCAGGCTCTCGATGGCGGCATCGGCGGGGCTCTCGTTGGCCAGCAGCGACGGGATGTACCCGCGCCGCGCGGCCGTTGCGGCGGCGGTCCGCTGCATCGGCGAATCGGGGATCGTGCCGTAGACGCTCAATCCGGTGCGGCGCTCGATGTCGCTCGAGTCCTTCACGCCGCCGAACAGCGACTCGCGCGCGACCGCTGCCGTGACGCCCAGCATCACGCCGAGAATGGCTGAGAGCGCGAGAATCAACGCCTTGCGCGGTTCGACCGGCTCTTCCGGGACGGGCGCGTTGTCCACTTCGCGAACGTTGCCCACCTTGCCGGCCGACACCAGCCGGAGCTGCTGGATATTGTTCAGTACGCCGACGTACATTTCGTTGCCGACTTCGACATCGCGACGAAGCCGGAGCTCGTCCTGTTCGATATCGGGGAACGCGCGCAGGCGTGCCGACAGCCCGTCGATCTTCTGTTTCGCGCCATCGATCTGACGATCGAGCGCCTGCATCTCGGGATGGCCGGCCGCGAACCGGGTCGACGCCTCCGCGCGCTTTTGCTGCAACGCCAGCAGCGTCGCCTGGGTTGCGATGCTGTCCTGCAGGTAGGCCTGCGCCTCGATGCCGAGGTCGAACGTGCCGCGCTTGCGCCGCATCGCGTTGTATTTCGCTTCGGCCTGTTCCAGGTTCTGTTTCAGTTGCGGCGCCACGTTCTCGAGGAACGCGAGGGACTTCTCCGCCTCAGCTGATTTCCGCTTGACGTTCTGCGCGACATACGCCGTGCCGATCGTATTCAGGATGTTCGCCACCGTGTCGGGATCCTCACCCTTCAGCGACACGTTGATGACGTTGCTCTGCTTGCGAATCTCCGACACGGTCAGGTGTTTCTGCAACCGCTGCAGCGTCTTCAGTTCGGAATGACGTTCCACCTGGAACACCGCACCCGGTCGCGCATGGAGTGCGTCGACGCGGATCCGGAACGTGCCGCCGGCCTGCGTCGACTCGACGAGCTGCCCGAGCGCGCCTTCGATCGGCTGGTCGAGATCGCCGTTTTCCAGCCGGAAGCGGCCATCGGGCAGCGCCGTCAGTTCGAACCGGTCGCCCTCGAAGGTTTTCGGCACGTCGAACGTGCCGATCTCGATCGACTCGGTACCCCAGCCGTATCCGCCGAACCCGAACAACCCGGGCCGGGACAGGCCGTGTGCGCGCGCGGCGATCGCCTTGCCGATCAACGGGAAGCGCTTCGGTGCCGCGTCGATATACAGGCGCAGGTTCTTGACGGCATGGCCGACGACCATTCTCGACTGGAGGATCTCGATCTCGGCCGCCGCCTGGATTTTGCCGTCGAAGAGCGACGACACGCTACCGAGCAGCGAGTCGGCCCCGCCCGTGCTGTCTTCGACCTGAATCAGCAGATTCGACGCGTAGATCGGGCGGGCCAGCAACGCATACGCCGCGCCCGCGGCGAACACGGCCGCCGCGATGCCGGCCACCAGCCAGCGGTTCGTCAGCAGCAGATCGACATACCGCACGAGTTCCGGCTCGTCGCCCAGGTCTGCTTCGGGTAACGGGTTCGGTGCTTTGTTCATGGAAATTCCGTTCATCATTCGATGCTCATCTCAGTGCCTGGATCTTCGGCACCCACGCGTTCACGCCTCGGTCGATCAGGGAATAGGCATGCCTGAACGCATCGATCGGCTTCAGGTACGGATCCGGCACATCGATGCCGTTCCGTCCGTCGAGCTGGAACACGCGCCCGAGCGAAAATGGATGGCGCTCGACGATCTCGCGCTGCTGGCCGGCTTCCATCGTCAGCACGATGTCCGCATGACGTACCAGTGCCGCGGTGAGCTGCTGCGCGCGATGCGCGGAAATGTCGATCCCGGCTTCGGCCGACACGGATGACGCGAGCGCGTGCGCCGGGGCCCCGACGAGCGCCGACGTGCCGGCGGAGACCACCTCGATACCCGGCAGTCGCGACCGCAGCAGCCCCTCGCCGATAGGGCTGCGGCAGATGTTTCCGGTGCACACGACGAGAATGGTTCGAATCATTTTTCCTCCGGCTTTTCTGTTGTGAATGCCGTATCGATGGCTTTCGGTCATTTCGTGACGATCGCGCCCGTCAACCCGGCATTGATCGCCGGCAACAACAGATTCAGCACGCGGCTGAAGCGGACGAGGCTGTTGCTGTCCACGTAGACGACATCCTTCGGCTGAAGGTCGAACTGATTGGCGAGCACCATCGCGACGGGCGAGCTTGCGTCGAGGTGGAACACGCGCGGCGCGTCGCTCGACGCACCGCGGATCACGTAGAGTTGCGCGGCGTCGGCGCTCGCGCTGTTGAAGCTGCCTGCCTGCGACAGCGCGTCGCTCAGCGTCAGCCGGCCCGTGCGCAACGGCAGCGCGGTGACCGGACGGGCCACTTCGCCCATCACGTAGACGCCGTTCTCCTCGCGCGGCAGCACGCGCAACAGATCGCCGTCGCGCAGCAGCAGGCCGGCGGGATTCG
>Ga0182005_1000881_pt1 | contig 13251 bp, 14 predicted proteins | sample Sormic07211103_1_FD_123021 | JGI IMG/M metagenome (GOLD analysis project Ga0182005, IMG submission 123021) | Rhizosphere microbial communities from Sorghum bicolor, Mead, Nebraska, USA - 072115-103_1 MetaG | ecosystem: Host-associated > Plants > Roots > Rhizosphere | place: USA: Nebraska...
ACCCACGTTCAGGCCTGGGGTGGTGTCGTCGGTGGTCGGGGCGGTGCTCGCCACGTCCTGGACATCACCCACGTTGTCGGCGTAGTTGCTCGGGGCCACCGGCTTGCCCGGGGCCGCGGTGTCAATCGCTGCGGGAGCTGATGGTGGTATTACTTTCGTTTTTACCGGTGGCTGCGAGTGATGATGCCCATCGTCATCACTATTCAACGCCCATAGGGCAAGTCCAGCGCCGCCCGCTGCGCCCAATACACCCCACACACCCAGCCCACGATCATCGTCCTCAGCCCCATAGAGCAAAGAGTCTCCGTCAATCGGTAAGGAGGCCTGTGTAATCGTTACAAGCTCCTGATCGCCTGTAAGAGGATGAATGTCCAGATAACAAGGAACGTTATCCGCGTCATAGAATCCTTCCAGATATACAACCTTTTCACCATCAACTTCCAACTCAAGGGCATTGCCCTTATGTTTGACCCGCAGTCCCTCCGGAGCTTTACCGGTTGCAGTGTCGATCAGTTCATAGTGTGCCCCTCGCTGCGCCTTGATTTTCAGTGCTTCTTTTGAAGAAATCTCGAAGCGATTTTTTACGCCTCTAGGGAGTTGTTGAATAAGTACATATGTCATAAAAAGTTGCCTCACGAAACATTAAATTGCCGCGTTGTAGATAAGTTAGAAATGCGACTGCTTCCTCATAACTTCGCTAAAAAGCTCATCGCTCGTTAAGTGCCTCCGCTAAGGTTTTCGTGATTGGCTTGGTTAAATACGAAAGCAAGCTGTGCGCCCCCGTTCGGATATCAATCTGACCAGTCATACCTGGCTGCAATTCAAGATCGCGACTACGCTTGTCACGACCAACCACATGAACTCGCACGCGGTAGAATACTTCCTCGCCGCGCGCGGTCTTTTCGGTCAAGGCATCGGGGCTGACGAAGTCCACCTCCCCCTGCAACATTCCATAGATGCTGTAGTCGTATGCGTCGAGTTTGATAGTCGCCGGCGCGCCCACCCGTACGAACGCGACATCCGCCGAACGCAACTTGGCCTCAAAACTCAACGCGCTTTCACTGGGCACCAGCTCCATGATTACGTCACCGCGGTTGACGTTGGCACCTTCAGTAAGGATATTGATGTTGCGAACCACACCACTTTTGGGTGCCACGATTTCGGTGTTGCGCAGGACCTCGGCGCGATCGGCGAACTCTTGCTCACGAGTGGCAAGTTCTTCTTCGACCTTAGTCATTTCCGTCTGCGCATCCTGGAAATACTTGTTACGCAAGTTGACTATTTGGCCTTGCAAATCGGCTTTCTGGCGCTGCAACCGCAAAACTTCCGCCTTGCCGATATCGCCCTGGTCAAATAGTGGCTGTACAACAGCCAACTCATCCTGCGCAAGACGCAAGCTAACAGACAAGGCACTTAGCCCCTGCTCCAAGGAGCGACGGCGTGCCCGGAATAGTTCGGTCTGGTTGTTGACGAATTCAGGAGACGCTGACAGCGACTCGGGAAAGTCTAGAGGTCGATCAAACATCTCAGCACGCAAGCGCGCGAGAGCCGCAGTTAAAGCTGCGACCTTGGACTTGGAGTCTTCAAAACTGGCAGTGGCACGCGTACTTTGCATGCTGACCAACCGTTCGCCTTTTGCAACAATCTGTCCTTCGCGCACGAACACGGTGGCGATCTGCCCAGGATCGGCGGCCTGAATAGTTTGAATGCCTTCGGCGGAGATCACGCGGCCAAGGGCATGAACGGTTTCGTCAATGTTTGTAACACGCGCCCAAGCCACCGACAACGCCAGTAACAAAACTGCGAGCACAATGAAAACCTTGGCCGGAGCCAGCAGTTGTTTCAGAGTCATGAGGTCACACTGCGCTTAAATGCGATCGGAAGCAGTAGTTGCGGAGCAGCGGGAGGCTGGGGTGGTGTCGCTTGAGCGGCCTTTGGACGTCCTTCGAGTTGGCATAAGATCTCGTCACGCGGTCCATCCATCGCAACGCCGTCTGGCGTAATGACGACGATTCGATCGACTAACTTCAACAAAGCCGGTTTATGCGTAACGATCACGGCCGTATGCGTCGGCCGGATGGCGGCCACCAGAACGTTTAAACAACGTGCCTCAGTAGACGCGTCCATGGAGGCAGTAGGCTCATCGAGCAGCCATAGCGTCGGCTGTGCAAGCACGAGTCGGGTGAGCGCGACCAATTGGCGCTGCCCACCAGACAGTCCTACACCGCCATCCGCAAGTCGCATGTCCAACCCCTGCGGGTGTCGAGTTACAAAGTCAAGCAAGCCGGTCGCTTTTGCGGTGCTAAGTAGGGCTTCATCATTAACGCTTGGGATACCCAATAAGAGGTTGTCGCGCAAGCTACCGGCAAACAACGACACCTGTTGCGGCAGATATCCCAAATCATCACAGAGGCGCTCACGAGCAATCTGCTGGATGTCCAAATCGTCTAGTAACACCTTCCCAGTATGTGGTTGATACAAACCGGCCAAAATCCGCAGAAGAGTGCTTTTTCCAGCACCAACGGTTCCCAAAATGGCCACTTTCTCACCAGAAGCAATCACCAACTTAGCCAACTTTATTGGTGGCGCCTCAGGACCATAAGCGAAGGTGACATCGTCAAGGGTAAAGCGACCTTCAATCCGCTCTGGCACCAGCGGAGAAGCCATGGCATGGTTGTCCTGATGTAGCTTGAAGACGTCCTCTAAACCCTTGAGCGCTGCCTTAGCATGCCCGCTCTGCACGAGCAAGCCTGGCAACATGCCAATGGGTGCAAGCACCCTTCCGGAAAGAATCGAACAAGCCACTAGTGCGCCGGTCGTGATGTTGGCGTCACCTGCAATATAGGCCCCCGTCGCCACCAACACCACATAGGCGGCTTGTTGCAGCGAAGCCCCAAGATAAGAAGCCATCTCACTCAACTTCCGAACCGTACCGTCCTGTTCAATCGCGTCTCTTGACGCGTTATTCCAGCGCGACTGGAAGTGCCAAGAGGCGTCAGTGGATTTAATTCCTTCCGCACCGCCAACCGCCTCGATCAACAGCCCCTGCTTACGGTTACCACTCCCCATGCCCGCCTGGGCTGCCGCCTCGATACGACGCCGAAACAGCAACCCAACAACCAGTGAAACAACGAGAAACACGAGAACCACGCTTGCCAACTGGGGACCACTGATCCAGTAAATACCCACCAGAAACAAAAGCGCAAAGGGTGCATCAGCCATTAGATACAGCGCGAGCATCGATACGAAACCGCGCAGGGTCTCATAGCCACGCAACTGCCCAGATAAGACACCCACGTTTGGAGGAAGTTGATCCAGGCGGACTCGTAAGAACCGTGCAAACAGCCCGTGGGAAAGACTTTCATCGATACGACTCAATGAGGCATGTACGATTGCCGATCGCGCCAACTTCAGCAGCAACTCCAACGTAATGGCGATGCCAGCAGCCACAGTCAGTACTACCAATGTAGAAATGCCGTGAGTCGGAATGACCCGGTCGTAAACCTGCATGGAGTACAGCGATACACCCAAGGCAAGCAAATTGCCCACAATTGTCGCCACTGTCGCAAACACCAACCATTGGCGATCGGCAAAAAAAATCGAGCGCAGCAGAGCACGGGCCGTCAATGCATCCTTGGAGCGCGCGCACACCCGAATGGGCATGAAGGTGACACCATCTGGAAAACTTCTAAGTCGTTGACGACCTGTCGGCCCTACCAACAACCAACCCTGCTGTGGTCCACCAGCATGCAGAAGATGAAGCCCAAGACCTGGCATTATCACCAGCATCGGCAAGGACTCTGCGCTCGGCCGATCAGCCCACGGCAGACATTGCAAACCACTCTCAGTAAAAAGCGCCTCTACACAAGCGCGACTATCCGTTACCGAAGCCTCATCGTCCCACCGGGCGCCCAACTGCCGTGCCTTGGCGCGAGGCAGTGGCTTAACCCCCTCAATCCGCGTCAACTGCGTCAGCAGCCAGGTAAAATTTGGCGACAATGACTCACTCATTTACTTGCACCTGCGCTAAAGATTGAACATTTGCTATCCCAGTGTCGCCTTTGGCCAACAACAACACTTGATAGCCCGAGATCAACAGAGACGCGCGTATATCGGCAATGCTGTACCGAGCATCACTCACGTCTCGCACGGCGTTCATCACTTCCTGCCATTGACGGCGACCTGCCATGAACTGACGCAGATAGGAATCACGAATGGCGATCAACGTCTGCAGGCTTTTTACCTGCAACCCCAAACGCTCTCGATTGCCTTGGTATTGGGCATAGGTACTGGCAACCTCCTCATTGATCTGCCGACGCGCACTTTCCTCGGCCTCCTGGGCCGCGCTCATGCGTCGGCCAGCAGCCCGAACGGCCGACAACCCTGACAATCCAGCGCCGGGAGCCCACTGCACACCAACATGAACGGCCTGATCGTTACCATATCGATCGTCCCAGGTATGCTCTGCCCGCACGTACAACTGCGGCTTTAGCGTCTCGCGGCGCGCTTGAATGTCGGAGCCCAACGCTTTGGACTCCGCCTCTAAACGCTGCAGCGTAGGGTTCCGTGCCAGCGACTCTTCAAGCAGGCTCGCCTGCTCTGGCAACACGGGGGCGCCGGTTTTGTCACTAAGCAAGACATCATCGAACAATGTGTCACCGGTGAGTTGCGACAATGTCTCCAGTGCCGCCTGCTTACCGGCCTGACTAGTCGCCAATATCCCTTGGCTCGCCAGACGCCGGGACACAACCAAGTCCCGCTCTACACTGGCAGAAGCACCGGAACTGACGCGGCGTCCAATCTGTTCCAACAGGTCATCAAAATACTGAATATCGCGCCGAGCGACTTCAATTCGCTCATCGGCATTCAACCAAGCGCCATACGCATTAAGGACGCGAAGGGACACTTCGTCGCGCGCCTCGAACACGCCTGCCTGCGCACCTACTGCACGAGATTTAGCGGCGCGGTATGTAGGTTTCTCGACACCCGAAAACCACCACATAGGCTGCTGCAAGGCTGCCGTTCCATTTTTGCTGTTTACATTAACTGAAGGCGTCGGTAAGAAATTTTGCCAAGCCCCATCCGCATCGGCTTCAGCCGCCCCGCGTAAGTTCTCGCTGGATTTGATGGATGGATAATGCGAGATAGAAATAGAAATAAGCTCAGACAACGTCAGCGCTGAAGCACACGAACTAAATAGCGAGCCCAGTATTACCACACCACCTACGACGAGGAGTTTTCGGGGAGTTTTCTGAAAGCGAGGAAAAAATGTTTTATTCACAAAAAACACTCACAACAACTATTGAATATCGAAATACTGAAAACCCATCCGCAGCGGAGGTTCAACAAGAGTTTTTAGTAATGCGTTAACTTAGGCAATACTCACCAAACAGCGACGCATCTCCTCCGCAATGACAAGAGCAATAAAAAAATGAGGCAAACAATTAGCTTGTCAATTAAATTAACAGCGAGCAGGCAACACTAATCGCGCCCGCCCTCATTTATTAGTTGATCGCTCCTGCGAGGCGTCCGCCTATATTGATCGAAGCACACGATCAAATACTACATAGCCAAGCACTGCTAATTTTTACAAAAACAGCGTAATTTCATCGCATCTTTAGATGTCTGTTTAAAACGACAAATACAAAAACATTTTCTGCACCAACCTCAGAGAGGGATTTTTATTTCAGGTAATTTTACCCATCTGGCCCGCCAGAAATATCGACTGAACACGCCAAAAATGCGCCAATACACCACCGAACACGCCAAATCACGAGCCCCAGCAGATCATGCTCAATTTCAGCATAGGGCTGTGAACGTGCAGATATGGTTCCTGCGCGCATAAGAGGCGCCCGATACCAGCCATGCATGCGGCTTTAGCGGGCGCAAGGTTCTTCTCTTGCCGGGTTTTGAGTGCCTCGGGAGACCCTTATATGGACGCCTCCCGGAGCTCAATAGGTAGGCATGCTGGCGCATAGGTAGGAGCAGTCTTATATCCGGCCTGTTATGCAGGCCTAAAAAACCTGCTGGCCCTGATGGAATCCACTGATGAGGCCCTCATCTCAAAATCGAGCTGAGGGCTGTGCCCGTAGCTCATATTCCCTACCAGGTTACCCCATCACGGCCTGATCTATTTCGCCATCACGCGCTTACCGCCCGCGCTCCTTGTGAAGTTTATGGGTTACTGTTTTTAATGCCCCGCAGGGCATGCCGTAAAAAGTTCGGCCCGATAGTGCGAGCCTTTGGCCAGCACGGCCCAAAGGTTTCTGCCGAGCTTGTTAGCTACTGCGGCTACCACCACGTTTTAAGGCCGTCTAGCTAACAGACTTTCAACCCACCCTGATCGCTGCCCTCTACCGAGGATCGAGCGGGCACCATGCATCAACAGCGTTCTCAGATAGGTGTCTCCGCGCTTGCTCAACCCCAGTTGCCGGACTCTGCCGCCAGTTCCCGTTTGTCGAGGAACCAGTCCCAGCCTAGGCGGCGAACTGACGCCAGAATGAAAGATCGTTGCATTTTCCAGCGGGGCAACAGCGGGAGTCGTGGTCAACAGACCATTTCGGGAGTCTCTGCAATTTTCTGACAGTCGGCGCTCTCGTGCAGGCACTGTTTCAGGCGGAGTTCGATCTTTCGAATTTCGTCATCCAGTTGAATAACTCGCACCCACTGATCGCGCAGGCTGTCCAACAACAAGGAAGGCACGCGATGCTCAGCATCGACGAAGGCCTCCGGAACAGCCTTGCTCAGTTGCGCATAACCCTCTGGCAGCAAAATTCCGAACTCGTACAGCAGGCAGCGTAAGCCGTTGCTCTGCATGATGCGAAATTTCAGCAGCTGGGTGCGGATACGGTCTAGAGAGAGGATCGCTTGCTGATCCACCTGTTTGATTGCGACCAAGCAAGCACCGGGCTGCTGCACCGCTGTCCAGATGGCTTGGGCGTCAGCCGCATCTGTCTCGTTTCGCAGCACAAAGGGGCGTACCGAACGAGGGGCGAGTAACCGTGCCTCATGTCCTTGCTGCTGAAGTTGACGCGCCCACAGTGGGCACTGCCACAGGCCAAGATGGCCACAAGGCTGGTCGGATAATTTGCAAAGAACGCCATTACCTCGTCACGCCGCAGCTTGATACATTCATTCTTTCCAGTGCATGAATAAACAGTGTGTAATTGGAAACCTTCTTGGCGATGTCCATGCCAATTACGCTATGTTTCATGGTGGATCCTCCTGCTCAAGCGGTGTTTGCCGATGCAGAGTACGCCGGCAAACGTAAGCAGACCCGCCGCGAGCGTTTCCTGATCGAGATGGATCAGGTGGTGCCGTGGAAGGGTTTGATTAGCTTGATCGAGCCGCATCCCCCAAAGGGTGAAGGTGGCCGTCCAGTGTATTCGTTGATTGCGATGTTGGGGGTTCATCTGATGCAGAACTGGGTCGGCTACAGCGATCCGACGATGGAACAAGCGCTCTACGAGACTACGATTCTGCGCCAGTTTTCGGGGCTGCACCTAGATCGGACCCTCGATGAACCACGATCCTAACCTACCGGCGTCTGCTGGAAAAACATGAGCTGGCCGGTGGGATTTTGCAGGTCATCAACGGTTATCTGGGCGACCGAGGCTTGATGCTACGCCAGGAAACCGTGGTCGATGCGACGATCATTCACGCGCCGAGTTCGACCAAAACCCGGACGGCAAGCGCGACCCGGAAATTCACCAGGCCAAGAAAGGTAAATCAATGGTACTTCGGCATGAAGGCCCAAAATCAAGCGTCAATTCGGCTATGTGGAAACTCGCTTCCGCGGCCTGGCCAAGAACACGGCGCAGTTAGTGACGCAGTTTGCGCTGTCGAATCTATGGATGGCCCGTCGGCATTTACTGAGTAATGCAGGAGAGGTCCGCCTGTAAGGTGAGGAATAGTCGCCGCGAGGTGCTCGCCGCGGCCAAAAGACAGAATGAGTGAGCGATCTGAGCGTTTTGGATCGATTTTAAACTTTCAAAATCGCCGGCGGCCGAAGTCAGCCATAAACACATGTCTACTTCAGACCATTCCTAGAGATTAGTAGCTTGCACCTTGCACCTTGCACCTTGCACCTTGCACCTTGCACCTTGCCGCTGCAAGCTCATATCTCGACTGGGAATACTTTCCCAGATCCTTGCAAGAGATGGTAAAAAGCGACATGAACGAGCCCCATGAAAGAAAGGACGCCGTTGCTCCATCACGATAAGGGATAGGCAAAATGTTATGTTTATGACTAACAGCAACGTTAAGAGCGGGGAACTGCAACGGATGTTGGGCAAGAAACGATGAAGGCGGAAGTCCTCAAAGAAGCCGCGGATCTCGCCCGGTCGCGAAAATGGATTACGCACTCACCCTTGTTGCCGAGGGACGACCAGTGAATCTGGTCAGCGAATGTCTCGGTGTGGCGCGCTCGCAATTAACGGTTCGAATCAAGCAAACGGTATCGCCAAAGTACGGCGAAGCAAGCCTGTGAACGACGCTGAGTTGGTGGTCGAAATCCAGCAACAGGTTAGCGAACTGCCCAGCTATGGCTACCGTCGTGTCTGGGGATTGCTGCGTCGCACCCGTGAAACCCAGTTGCTGCCCGCGATCAACGTGAAGCGGGTTTACCGGGTCATGCGTGATCACAACCTTCTGCTTGAGCGCCGGGTCAAACCGCCCGGTGTGCCGCGTCGGCACGAGGGACGTATTGCCGTAGAAACCATCGATACGCGTTGGTGCTCGGACGGGTTTGAATTCCGTTGCGAGGACTGCGCCAAACTGAGCGTGACCTTCTCCTTGAACTGCTGTGACCGCTAAGCCATCGGCTGGGTCGCCATCCGACCGGGTACAGCGGCGATGATATCCGCGACTTGATGCTGGAAAGCGTCGAAAAATGCTTTGGCGACCAACTGCCGGCCACTCCGGTGCATTGACTAAGCGATAACGGTTCGGCGAGCCGCCGTTAACCTCGTTAATAATGGTATTTGCAGTCTGGCCGCCGAGGTTGGGGTTGCCGCGAATGATCCCGCCCAGCTGCGTGCTTTGCGTACGCACCGTGGCGCTGTTGAGGATCAGCCCTTCACTGCCGACGTTGTAATCGTGGAACTGGTTGTGCGAGAGGCCGGCAGAATTTGACGCGGCAATGCTGAAGATCGGTACACCATTGCCGACATGGTCCCGGTTGGTACCCGGACCACTGACAGCAATACCGTCGGCCTGGGCCCAGAGGGGCTGCCAGAACATGACGCTGGCCAGCAGGAACGCCTGACCGCGCCTGGACATGCCCAAAGACTGCTTACGCGGCAGATGAGTGGCAAACCCGCAAGGCAAACTGACGAACGTCCATGTGAATCTCTCAAAAAATCAGGGACTGCGCGTCGCTGCGAGGAAAGGCACGAACGGAAGAAAACCGTTTAAGGCTGAAGTTAATCCGTGCGGGGGGCTCAATCAGCGCCTCTGGCGGATCGACCGGTTCAGGGCGCCCCGACGCCTTCGCTTTGTTCATCAGCTCGTTCATGGCAGCGGTGGAGTCTGAAAATGGATCCTGCTCCGCCGTGAGCCGCTGGCGATTTTGCTCGGTTTTGCCCAGATTGAAATACAACAGGCCTAGCTGGGCGTAGTAACCAGGCGGTACCACTCCGCCTTCCGCCTTGATGTCTTCAACGTCCGCCTCCAGTGCCTCGATTTGCTCTTGCGCGGCATCCTCTTGGTACTGCAGATGCGCTGGGGGGTAATAACCATCCTCTGGGGGGCGCTCCGGTTTTTGTTTGCAGCCCGTCAGGGCCGTAACCATCAGCAGCACGACCCAAGCGAGACACCCGATTCTTGATGAACTGCCCATCATTTATTGCCCTTGATCCGTTGTTCTTATTGGTTGTATGGCTTCAGGTACCGCTAACGTCGACCACCATCAGTGATTTACAGGAAAGCGCTCAGGCTGAAATAAATCGGCGCTTCGCGTTCGATCAGCGCACCGGGCGTTCCAGGAGGTGGGCAAAGGCCACGCTGGCCGCAAGGTGCTAACCGTGGGCAAACAGCTCCAACGACTTCCTGGACAGGCGTCCATGCTGCTCACCGTTGTCAGGGCCCGCCATCCGTTGCACTCAAGCATTAACTAGCGTCTTAATAAGGCGTACCGCCACTCTACGATCAATACCGAGCTGACAAGCGATTTGACCAGCCGTCATCCCAGCCTGTCGCAGGCTCTCAACCTGCCGCGAGATGTCTTCGCGCTTTTGACCTGCGTTGCTTACACTGCTTCGAAGGTTGGTCTTCATCGGTGGCATCACCAACTAAGGCTGACCGACGAACAAGGGCAACACCACAATTCGGCCACCTTTTGCCAAAAACTGCGCGATGTGGGTCGCTAGCTCCTCGCGCTGGATTTCGATCTGTCGCTTGGGCGGGCGCTGCCGGCCATCGTTCATGTGAGTTTACTCAACTTCGCCGATATATTGACCGCAACAAAAAAAACGAGCCTTACTTAATTTAACGGCTGCTGCTTGAACAACCTCCTGAAATTCCATCTACACGCCGCAAGCCAAACTCACTCCAAAAACTAGAGCAGCGGTACATGCAACATGGCTACTGTGAAACCCACGCAGAGCACAACAAACCAGAAACTCTCCACCAGCGAAAATCGTATTACTCACCTCATGATCAATCAGCAAAGACAACCCCAACAATCCAACAACTAAACCAACAACCAAACTGCTGCGAGCACCTCGCAAAGCTTGATGCGCAAACCTGCAAGCGATATATATATTTTCAACAGTGAATTTTTCAGACCCCATAAGAAGATGTTCGATTATTAGCCTACTGCTTAATCACATTAAAATATCGACCGCTTACGCCACCCAAGCTACCGAATGCGCCATCCTGCATAAATAAGCTGTTATTTGAGGGTACAGTGGGGCATGCACAATAACGATCATTGTCCGTCTGGGCGCCGGATCGATATTTAGCGCGAAGCGCTCGCAGGTATATGAAACAGTTTCTGAAGCAAGGCGACCAAGTCGAGGCGTTACCAGCGCTCGCCGGCAAGCCCTCCCTCCCGCTACGTGGTGAACGTGAGCGGTCTGGAGGCGGGTGCAACCAGGTGGATGGCGGTGCGTGGCAAAACGGCAGCGGCACGAGCTTCACGCTGTCAACGCGCCGCACTGAGCTCCGCCGACGCCGGACAGTAGGGGGCTCGGGCTGGGGTAGTCGATGTCTTGCAGGCATGCATTGTGGCGAAGGCGAGCCGCTTTTAAGCAAGTGTGCAGGCGTGTAAGCGTGGCAAGAATGATGCGGCGGATGCAGCAGCAATCTGTGAAGCCGTGCCCCTACACAGCATGCGCTTTGTACCTATCAAGGGATGAACATCAGCAAGTTATTATAATATCACTATATTTCGGACTAATTATGTTTAGATTTGCCCATGAGATTGAACGCGAACTTATTGATGCAGGGCTGCCAGTGGACGATGCCCAGCAACTCGCAAAATTGGCAAGGCCAGCGGTATAGCTCGCGACACGTGCAGTCGACAACGAGGACGAGATCGAAATTGGCATGACAAAAATAGGTGGCCGACCCGATTTACCCGTAGAGATTGAATGGCCTGTGCGAGAGCCCTATCCCGATGCCGCAAACCGATGGGAAGGTCACCGGAAAGCACTCATTCGGCCAGAGGAAACGTGGCGCTGGGCGACAATCGAACAGCGTTCAAAATACATCGAAAGCACAGTCGAACGTATGACAAAGATCGGTAGCAAGTGTCCGTTGGAGTTTATCGCCCAAGTAAACTTTTCGGAGATGTGGGCGGCTGGCCCGCTAGATGCTGATAATCCAAAAAGCGGAATCATGTCGATCTTTTACGATATTGAGGAGCAACATTGGGATTATGATCCACATGAGCGGGTCGGTTTCTCTATCCTCTATTATGAGAACACACAAGGGTTATTAGTCCGTCGTAGCCCACCAGCTACACGAGTGTTGTCACCCAGTGATCAGATATATCCATTGATTTGCCAGGCGGAGGCTTGCCTTACGCCCTTGCCGATTAGCACTGTGCAGTTTCGCGAGCTAGGATTATTGGACCATAGTACCAATCCTCTACATAATTGGTGGTGCAACGACGATTATCTGTATTCATCACAAAATGGCATGGACTGGAAATGCCATCATATAGGCGGCTGGCCAAACCCGGTCCAGGGCACCTGCATGCAAATCGAGGCAGCATTGGTGGGTGGAGGTCATTATTGCGGCACCAGTACTCCTTATCAAACACCTGAGTTGGCATTAGAACGCACACAAGCAGCCGACTGGCTATTATTGGCGCAGATCGATACGGACGAACCGGGCAATTTAGAATGGGGCGATTGCGGACAACTGTATGTCTGGATCCGGCGCGCGGATCTCCTCTTGCGCCGTTTCGATCGAGCACATTTGACCCTACAATCTTATTAAACTCCACTGCCTATACGAACAGTTTTGAATTGGGAGAATGTGTCTCCATTTGAAGAGATCGGTTCTGTTGTCCACGTGTTTTTAAGTGGAGAACATCGCCCTTATTGCGTAACCGTCCGCTCAGCACCCACTCCTGTCCACTCTCCAAATTAGCCAAGATAGTGGACACCATTTTCTAGTAGACACTATCTTGGATATAGCTCCTGCTCGTCACCCCGGTCGCCGCACGGTAAGGGGCCGGCGAACACACCTTCCGAGCCAAGCCGATAAGGGCGATTGTGTCCGCGTATTTTTAAGCGGACGCAATTACCCTTAACGTCAGGATCGCCATGCGTGAACCTAAGTCCTACCCGAAGTCCTTCAAAATCCAAGTCGTCCAAGAGTGTGAACAACCCGGTGTTTCCGTGGCGGCTATTGCGCTGACGCACGGTATCAACGCCAATGTCGTTCGCCGGTGGATCCCGCTTTACCGTGATCCGCAGGCCGTCGCGCTGCCAGCTTTCATTCCGTTGAAAGTCGAACCAAAACGAAAGACCGAAGCGCTGGCCATCATTGAATTACCGCTTGGCCAGCAAATGTTCACGGTGAAGTGGCCAACCTCTGATCCTGAAGGGTGCGCCCGATTCATCCGTGGACTCGCTCAATGATCCGCATCGATTCCATCTGGCTCGCCACACATACCATCCAGTTGCAACCAATACAATCACTTCTCAATCAGGCCGCGCCACTCACGCTAATGTTGCGATCCGCGGGTCACCGGCGATTGAAAAATTTAACTAAAACCACTCCCAAGGCCTTTTTTCTAGC
>Ga0182005_1000882_pt1 | contig 13233 bp, 7 predicted proteins | sample Sormic07211103_1_FD_123021 | JGI IMG/M metagenome (GOLD analysis project Ga0182005, IMG submission 123021) | Rhizosphere microbial communities from Sorghum bicolor, Mead, Nebraska, USA - 072115-103_1 MetaG | ecosystem: Host-associated > Plants > Roots > Rhizosphere | place: USA: Nebraska...
ATGTTCGCTTTTGCCAATTACTATAATAAATATCAACCGGATACGATGCAACAGACCTGGATTGTAATCATCGGATTGATTGTGCTGACAGGGTTTGCATGGCTGGTGATGACCTGGTATGATATACCAGTAAGAAAATACCTGGCTAAACTACGAAATAATTCGTAGTTTAGTTATTATGAAAAATATATCCTTGTTTTTCCTGTGTATGATTGCACAGGTGCCCGTTATTGCCCAGTTAGATACCACGTTGTATAATGGTAGTGTGCTGGCTGCCCGGAAAGGCCAGGTTATATTTCTGCAGAGCCATGGATGGGCCGATATTGCAGCACATATACCCAATAGAGCTACCACGAATTATGAGCTGGCATCTTTGTCAAAAGTGTTTACGGCGGTTGCGGTGATGCAGCTGGTTCAAAGGTCCTATATCAGGCTGGATGATCCTATCAATAAATACCTCCGGGAGTTTCCTTACAATAAGATCACTGTTCGTCAATTGCTTTCTCATACAGGTGGACTGCCTGACTTTGAGATTTTCGATAAGATGTATCAGGCAAATCCGGACCGCGTGTTCACCAAGGAAGACATCATTCCTGCACTGAAGGAATGGGGCCCATTGAAGCTGGCACCGGGACAGCAATGGAGTTATTCCAGTCCCGGAATAGGATTGCTCGCTTTAATTGTAGAAAAGGTGAGTCATGTGTCATTCCAGGCATATCTGTCTAAGCACATTTTCCATCCGGCAGGCATGGTGCATACTTATCTGCATAATATAAAAGATAGTACGAGAGCGAAGCCGTATAATCATCCTTATTATTTTTCCAGTGATTTTGAATGGAGTGATACGGTGCCGCGTAACCAGCAATTCCTGCATGAATCGGGTGGAGTGGAAGGACCAGGATTGGTGGTTAGTAGTACAGTAGATCTGTTCGCATTTACGCAGGCGCTATTTTCCGGGAAACTGGGGTGCAATTTAGATACGATGTTTACGCCGGTGAAACTGTCGGATGGTTCACTGGCCATAGCGAAGCATTATCCCGGGCAGTTGAATTTTGGGTTGGGATGGTTTTTAGTGCCGGAGAGTGGTATTGTGTTGCATTCGGGTTTTAAGCCGGGAACGAATACGATCCTGGTTCATGATTTGAATACAGATGCGACAGTGATCCTTTTGGACAATGCGAATAGTCCAGGTATTGTGCAATCGGGGTTCAATGTGATGCGGAGCTTGTTGTCTCAACCGCAGGAGGTGATGAAGATACCGCTGACGTTTCCGTTTGCGCGGGATTTGATGACCCATGGAGTAGATCATGCCATGTTATTACTAGGTAATATGTTGCCGGATACATTGCACTATAAGGCCCCGGCGATGGACTGGATTGCTATGGGGTATGAGTTATTTCGTACGGGTCATTTGCAGGAAGCGTTGACTACATATAGAACAGGGTATGTATTGTATCCTGAGAATGATTTTCTATGTATGCTGTATGGAGATGCGATTGCGCAAGATGGAGATCCTGCAACAGCGAAGACGTTCTATCAAAAAGCGTTGTTATTGAATCCCGGTAACAAAGAAGCCGCAGCAAGGTTAAAATGAATAGGTGTAATTCATTGTGCTGGTCCATTCGGTGACAGGACCCTTTTGGAGGAAGAGTAGTGAGCTGCTGAGATGATGTTTTGTTCCTTTGGGGGCATAGCCGATGGTGAAGCCGGTATTGAAAAGGGTGGATTGGATGGAGGCGACCGCGGTGATATTGTAAGTGGCGAGTAAGCCGGCTTTGCAGGTTTTGTTAAAGAGGTGTTTGATGATGTTTAGATGGGGGCCAAAGAAAGTGGTGTTCATGCCGGCGGTGGTGTTGTGGTAGTAATTGAATGCGGTGGTGAGCGAAAGGTTTTGTTTATCTAATAAATAGGAATAACTCAGATTAGCTGTAAAGAAATTACTCAGGTTATCGTTCGCATCACTTTTATCACTGGCGTGTTGGAAGGAGGTATTGAGGGTGAATACACTGTTGGTTATTTTGTACATGAGTAAATTGTTGTAAGTAGTATTTACCTGATAGTAATCGAGCGTATCCAGTGGGTTTGTGAAATAGGGATCAGCTAGTGGGCGGACACGGGTGAAGGTGTTGAAGTTCGAGTATCCTGCGCTGATGAGCCAGTGATCATTGGGGATGACGGAGGTGTTGATATTGACGACCCAGCGGCGGGTATCACTCATTTTGAGGTGGTGGAGGTTATTGACCTGCATACCGGCGTTCGTATTGATAGTGATTTTCCCTTTTGCCAGTTGCATGGTAGGTGCGATGGTGATGTTTCGCATATCGTTGACGACGGTGTAAGCACCGAGTGTCGTATAATCGGGCGCTATGCGTTCGTAACGGAATTGAACGGTGCAGGTGCCTGCTGTATAACCGATGCCTGCCTGGATAGCATCGTAATAAAGATTATTGAATAAAGAAACAGAATATGCGGCGTCTGCGAAAATACGTTTGGTGATACGCTGTTTGATGGCAAATGCAGCCGTATGATTTGTATTGAAAAGATCGTTTGCACTAAAGAACGCTACACTATACATATTTCCATTATTTTCATAACCTAGCTTAGCCCCATAGCCTTTTCTATTTAACTCTTTATTAAGAGTTCCATACATACCTGCAATGCGCCATTTGCCGGGTGTTAGTTCTGCTCCTACCCCACTGAATACATGACCGGCCAATGTGTAATTGGAGAATTGCATGCTACTGGTGCCAAGGTATAGTTTAGCCCATTTGTAAGAAGGGGCAAACCGGTATTGGTTAAATGGCTGGGAATAGCGGGTGCCCTGATTACTATAGCTGAAGCTGAAAGGCATGCTGTAGCCAAAGAGACTCATATTGACATTGCCATTCAGGTACCAGGTAAATGGGTCGCGGCGTTGTTCCATGCCAAAGGCTTTGTAGGCGGTGGTGCTGGTGTTGATGCTGCCATTCATGGTGATACCTTTTTTTGCAGATAGCTGATCGATAGCCTGCGCGGAGGCCTGTTGAACAAACAGGATAGTGATGATAAAGTACTTCATAGGGCTGGGCTAAAAAGACAATTGGTTAATAGATCACTTCGATTACCTTGCTCATGGCGGACTTCACATCCCCCTGCAGCACAGCGGTAATTTTATATTTATATACATTGCCAGTAAAGAGGATGTTGTCGGTGAATTCATTCTTACTTCCTTCCTGTGTAGTATACAGGGTAAACAGATCGTTGTTCTTAGCGCGGTAAATACGGTATTGCTTTACATGTTGAGCATTATACTCCCAGTGCAGGCGTATACTGCTCTTTTGTTTTTCCGCCTTCCAGGTGGTGATGGGCGGCCGGATGCCGGATTCAAAATAGACATCACTGCTGGTTTCGGACATACGATTCCCTGCATCATCCCATACGAGCAATTCATAGTAGTAAGTGTTACCTTGTTGGATAGTGGTGTCGTTCATACAGCTTATCAGATGTGCGGTGTCCCAGTTTTGGATGAGGGTCCGGGTACTATCTTTTGTATTGATCCTGAAAAGGGAATACCTGATAGCGTCCTCACTGGAGCTGTTCTGCCATGCAAGATAAATGGCCGAATCAGTGCTAACGGTTTTTGTAAAGAGTGGTGCGGATGGAGGAATGATATCGGGTCGTTTTAATTGAATGGGAGCAGAATAAGGGGATGTGTTGTAGTTTTTATCCACGGCAATGATCTTGTAGCACACGCTGGGAGAAAGTGTCTGTATTGTAACCGTATCGATAAATGTTACACCTGTCAGCACAGCCTTTGTTACCTCTGTAAATTCTTCTTTCAGATGATTCGCGCGGAACACCCTATATCCCAACAAATCAGGTACTGTATCCGCTTCCCATTTCAGGGTGACCACACCAGCGGAATCTATTGTTCCTTTTAGTGCTACAGGAATGGCAGGAGGAATGGTATCTAAAAGCTGGGCAAAATAAGGAAAGGAATAAATAGCTTTCCCCTGCTTTGTTAGGCCTTTTATACGGTAATAGTTAGTTACAGCGGGGTGTTGATCAGTATAAGAATAGGCTATCTTATTAAACGTAGCAATTGGTACAAATGGCCCTTTGCTATTAACCGCCCGTGTAATAATGATCTTCGATAATTGCTGCTGTAAAATACCCGGCAACAGCCATTTAATTTGAATACGCTGATTATCCTGTACAATGATCGTATCCAATGCGGGTCTGTCATCTACTGAAGCCATCCCCATAGCAGCTACCATTTCAGAATAAGGCCCGTATTCACCAAATGGAGTAATTCCTTTGACTCTATAGGAATACCTGTGATCATTATCAGGGAGCGTATCCCTGAAATGCGGAGAAACAACAGGAAGATCTGATACCACCCGAAAATCGCCACCGTTTGCAGCGCGTTCTACTATATAAGCGGAATATGTATCTTCCTTCCAGGCTAAAGTAGCCATCTTATCACCACAAATAACGGTCAACTCCCGGGGCCGGCTTAACAAATTTGGCACCGCCACCACCACAGCCGTATCTACCAACAAATTCTTAGGTTGCTGCGCCAATGAAATACGGTATATATACCGGAGTCCGTCCCGAATATCTCTATCTTCAAAATACAAACCCGCACTTTCCGCCGCCTCTTTAGATAGGTCACAGGATAATAAAGCCATGGCCATTCTCCACTCATTCTTATTTTGTATTTCATAAAATGACCCAAAACTTTTCTCAGGAAGAAATTTCTCTCCATATATCACCTCCGCCACAATAGCCACCTGATTATTATTGGCATCCATCTTTTCTAACGGATAAGGCAGGATGGGTATTTTGGTGAGGATTTGCGTGCCAGGTACACCAACCGTAATTCGCTCTATGTTATAGCCATATTTAATACCCATCTCCCACCCAACGATACTGGAAGGTGCCCAGCGCAATCTGATCAATCCTGGTTTTACATCTGCCACAGCGGCGATATGGTGGTCCTGCCCCATCACCCCATGGCTACAGAGCAGCAAGAAAAATAAGATACGGTACATGGAACTTATGGTTTGTAAAAAATACTTTTAGTAACAGTTGAAGTAATATGGTTTGTGCCCGGTAGCCGGTACGCCAGATTTACGGGATAATAAATATTCCGTTGTAAATCCGGATACAAACTCATTAGCAATGGTGATGATGGATGAACGCTTGCAGTTTTATTCAGTAATTCGTGGTAATCTTTATTTGCTTCGCAGGATACATAATAAACCATGCGTGCCCTTCCAGCTGTATAATCATCATTAGCCAGGTAAACAGCATCTAATGGCAATGCCAGGGGAAGCATACCATCGCTATAGATCAATGGAATAATCTGGTTTTGCAACCAGCTGTTATTTGCATTTGCTTTCAAAGACACCAGTCCGCCTAATTCAAATTGGTCAAATGTCTCAGCCATATCCCATCGCTGTCCTATCACACTGATATAACCGGTGCCTACATCAAAGAAATCACGGGCATAACTCACCCCACTCATCTTCTCTACAAAGGTGTTATACATACTGGTACGGAATCCATAACTCAACAACTCCTTACCAACCGCACCAGTAGCATTCCCTTTCAGGATATTCTGCGTAACTGTGGTAGTATCGCCTGCTGAGGAAATAGTTGTACGGGCGCCCACCATCACATTATCCGTAGCAGCCGTACTCTCTTTTACTACATTCAGGTTATATGCAGTTTCCTTCATCATCCGGGAAGGAATCGTAAAATTCAATTGTGCCATTACCGAATCATAAGCAAAAGTTGTTTGCAAAGCCTGTCCATCTTCAGACACCACCCTCACTGCTATTTGATCCGAAAACAAATAAGGTTGCCCGCGCTTCAATTTGATATAACCACCGGGTGCCTCCTTCGGCAAAAAATGATCCTGCTCCCTGACCGGATATGCATAAGCCACGTTCTCCCACGGAATATAATCAGGTGCTACCCCCGTCGTAAATGAAGTTGTTTTAAGTTCACTATCTTCCAGCGGCACCCAAATAGCTCCATTTTGCCGCTCTATATGCACTTTAGCAGTAGCACTAAGGGTTGTTACCGGAGGTAAAATATCCCTCAGGTTCAACACCGCCGTCGTACCATCTCCGGAAACTTCCGTCACACCACCAATAACCGTTTTATCATACAATAAACTAATTCCATCTACCTCTACCCGGTACGTCTCCACTTCATCGAAATTATTCAACATGGAAAACGGCTTTCTAACCGGTACATTAAAAGCCACCTGCGGTACTGCAAACACACTCACCTCACCAGATTGCAATGCAGGCTTAATATCACTAATAATCGCCAGATCCAGCTCTCTTGCATCTACCAGCTCACACTGCGAGCCAAGCTCCACTTTAATACTCGCCGTCCCTTTCACCATTCCACCTAATACCGAATATTTCACCCCTACCATTCCCTTCAACCAACCGGGATTAGGCATCTTTGCCTGTAACAACACCGCCGCCGCAAGTTTCGCAATAGGAAATCCTCTCTTCTTCCCAAACACTTTTACCCGCATCCCTACCTCTCCATTCAAATAAGCATACGCCTGCCCGGATGCATACCACCCATTGATCCCAATTACCTCATTACTCCCTTTACAACGTGCCTCTCCGTAATCCCGCAGGCAAATATCTGCACCCGCCCCTACATTAAAATCTCCATATACGCCATAGTCAAAACTAAAGCCCATAGAAAAATGCGCACCAAAAGCTACCCCGCCTCCCGACTTCAAAGGAAACTCCATGTTACTGTAATCGCCCAATACATCACTCACTTCCTTCGGTAGCAGTGGAAGATCCTCCACCTGAGACCCCGTCATAAAATAAGTCTTTGCAGTGGCCAGTCCCGCAATATCCAGGTTAAACATCCCCGATGGCCGCCCTATATAGAAGTACCACCCATCAGGTCCTGTATGAAAAGCGCTCTCCCCATTCCCCTTTATAAAACAATTGATATAAGCCTTTGCCAACGCATCAAATGTATTATTGACATTGTCATATCGCATTTTTAAGGTTATTCTGATTGGCGCACCATCATCTTTCGCCGGGGCCTTTACCGGCATATGCAACACATACCCATCCCCGTCAAACTGCGCATATCTAAAACCGCCATCCGTGCCAAACTGCACTTCCAGTGACGCATTCACATTCACAATCATCTCCTTTACCAACGCCAGGGATACTCCGCCCATAAACCCCAGCCCCGCCGCTTTCGATGGAATATATTGGAAGATCTCATCCACCTCCTTCAACCCTCCCTGCTGGTCCACTTTACTCCTCGCAGCATACGCATCAAAATTCCCCGGCCTTTCCATATGATACGATAGCCCACCCATTAACCCCGTCAGATTCAGTATTGGTGGAACAGGAATATTTGTGCCCACATACGCATCCACATGATAATACCTGTAATCCTCCTTCGATCCGAAATAAGCCGTGGCCTTCGCCTCCGGAACAGGACCCGGCAACGAAAATTTCAAATACCCCCTGAACCCATTTCCATAAACAGGATGTTGATCAAAAAGCGTCAGTATACCATCCATCTTAAAAGCCATTACCGCCACTGACAAATGAATATCACTGATACTTACCTTCCCGTCTGTTACTAAAAAGGAAGTAGCCCCACTAAACCCCTTATCACCAGCATTCATGAAATTCAGTTTCACATCCGCACCAATTGCTACCTTCCCTTCTGCAATACCCAATTGAATACGATCAAATGAAACGGGGAATGCCGCCATCTTACTACTATTCCCGCTCAAAGAGAAAACCCCGCTATGTACATACGGCTGCTGCGTAGAAAGCACCAGATCCTGGAAGGTTACTCCCTGTATATTCAATACCCCCTTTTTGATATTCACCTTTCCATGCAAGGTAGCCACCGGCACAAAATTCCTTACTTCTATACGTGAGTTCTTATCTAAAATAATCTCCCCGGCAAAACACTCATATCGCCGGTCCTCCGCTATCGCCAGCGCAAATGAATAATAAGGCGCACCTCCCCTCATATTCACAGCCGCCTCATAGTCTAACGGAGTCTTTCCCAGAAAACCGATCTGCAACTGACCTCCCAGTGTGCCTCCATTCAACCTGTTTTTACTAAAACTAATCCCTAATTTATCTATCGATACCGGCCATCCACTCAACCCCGCATCGCCCAGCTGAATCACATCTTTCCCTTCCACCGTTCCGCTAATCCCCTGGTCATCTATTATAAAATCATGTACCGTCACCACCGGCCTTCCCAGCTGCACAGGCAACCCAACCTCCAATTCCTGTAAATAAAACCCCCTCCACAACACATCCGGTTCTAATAATCCTTCCGGGTTAGCGATATCACTCAAATCCACTACCGCATTCCTCACCTTAAAACTAAAATCCTCCAACCCAGCTATATGAAACGCCGGTAAATCTATTCCCGCAATAATATCAGAGAGATCAGATACATGTACCTGCAAGGTGGCTTTTAACTGTTTTACGGCAGGATCCTCCGGTGTGAGCCATTCTGTATCGAATTCAAATACACCGCTTAAATTAGCCCCTTTAAAGCCGTTACAATCCCAATCAATATAATTCCTCCCGTCGCCCGTAAAAATTAAGTTAACATGCTCATTCAGCGCAATTATCTGGTCTTTCAATAGCACCAGCTTCGTAGCACCCCCTACACCTATCCCTCCCGGGGTAAATGCAAGATCCTTTCCGCCGAATATGAGATCACGGGTTGTACCGGGAAATGTAAATTTGAAATAAGCATTCAGATAAGCACCTGTCGGCGTAAACCGCGCACTGTCGATAGCAATAACATACACCCTGCCATTGATCTCGCGCACGAGACCCACTGGCAAATGCCCCATTTCCTGGGCGCCAAGGGCATTGACATAATGCCCGCTATCCTGTATTTCTTTGAATATACCTGCTACATAGTTTGTATCCGGTGTGGAACCTGCCAGTGAAGAGGCGGGATAAAACAGACATAGGATGACCAACCACAGTTCCTGTAGCACAGGTATAGGGTTACCAGTAAATCTCATTGTTAATAGGTTTCAAACAACATTCTGAATATATGATTATTTTTGAATAATAAAATATTTAATTATTTCTGAAAATATCATATAGTACACCTTGCATTTTTTAAAACTACCCTCATAAAACCCGGATGTGCCTGCGGCCGGTTTAATTCATGAGCAAAATTTCGACACCCCAATTAACTAACAAAAGTCAAGTAGATTCCCTCCGCCAGTGCTGACATTTGTGTTATCAAAACGAACACACAATGGCACAAAAGAATTTAGCACTCGTATCTGGCGCAAACGGACACCTGGGCAACAACCTCGTAAGACTCCTGATTAAAAAAGGCATTCCTGTCAGGGCCACCGTCAGGAACATCAATAACAAAACTCCTTTCCACGGCCTCGACTGCGAAGTGGTGCAAGCCGACATTACCGACAAAGCTTCCTTTGTCAAAGCCTTACAAGGTGTTGAAACCTTCTACGCCGTGGGCGCCTCTTTCAAACTCTGGGCAAAAGATCCAAAGAAAGAAATCTACGACGTCAACATGGACGGTACGCGCAACACCATCGAAGCCGCTGCTGCCGCAGGCGTAAAACGCATTGTATATGTCAGTTCCATCGCTGCCCTGAATTATACGCAGCTCCCCACTAAAGAAAGCAACGGCTACAATCCCGATCGCCGCGACATGTATTACAACTCAAAAAATGACGGGGAATTACTCGCCTTCAAATTGGCCAAAGAACTCGGTATCGAACTCGTGTCTGTCATGCCCTCCGCTATGATCGGCAGCGAATCGTTTCTTCCATTAAATGTATCCTATGGTGTGCTGCGGCTGATCCTGAACAAACAAATCCCTATGGATACCCGCATCACGCTCAACTGGGTAGACGTTAAAGACGTAGCCGAAGGTTGTTACCTCGCCGCTCAAAAAGGTAAACCTGGCGAACGTTACATACTGGCGAATGAACAATGCATGACCATCACAGATACCACCAGACTGGCACAGGAATTATACCCGGAACTGAAACTGAAAATCCCCGGCACGGTTCCTACATTCATGCTCTTCGCCATTGCAGGCATCATGGAATTTTCCGCCAGAATGAGCAACAAAGCTCCAGTACTGACCAGAAAAGACATCGCAATGTTCTCCGGTCTGCAACAAAACTTCGATATCTCTAAAGCAAGAAGAGAATTAGGGTTTAATCCAAAATCACCCAGACAGGCAGTCACCGAAGCACTGGCTTACCTCATGGAACACAGGGAATTATTGTAACTTTGCGTATGCATAAAAAACTGCTGGAATATATCGCTTCTAATATAATACTTCAGAAAAAGGATATAGCACTGATAGAAAAATATTTCGAACCAGTGCTATATCCTAAAAACCGTATCCTGGAAGAAGAAGGTAAAGTGCCCGTGTACCTCTACTATATTGTATCCGGCTATTTGCGCCTCTTTCACTACAATGAAAATGGAGATGAAGTTACGACCCATATCAACTGCCCACCCGGTTTCTTTACTTCTTATTTTAATTTCATCAACCAGACACGTGCGGATGAAAATGTAGAATGCGTAACAGATTGTGAATTGCTGCGTATTACAAAAGAAGAGCTGGACCAACTGACTGTAGAAAGTGATGTCATGAAGGATTTTAGTATCCGGGTATTTCAACAGTCTATTACCTATAATGAGAACAGGTCTAAAGAACTGGCGACATTGACTGCAGAACAGCGGTATGTAAAACTTGTTACCAACTATCCTGATATCTTACATAATGTGCCGGTGCAATATATTGCGTCTTTTTTGGGGATGAAAGCGGAAAGTCTGAGTCGTATCAGGAGGAAGCTGATGAACGAGCATAAATAGGGAAAAAGACGTTCCTCTTCGTTCATTAAAACCATTTCATTTCACTACATTCATTTATGAAATATCATAAAGCCCCCTATCAAATTCACGAAATACCGTAACGTTTCCGCCTACCCATTTTCCACAACACCCTCATTCGCAAACCATTGCTAATATGGCATAGTATTCGCCAACCACGCTCCAGAAATAACCAATATTCTTATGAAGAAAACCTTTCTCGCCACAGGGCTACTGCTTGCCCTGTTTTCTGGCTGTACAAAAAAAGACCTTACCGAAAAAGCCCCTACTGTAGCCGCCTCCGCTGCTGCTGTTTCTCCTGTCGGAGATGTAGTCGGCAAAGTAACTGTAGGCTACCAGGGATGGTTCAATGCTCCCGGCGATGGCTCTGCCGTAAACAGGTGGACACACCAAAACCTGGACATGTGGCCGGATATGCGTGAATACGAAATCACCTATGCCAGCACTTTCCCCAAACTTGCTAACGGCGACACCGCAAAGATGTTCTCCTCCTACGATCAGTCGACCGTAAACACCCACTTCAGGTGGATGCAGGAAAACGGCATCGATGCCGCCGCACTCCAGCGCTTCTCCGGCGAACTGGCCGATCCGGCATTTAAATCTATGCGGGATGGCATGGCACAAAAAGTAAGACTAGCGGCAGAAGCTACGGGGCGCAAGTTCTATATCATGTACGATGTTTCTGGCGATGCCAACATGCAGGAACGGGTAAAATCAGATTTTACCAATACCATTGCAGGCAACCTGAATCTGTTCTCCTCTCCTGCTTATGCCAAACAAAATGGTAAACCAGTCATCTGTATCTTCGGTATGGGCTATCAGGGTGCACCTGCTCCCGGCCCCGGCGATTCTGCACAATGTCTGGATGTCATTAACTGGTTTAAAAACCAGGGCTGCTATGTGATAGGTAGCGTGCCGATGGACTGGCGTGAACCAAAAGTTTTCTCCCGCAGCAATTTTACCACTGTGTACAATTCATTCAACATGCTGGCACCATGGGCAGTAGCTGCACAGGTAGTATCTACCTATCAGCCATGGATCCAGGGAGATTTTGATTATTGTACCGCCCATGGAATGGATTATCAGCCAATCGCATATCCAGGTTTCTCTTTCCATAATTCCAATGCCAGCAGCCCGCTGAATGAAGTTCCCCGCAACCACGGTGACTTCCTCTGGGCACAGGTAGCGGTGATGAAACAGGTAGGTGTACATAGCCTGTACATTGCGATGTTCGACGAAGTGAATGAAGGAACAGCTATTTTCAAAGTGGCAGAAAATGCTTCTCAGACACCGATCAACAGCACCTTTGTAAATCTTGATCAGGATGGGGTGGCTGTGTCTTCCGATTTCTACCTGCGCCTCGTTAATGACGCAGGCCGCATGATCAAAGGCGCAATTCCTTACCAGGCGACACACCCTACACAGCATATCATTGGTGGCGCGGGTCCACTGGCAGATGGCACTTACAAGATCATCAACAAAAACAGCAACCTCTCACTGGATGCTGCCGGTCAGGGAACTGCCAATGAAACGGCTATTCAGCAATATGGTTATAGCGGTGCCACAAACCAGCAATGGACAATCACCAGTATAGGCAGTGATCATTACAAGATCATTGGTGTGCAGAGTGGCAAGGCATTTGACATCAAAGGGCAATCGCTGTTAGACGGTGCTGCCCTGCAATTGTACGACTACAATGGGGGTGCCAATCAGCAGTTTATCATCTCTCCTGCTACGGGTGGTACTTTCACTATTCAGGGTGTGCAGAGTGGAAAGCTGCTGGAAGTACCGGCGTTCTCTACGGTCGCAGGTACTAAGATCGAACAGTACCAGGCGAATAATGGTGCGAACCAACAATGGACTATTACAAAACTTTAAGCAGGTGTAAACCCAAAAAGAGATCGCTTTTCCTTTATAAGAAAAGCGATCTCTTTTTGCACCACAAATACCCTTACAAATATCATTACCCATGCTACGCAATTATATCCTAATATTGCTCACCCTTATTCTCGGTGCGTGCACCAGGAAGGGCGCAAATGACGAAAATATGCTCAAAGCAGACCAACTGGCATATGCCGCCCCCGCTACCGGCTACGGCAGTCTCAAAGACACCAACATCCATTACTTCGGTAGATGGGATTTCAGTGACAGCACAAAATTCAATGCCTACTGGGGAGGGGCATACATCAAAGTAAACTTTACAGGTACCACCGTAAAATTACAAACTGCCAATACCAGTAATTTCTACGCCAGCATAGATGGCGGTCCGTGGGTATCCTACAAGAATGTAGGTGGCATCATCGACCTTACTGCTACA
>Ga0182005_1000883_pt1 | contig 13231 bp, 9 predicted proteins | sample Sormic07211103_1_FD_123021 | JGI IMG/M metagenome (GOLD analysis project Ga0182005, IMG submission 123021) | Rhizosphere microbial communities from Sorghum bicolor, Mead, Nebraska, USA - 072115-103_1 MetaG | ecosystem: Host-associated > Plants > Roots > Rhizosphere | place: USA: Nebraska...
ACCATAAGCGGTCTGGTAGTCGCGGTTGAACAGATTGTCGATGCGGCCGAACAAGGATACTTCCTTGTTCAGCTGGTAGCGCGCATTGGCGTTGGTCAGCCAGTACGTGCCCAAGCGCGGATTGCCAGGGATGTCGGTGCGGCTGTCGGTGTATTGCACGTCCGCGCCGAGACGCCAGGCGCCAAAGCTCTTGGCCGCTCCCAGGGAACCCAGGGTCTTGGCGCGGCGCGCCAGGATCTTGTTGCTGCTCTCGTCTTTCGGATTCTGCAAGGTCAGGCTGGCGCGCCAGTCGATTGCGGCCAGCACGGTGCTGGCGCTCAGTTCCAGTCCCTGGTTCTTGGCGCGGGCGATATTGATCGTTTGCGAAGTCAGAGGATCGTAGCCGAACTGGTCGCGGGTACGGGTATCGAACAGGGTGGCCCGCAGCAAGGTGGCGCCGGCGGCATATTGCACGCCCAGCTCGTAGGATTTCGAACGTTCCGCCTTGAGGTTCGGATTACCGTAAATCGGCTGGTACAGCTGCACCGGGGTCGGCGCATTGAATGCAGTCGATGCATTGGCGATCAGCTTGACGCTGTCGGTCAGGGCGAAACCGTAGCCCAGGTAGCCGGTGTTGTCCGAACCGGAACCGCCGACATCGTCATGGCGCAGGTTCAGCTGCAGCTGGTGCGGGCCGATCTTGCCGAGCGCGCCTGCATAGACGCTGGAGGTGGAGCGCGAAAAGCTGTTGCTGGAATTGCCGTAGCTGCTGTTCGAGCTGACATCGGCCTTTTCACGGCCGGCGTCGACGCCGGCTGTCGCTGTCCACATCGGCGACAGGCGCAGTTCGTTGGCCCACTGCAGCAGGTTCTGGGTGCTCTTGTAGGCGTTGCTGCTGTCGCCGAATACACTCTGGCCGTCGAGATTGTCGCGATTGATGTTTTGCGACAGGGTCAGCGTCGAAGTCCAGTCCTGGGTAAAGCGGTTCTTGCTGAACACGGCCAGCGACTGGCTCCTGGAGTGGCCGTTGTTCTGGTCGGTCGGCGTGCCATAGGCATCGTCGAAAGTGTATTTGGCGTCGTTGGCATAAACGCGGACGCCGATTTCATTGCCGGCGCGCCATTCCTGCGATACCGAACCCGAGACGCTGGTATTGCCGTCGCCGTTGCGGTCGGGATTGACATTCGGATTCTGCAATGGATTCTGCGCCGAAAAGCCGTTGGTCTTGAAGCGTGTCAGCGACAGCGCATAGCGGGTGTCGCCGCTCTTGCCGCTGACGCCGGCATTGCCCTCGTAAGTGCCGCGCGAGCCGGCTTCGACCGATGCGTTGAACGCCGGTGCGCCGTTGCCGCGCTTGGTGAAGATCTGCACCACGCCGCCGATCGCGCCGGAACCGTAGATCGCCGACACGTTGCCGCGCACGATCTCGATGTGGTCGATCTGGTCCGGCAGGATGTTTTCAAGCGCGGGCAGGCCGAACGAAGCCTGGCGCCGGATCGGCACGCCATCGATCATGATCAGCGTTTCCGAGGAATTGGCGCCGCGCATGAACAGCGAAGCCTGCTGGCCGGGACCGCCGACGCGGGTGATCTGCAAACCGGCTTCGCGTTGCAGCAACGCCGGCAAGTCCGGCGCCTGCGAATTGCGGATGTCTTCGGCGCTGATGACCGTGGTGTGCGGCAAGGCGTCGGTTTGCGGCTGCTCGATCCGGGCCGCGGTCACCACCACTGGCACCAGCGTTTGCTCCTGGGCGGTTTGCGCCGATGCGGCGGCAGTCGAAAGAATGGCTGAAGCCAGCGCGAGCGGCTTCAAGGTCGCGCCGCAGCGGCGTGATAAAGATGATGTCATGGTCGATTACGATAAGAGTTCCCAGCCTGCCTCCCCGCAAGCCCGGTTAACGGTAGTAGCGAATAAATGCCTGTCGGCCGTTTATTGTTTACTCCACCTGCTTTGGCCGGTATCCGGGCTGACAAGTCGGAGCGCATAACCTTCCCAAGCCAGGCTCAGTGGTAGTAGATACGCCCTGCCGACCTGAGGAATCCAGCAATGGAAACCACCGGCGACGCTTGTTTTACCGTTGCGGGGGCAGCACACGTTGTGCCGGCGATCTTGTCGAGTCGCCTGGCGCCGTGTTTCCCGTTTAACTGCGGACATGGACATGTCCGCGTGCACCAAAACCCCGCCATTGTACGGCCCGCACCGGTTTGCGGCAATTGCCGCATGCCGGAAATGGCTCAGGGTGTGGTTAAATTCGCATTCCCGCGGTACAGGGCCGCGACCATGTCGGACTGCGTCACCATGCCGACCAGGCGCCGCTGGTCGTCGACAATCGGAATGTGGTGTATGCCGGAATCGGACAGGGGCTGCACCAGTTCGACGATGTGGGCGTCGGTCGCCGCGCTCTGCACGGCGCTGGTCATGATCTGGCCGACCACTTCCGGCTTGTCGGAGTGGGTAGTGGTGGTGCGCTGGATGAACTGCTTCAGTTTCTGGTCGAAGCCGGTGTACACCTGCAGGTTCGCCTGCCGCATGAAATCGGTCTGGGTGATGATGCCGACCAGGCGCCGCGCCGAATTGATCACCGGCAGCGCCTTGATCCGGTGCTTCAGCAGCAGGGCCCAGGCATCTTCCAGCGAGGTGCCGTATTCGACGCTGACGACATCGCGCGACATGATGTCGGCGCAGGTGATCGCGCCGAAACGGCGCTGGTAGGCATGCAGCTCGGTTTGCAGGATCAGGTTTTCCAGGTCGTCGCGGCTGACATCCAGCACCTGGTTGTACTGGTGCAAGACATGATCCAGGTCTTCCTGCGTGAAACCGATGCGCCGGCCGCTGGGCTGGTCCTTGGTCTGGTGCAGCTTGCCGGGATCGACCTGGGCCACATGCGGATAGCGGCGGCGGGTGGCGTTATTGAACAGCAGCGCCACCAGCAGCAGCAACAAGGAATTCAGCAGCACCGGCGCCAGCACGAAATGAAAACCCAGGCCGGTCACCGCCGGACCGCCCAGCACCGCGGTCAGCGCCACCGCGCCGCTGGGCGGATGCAGGCAGCGCAACGCAAACATGGCGCCGATCGCCGCCGACACTGCAATCGAAGTGGCAAACAAAGGATCCGGAATCCAGCGCGCGCAAGCGACGCCGATCACCGCCGCGACCAGGTTGCCGCCGATGATGGACCACGGCTGCGCCAGGGGGCTGGCCGGTACGCCGAACAGCAGCACGGCGGAAGCGCCCATCGGTGCGATCAGCAACGGCAGCGCGGCCGTCGGCCCCAGGACCCAATGGCTTGCCAGCCCGGTCAGCAAGATCCCCAGCAAGGCGCCGCAGCAGGCGCGCATGCGCTCGGTGCCGTTGACCATCACCTGCCCCGGGACAAAACCGCGCAGCCACAACCAGAATCGATCCATCTTTTTTACTTTCGTTTTCCTTGTGGCGGACTAGCCGCCGTATGCATAGGTGAACTTGTTGTTGACGATCCGGCCCATCACGCGCGAACGCTGGTCCAGCCCGACATGGTCCTTGGGATTCATGTTGACCACGCCTTGCGGGATGGTCAGGTCATGGGTGTTTTCCAAGGCGTTGCGCAGCGCGGCGCGGAATTGCCTGGTGCCGGGCTGGCCCGATTTCAGCGCCTGCGGCACGGCATTCGCGACCAGCATGTATGCGCCCCAGGCATCGGCGGCGAACTGCGTCATGGTATCGGCGCCGTAAGCCGCTTCATAACGGCGGGTAAAATCCAGCGCGGTCTTCCTGACCGGGTTCGAGGCGGGCAGCTGCTTGGCCACCACCGCCGGCCCGGTCGGGAAGAAAGTGCCTTCGACATCCTTGCCGCCGACTTTCAGGAAATCCGCGGTGGCGATGCCGTGGGTCTGGTAGATGCGTCCCTTGTAGCCGCGCTCGACCAGGGTCTTTTGCGGCAGCACCGCCGGCGTCGCCGACGCCGCGATCAGCACCGCATCCGGCTGCGCCGACATGATCTTGAGGATCTGTCCGGTGACGCTGGTGTCGTTGCGGTTGTAGCGCTCGCCGGCGACCACCTTGATTTTCCGCAGCTCGGCCAGGTGCGAGAATTCGCGCCACCAGCTGTCGCCATAGGCGTCGGCAAAACCAATGAAGGCCACTGTCTTGATGCCGTTGTCGGCCATGTGCTGGGTCAGGATGGTCGCCATGTGCGAATCGTTTTGCGGCAGCTTGAATACCCAGGCGCGCTTGGCGTCCTGCGGCTCGACGATGGAGGCCGAAGCCGCCAGCGCCACCATCGGCGTTTCCGCCGCGGCCGCCACCTCCAGCATGGCCAGCGCCGCAGGCGTGGTGTTGGGGCCGACGATCAGGTCGACTTTTTCTTCGCTGACCAGCTTGCGCGCATTGCGCACCGCGTTGGTCGGATCGGAAGCGTCGTCCAGGATGATGTATTCGACCTTTTGTCCGGCAATCTCTTTCGGCCACAGCAGGATGGCGTTTTTGGTCGGCGCGCCGATTGCGGCTGCCGGGCCGGTGACGGCGATATCGACGCCTATGCGGATTTGCGCCGCGGCCGGGGCGCTCCACATGGACAAGGCAATGGCAGAGAACATCAGATAAGCGTTTGCGATTCTGTTCATCGAATATCCATCCTGGTGGCGTGGCATGAGGGAGTTTTCCACAAGGACAGGATTCTACTGGAATGTGACGGCCGGCACGTTTGCATCACTGCGATCTTAGCCGCCATGGCCTGGCCATTCATTGACCCAAGGCAAGAACCCTATTCCCGGCATCAATGGCAATGACAAGCATGAAAGAAAAGGATCGGCTTTGAAACAAGCCTTGATTTTTCCAATAATTCGTATGATGATATGGTCACATTACGATAAAAATATGCCGTTGGAAGAGACAACATGTTCAATAAATTGAATGCCAACCGGACGTCCCTGAGCGATACCGTCGCCCAGGAATTGCTGAAAAAGATACAAACCGGCGAATTCGGCCCGGGCGCGAAGCTGCCGACCGAGCCGGCGCTGTCCGAGCAGTTCGGCGTCAGCCGCACCGTGGTGCGCGAAGCGATTTCCCGCCTGAAGAACGAAGGCGCGGTCGAGCCGCGCCAGGGCAGCGGCGTCTATGTCAGCGAACAGGGCCATCTGCGGCCCTTGCGCATCCAGTTCGACCAGGCTTCGTCGGCCGACGCCGTGCTGCAGATCGTCGAACTGCGGCGCGCCATCGATGCCGAAGTCGCGGCGCTGGCCGCTACCCGCCGCACGCCGCGCCAGCTGAAAGCGATAGAAACCGCGCTGAAAGGCATTGCCGCCGATGTCGATGCCGGCGGCGACGGCGTGCTGGCCGATGTCATGTTCCACCGCAGCATCGCCGAAGCCACCGGCAATCCCTTCCTGCTGCAAACGCTGGCGTTCCTCAGCCAGTACCTGGAAGCCGCCACCGCGGTCACCCGCAGCAATGAAGCAAGGCGCGACGATTTCATGCGCCAGGTCTATGAAGAACACGCCGCCATCGCCGCCGCGATCGCCGCCGGCGACGCGCTGGCCGCGCGCAATGCGGCGCAAAACCACATGTTCAACGCAGCGCGCCGCATGGCGCAGGGCGCCGCCGACACCAAGGCTGCGCAGAAAACCAAGAATGCTGCAAAAACCCGTTAATCAGGATCGACAATGACAATCAACGTAGGTGTAATCGGCCTTGGGGCCATGGGCTTGGGCGTTGCCCGTTCTTTGCTGCGCGCCGGCTTGCGTGCGCATGCGTGCGATGTCAGGCCGGAAGTATTGCAGCAGTTCGCCAGCGAAGGCGGCATCGCCTGCAAGACCCCGGCTGAACTGGGCGCGTCATGCGAAGTCGTGATTACGGTGGTGGTCAACGCCGCGCAAACCGAACAGGTGCTGTTCGGCGAGCAAGGCGCCGCTGCCGCCATGCAGCCCGGCAGCCTGGTGATCGCCAGCGCCACGGTCGCCCCGGAATACGCGGCCAAGCTGGGCGAACGGCTGGCCGCGCAGCACTTGCTGTTCCTCGACGCGCCGTTATCGGGCGGCGCCGCACGCGCCGCTTCCGGCGAGATGACCATGATGACTTCCGGTCCGGCCGCGGCGTATGCCAAAGGCGAAGCCGTGCTGTCGGCGATCGCCGGCAAGGTCTACCGGCTGGGCGAAGCGCACGGCATGGGTTCCAAGGTAAAGATCATCAACCAGCTGCTGGCCGGCGTGCATATCGCCGCAGCGGCGGAAGCGATGGCGCTGGGACTGCGCGAAGGCGTCGACGCCGATTCACTGTATGAGGTGATCACCAACAGCGCCGGCAATTCGTGGATGTTTGAAAACCGCGTGCCGCATATCCTGAAAGCCGACTACACGCCGCTGTCCGCGGTGGATATTTTCGTCAAGGACCTGGGGCTGGTGCTGGATACCGCGCGCGCCAGCAAATTCCCGCTGCCGCTCTCGGCCGCCGCGCACCAGATGTTCATGATGGCGTCCACCGCCGGCCATGGCGCCGAGGACGATGCCGCCGTGATCAAGATTTTCCCCGGCATCCGGCTGCCGGCGGCGCAGGAGTAAACCATGCCGGCACAGACAAGCCCCCTGCTCGGCTGCATCGCCGACGATTTCACCGGCGCCACCGACCTCGCCAACATGCTGGTGCGCGAAGGCATGCGCACCGTGCAGACCATCGGCGTGCCGGACAGCGCGCCGCAGGACGTGGACGCCATCGTGGTGGCGCTCAAGTCGCGCACGGCGCCTGCCGCGGAAGCCGTGGCCGATTCCCTGGCGGCGCTGCGCTGGCTGCAGCGGCAAGGCTGCCGCCAGTTCTTTTTCAAGTACTGCTCCACTTTCGACTCTACCCCGCAAGGCAATATCGGCCCGGTCGCCGACGCCTTGCTGGACGCCTTGGGCAGCGATTTCACGATTGCCTGCCCGGTGTTCCCCGAAACCGGACGCACCCTGTACCGCGGCCACCTGTTTATCCAGGACCAGCTGCTCAGCGAATCGGGAATGCAGAACCATCCCTTGACGCCGATGACCGATCCGAACCTGGTCCGCGTGCTGCAGCAGCAGACCCCTTCCAAGGTCGGCCTGGTCGGCTATCCGACCGTGTCCCAGGGAACCGGCCAGATTCGCGCCGGGTTCGACGTACTGCGCCGGCAGGGCGTGCGCATGGCGATTGTCGACGCCCTGGAAAACCAGGACCTGTACGCCATCGGCGCAGCCTGCGACGGTTTGCCGCTGGTTACCGGCGGCTCCGGCATCGCGCTCGGCCTGCCGGGAAATTTTGTGCGCGCCGGCCTGCTCGCTCCGCAGCAAGGCGCGGCAGCCAGCGAACTGCCGGCGGTAGAGGGCTTGTCGGTGGTGCTGGCCGGCAGCGCATCGAAAGCTACCAACGCCCAGGTAAAGGCGTGGCTGGAAAAGCGTCCGGCGTTCCGCATCGATCCGCTGGCGCTCGCCGGCGGCGAACCGGTGGTCGCACAGGCATTGGCCTTCGCGCAGCAGCACCTGGATAAGCAGCCGGCGCTGATCTATGCCACCACCACGCCGGAACAAGTGAAACAGGTGCAGGCCGAGCTCGGCGTCGAGCGCGCCGGTTTATTGATAGAGCAGGCGCTGGCCGATATTGCCGCGGCGCTGCTGGCCAGCGGCGTGCGGCGCTTCGTGGTCGCCGGCGGCGAAACTTCCGGCGCAGTGGTCAAGGCGCTCGGTGTGCGGGCTTTGCGCATAGGCGCGCAAATCGATCCCGGCGTGCCGGCGACGGCGTCGATCGGCGCCACGCCTTTGGCGCTGGCGCTCAAGTCGGGCAATTTCGGCAGCATCGATTTCTTTGAAAAGGCGCTGCTTCAGCTGGGTGAAAATCGGCTAGGCGAAACGCGACCATGACCACTACCAAGAACCAGGCAGGCGCCAGCGCCATGCTCAAGGAACAGGCGCTGCGCGAAGAAATCTGCGAGATCGGGGCCAGCCTGTATCAACGCAATTACACAGTAGGCGCGGCAGGCAACATCAGCGCCCGCCTCGACGACGGCTGGCTGATCACGCCGACCGACGCCTGCCTTGGCAGGATGGCGCCGGCGCAGATCGCCAAGGTCGACCTGGGTGGCCGCTGGGTCAGCGGCGACAAGCCGTCGAAGACGCTGGCCTTGCATCGCGCAATCTACGACCACAACCCGCAGATGCAGGCCGTGGTGCATACCCACTCGACCAGCCTGGTGGCGCTGACCCTGGCCGGCGTCTGGCATGACAGCGCGGTGCTGCCGCCGATCACGCCATACCAGGTGATGAAGGTCGGACGCATTCCGCTGATCCCGTATTGCCGCCCCGGCGATCCGCAAGTTGCACAGCAAGTCAGCCTGCTGGCGGCCAGCGTGCGCGGGGTATTGCTGGAACGGCTGGGACCGGTGCTGTGGCACGAAAGCGTTTCGCAGGCGGCATATGCGCTGGAAGAGCTGGAAGAAACGGCGCGCCTGTGGCTGATGGCGAAGGATAAACCGGAGCCGCTGAGCACGGAGGCGCTGGATGAGTTGTATCGGGTATTTGGAGCGCGCTGGTAAGTTTCAACAAATAGAAACGTCCAGATTTTAAAATCAAACTGGTGGAGACGAGATGTCAGCAACGATCATGAAGAAAGGCGCGCAGGCAACTGCAAGCCTGCCGGCCGAACAAGCCGAAAACCTGTACAAGAAAGTATTCTGGCGCTTTGTGCCGTTCATCATGCTGTGCTACGTGGTGGCCTACCTGGACCGCGTCAACGTCGGTTTTGCCAAGCTGCAGATGTCGCAGGACCTGGGCTTCAGCGAAACCATTTTCGGCCTCGGCGCCGGCATCTTCTTCCTTGGTTATTTCCTGTTTGAACTGCCCAGCAACCTGATCATGAACCGGGTCGGCGCCAAGCTGTGGATCGCCCGCATCATGATCACCTGGGGCATACTGTCGGCCTGTTTCGCCTGGGTCCAGACGCCTACCCAGTTCTATGTCCTGCGCTTCCTGCTGGGCCTGGCGGAAGCCGGTTTCTATCCTGGCATCATCCTCTACCTGACTTACTGGTTTCCCTCGCACCGGCGGGCCAAGGTGGTCGCCACCTTCATGGCGGCGATCCCGGTATCCGGCATTTTCGGCAATCCGCTGTCGGGCTGGATCATGCAATCGTTCCATGGCTCCAGCGGCTGGCACGGCTGGCAATGGATGTTCATGATCGAAGCGATACCGGCGATCCTGGTCGGCATCGCCGTGTTTTTCGTGATGGACAACAGCATCCGCAAAGCCAAGTGGCTGACTGAAGCGGAAAAGGACTTCCTGGAAGCGGAAATCCGCGCCGACCAGAAGGACAAGCAAAGCCCGAAGTCGACCGCCGCCGTATTCAAGGATATCCGCATCTGGCACATGTGCCTGATCTACTTCTGCATCGTCATGGGCCAGTACGGCCTGACGTTCTGGCTGCCGACCCTGGTCAAGGCTTCCGGCGTCGTGGGCGATTTCAAGATCGGCCTGATCAGTGCGATTCCTTTCGTGTGCGCGGTGTTCGCCATGATCCTCATCGGCCGCCGCTCCGACCGCCTGCGTGAACGGCGCTGGCACCTGATCGTGCCGGCCCTGCTGGGCGCCGTCGGCTTCGTGTTGTCCGCGATTGCCGCCGACAACACCGTGATCGCGATCGCTTTCCTGTCGCTGGCCGCGATGGGCGTGCTGACCTGCTCGCCGCTGTTCTGGTCGCTGCCGACCGCCTTCCTGTCCGGCACCGGCGCTGCCGCCGGCATTGCGGTGATCAACTCGGTCGGCAACCTGGCCGGTTTCGTCAGCCCGTTCCTGGTCGGCTGGCTGAAAGATACGACACACAATAACCAGACCGGCATGTTCATGCTTGCAGGCATGCTGGTGCTAGGTTCGATCGCCATCTTGCGCACGCCGCCCAAGATGGTCAACCGCTAACCATGCATTTTCCGGGAGTCCTGCAATGCCGCGTTTTGCCGCCAACCTCACCATGATGTACAACGAGCACGCCTTCCTTGACCGCTTTCCGGCTGCGGCCAGGGACGGTTTCAAGGGCGTCGAGTTCCTGTTCCCGTACGAGCATGCCGCCGCCGAGCTGCAGGCCAGGCTGCGGGACAACGGCTTGACGCAGGCGCTGTTCAACGCGCCGCCGGGCGACTGGGCCGCCGGCGAACGCGGTATTGCTTCGCTGCCGGGACGCGAAGATGAATTCAAGCGCAGCGTCGCCACCGCCCTGGAATATGCGCAAGCGCTCGGCAACCGGAAACTGCACGTGATGGCCGGCCTGATCCAGCCGCAGCAGGACCGCGCCCGCCATCGCGCCGTGTACCTGGAAAACCTCGCCTATGCGGCGGCGGAAGCGGCTGCGCATGGGATCACGATCGTGATCGAGCCGATCAACACGCGCGACATCCCCGGCTTCTTCCTGAACCGCCAGGACGATGCCCAGGCGATCTGCGCCGAGGTCGGCGCCCGCAACCTGCAGGTGCAGTTCGACCTCTACCACTGCCAGATCGTCGAAGGCGACCTGGCGGTCAAGCTCAAGCGCGACATGGTGCGGCCGCAGGCCGGCATCGGCCACATCCAGGTCGCGGGCGTGCCGGAACGGCATGAACCCGACAGCGGCGAGATCAATTATCCGTACCTGTTCGAATTGATCGACGCCCTCGGCTACCAAGGCTGGATCGGTTGCGAATACCGGCCGCGCGCCGCCACTTCCGACGGCCTGGGCTGGCTCAAGCCGTGGTTATAAGCAAGCTTCGAACAACGCTCAATAAGGAATTGTCATGCAAGTAGTCATCACCGGCGGCGCCGGATTCCTCGGCCAGCGCCTGGCGCGCAGCCTGCTCAAGCAAGGCAGCCTGCCGGACCGCAACGGCCAGCTGCAAGCCATCAGCAAGATCACCCTGGTCGACGTCGCCGCCGCCGGCGGCTTCGACGATGCCCGGATCGAGCAAGTCACCGGCGACATCACCGAGCGCGCTTTGCTGGAGCGCGTGATCACGCCGCAGACGGCGGCGGTATTTCACCTGGCGGCGATTGTCAGCGGCCAGGCCGAAGCCGATTTCGACCTCGGCATGCGCATCAACCTCGACGCGTCGCGCCTGCTGCTGGAACGCTGCCGTTCCTGCGCCAATGTGCCGCGCGTGATTTTCACCAGCTCCGTCGCCGTATTCGGCGGCGTGCTGCCGGCCGTGGTGCAGGACGATACCGCGCTCAATCCGCAATCGTCTTACGGCACGCAAAAGGCGATCGCCGAACTGCTGCTCAACGATTACAGCCGCAAGGGATTTGTCGATGGCCGCGTATTGCGTTTGCCGACCATCAGCGTGCGGCCCGGCAAGCCCAACCAGGCCGCCTCGTCTTTCGCCAGCGGCATCATCCGCGAACCGCTCAACGGCCAGCCAGCGGTTTGCCCGGTGGCGCCGGATGTACGCCTGTGGCTGCTGTCGCCGCGCAAAGTGATCGCCAGCCTGATCCACGGCTGCACGCTGCCGGCCGAAGCCTTCGGCAAGAGCCGCACCGTCAACCTGCCGGGGATCTCGGTTACCGTCGCCGACATGGTCGCGGCATTGGAGCGGGTCGCCGGCAAACAGGTCGCGGCGCGGGTGGAATGGGTCCACGATCCGGCCATCGACCGCATCATCTCAAGCTGGCCGGGAGCCTGGGACGCCAGCCGCGCAACGGCGCTGGGTTTTGCCGGCGACGCCGGTTTCGACGACATCGTGCGCGCCTACATGGAAGACGATTTGCCGGCGGCGTAAGCGTGCAGCGGCTGGTTGCCGCCGATCGGCCGTTGGCCGCATGTTTTTTTGACATGCGCTTAACTTGCGGACCATACGGCAGCGGTACGGTAAGATTGTCACTTTATGACTTTTGCCCAGCCGACATGAAGACCAGCGTTTCCCCTTCCATAGTCCGCTTGCTGATGGGCATGCTGTGCGGCTTGCTGCTGAGCCTGGTGCTGGCCGGCGCCGGGCCGGTTCATGCGGCCGCAGCCGCGGCGGCTTCCGCCAGCAGCGCCAGCACCCCGCCCGCCGCAGCGCCGGCGCCGTCCGCGCTGGACTCGCTGTCCAAGGTCCTGCAAAGCAATCCTGCCACCGGCAGCCTGGTAGCCACGCTGATCCAGGCAGAGCAGCAGAACAGCAAGGCGTCACCCGAGCAAAAGGGTTTCATCGGCCTGATTTCCAATAGCCTCGATGCTTTCCAGGCGCATCTGAAGCAAGTCGTCACGCCGGAAAAATTCTGGAACCGGCAGTTTTCCCTCGCCTGGGGAGACCTGTCGACCATCCTGCAGCGCCAAGAGGAGTCGGAAACCGGATGGCAAGTGCTGGCCAGCTTCCTCGCCATGCTGGCCCTGTTCGGCGCCGTCGCCGTTGCCCTGTACTATCTCGGCAAGTGGCTGCAGCGGCGCTTCAAGGTCGAGACGAAGCTGTCGTCCGATCCCAGCATGAAGGAATTGCTGCTGTATATCTGGCGCCATATCGCACCGATATTGCTGGCGCTGGTGGTGGAAATCTCGGTCACCATCAGCCTCGATAGCGCGCACGGACAATCGCTGGGACGGACCCTGGCCACCGTGCTGCTGTACACCCTGGTCGGCGCGCGCCTGTTCCAGGCCGTCTGCGCCATCATTTTTTCGCTGTCGCACGGCGGCCATCGCATGGTCGCGGTGCATATCCTTTACCAGCGCGGCTTTAACCTGCTGTATGTGATCGGCTGCGCCGGCTGGCTCGGCGACGCCCTGGATAATCCTCATGTGAACCAGATCATCGGCGTCCACCTGGCCGGCGTGACGGCGACCCTGGCCAGCCTGGTGGCGGCGATACTGGGCGGCGTGTTCGCCCTGCTGTTCCGGCGCCCGGTGGCGCACATCATCCGCAACCGGCCGCTGGCGGTGCGGCGCGACCACCCGGCGCGCATGGAAACGCTGGAAGTGGTGGCTGCGTTCTGGTACATACCGATCCTGCTGCTGAGCGTCACCGTCAGCGTCGCCACCATCCTTGACCTGTCGAGCAACAATTCGGCTCTCAACCATGCGCTGGCCAGCGCGGCGCTGCTGATCTCCATGTTTTTCATCAGTGCGCTGCTGCAGCGCGTGCGGGCCCGCAAGACGACTGCGGCGGCCACGCGGCGGCAATCTCCTTACATCCTGCGCCTCAGCAACGTCGGCTTCAGCCTGCTGCAGCTGGCGCTGTGGATCGGTTTCTTCGAACTGCTGACCAGGATCTGGGAACATTCGCTGCTGGAATTCGCCAACGCCACCCTGATCGGCCAGATGATCGTCTCGGCGCTGGGCA
>Ga0182005_1000884_pt1 | contig 13227 bp, 9 predicted proteins | sample Sormic07211103_1_FD_123021 | JGI IMG/M metagenome (GOLD analysis project Ga0182005, IMG submission 123021) | Rhizosphere microbial communities from Sorghum bicolor, Mead, Nebraska, USA - 072115-103_1 MetaG | ecosystem: Host-associated > Plants > Roots > Rhizosphere | place: USA: Nebraska...
CACCTGAAGTTCGTATACGATCCGGTATTCGGCGACTTTCACTGTGGCGGCCTTTATTTCGAAGAAGAAATTGCGACCTATTCCGTCAACAAACTCCTGCCATATGCTCATATGCTGACTCCTAACCACTGGGAATTAGAATTCATCCTGAAAAAGAAATTTCAAACCATCGAAGAACTACAGGCAGCCCTCCGGGAGAACGACCTGCTGAAGGATAAAACAATTGTCCTTACAAGTGCAAACCTGACCGATACGCCGCCTGATGTCATGGAAGTGGTCCTGATGAAGGGAGATACCATTTCCCGCTTTAACGGGCCTAAAATCCCCCTGGAAACCACCGGCACCGGCGACCTGTTCACCGCCATCATCACCTCCCAACTTACGCTGCAAAAAAGTCTGGAGGAAGCCATCCCCATTGCCATGAATTTTATCAATCATACGCTCTCCTACGTTCAGTCTGTAAATGAAAAAGAACTGAGTGCAGCCGCGCTGATGAAGCATGTGCACCTTTTAAAATAAATACTATGCGGATACATTTTATTATTCACGAGGCCTACGAAGCGCCTGGTGCATACCTTCTTTGGGCCAATGCGAGGAATCACAAGGTGAGTTTCACTCACATTTACGAAGGGCAATTACCTCCTGAAAATGCCGCCGATATTGACTTTCTCATCGTAATGGGCGGTCCGCAAAGTCCGGATAGCCTGCATACTGCAAAGGAAGAAAAGCAGCTTATCAATGCCTGCATTCAGGCGAACAAAGCGGTGGTAGGGGCCTGCCTGGGTGCACAACTCATCGGCGAAGCCCTCGGAGCCCGCTACGATCGTAGTCCGCAAAAAGAGATCGGCATACTCCCTATCGAGCTCACCAATGCGGGTATTAAAAGCAGTATGATCGGCCATTTTGGTGCAGTTCTGGACGTTGGTCACTGGCATTACGATATGCCGGGACTCACGCCTCAATGTAAGATCCTCGCCAAAAGTAAAGCCTGTCCCAGGCAGATCATTGAATACACACCACTGGTTTACGGCTTTCAATGTCATATGGAGTTCACCCCCGAAGTACTGGCCCTGCTCATTGCCAACAGTCATGAAGAGGTGATCCAAAACCCGGACGCCTCCTTCTCAGAAATGAATGACAAGCTCTTTACCTTTTGCGACAAACTTATGGCAGCATATGAAAGAAACAATCATCAGTAATTTACAGGCCGTTCACCAACGGATCAAAGCAGCCTGCGACCTTGCCAACCGTGATGTGCAGGACGTACAACTCCTGCTGGCGACTAAAACTGTGCCTCCGGAGAAAATACGTATCGCCATAGAAGCCGGTGAAACCCTGATCGGAGAAAACAAAGTCCAGGAATTCCGCGACAAGCACGATGCCCTGAAAGACCTGCACGTTGAACGGCATTTTATCGGACATTTGCAAACCAATAAGGTCAAAGATGTGCTAAAATATGTAAGTTGCATCCAATCGCTGGACAGGTTGTCACTCGCACAGGAGCTGGACAAGCGCCTGCAAAGTGAAGGTAGAAGTCTGGACGTCTTTATACAGGTCAACACCTCTTACGAAGAAAGTAAATTTGGGGTGCCACCGGAGGCCGTCGAAGACCTGGTGAAAGCGGTACAATCATTTGGGACTTTACAAATTAAAGGCCTTATGACGATTGGGCTGCTGGACGTGGAAGTTGAAAAGATGCGTCCCTCTTTAAGACTGCTGCGAGAGATCAGAGAACGTCTGGGAATGGATCATCTACTACTTTCCATGGGCATGTCGCAGGACCTGGAACCCGCTATTGCTGAAGGCGCCAACATGGTACGTGTAGGTACTTCCGTCTTCGGCAACCGCTTTTTAGGCAAGGAAATCTGGAATGAAAACGAAATTATATCATGAGTGTATACGACCTTACCATACAGGAAACGGTAAATGTTGATTTTGAAGAGATCTTTTTTACACCTGAAAATAAAGCTGCGCTCAGCCAGGTGATCAAAGAGTACAAATACCTCGATGAGCTGAAAAAATATGGCTTACAGATCGACAACAAGATCCTTTTACATGGCCAGTCGGGCTGCGGCAAAACCACTACTGCCAAGGCCATCGCTACTGCACTGAAAAAGAAGATCACCATCGTGAACCTGAGTAATCTCGTATCTGCACGTATCGGCGAAACGTCTAAAAACCTGCAATCGCTGTTTGATCTCTCTGCCAGGCAAAAGTCAGTGCTCTTTCTCGATGAGTTCGACCTGATGGGAAAAACCAGGGATAATAATGAAGACAATGATGTAGGGGAAATGCGCCGGCTGGTGAACTCACTTATACAACAAATAGACTACTTACCCGGAGAGTGCCTGCTCATCTGCGCCACCAATCACTATGAAATGATTGATCCGGCTATCCTTCGCAGGTTTCAGTTAAGGATCAAGTATGAACTGCCTTCCGACGCAGATCTGGATGGCTATTATGACAAGATGCTGTCCCCCTTCCCTGTTCACCTGCAGGACCTGGAAAGAAGGTATGGTATCTCTTATGCAGAGGTGAAGGACTACATTCATACGAGCATGAAAAAACGCATCATCGCTGAATTGGAAGCACAATGCTACGTCCCTGGAAATTAGAAATACAATTAGATCCGAAATCTGAAAAAGCGATTTACTTACAGATCGCTGATGTGATCATTCAGGATATACAAACCGGCCGGTTAAAAGCAGGCGATGCATTGCCCGGTAGCCGACAGCTGGCAACAGATCTGGGTGTGAACAGGAATACAGTTGTAGATGCGCTGAATGTATTGATCAACGAAGGCTGGATCGAAGCAAAGCCCCGCAAAGGCGCTTTTGTGGCAGATGTATTGCCGACTACCCAACCACACAAACAGGCCGTGCATATTCCGGAAACCAAGGGCCACATCCATCTCTTCTTTGACGATGGTTTTCCGGATAGTAAGATTGCGCCGATGACAGAACTGGCCAGGGCATATAGAAAGATCTTCAACCAGAAAGCCAGATGGCAGCTGATGGGTTATAATAGTGAACTGGGTGATGAATCGTTCCGGAAGGTCGTTGCCCAGATGCTCAATCACCAACGTGGCATGCAGGTCACTGCCAATGATATCTGCATCACCAGGGGGAGCCAGATGGCCACTTACCTCGCGGCCCATTGCCTGCTGGCACCGGGTGATCAGGTGATTGTAGAAAGCCCCGGTTACCGCCCGGCATGGAAAGCGCTGGAAAATGCAGGGGCACAGCTTATTCCCATCAGGGTCGATGAAGAAGGCATCGTGATAGACGATGTCATTGCCTGCCTGCAATCCCACCAAAAGATCAGGGCGATGTATATCACGCCACATCACCAATACCCGACTACCGTTACCCTGAGTCTGCAACGCAGACAAGCGCTGATACGCCTGTCCAATGAATATGGGTTTATAATTGTAGAAGATGATTATGACAATGAATTTCACTTTGGCTACCGGCCTGTGTTGCCGTTGGCGAGTTTTCCGGAGTTAAGAAATTATGCCTATATCGGTACGATGAGTAAGGTAGTGGCGCCCGCGTTGCGCATCGGGTACCTGGTATCCAATGATCATGCGTTTATGCAGCGGGTAGCCAGTCTGCGTAAGATCATAGATGTACAGGGAGATGCCATGATGGAACAGGCTGTATTGGAACTGATCAGTGATGGTACTATTAAAAAACACATCCGCAAGGCGACGCTCTTTTACAAGAACAAGCGGGATAAAACCCTGCAATTGCTGGAGAAATACCTGAAAGGAAAAGCGTTGTATGAAGTACCTGAAGGCGGGCTGGCATTCTGGATTGTACCGGTGCAAAAGATTAATTGGCAGCAGGTGGCCACTGAGCTACTGGCAAAAGGTATTAAGATCAATACACCTGACAACTACAGTGATGATCCGCACCTGAATGGATTCAGATTTGGCTATGGTGCGCTTTCAGAAGCACAGCTGGAAGAGGGTATTAAGGCCTTGGCAACGTATCTGCCCGGTATGGATAAAACATAGCATCCATTTGTTTGTAGAAGGCATTGGCGGCTTCTTTGCCATCCAGTTGGCGGGTCAGTTCATTGTTAGACAACCAGAAATCGCCCACAATAAAGATCTGGTGGATCAATGCCGTCCATACCTGGTCCGGAATATCGTCACGGAAATACCCTTGCCGGATCAGTATTTTAAATACACCCTTGAACTCTTTTCCTCTCCTTTTATATAACTGGAAATAATGTTGCTGTATAGAAGGGATCCTTGCTGCTATTTCTACAAAATGCAGAAAGATAAACCTATACTTATAGACTACCTGAAAAGATGCCTGGATAAAGTATTTCACTTCATCTCCATTTTCAAGGCGTATCACTAATCCATCCATTTCCGCTGCCAACCGTGCATACAATTCCAGGATGATATCATCTGTATGTTTGAAATGATAATGCAGATTGCCGGGGCTGATAGCCATGCTGGCCGCAATGTGGCGGGTGGTAGCACTAATACCGCGTTCATTATAAAGGGCGAGCGCTGCTGCCAGGATCTTTTCTTTTGTGTCCATAAGAATACAAATTTAGAACATTTGTTCTATTTTTAGAAAAATTAGTACATTTGCTCTAAATATAGGCATATGGAACAAAAGAAGTCGTTGATACAAACCTTGCGGTCGGCTGTGCTCCCAATTAAGGAAACGGATAATGAATTTGTAAAAGGGGTAAAAAATGTTGGCTTTGGGGTTTTCTTAATTTTCTTCACATGCGTATCAGGGGCAATTATACTGGCCATGTCACTGGCATTGTAAAGGATCCGCTATTTGTCACTTATTGTGCGCTTTGGTTAGTGATGCACATTTGCAGGTGGATACATCATCCTATTCCTTATCTCAATAACTGGCTGACAGATTTTTTATTTATTCCTGTTGTTGCGCACCTCACCAGATACCTTGTATTGGGCAGACAAAAGCTACCGTTATTTTATTTATTGATAATGGCGATTTACACTGCTGTAATATATGAATGGCTCTACCCGGCCTTTTCCCCGAAAACAACAGGCGACCCCTGGGATGGAATCGCCTATGTAGCTGGTAGCTTATTCTATTATTATGTGCATCAGGAATAGTGGTTTTAGTACCTGGCTATATCCTGTGTTTAATGCTATGGGAACATCAATAGTACATCATAAGTACACCAAAAGATCACTTGTATATCGATTGGATAATGAGGTGCACATTTGGTCATAAATTAGTGATGTATTAGTACTCAATTAGTGGTATAGTCGGCTTAAAGACGCGTTCAAATCGCTATATTGTTAATGGATATTGTAGTATTGGTGTTGTAGAATAGCTTTTATAATACTGTTATTGTACTTTTATTGTTTACCCCAAATTGTTTGTTATGGCACTTGTAAAAGATAGCTTGCTCCTCCAGGCTGTGCGTGGTACGCTCGGCGATCAGATAACGATTTACGAACGAAATGGCCAGATTATCATGGCTAAAAAACGCGCAAAATCAAAGAAAAAGCCCACCAAAAAACAGCTGGAAGCCAGGGAGAAACTGCAAATTGCGGCGGCTTATGCGAAATACATGTTAAAAGATCCTGAGCTGAAGGCGTATTATAAATCACTCGCTGGCCCCGGCCAGAACGCCTACAATATGGCTATTAAAGATGCCTATAGATCTCCCGAAGTACAGCAGATCCAGTTGAAAGACGATACTGTAATCGTAACTGCAAAGGATGAATTCAGGGTGGCCGAAGTGGAAGTAAAAGTTTTCGATGAGGCGGGTAATATGCAGGAAAGGGGAAAAGCTGTTTTAAGCCGGAACGGAGTGGATTGGTATTACAAAATCACGAATCTGCCGGTTAAAGGGGGCATCGAGGTTTCAGTGGTTGATTTGCCAGGTAATTCAACAGAAAGAAAACTATCATCAGGCGGATGATTTTTCAAACCGAATATCTACACCACTCAAATCGAATATATTACACCACCCCGATACGCGACCCTGCCCGGTAGCGCTTCCCTAATACCGGCATTCATTGTTCAAATTGCTGAACCTATTTCCGGCTGGGACGGATATTCAGGTAAGCACCTTTATAAGGCTCTTCAGGAGCATACACGATCACGGCAATCACGTTCTTAGCAGGATTCGTTTCAAACGCGATACCATGCCCGGCATCCCATACGGTACACTCACCGCCCTCACCTTTGTAGGTAGTTGTCTTTTTCAACTGATACTTAGCATTCAGTTCAGCTAAGGTAGCACCTACGTGTAAACTATCTGCTGTTTTGAATGCAGGTGATGTAACCCTGATCTGTTTTACTTTGGCTGCAGGGTGATCTCCTTCCGTATCCCGGGCAGATAATATTGCTGTTGAGTAAGATCCTTTGTAATAAAAAGAGACAGATTTCTGCATCGCAGCATCCCCATCATCTGGTTTCCCCAGCAACTTAATCACGTCGTCCATATTATCGCCGATGTGGGTATTTCCTATTGCTTTGCCCGGTACTATGAGGTAAGCCTGGTCAGGCGCAACTGGTTCCTGGGAAGGAACGGGAACTGCTGTAGGCGCCGGGGCGGCCGGCAATGCTACAGTAGAATCTGCATCAGATACAGTACCTGAGGGTTTTGACTGGCATGCTGCCAGCAAAAACATGGCTAATATGATATTCGTTTTCATACTTATCTCCACATCAATTATTATTCCGAACTAAAAAGGCGCCCATCGCCGGACGCCTTTCGAATTTATTATTTGATAACTGTTACATTTCCGCGTAGTGTCAGTTTCTGTCCACCACTTACTTTTCGATAATTCACTATCCATAGATAAGTACCTTCATCTACCAGTGCGCCTTTGAATCGTCCATCCCATCCGGTACCTACTTCTTTCGAACTATAGATCAACGCACCCCAACGGTTGAAGACGTTCAGCTCATAGTCGATCATAGTACCATTCACACCCGGTTTAAAGAAGTCGTTATTACCGTCTCCATTCGGCGTAAATGCATTCACCATGGTGGTTTGTTCAGTACATGCCTTGTATTTAACTGTAATACCTTCGGTCATTGCACCACAATCGTTGGATATTGTAGCCGTGTAGTAACCGGATTTTGTAACCACATACCAGGAAGTGGTTGCACCGTCCTGCCATTTGACGCGATTACCTGTGCCCGGGGTGACATTCAGTGTTAGTACCTGACCTTCACAGATCGTAGTATCCTTACCGAGGGTAAAGGCCTGGATGCCTGCCACAGTTACATTGATAGTATCAGATGAAGGCATGTTACAATATTTGTCGAGAACTGTTACGCTGTATTTACCCGGCTTATTCACTTCCCTGACAGGGTCGGTCGTACCATCGTTCCAGAGATAAGAGATGGCATCTGCATTTGTTGCATTCAGTATCACTGAACCGCCGGCACAAATGTCTTTATCGATCCCCAGGTCAAGCCCGATATCACCCTTGTTGGTGACAGACACTGTATCGTTCACCACACAACCGTTCTTCGTTACAGTTACCCAGTAATCACCTGGTCTGCTTACGCTGATGGTATTGGTTACGGAACCATCGGACCAAACTACGGTACCGCCATCAGGCTCTACTTCCAACTGGGTGCTTTGATCGGGACATACTGCCACATCCGGCGTGAGGGTGATTGCAGGAGGTGCAGCGACGTTCACCGTTACGTCATCACTTACAGTACAACCATTCAGGGATACTTCCACATTATAGGTACCTGTAGTGCTTACTGTGATGGAAGGTCCTGTATCACCTGTGCTCCAGGCGTAAGTAGCACCTTGTATATAAGCATTCAGTTTCACGGTATTGCCTTCACAGATCGTCATATCAGGGATAGCTACGGTGGGTGGTTCATGCACTGTTACTTTGATAAGATCAGTTGCCACACAACCACCGTTGCTCACAGTGGCAGTATAAGTACCTGCAGCAGCTACCGTGATCTGTTGGGTAGTTGCACCTGTACTCCATACGATGCCATAACCAGCGCTGGCATTATCTGCACCTACATCCAGGGTGATAGCATTTCCGGTACAGATAGCGGTATCATTACCCAGGTTCAGTGTTGGCTTGTCTACATAGCGCAGGTTATAAGTGACCGGATCGGACACGCAACCTGTTACGCCATCGGTTACCACAAAGGTCGCCTGCATGGCTCCATTCAGGTCAAACACATTGCTGGTTTGTGTAAGTGGCGCAGTGACTGCACTGGATGGATATACAGCTTGTAATGTGAATTTAGGTTTGTTGACTTTGCTTACCAGCTGGAGGGCAAATTTCGGATTGTCAGAACAGTTCACTGACAGCGCTGTATCCAGTTGTGGTTTTGGACACGCTAATACTGTGATGACCTGTACTTTTTCGATCGCAGCATTACCACATGCATCGGTTACATTCCATCTTCTGGTGATGGTATATCCGTTACAGATATCTACCGTGTAAGGGTCTGTCGTCATAATTGCACGCTTAGGGAAGTTTGGATCACAGTTGTCAGTAGCATATAAGGTTGCTTCTGCAGGGATCGTACCGCCACAGCTTACAGTCGCATCAGCAGGGGATGTTCCGATCACCGGTCTGGCTGTATCCTGTACGGTAATGGTTTGCTTCCATGTATTGGAATTACTGCATTCATCTTTCGCGATCCATGTTCTGATCAGCTGGTAGTTGCTTGCGCATGCACCGGCGATGGTCTGACGGGATTGCGAATAACTGATCTTCACAGTGCTGCAATTGTCGGTAGCTGTCACATTAGATGGTGCAGCAGGTACTGCATTACAGTCTACCGTGGTATCGCCCGGAGGCGCTACGGTGAAGACGGGTTTGGTGGTATCCTGTACAGTGATGATCTGTTTCATGGTGGCGGTGTTACCACAACCATCTGAAGCAGTCCATGTACGGGTGAGGCGATAGTTATTTGTGCAGGTAGTGCCCAGGAATACTTTCGTCTGGTTGACGGACACGGTTACATTCGCAGTACAATTGTCCGTGGCAGTGACTGTATTAATATCCGGCACCCGGTCACAATTAACAGTGGTATCTCTCAGTGTTACAGAGAATACAGGTTTGGTTGTATCGACAACTGTAATGATCTGTTTCAGGGTAGCCACGTTACCGCAATTATCGGCAGCGGTCCAGGTACGGATGATCTGGTAATTATTGACGCATGCGCTACCGGAGATATTTTGTCTGGTATCAACAGGTGTGACAGTAATGGTCCCCCCGGTACAATTGTCTGTAGCAGTCAGGGTTACTGCCGCTGGCATCTTATCACAATCCACAGTCACATTTGCCGGTGGAGTCATATTGAACACAGGGCCTGTTGTATCTTTTACTGTCACTATTTGTTTAAGGGTATCGCTTGGGTTACCACAATTATCAACTGCCACCCATTTACGGATCAGGTAATAATTATTAGTACAGGTACCGGCCATGTCTACCCTTTGTTCAATGGGCGTAATGGTAAAGCTACCAGAGCAGGCATCATTTGCAGTGAGGGTAACGGAAGCGGGAATTTTATCACAGCTTACGGTCACGTTTGCAGGAGCTGCGGTGGTGAACACCGGGCCGGTGGTATCTTTTACAGTAATAGTCTGCTGCGCCGTAGCGGTCAGTCCGCAACGATCTCTGGCAGTCCAGGTACGCATGATGATGGTGGTGCAAACATCAGGTGTAGTTGTATTATCTGTATAGGTAACCGTTAGTGTTTCATTGGTATATGGCGCATGACTAAACACTGGTATGCCAAAGAGTGTGGTGTAGTCTTTGCCTGGCTGACAGCTTGCGTTCAACGAAGCAGGTACGGAAATTACTACCGGTGGCGTACTGATACGTTGCAGTCTCACGACATTACTGATAGCGCTGCCGCTACAACCGGAGGTCACAACTCTTCTGATCCATACGGTGTCTGCGGTGAGAGCAGCAGGTGTGTAAGTAGCAGTAGTGCCACCTGTACCAGTAGTTACATTATAGAAACCAGTGATGGCATTGGTAGTACTCATTTGCCATTGGTAAGCGTAGGTACCATCGCCACCGCTTACGGTAGTAGTACCTTTGAGGGTAGCAGGTGTTTCAGTTGAACACAGCACCTGATCGGCAGAGATGGTATTGCCCAATACTCCACCGATATTTTTTAAGGTAACAGTTGCAGGATTACCAGTACAGGATCCGTTGTTCAGGACCCACTGTAAGGTAGCGGTTGTATTTACCAATACGATTACATCGGCAGTTGGATTGTGAAGGTCAGCAGGCGCAATTGTGGCTGTACCACTGATCACAGACCATGTACCCTGGTAAGCAGATGTTGCAGCCGCCATGTGGAAGAGCGAATCGTTACAATGGGTTTGTGCAGCACCGGCATTGGCATCTTCGGGTAACGCGTAGTTACGCAGGAAGGTGCTGTCACTGCTGGTACACAGGCCATTCGTTGCATTCCAGATCACGGTAGCGGTATCACCAGCGGGCAGCGTGATGGTAGCCGTTGGGCTGGTTGCATCGCTCACGGTAGCTGCGGAACCAGGCAGGAAGCTCCAGTTACCGGTACCGGTAGCAGACATGACGAATGAGTTATTATTACATTGACTGATGGTGTCTACGCCTTTATTAACTGTACCCGGTAATGCGAAGTTAGCCACAGTGACATTATCGGAAGTTACACATGCACCGTTGGTGATGGTCCAGGTCAGGGTAGCGGAACTACCAGGTTGAATATATACAGTAGTGGTATTGCTTGTTGTGTCGGTGATTCTTGCCTTACCGCTGGCCACTGTCCATGCACCGGTAGCGGTAGCAAGGGATGGCAAATTCGCGTTCATGACAAATACGGAGTCACTACAGTGGCTTACGTCAGCACCCGCATCAGCGTCTGCTGGTTTGTCGGATACGGTGACGGTTCCGCTGGCACAGTTTGAGCCTGCGCAGGTGGCAGTACCTTCTGCTCTTACATAATAAGTGGTAGTTGCAGTAACCGGAACAGTGATAGTAGGCCCGGTACCGATAGAAGTACCTGTGCCACAGCCACCTTCATACCATACCCAGGTTGCTGCATCGGTGCCATCTGCATTTTTCGCCAGGCTGCCGCCGTCTACGGTCAGCGTGGTTGTACCGCTCTGGCAGATGACTGGAGTACCTACGATAACGCCGGTAGGATCTACAGAACCTGACTGCACATTAACAGTGAAAGGAATGGTGTTCGTACAACCCAGGCTATCATTACTGATAGTCAGCTGGAAGGTATAGGCGCCAGCTGGTGTAGTAGTTGGGAAGCTCACGGCAACCGGCCACGAAGTAAGAGGTGTAGTCGGTATAGCGGTAAAGCCGGTCATAGTACCGGTGATGGCATAGTAAGCAGGATCACCTGTAACAGCTGTAGGATTCAGGTCGAACGTACCGGCAGCCGCGCATACAACAATGGGGCTTAGGGTCGCTTTCGGTATATCTTTATAATGTAGGGTGATCGTATCATAGCTTGTACCGCAACCTGCTTTGTTGGCAATGCTCCATTGCAGTTTTACATCCTGATAACTGCCCTGGGGGATGGTTACTTTGGTGTTATAAGCAGCGCTATCGGCAAGGGTGGCGGTACCGGAGATAACGGTCCATGTACCTTTTTCTTCAAATTCGCCGGTAAGGTCTATGTTTGGCTCATTGGCAGCCATCGTGAACACGTTCTCAGTACCACACTGGGTCATTGCGCTATCAACATAAGCACGGGTGGCTTCGGAGATCCAGGTCAGTGTATCATAGGCATAAGCTACACAGGCTGTATTGGAAGTACCGGTTACTTTCCATTGGAGGTATGCAGTGGTACCGACATTTGTCAGAGTTACCAGTGCTTTCGGGTTGTTCTTATTATATACAACATAAGAATCGAAGTCGATGTCGCCAGTGGCACCGGAAATGCCGGGGCCTTCGAGGCCGATGGTCTGCCAGCTACCTTTGGTACCTGCGATCGCGGAACGGGTCATCAGGAACTGACCGGTTGAATTGCCGGATACACATGCAAACACGCTCTTACCCGGGTCCGGAGGAGGGATGTCGGTCAGCGTTAATGTGATCGGCGCCGAAATAACCTCACAACTGCTCTGTTTTACCCGCACATAGAACTGATTGTCAGTTACTGTTTCGGTATTATAAACGACAGATGTCAGCCCTGTGAAGTCAGGCAACAACTGACCGGAGCCAGGTACGCCTTTGTACCAGAAGATAGAATCTGCGGTGGTACCGAGGATATCATTAATAAACAAGGTCACTCTGCTTCCCACACATAAGGTAGTGGTAGAAGCCCCAATTTCTACGATCGGCTCATCGTCAACTTTAATAGAAGCGCTATTTGAATCAACACAGGTTTTGCCGCCGTCTACGCCATAAAATACATACCCGTAAACGGTGATCGATGTATCGCGTGTTAATGTAATAGAGCGGTCGGGACCTATATAGCTGGTATCACTCCACCTGAATTCGTCAAAGCCACCGGAAGCCTGGAGGTCGACGGTAGTACCGGCACACACCTGACTCTTGGTGAGTGTCAGCTGAGGCATTGGCAGGATGGTGAGTTTAACGGAAGAGGAAGGTGCGGCACATGTTTCAGAAGAGGAGCCACTTTCGTATATACGAACCCGGAAGTAGTAATCGGCAGCTACGTCTTTGGTGCCGGCCAGCTCGCCTTCTGCAATGACGAGGGTATCATTATTAGCGGTACCATATGGAACGTTGAACCAGGTGACACCACCATCGTCGGACATTTCCCACTGGTATTCAGCGGTAGAAAAATAAGCTTTAGGGGTATAAGAGGATGTCAGGATTGTTGGTGCGCCTTCGCACAATACTTCACGCAGGGTTTCAGAGTTGCCTTCGATAGAAGCTGCGATGACCGGGCTACAATAGGTAAATTCGATATCGTCGATGGCGATGTTATTACCACAACCTCCGGGATAACTATTCTTAATCCGCACCACAACACCGGTTACACTGGTAGGTACTGTGAAGGTACCACCATACCGTTGCCATTGTCTGCCAGCAAGGTTCATGGAGATGGCATAGGTCTTAAACTGGCCTAATACCTGGTTGGTATCGGCTGCATTCAGGATCTGGAAGGTGACACCGGCATATTTATAGTCAGTACAATTCTGGGTAAGTGTGATAGAACTATCAACGTTGATGAGCCATGCACTGAAATTGTATACGGCACCTTTACAAAGACCTGAGATTTCTTTGGAGAAGAA
>Ga0182005_1000885_pt1 | contig 13177 bp, 17 predicted proteins | sample Sormic07211103_1_FD_123021 | JGI IMG/M metagenome (GOLD analysis project Ga0182005, IMG submission 123021) | Rhizosphere microbial communities from Sorghum bicolor, Mead, Nebraska, USA - 072115-103_1 MetaG | ecosystem: Host-associated > Plants > Roots > Rhizosphere | place: USA: Nebraska...
GCCGATGCAGTTGTTGATCTTGTGCGCGCCGGTGTGGTTCAGCTCTTCGCGCTTGAGGTAAATTTTCGCGCCACCGCAGAACTCAGTCAGGCGTTCGGCGAAATACAGTGGGCTTGGACGTCCGACGTAATCACGCTGAAAGTAGGCCAATTCTTCTTTGAATGCCGGATCTTCCTTGGCTGCTTCGTATTCACGGGCCAGATCGAGGATCAACGGCATCAGGGTTTCGGCGACGTAACGGCCACCGAACGCGCCAAACAGGCCGTTGGCGTCGGGGCCGTTGCGCAGATTAGTCTGGGTCATGGGTCGCTCCAGTTGTATTCGAGAGGTGACGATGGGGTTCACTCTACCCCTGACATCCCACGCTGAAAACCGATAAGATCGCCGCAACCTGTCAGGAAAACTCACAGATCCCATGAGCCATGACCTCCCCCCGCTGAACGCGCTTCGCGCCTTCGAAGCCACTGCCCGCCTGAACAGCGTCAGTCAGGCTGCCGAACAGCTGCACGTCACCCATGGCGCGGTCAGCCGGCAACTCAAGGTACTGGAGGAACACCTCGGCGTGAGCCTGTTCATCAAGGATGGACGCGGCCTTAAACTCACAGATGCCGGCGTTCGATTGCGCGATGCCAGCGGCGAAGCCTTCGAGCGTTTGCGCAGCGTTTGCGCCGAGCTGACCCAAAGCACCGCCGATGCGCCGTTCGTGCTCGGCTGCTCGGGCAGTCTTTTGGCGCGCTGGTTCATTCCGCGTTTGGGGCGCCTGAATGCGGACCTGCCGGATCTGCGCTTGCACCTGTCGGCTGGCGAAGGCGATCTCGATCCACGACGGCCCGGTCTGGATGCCCTGCTGGTGTTTGCCGAGCCGCCGTGGCCGGCGGATATGCAGGTCTACGAGTTGGTGAGCGAACGCATCGGCCCGGTCATGAGCCCGCGATTTGCCGGCTACGAAAGGCTACGAAACGCACCAGCAAGCACACTGTTGAGCGAACCCTTGCTGCACACCACCTCACGTCCGCAAGCCTGGCCGATCTGGGCACAGCAAAGCGGCCTCGACGACAAGGCGCTGAAGTACGGTCAGGGCTTCGAGCATTTGTATTATTTGCTGGAAGCGGCAGTGGCCGGGCTGGGCGTGGCCATCGCGCCCGAGCCGCTGGTGGCCGAAGACGTGAAGGCCGGTCGCCTGGTTGCGCCATGGGGCTTCCGTGAAACCCCGGCGCAACTGGCGTTGTGGCTCCCCAAGCGCGCCGCGGACGGGCGCGCTCGGCAGTTGGCGCAGTGGCTTAAAAACGAACTGCGCCAGACACCTTAATGACCGCGCTTGAACAATAAATAGGCCGCAAGCAATCCCAGCGCACCAACGGCAACACCGGCTGTAGTCCAAGGGTGCTCCTGGGCGTAGTCACGAGTCGCGATCCCGGTTTCACGGGTTTTGACCTTAACCTCTTCATAAGCATCGGTGAGCAGATGGCGTGAGTGTTTCAGCGCGTTCTCGGCGTTGCTTTTCAACGTCTTGATAGTTTTACGCGACTCGTCCGAGGCGTCGTCCTTCAAGCTTTCCAACGATTTCAACAGACTCTCGATCTCGGCTTCCATGCTTTGCAATGAGGCGTTGCGTAACGACGTGTTGGCCATGATGGCTCTCCTGCATTGTTGATGAGTGACGTGTGTTGGTTGGGACTTCAGGGGTTCGAGAAAGTGCAGTAAATCTGAACGTCACTACGGATTGGTCGACAGAAGAAATAAGAAAAATCACTGCTAGGCTGTATTTCACACCTCAAGGAGAACGCCATGTCTGACCATCACACCTACAAGAAAGTCGAACTGGTTGGCTCGTCCACCAGCAGCATTGAAGACGCCATCAACAATGCCTTGGCCGAAGCCAACAAAAGCCTCAAGTACATGGAATGGTTTGAAGTGACCGAAACTCGCGGGCATATCAAAGACGGCAAAGCTGCACACTTCCAGGTGACACTCAAAGTCGGGTTCCGGATTGCCAGCAGCTGAGTTTGAGCCAGCCGTCTGAACTTGCGCGACGACTGAATGCCATAGGAAACAGCAAAGCGCTACAGAATGAGCGCATCCGGTAGCTGGATGCCCTCCCTCTATTGATCCGACCAAGGAGTGCAACCCATGAAGAAGTTTATTCTGGCGGTAGGTTTGTTGAGCCTTGCGGGAACAGCCTTTGCCCAGGTCAAGTCGTGTGAAGAGCTGAAAGCCGAAATTGCTGCAAAACTGGACGCCAAGGGTGTTTCCAATTACACGCTGGAGATCGTCGACAAAGGCACTGCTGCCGGTGGAAAAGTCGTCGGGAAATGCGAGAAGGGCTCCAAGGTAATCGTTTACAAACAGGGCTGACTTCCCTCAATAACGAAAAGCCGACGCCATGGCGTCGGCTTTTTGTGGATGCCGTTTAAGTGTCAGCCCTTCATGACCTGCGCCAACAGTTCATAGGAGTGCACGCGATCGGCATGTTCATACAGGTCACAGGTGAAAATCAGTTCATCCGCCTGGGTCTGTTCGATCAGCACCTCAAGCTTGGCGCGGATTTTCTGCGGGCTGCCGACCATCGCCAGCCCCAGGAAATCACCGACCGCTTCTTTCTCATGGGGCAGCCACAGGCCGTCCATGGTCTTCACGGGTGGGCGTTGCACCAGGCTCTGGCCACGCATCAACGCAAGAATCCGCTGGTACACCGAAGTGGCCAGGTAATCGGCCTGCTCGTCGGTGTCTGCCGCCACCAGCGGCACACCGAGCATCACGTAAGGCTTATCCAACACCGCTGATGGCTTGAAGTGGTTGCGGTAGACGCGAATCGCTTCATGCATGAAGCGCGGTGCGAAATGTGAAGCGAAGGCGTAGGGCAATCCGCGCTCACCGGCCAGCTGCGCACTGAACAGGCTCGAACCCAACAACCAGACCGGGACATTGGTGCCGGTACCCGGCATGGCAATGATCCGCTGATCCGGCGTGCGTGGGCCGAGGTAGCGCATCAACTCGGCCACGTCTTCCGGGAAATCGTCGGCGCTGCCGGAACGCTCGCGACGCAAGGCGCGGGCGGTCATTTGATCGGAGCCGGGCGCGCGCCCCAGGCCCAGGTCGATCCGGCCTGGATACAGGCTTTCAAGGGTGCCGAACTGCTCGGCGATCACCAGCGGCGCATGGTTGGGCAACATCACGCCCCCCGAGCCGACACGAATGGTCGAAGTGCCACCGGCCAGATAGCCCAGCAGGACCGAGGTCGCCGAGCTGGCGATCCCGTCCATATTGTGGTGTTCGGCGACCCAAAAGCGGTTGTAGCCGAATTTTTCGACGTGCTGCGCCAGGTCCAGGGAATTGCGCAGAGACTGGGCCGCACTGCCGTTCTCGCGCACGGGCACCAGATCGAGGGTCGAAAACTTGATCTCAGACAGTCGTTTCATAAACCTGCTTCTCCAATGGGTAAGCAGGTTTTTTCACCAACGAAAACCTGCCGAGGCTATAAGCGTGTTCTATGCAATGAGGGCATATACCCGAGTTTCAATAGAAGAGACAAAATTCCTGCACGATTAGAGGACTGATCAGATGAGGTGAACTTTGCCCGACGGTCTATCCTCAGAACCCTGGTAACCGAAAACCACGAAGGCGCGACGTTTCGCACCGGATCTTGAGGAGGCAGACATGGCTATCACAAAGAAAGCATCGGCTCATTGGGAAGGTGACCTGAAAACCGGCATTGGCTCAATCTCCACGGAAACCGGCGTACTCAGAGAAGCCCCTTACGGCTTCAAGGCCCGTTTCGAAGGCGGTAAAGGCACCAATCCGGAAGAGTTGATCGGTGCGGCCCACGCGGGCTGTTTCTCCATGGCATTTTCAATGATTCTCGGCGATGCCGGCCTCAAGGCCGACAGCATCGACACCAATGCCGAAGTCACTCTGGACCAGGTGGACGGCGGCTTTGCAATCACCGCAGTGAAACTGATCCTCAAGGCGAAAATCCCTGGGGCGACCCAGGCGCAATTCGAGGAATTGAGCAACAAGGCCAAAGAGGGCTGCCCGGTGTCCAAGGTGCTGAATGCGAAAATCAGCCTGGATGCGACGTTGGTCAGCTAAACCGATAAAAGATCGCAGCCGTCGGCAGCGCCTGGATTATTGATTGATCGGTAGGCGCTGTCGAAAGCTGCGATCTTTTTTTGCGTTGGAACAAAACATGGCTGGCGTAATTGTGGTCGAATAAATGACAGCAGCTTTAGCGCATCACCGTGCGCGCTGCCTCAAGGGAGCTTCAACCATGAAACGTTTTGCCTTGGCGGTTATCTGTTGCACGCTGGCCACATCGGCTCTCGCGGTAACCAAATCGTGTGAGGAACTCAAGGCTGAGATCGAAGCCAAGATCCAGGCCAATAACGTCTCGTCCTACACCCTGGAAATCGTCACCAACGACGAAGTGCACGATCAGAATATGGTGGTCGGCACGTGCGACGGCGGCACGAAGAAAATCATCTACCAAAAAAATGACCGTTGATTCGCCTCACATGAGGCAGTAGCTCTCGCGATCTTCGGCGACAATCTCCCGCTTGGCGTTATACAGCCGGGCGCTGGGGCTGAACGCTATGGAGCGAGCCTCCAACAGATAACGCTGGCCGGCCTCGAAATGGTCGTAATTGATGGTCAGGTAGCATATTCGCTCCAGAGGAGTGTTCAGCAACCCCGGCCCTCCGCCAAACACTTCAAAGTCAAAACGTACCCTGAGCTCATGACTACCCGGGGTGACCTGAAAGTAACGGCCATCGCTCAACCGCTGGTTGTCCAGACGATCGGCCATCAGCAGTTTCCCGCCGGGAACTGGCGTAGCGAAGTCGACCCAGGCCATCTGCGGATTGACCGCCGGCAACGGACTCGTGCAGCCGACAAAGGCACCTGCAGCGAGCAACAGCAACAACCTGCGCATGATGAATATCCCAAGGACTGATCATTCAGCATAGCGCCGATCAGGTGCGTTGGCAGCCCGCTGGCTTACCCTGCCCAATCACTTTTCGCTGCTGATCATAAAGCTTTGCCCACGGCCGAAAGCCGATATTCCCCGCTTGCAGCTGATACCGCTGCCCGGCGTTGAAGTCCTTGAATTTCACATTCAACTGGCAGTCGCGCCACAACGGCTCGGCATCGGGGCCAATGTTGGTCGGCTGGACCGCGAACAAATAGCGAACCTTCAGCTCATGGCTGCCGGGCTGCACCTGGAAGTAGCGCTTGTCGATGGACGCCTTGTCATCGACTTTCAGCGCTTGCAGCGCGGCGTCTTGTTGTAATGGATCAAGATCGATCCAGGCCTGCGAAGGATCAGGGGTGGGCAATCCGGCACAGCCGGCCAGCATCAGCAGGCCTCCCGTCAGCATCAATTTGCGCATAGCGGAGCTCCAATAGGCGGGATAGTCTTGCGGGCAGACTTTCCAGGGATTTTTTTATTTTGATCAGGCCGCGTCCAAGCCTTGGGTTACTTGATCGCGTTTTACGCATTTTGTTTCCGGGTGTTTTTCTTTTGTCGCTCAATGGCTGCGCGAGCGTCAGCTATTACGGCCAATTGGCCAGTGGTCAGCTGCACTTGCTGCGGGCCCGGGAGCCGATTGCCAATGTGATTGCCGACCCCGACCGCGATCGGCAATTGCGTGCGCACCTGGCCCAGTCACAAAAGGCCCGAACGTTCGCCAGCCAACACCTGCATCTGCCGGACAACCAGAGCTACCGCTTGTACGCCGACATCGGCCGACCGTTTGTAGTCTGGAATGTCTTCGCCACGCCGGAGTTTTCGCTGAAGCCGCAGAACCATTGCTTCCCCGTCGCCGGCTGCGTCGCTTATCGCGGTTTTTACAGTCAGAGCGCTGCTCGCGGTGAGGCCGCCTTGCAACGCCTGCAAGGTATGGACGTGTCGATCGGCGGCGTCGAGGCCTATTCGACGCTCGGTTGGTTCAACGATCCGATTATTAGCTCGATGATGGCGTGGGGCGACGAGCGGTTGGCGACGCTGATATTCCACGAACTCGCGCACCAACGTTTTTATGTGAAAGACGACACCGAGTTCAACGAGTCCTTCGCCACGTTCGTCGAACAGGAAGGCACTCGCCAATGGCGCGCATTCCGAGACATGCCGCCGGATAATGGAGCGTTGGTACGCCAACGCGACCAGTTCATCCAATTGATTCTGGACACCCGCACCCGGCTTGAACGGCTTTACGCCCTACCGCTGCCGGCCGACCAAATGCGTGAGCGAAAAGCGGCCGAGTTCGAACAATTGCGCCGTGAGTACAGGACCCTGCGTGACAGCCAATGGGCTGGCAACAATCGCTACGATGCATGGATCAACGCCCCGATGAACAACGCCCGATTACTGCCGTTTGGTTTGTATGACCAGTGGGTGCCAGCGTTTACCACACTGTTCAGGCAGGTCGATGGTGATTGGGTGAGGTTTTATGCGGCAGTGGAGAAGGTAGGCACGTTGCCGGTTGGGGAGCGCAAGGCGGCGTTGAGGGCGTTGGCAGGATCAGCGAATTCCGGTGGCTGAACGGGCACCTTCGCGGACTTGCCCGCGAGGGGATTTGATCAGCGCTGCAAAAACGCCTGATGCAACTCATCCAGCGTCTCGAAGTGATACGCCGGTGCTTCGGCGCTCAATTCTTCCCGGCTGCCAAACCCATAACCCACCGCTGCCGCGTCCAGCCCATTGCTGCGGGCACCGATCAGGTCGTGCTTACGGTCGCCGATCATCAGCGTATTGGCCGGGTCGAGACCTTCTTCGGCCATCAAGTGTGCAATCAGCTCGACCTTGTTGGTCCGCGTGCCATCCAGCTCACTGCCATAAATCATCTTGAAATGCTTGGCGAAGTCGAAGTGCCGGGCAATTTCCCGGGCGAAAACCCATGGCTTGGAGGTCGCGATGTACAGCTGCCGCCCTTGGCCACCGAGGGTTTCCAGTAGAGGCGTGACGCCGTCGAACACGCGGTTTTCATACAGGCCGGTGACCTTGAAGCGTTCACGATAGAAGTTCACTGCCTCCCAGGCCTTGGGTTCGTCGAAGTCATAGAACTGCATGAACGCCTGCAACAATGGCGGGCCAATGAAATGTTCGAGCCTGGTCAGGTCCGGTTCATCGATACCCAGTTTGCTCAGGGCGAACTGGATGGAGCGGGTGATACCTTCGCGCGGGTCGGTCAGCGTGCCATCGAGGTCGAACAGTACGGTTTGGTAATGCATGGAAATTCCTGAGCAATAGCGAGACGCTTTCCGTTATCAAGCGGCTTAGAGCTGGTCGTAGCCTTCGGCCAGATGCAGGTCCTTGAGCTTCACGTAATTCGCTGCACTGTAGGTGAAAAAGGCTTTTTCCTTGTCCGTCAGCGGCCGGATCTGCTTCACCGGGCTCCCGACATAAAGGAAACCGCTTTCCAGGCGCTTACCCGGTGGCACCAGGCTACCGGCGCCGATGATCACATCGTCCTCGACCACCGCACCGTCCATGACGATGCTGCCCATGCCGATCAGAATCCGGTTGCCCACGGCGCAACCATGAAGCATGACTTTATGCGCGATGGTCACATCGTCGCCGATCAGTAACGGAAAGCCATCGGGGTTGAATGGCCCTGCATGGGTGATGTGCAACACGCAGCCGTCCTGCACGCTGGTGCGCGCACCGATCCGGATGCGATGCATGTCGCCGCGGATCACCGTCAGCGGCCAGACGGAGCTGTCTTCGCCGATTTCGACGTCGCCGATCACCACTGCCGAGCCGTCGACAAAAGCGCCTTTGCCCAGCAGCGGCGTGTAGTTCTGATACTTGCGAAGGGTCACGATAGGGTTTCTCTCTGTTGCCGATAGCTGCGGTGAGCGTCGATTGTAATTAAGATGGGCGCATGTTTCTTCCGCATGTTTTCCAGCCAAGGTGCCAACCGTGAGCGTGAACAACCCTCTTCTGCAGTCCTACGACCTGCCGCCGTTCTCGGCGATCCGTGCCGAACACGTGCAACCGGCCATTGAAAAGATCCTGGCTGACAACCGCGCCGCCATTGTCGAAATCCTCAAGACCCAGGCCAAACAACCGACCTGGGCCGGCCTGGTGCTGGCGATGGACGAACTCAACGATCGTCTGGGCGCCGCCTGGAGCCCGGTCAGCCACCTCAATGCCGTGTGCAACAGCGCTGAGTTGCGCGAGGCTTACGAGTCCTGCCTGCCGGCCCTGAGCGCCTACGCCACCGAGCTGGGCCAGAACCGTGAACTGTTTCAGGCCTATGAAGCGCTGGCGAACAGTCCTGAGGCCGCCGGTTTCGACGTGGCGCAGAAAACCATCCTGGAGCACGCCCTGCGTGACTTCCGCCTGTCGGGTATCGACCTGCCTGAAGCCGAACAGAAGCGTTATGCCGACGTGCAGAGCAAACTGTCGGAGCTGGGCAGTCGCTTCTCCAACCAGTTGCTCGACGCCACTCAGGCCTGGACCAAGCACATCACTGACGAAGCCGCCCTCGCTGGCCTGACCGATTCGGCCAAGGCGCAGATGGCCGCCGCCGCGCAAGCCAAAGACCTCGACGGCTGGCTGATCACCCTGGAATTCCCGAGTTACTACGCGGTGATGACCTACGCCCAGGACCGCGCCCTGCGCGAAGAAGTCTACGCCGCCTACTGCACCCGTGCGTCGGACCAAGGTCCGAATGCCGGTCAGAACGATAACGGCCCGGTCATGGAAGAAATCCTCGACCTGCGTCAGGAACTGGCAAAACTGTTGGGTTTCACCAGCTTCTCGGAGCTGAGCCTGGCGACCAAAATGGCCGAATCCAGCGATCAGGTACTCAGCTTCCTACGCGACCTGGCCAAGCGCAGCAAGCCGTTCGCCGTCCGGGATCTGGAGCAGCTCAAGGCCTACGCCGCCGAACAGGGTTGCCCGGACCTGCAAAGCTGGGACAGCGGTTTCTACGGTGAAAAACTTCGCGAGCAGCGCTACAGCGTTGCCCAGGAAACCCTTCGCGCGTACTTCCCGATCGACAAGGTTCTGGGTGGGCTGTTCGCCATCGTCCAGCGGCTGTACGGCATCGAGATCGCCGAGCTGAAAGGCTTCGATACCTGGCACCCGGACGTTCGCCTGTTCGAAATCAAGGAAAACGGCCAGCACGTCGGCCGCTTCTTCTTCGACCTCTATGCCCGCGCCAACAAGCGTGGCGGTGCCTGGATGGACGGCGCCCGCGATCACCGCCGCACAATCAATGGTGTGCTGCAAAGCCCGGTAGCGAACCTGGTGTGCAACTTCACCCCGGCCGACAGCGGTAAACCAGCCCTGCTGACCCACGACGAAGTGACCACCCTGTTCCATGAATTCGGTCACGGCCTGCATCACCTGCTGACCCGCGTCGAGCACGCTGGCGTGTCCGGCATCAACGGCGTGGCCTGGGATGCGGTCGAGCTGCCAAGCCAGTTCATGGAAAACTGGTGCTGGGAGCCGGAAGGTCTGGCACTGATTTCCGGACATTACGAAACCGGCGAACCGTTGCCTCAGGATCTGCTGGAGAAAATGCTCGCGGCGAAGAACTTCCAGTCCGGACTGATGATGGTCCGCCAACTGGAGTTCTCGCTGTTCGACTTCGAGCTGCACGCCACTCACGGCGACGGCCGCAGCGTGTTGCAAGTGCTCGAAGGGGTACGTGATGAGGTTTCGGTCATGCGTCCACCGGCCTACAACCGTTTCCCCAACAGCTTCGCCCACATCTTCGCCGGTGGCTACGCGGCGGGTTACTACAGCTACAAGTGGGCTGAAGTATTGTCGGCCGATGCCTTCTCGAAATTCGAAGAAGACGGCGTGCTCAATGCCCAGACCGGTCGTGCCTTCCGCGAAGCGATCCTGGCACGAGGTGGTTCCCAGGAGCCGATGGTGCTGTTCGTCGACTTCCGTGGCCGTGCGCCATCGATTGACGCACTCTTGCGCCACAGCGGCCTGACCGAGGACGCGGCAGCATGAGTGAGGGACCTGTGATTACCAAAAAACGCTTTATCGCCGGGGCGGTCTGCCCGGCCTGTAGCGAGCCGGACAAATTGATGATGTGGAACGAAGATACCGTTCCGCATCGCGAGTGCGTGGCCTGCGGTTATTCCGACACGCTGAATGAACAAGGTCTGTCGGTGCCCAAGGAATTGGGCACCCGGGTTAACACCTCGGCACCCAAGGTGCCGGACGCCAAGGTTCAGGCCGTGCAGTTTTTCCCGAACCCGAAGCTGAAGAAAAAGCCTGACGAGCAACACTGAGTATCGAAAAACACCTTCCACTGCGCAACGCAGTGGAAGGTGTTACTTACTCGACATGGGCCGAGTTGAACCAACTCTTCATCGAACACATGGCAAACGGACTTGTGCTGCAATCACCATTGGCCAGCGCCGTACGAAGTTTGTCGACATCGGCCTGCATCATGTAGCGAATGCCGTCCTTGAAGTGGGTGCTATCGCCAAAACCGCCCTGAGTCATTTCACTCAGCGCATCTTCCTTACTCCAGCCCTGCACCACCACCCGGTACATCGCCGCCATCAGGCCGGTGCGATCCGAGCCGTGTTTGCAGTGCATGAGCACAGGCCCTTTGGCCTCCGCGCTCTGAATCGTGCGAAGAGCCTTGAGCACATCACTGTCATCCACATGATTGGTGCGGTAGGGCAGTTGTATCTGGGTGATTCCGGGTTTTGACAACCAGCTCGAGTCCGGTTCAGGCAGGAAGTTGATGACGGTGGCGACCTTGAGTTTTTCCAGCAACGGCACCGCCCCCTTGTCCGGCAACGCACTGCGATAGAGGGTCGGGGACATCTGATAGAGGTTGTACTGAACCTCCACCGATTGAGCCCAGTCCGCAGGCCGGGATAGAGCAGCGTCGTCAGCGTGGGCCAGCGTCAGGTTGAAAAGTGCGGCCAGCGACAAAAGAAGCGTCGCAGGTAGAAGGCGCAGTAGGGACATGCTCAGGCGACCGTGAAGTGGTGGATAAGTGATCGATAGCCTGAACTCGGGACAGTCAAAGACCTGTGAGGGCACTGTCAAAGAATCGTGAATAGAACAGCAAATGCCCGAGGCTGGTGGTCATTCAGATCAGTCAGACTGTCCGACATCGCTAGTTGATTGAGAGACACTATCCGGCAAGACCTTGAGTTAATAGACACCGATAAAACCAGGCCTGCATGGAGTCTCATGCAGACCTGGCAACAACTATCAACTTCAGGGATTTACGATACTGGAATAAGCCTTGGCCAAGGCCAGCAGTTTTGCTTTGTCATCACCATCGATATCGCCATCACCGTCCACATCGCTGTTAATGGTTTTGATCGTGAAGGACTGACCACCATCGCTGGAAACCGCTGTCACATAGACGGAATCGACCAGTGCCTCTGTCTGCACTTCATTTACCGCATCCCATCCCGGCTCTTTACGGGCAAGCTGCATCGATACTTGTGCTTCGCGAGGATTGGTTATGCTGGGCGCCAACAGTTGTAAAAAAATACCACGCTGATTAAAAAACGACATGACTAAATCCTTTTAATTAATAATCCACGACAACTTCGTGTGGCAAGGATAGTACTAACAGCCTTTGTAATTTCGCCACTTGATATATATTTCCGGTGATGACAGTTGCGCGATGCGCTTGATCCATAAACTTGTCTTGTTAGTTCCTTTATATAATCTCCGATGTTCACTCGCCGAACGGCACTGGTTTGTCGCTTTCCTCCTTGATACTGTATGCACATACAGCCAATGGGTTTTTATCGATGAACACGCCTCTGCCACCCCGCGGTCGCGGCACCGCCACCAACCCGCACAACCGTTTCGCACCGAACCGTTCGGTGGCCGAGGATGACGGCTGGTATCAGGAAGCGCCGATCACCCAAGGCACCGAGGTGCGCATCGAGACGGCGAAGACCATCATTACCCGCAACAACTCGCCGGACTTGCCCTTCGACCGCTCGATCAATCCCTATCGTGGCTGCGAGCATGGCTGTATCTATTGCTACGCGCGGCCAAGCCACGCTTATTGGGACATGTCGCCGGGTCTGGATTTCGAAACCAGACTGATCGCCAAGACCAACGCCGCCGATGTGCTGGAAGAACAACTGTCCAAACGCGGCTATCAATGCGCGCCGATCAACCTGGGCTCCAACACCGATCCTTATCAGCCGATCGAGCGTGAATACAAAATCACCCGCAGGACCCTCGAGGTGCTGCTGCGCTATCGCCATCCGGTGACCATCATCACCAAGGGCTCGCTGATTCTGCGCGATCTGGACCTGCTGGCCGAACTCGCCGAGCAACGACTGGTGGCGGTAATGATCAGCCTCACCACTCTGGACGATGAGCTCAAACGCATCCTCGAACCCCGTACGGCTGCGCCCAAGGCACGACTGCGGGCGATCCGGGTAATGCGTGAAGCGGGGATTCCGGTGGGTGTCTTGTGTTCACCGATGATTCCGATGATCAACGACAGCGAACTCGAAAGCCTGCTGACTGAAGCCCATGCGGCCGGAGCGCAAACTGCGGCTTACATGATGTTGCGCCTGCCGCTGGAAGTGGCGCCGCTGTTCGAAGAGTGGCTGGCCGCCCACTATCCTCAACGTGCAGCTCATGTGTTGAGCCTGATCCGCCAGAGCCGTGGTGGGGAGCTTTACGACAGTCGGTTTGGCGCCCGTATGCGCGGTGAAGGACCGTTTGCCGATCTGCTGGCGCAGCGTTTTGCCAAAACCATCAAGCGCCTGGGGCTCAACCGTCGGGAAGGTTTCGATCTGGACTGCAAAGCCTTTTGTCCGCCGGGTCGCCAGATGTCATTGATTTAAGGACAATCGGACCTATGGTGGAGTAGTGAAAAAAGTACGTCGCGTTCAAGCTGGTCATATTTCTTATGACCTGGAACGTACGTTCTAGAGCGCTTGATTCAGTTTGAGTTAAGCTTCGGCCGCTACCTTGTTCATCGAGTGACTGATGGGTCTGCTTTTCGACCTGGATGTTTTTTATACAGCCACTGGCTTCACATCGGACAAAACGGGAAAATTCCCTGACTCCGCCAAAGAGGATGAATCATGAGTGACAAGGATAAACAGCCTTTGGCTGCGTCGGCTTCAGCCCAACCCGAGGCGGAAACCGCCGATGCAGCGCTGCAGCATATCGTTGACGGCTTTTTGCATTTTCATCACGAGATCTTTCCGC
>Ga0182005_1000888_pt1 | contig 13127 bp, 12 predicted proteins | sample Sormic07211103_1_FD_123021 | JGI IMG/M metagenome (GOLD analysis project Ga0182005, IMG submission 123021) | Rhizosphere microbial communities from Sorghum bicolor, Mead, Nebraska, USA - 072115-103_1 MetaG | ecosystem: Host-associated > Plants > Roots > Rhizosphere | place: USA: Nebraska...
ATCTCAGAAAAAGGACAAAACCAACGTCTACGACATTAGCAAATTGTTTCAGCGCGACACCGCTGTTGATTTCGATGAAGAACCAGTTTTTTATGACAGCGACACCCGCTAGTTGCATTGTCTGCTCCCCATCCATCAAAAGATGGGGTAATACCCCTCGTTCGATCTATTGCATGAACCTAACTGGCGCATCGATACAGGTGATGCGCCATATACTTTATAGATTTGAAACCCTGTTCATCTGAACAGACTCTTAGCATTAAAAAACATGAGGCATGTTTATGTCCAAGTACCCGCACGTCCACGCTTCGGCATTACAGCACTTTGATAAAAGCGATGAAGGCAGGCTCTTGGCCTGTGCCAATGATTTCTGGGTCCATCATCCGAACGCACAAAAAATCATCATGAGGATGCAGATGGCCATGAAAACAAGGAACAAGATCAATGCACCCAGCATGCTGATCATTGCCCCTCCCGGAGGCGGAAAATCAGCGTTGATCGAAAAAATGAAAATGGATAATCAAACATCCGAAAACAAGATGATTTTCGTGACCATGCACCAGAGCCCAAATGGGTATTCGCTTCGCGATCTTATCCTCAGCGAGATGGGGCTTGGCGTCGGGCGAAGGGCTCGGCAAGGCGACAATATTACCCCCGAAATGCAATACAAAATTCGCACTGAGAACATCAGGGGGATTGCGCTCGACGAAATTCATGATGCGCTGATGCTGACTGAGGTTCAGCAACGAATCAACTTGTCGCTGTTGAAAAACCTTTCGGGTTCAACTTACGGATTGTCAGTGTTTGCCTTCGGCATTCCGGAAGCTGCAAAGGTGCTTCGTCGCGATCTGCAATTGGAGCGGCGTTATCCGGTGGTATCTCTGCCCAGCTGGAAAAATGGCCCCGAATTTCGCAATTTCGTGGCGACATATATCCATAACTTGCCGTTGAAGAAACCGACGAACTTCAAGGATCAAATGCTGGTTTTGAAGATCGAGGAAAAAAGTGGCGGTCTCATGGACAACGTCGTCAAAATTATCCAGGCCTCTGCGATGGCCAGCATTCTGGATGGCTCTGAGCACATCAATCATCGCCACCTCGACAACATCGAAGAGATCATGGCTGACTTCAACTACGCGCTCCAGGTCTATGAACCTGAGGACGCCGACGAAGGCAACGTGGCGTGAATCTGGATGCACGTCGTGTTATCGCTCGCAACGTACTGGAAGGCCGTCATGGCTTCCAGTTTCGCTGGGACTCATGGACTCAAGCGCATGACGCGCTTGAGTCGTTATCTAAGTCAACTGCAGGCGCTATCGTCATGGTACGAGGCCCGGTTGGCGCTGGTATCACCAGTTTGTTGGGTGCGTTTGTCGCCGCTCATTCAACGAAGGTGATTGCTGTTCGGCACGACATATTCTTAAGCCGTGTGAATCTGGTCGATCGAGTTCAGCAGAGGGTGTTTCCATCGTGTGAATTCGGATGGCTTAAACGGGTGCCGAAGAGCCTGGTTGAGTTCGTAAAACTGACTGGCCGCAGGACAATTGTGGTTGATGACGCAGACATCATTAGTCACGACAAGAATTCGGCCGAGGTCATCATTGACGACATGCTCAAATTTGCCCTCAGCGACGCTGAGATGCTGGTCATATTTTCAACGCGCCGAGTCCCCCTGCAAAATCTGTTCTGCAAAATCAAATCCGTTCAAACAGCTGACATTTCTCTGAGCGGCTCGCTGACGGCTCAAAACTGGGTCGACCTGAAAGATCAGTTTTGCCACTGGGCCGACTCTCGATACGGTCTGAACATCCGGGAGCACGCCGAAGATCTCTTTGCAACCGCCATTGGCTCGCTTGAAATTGCTCAAGCGATGTCAACGCTTGAAGTGCTCTATTGCGCAGCGCTCCTTTGCGACCAAATGCCGGCGACGAAGCTTGAAACACTGGAAACGGAAGATTTGAAATGGGAGGTGCAGCGTGTCGCATACGGTTGAGTCAATGCAGGGTGTCGAAGCGGCGATCTTGTTTCAAGGTGCGCGACGTTTGGAGCAGCTGGGAATCAGTAAACCCGTTGCTGGAGAAAGCCTGTCGTCTTGGAGTTATCGGATAAATCTGCAGATCGAAACGCCCATTTTCGATCATCCAACGTATGTTTCAGATGCTCGCGGAATTGAGCAGAGTGATGTTCTTGATTCATCCGGGATCAGATTTGTTGATCCCGACGGCGTGGCATCCAACGATTGGGTAGACGACTGCGTGCAAACCCTAGGCATTGCTCGCCAATGGTTCGAATGTCAGTTTCCTTTTTTCGAACGCCCCTACACACCTTTGCGGTATCGCCGAGCCTTCTGCTATCAATGCCTTGCGCAGAGCGTGCGAGCGACAGGATTGCCTGCATGGAAATCAGAGTGGCGGCATCTTGCGCAACCCTTTTGCAGCGTGCACGCCGTTGCTCTCCTGGACGCTCCTGTTTCAATCGCACTGGCGTTTGACCACCCGGTACGCGCGTTTACTTGGTATTGGGACTCGCCGGGTGCCAAGCAACATTGCGAGCTTCTTTGCAATGCCTGGCCACTTCGAAGTGCATTCGCCTTCGACGTGCAACGGCGCATTGATACGCTTCGTGCAAGCGCATCTGATCATCTGGAGCGGGCTCAGATTGACGGGTTCATATTGTCTCTGATGCGAGCGGTCATGATGCCTTGCTTGCACTATACCTTTCCTAAAATCGCGTTTTCAGGTTGGGGAGGGCCTAACTTCTATCCCCGTGATGCTTTTTATCTCAACTTTTACCAAGAAATTTATCGCGCATCTTCTATTGCAAGAATAAGCGCGCTTTACCTGTGTGGACTGCTTTTGGGATGGATCACAGAAGAAGAGGGGAGTTCGACCAACGCCGAAGGTTATTTTATGCCAGCTCGAGCATGGATTATCTGGGAGTTAATGGAGGAGCATTTCAACCTAATGACGTTGCTCGGCGACGAGCTTCGTCATTACGAAAGCAGGGGCCTTAACATTTCAATGCTTGCCGATATTCCTCGCTGCTGGAGGCCAACATAATGAAGTATGTATTCGCGTGGTACTGGCGTCCGGCATTTCAAGTTCATTTGCCCGGTGAGCACGCGAACTATCGCGTGATCGTGTGTTTGCAAGTGAACGGGGGGACCGGTGAGATATTGTCCTACTCGATTACCTTCGGTGATCCGATCAGAAGTGTGCATCGGATACCGTTCGTGAAACATGACAGTGGTGAGCTATTTGCCAAGACCAATGCTTTACGGATGGACTACAAAAAACATCTTTTCAAGCTTGACGCTGATTCTCTCAGAAATTCGTTAGGCCCAGTTCGTTTCAGCAGGACGGACTTTAATGGCGATTTTGAGATGAGATGGTTGCGAGTTTTCTATGATTGGCAGCGACAAGATCTAGAGCAGGTGGCTGATTCCTATAACATCATGCTGGGTACGTTGAAGCAGATGCTGGAATGCGCTATCCGTCGAATGAATAGTAAGACGCTTGCCTAGGCCCTTTAGGGTTTTTCATCAATGTCCAATAAACATTGAACATTCCCGCTGCAGGGTGACGAACAACCATCGCCAGGTGTGTTTTCGGCTCACGGAACCAATCGAAAGTTGGGCGACTTTGGAGGCTCACTTTGCATCAACGAGCGTGGGCAGCCGACGCCCCAAAAAGCAGCCCCTTGAATCAAGAGGCTGCCAGGGATTGCTGATTGGCAGTTGAAGAAATTCATCCATCGAAGCCGTTAACGTGCGCTAAAGCCTGCGAAGCGTTTGTTGAACCCAGCAATTCGCCCCTCGTTGGTCGCTTTGCGTTGCTGATGCGTATACACGGGATGCGAAGCACTCGACACATCCAACGCGACATAGGGGTAGGTGTTGCCATCGCTGTGCTTTTGCGTGCTGCTGGTGTGTGCGGTAGAGCTGATGAGAAAAAATGCATCCGCGGCGGTGTCGTGGAACAGCACTGGACGATAGTTCGGGTGGGTAGCTGTTTTCATGGTGTTCTCCGTTCTCAAGTGACAATGACAGTTTGACGAAGATATCGGCACTGCCCTGGAGAGCGTTCGCCGACTGCTTGATAGCAATCATCGTGCAATTCGGACGGCAAACAGAATCATTTTAGATGATGTTAATAATCTTATAGGCGAATATGGCCACTTACTAAGAAGCCGCCTAGGCTCGTGAGCCGTGTCACGCAGTCAACACGAAGGCAGGCCCCAGCCTAAGAAAGCCGCTTTATTGTGGGCCGCTGCCACTGCGATCTCGCATGCGTTCTGACCTGCTCTACACACGAAATACGCTATGGGAGGCCCAACACCTCGAGGTTTGCAGGATTAAACAGCACGACCGGTCGCCGCAATGTGAGCTGAGACGGAATTATCTCACGGGCAAAAATATTCGTGAGGCGTTTGAAGTCGAACATGAGACGAGGATCATGGGTATGTTTGAATGCGTCGTGGATGGACGATATCGATTCCGGCGCCCGTAGGTTGGCCAACCATGCTGGATCCAGGGTCTCAAACAGTCCCCTATCAGAGCAGTATGCCCTGGAATACGAACTGTCTTGGCTTCCAAACTCCACGCGGATCGCATCAGTAATCCATCCCGTAAATGCCTGGTCAGCCCTCTTACCGTCGGAAGATTGGCAGTCTGGAAGGGCACAAAGAATCACCAAGGCAGAAAAGGCACTCGCGATATCGTTGTCCGTAAAGGGAAGATTACGCATCCCATTCCATGCGGCACGCGTCGAGGATATGAAGAGTTGTTCATTCACATCGCTGGGCAGACCTGTGAAACTCCATTCGACGGCCTCTGCCCTTATTTTTGGCTGCAAACTCAAGGCACTGTTGATTGAGTGGCGTATTTGATCGGCAGGGCTAGGGGCTGCGACGTCACTACGCAGTGTTACTGGTATTCGGCGGCCAACGGTCGAGTCAAAGTGCTCAACCGTGGATGAGAGCCAATCTTTTAATGCGTAGTCGCTCCAATGCTCAGCAGCTACCAGAGGGGAGATAAACGACTCTTTTCGGTACGTTTCAGGCTCGCTGAGAGCGATGTACTTGAACAGGCTCTGCTTTCCCGCAGCTTCAGCCATCGCCCGTAACGCAGCGTCACTTTCAACTCTATTTTCGTTAAAAAAATACGCATCCAGCGACTGCTCTAGGGCACTCTTGTGGACAGGGTATATCTGATCTCGAGAGGGGTATGCAGGAGTACCACTCCAAGGAAAAACGATTCGATCCATCTCGTAATACTGATACCACGAGTGGTTGGCAAATAAAAAATGACCGTGCTGAGATTGTAAACGCCATAAATTCGGCACATCTACTGTCACGGGCATTGCTTGCAAGTGCATGAAGGCTTTGTCAATTTTTAGATCATCATAGAACTCCACGAGGTCAGTCGTGTTGAGACAATAAATGACTGAATTTCCTTCCTCGACAGGCAAGGTTGCTGCATCAGAAGCAAAAAAGCCGGCAATCGAGGGCTCTGTCGTGAAATCGATATACGAGGTGGCGACGCCGTAATGTTGAAGCACCGCAACCAATGCATCAATGTTCTCTTCTTGCAACAGGTAAGCGAGCGCCGGGTATGCTTGAGCCCATGTGAAAAATCTATTCAGCTTCGCATTAATCTCGATTTGGGCACCCGGGTTTTGGTGCAACTTGCGCTCCAGCGACGACGCTGGATTCCATTCGCGCAACTGGCCTCGAAACCAGTCATATTGTCCGTTCCGCTTAAGCTCCGTTGCCACCGCAACTGCCTCTTCAACGTTGGCGGCTTTCAAGATCTTCACTATCGTATTCCTTGGGTCTTCAGCTATCGACAAGGAGTCTTCCGCCAACACCACGCTAGCATTCAGATGCCTGAAGGTCTCAGCTGACAGTTGATCGATAACCACTAGGCGGGTTGGGCTGTTGAGTACGGTTACAAGTGGCAAGAAGCCTGGACTCAATGGCGCCTGATCGGATACTCATTTTCCGCCCAGATCATTTCTGAAGTCGAGCGCTGCATCGATTGTCCCCATGAAGCGCTTCAGTCGTTTTTTCTGTCTCATTTCCATAATGAGTGCAAACTGAGTACGTTCTTCTACAGATTTTAGTGACGACAGACGGAACAACTCGATGTGCTTATTACCCTGTGGGGTATCAGACTTTATGATTTTACTAACACTGCCGCTGTACTTGAAGTGTTCTTCGGGGGGATGGAAGAAAGGATGCCAACTTTCGTAGCTGTAACGCGCTGAAAGACAACCTGAGGTCGCCATTCTCTTATGATTTATGTGTTGTGCCAGCGAATCATATCGCCCCTTTAGATTACGATTGCAGTTGATGCAGGATAAAACAATGTTGTACGGATTAAACATCAGCTTAAGGTATTTTTCTTTCGGAAGTATGTGTTCTCGATCGGCAGGCTCGCGCATAATCGGAGTGCCACAATAGGCGCAGCGTCCTTTTTGCTCATGTTTGAGCTGATTGTAAATTTTCTTTTTTATGCGTTTCATCGCATTGGTTTGAATAGAGTCCCAAGACAAGTGACTGAAGTCAGCATGTGCGGTGACCTCTTTTATATAAGAATGCTCTGAGGCCGACAGTGAGAACCCCTTGTACACGCGGATTTGCCACGTCCATTTGATGCTCACTTAGCCACCTCTTCCAGGTCTGCAATAATGCTGTGTACAGGGTCCTCCGGTGATAACGTGTATTGCTTAAGCTTCGCGATATACTCTCTTGCTTCTAACTTTGAGGGGATGTCGGCTGCGATGATCTCACAGGCTTGCAGTAAGAGTTTTTCCAGTTGGATCGATCGATAGCTACCAACCTTGAATCCATCCACCGAGGCAATGTCGACGCTCCAGCCATTCATGGAGTCGAGGCGCTCGCTGGTTAACATGCCATCCTGTTTCGCCAACGAAATTATTGATGTGTTCAGATGAGAGCAATTGATGGCGACAAAAGGGGAATGTGTTGCGATAACGTATTTAAAGTCTTCGTCGCCAAACAGTTGTTCTAATAGAGGGATGTAGCGCGCTTGCCAGTCAGGGTGCAGACTGATTTCGGGTTCATCAATCAGCAACGTGGCCTTGCGACCCACATACAGGCACACCTGAATCAAGGTGAAAAAAATGTGCTTCTGTCCTGAGCTTAAGAAGTTAAGATTCCCGGACTGGTGATTACCGATACTGAGCGAGAAATTTCTGATGATCCCAAGCTTTCTTAGCTTGGGTATGAATGAAAACGCCTTGATCGTATCGTGGTCACTGAGTTCAAGGTGTCGTTCAAATTTATTGTTTTCTTCTTCTGCGCCCAGCGCACGTAAGCAGAAATGTATCTGATCTCGCTGTAGGTCTTCTTTGTCCAGGATTTTGTCGATAGCTTCTCGAGTTGCGAGATCCGTTTCCAGGCTGTCAAGATCTAAAATTGATCGCCCACGCCTGGCTGTCACTGCCCGGGCAATATATCGATCTATATTGCTTTCAGCAAAACCGGTTACGCATTCACCCTTGATGCTAAGGGTATAGGACGTTTCCAAAAATTCACAGATTTGTGCGATGCGACCTTCAAATCCTGGAATGGATGCGCCTTTGAGCAAATTTTCAAAAATTTTATTATCGATGGTATTGGTGTGTGTTGAGTTGCTGGTCGACTTAACACCGAGATATTGGTAAAAAGTTTTGCTCGAAAACGGAAATTTATCAGTAATCGAAAACGATAATGCAAGCACTAGTTTTTTTTGGAAAGCTAGTTTTTCTGCAAGCATCGCCAAAATATTACTCTTGCCGCGTCCATTTTTTCCGATCATCAAAACGTAGCGATTTTTTTTGATCTCATCTATCACATCAGCTGAAACTTTTTCAATGAAATTCGAGTATTCGAGGGTGTCCATGTTTTTCTCTCATAATCATACGTCGAAGCAGTTGAGAAAAAATACTACTGTCTTGACGTGAATTGAATTATCCAAATTTTAACATGGTGTGATTGCCTTTTGCCACTATAGCGGCGTATTTTTTGCTCAAAAAAGTTAGAAAATTTCTTGGTTCAAATTGAGAGCGGGCACGGCGCGCTTTTTCAATTGCCAGATAAGCTGGTGTGCCCTCTGGTTGTGCATGTGTGACACACCAGACAATTGTTATAAATCAATATTATAAATTGGAGTTTAACGCGGATAGTTGGGGTTCCGCATTTTGAAATTCTCGATCCGATGATGATTTTTCTGCAATTAAGCCAAGGCAGAAACACAGCGGGCGGCTAACTTCAATTCAGTCACGAGCGTGATCTATTGGGCGACGCGCATGCCCGACCGCCAAGCTGGGCATTTCCGAACACAGCGAGCGCATCACGTCAGTGATACTCGTTGGTGCAGTAACTGCGCATGCATCGCTGCAGATGCGGGGATCAAGCCCTTAGGCGATTCGTGATGGCACATTCTCATCACCGGCGCTGTTCAAACAGGAAAACGCGAATTAACATGATGCTTTGTAACTAAATCCGCCTCGCAGGGACAGCACAATGATCAAGAATATTGTTCTGCGCAACGTTTCAAGCTACGACCCCAACGTAGACACGTCCATTGGCCCGCTGACTCGAGTCAACATCTTCTACGGACAGAATGGAACGGGCAAAACCACCATCAGCAATTTTCTGCAAAATCCGAGCTCATCGGATCACACGTCCTGCCGTATCGACCCTGTCGACGCCGAACGGGAAATACTGGTCTACAACCACACATTCATGGAGCAAAACTTTCACGCCAGTGTCCAGCCGGGTGTTTTCACCTTGAATGAAGGCAACATTGAGGCGGAAGCTGCGTTGAAGGCAGCAGAGGACGCGATCAAAGTCCTTAGCGAGGAGCAGCAGACGGAAATTGCTGACGGGAAGGAATTGAAAACGGCGCAGCAAGCGCTTTCCGCTGCGCTTAAAGACCAGATGTGGCTGCAAAAAAAGCCGTATGACAGTGGCCCGCTGAGCTACTGCCTTGGCGGAATCAATACCAAGGATCGGTTGCACGATAAACTCGTGCCGCTGAAGTTCAAGTCGACGGCCGATACTGCTGAATCATTGGCAGCAGAAGCCTCTGAGCTGCAGTCCGCCAGTGATACGGAGCTTGAGGGCATTGCTTCTTTCGCATTCCCTGCGGGCGACATAGAAACGAAGCCTATTTTCCAAGAGACCATTGCGGGCTCTGGCGACTCTTATCTGTCGGCTCTGATTCAGGAATTGGGCAACTCGGACTGGATCAAGCAATCCTTCAAGTTTGTCGACAAAAATGACGAGCATTGCCCATTCTGCCAGCAAGCGCTGCCGAATGACTTCTACGCGCAGCTTGAAAAGGTATTCGATAAGACATACGAGCTTCGCATCGCGGAGCTGGCAGCGCTGCAAACCCGCTATAAAAGCGGTGTTGATCAGCTGCTTCTTCAGCTTGAAAAACCTCAATACCAGGGCAAGTCGTTTCTCGCGCACGTGGTCACTTTGAAATCTGCGCTGCTGCAGAATATTCAGCGTATTGAAGCCAAAATGGCTAGCCCTTCGGCCCCCGTTAGCCTCACGGTGACCGTCACATTGATCGCCGATCTAAACGCTGCCATTCAGGTCGAGCAGGACAAAATCGATGCCATAAACCTGAAGATCAGGGACAAGAAAACCCATCTCGACCAGATCAAGGAGCGTTTTTGGAACGTTTTGCGTGGCAGCTGCGATGCCATGATCATTAAAGCTACCAAGGAACATCGTGAATACGATGACAAATTGGTCGCGAAGCGAGATGCAGTAAGGCTGATACTTGGCAAAATCAAAACGCATCAGGAAACGATCGTCGAAAGCCGCGCCAAAATAACGAATATCGACCAGGCCATTGGGAATATCAACCGATGGCTCGGCGTGCTGGGTCTGAAGGGCTTTGAGCTACTGAGGGAGGAGGGCGAGGTTCCACAGTATCGACTACACCGACCTGACCAAAAAGATGGCGTGTTCAAGACACTGAGCGAAGGTGAGAAAACACTGATTTCGTTTTTGTATTTTTTGGAGGTTTGCAACGGCGATCTGGATGACAAAACCAGCAAGCTCAAAAGCAATCGGATTATCGTGATCGATGACCCAATCTCCAGCCTGTCCCACAACTACATCTACGACATTGCCTCGCTGATCAGGCGACAGGTCTTGACTCCCAAAACGAAATTCAAACAAATCATCATCCTCACGCACAACCTGTTTTTCTTCCACGAAATGATCAAGCTGATGCCAGAAGCCAAAAAAGGGGAGCAGCCCTTCGCGTTGTTTCGGATCACCAAGTCACACTTCAGCTCGGTTACCACCATGCTGGAGAAGGAAGTGCAAAACGACTATCAAGCGTTCTGGCAAGCCATCAAGGATGCCTTGGCCGGGCGCACATCCACCAATGTGATCCCGAACATGATGAGAAATATCCTGGAGTATTACTTCACCTTTGTGCACTGTCAGGATTCACTTGGAACGGCTCTGGCGGACCTGGCCGATGAAAATCCGGAGTTCCGAGCGCTGTACCGGTACATCAATCGCGAATCCCACTCGGATGCAATCAACCTGACCGATTTCGGCGAAATTGATCCCACGCAATACGTTGCGCGTTTCAGGGACGTGTTTGTGAAAACGAAATTCGAATCGCACTTCGACAAAATGATGAGTTGACTGGCAACCTACGAAGCCTGGAAGCGCATGCTCTCCGGACTTTTTTTTTCGTGTTCGGATTTCTTGATTCAAGGCGGTTTTTCAATTCTTTTCGGGTCGCAACCGGCGGTGAAGGATAACCCTGGAAAAGCTCGAAAACCCTTGGTAGCATTGCCGCCGCAGCTACCACCGAAGCACTCTCCCTCTCGCCCGCGCTCATTGGCTCGCTTTGCTCATGAAGTGCAAAGGCTGTCAGCGGCCCGCTGAGATCAGATGGAGAAAATGCCATGAAAGATGGAAAAGTTGTTCTGGTTCGCCAGTATGACCGTTTCCGGCTTGGGCAATGGGAGACCGTGTGCCAGCACACGCGCTCCCTACCGCGCCGGTAAATGATGTGCCGATGTGGTAGCTGCACTTTCACCCATCTTCGTTTCAAATGCCGCCGCATTGTTTGGCGAGGCACCCTTCTGAATTTAGTCAAAAGACGTTATCAACGTTACCGGCTCACGAACAATTATCCCTAGAAGCAAAGCCCCGATCCGCTGGCGGACTTGATTTTTTCGGCTTCCGATTTGCAGGTCAGGTACCGTTTACTCCGGGTAACGACGCGTCTTCAACGCATAAGGGGCGAGGTTCAGAGCGCAGATAATGTCGAGCTGTCGTGATCGCCTTCACAACCTGAAAGCCCACACACACATCTGCGCTCTTACCCTGCATCAGTCTCCTACTGCACCGGTGCGGCGAGGCATCGCTGCGTGGCTGGTAACCGACGCCCGATCATCGCGCCCAAACAACCAGACCATAGCGGCGGTTCCAAGACAGACAACTCCGGCACTGACCAGCGTCGCGATAAGGCCGATACGGTCAACGGCGAACCCGCCGAGAAACGCGCCCGACGCCAATCCCAGTTGCAGGACGGCGATGTACATCGCACTGGCGCTTTCCATCTCTTGGGGGGCCGCTTTGAGCATCCACCCCTAGGTTGCAATCGGCAGTGCACCGAAGGCAAAGCCCCAGAGGATGATCAAAACGGCTGCCGGTACTTCGGCACTGCCAAAGATCGTCAAAAGAACCATCGCAACACCAAGCCCTAGCGCAGTCAGGCCCAACGTCATGCGCGCATCGCGCTGGGCCGCGGCACCTGCAACGAAATTGCCGGTGAAGCTGGCGATGCCGTAACCGAGAAGCACAGAAGAGAGCAGAGCATGCGTAGCGTGCGTCACGTGTTCAAGGAACGCGCCCATAAAGGTGTATGCACCGAAGTGACCTGCAAAGGATACAAAGATTGCAATCAAACCTATGCACGCTTGCGGGATGCGAAACAGGGCAACGAGGTGACGCATGCTGACTACTTCGGTCGGGGCGAGGCGCGGCAACAGCCATAGCTGGGCAGCCAGGACGAATGCGCCAAAGCCCGCCACCACGCCAAATGACGCTCGCCAGCCAAAGGCGTGACCGATCAGCGCGCCTGCCGGAACACCCAGCACCGCACCCACGGAGATGCCCGAGAAGATAATGGAATTGGCTCTTCCCACCGAGGCGGCGGGAACAATCCGAGTGGCTACCACACTGCTGATCGCCCAAAAAGCCCCGATGTCGATGCCGAGCAGGACACGACCAAGAAGGATCATCGGCAAATTCGGTGCGAGCGCCACGATGAGATTGGACAGAACCAGAATGGCACTCAAGACCCACAGGATGATCCGGCGATCCAGCTTGCCTGCCACGAGCATAACGGCAGGAGCTGCGACCGCTGCAACGAGACCAGGAATGGTCATCATCAAACCGGTGATGCCTTCTGAAGCCTGCATCTCGGACGCAACGCTCGTTAAAAGACCCACTGGAAGAAATTCGCTGGTGACCAGTGCAAAGGTGCCGAGCGCCACGGGTGCTATGGCTAGCCACTCTCGTGGGGTGGCTTTTCTAGAAATATCAAGCTGCGGTTGCGGTGCTGACATGGAGCATTTCCTTAAGCAACGATGATGGCTTGGCGCTAAATCGATTGTGTATCGATTACTACACAATACAAGCGCGGCTCTATGCACTGTCAAGAAAATTATGTATTGTTCACTAAGAAATTAAGGAGAAGCCCCAGATGGCTGCCGGCAGACCGCGAGAATTCGACATTGATAAAGCCTTGAAAGAAGCCCTGGATGTGTTTCTTCAGAAAGGCTATGAAGGTGCATCCCTGACCGATTTGACCCAGGCCATGGGCATCAATCCTCCCAGCCTCTATGCAGCGTTTGGCAACAAAGAGGGCCTCTTTCGCCAGGTGCATGAGCGATATCTGCTTGAGCGCAAGGCTGTGATCGAGTTCGCCCTTGCCGCGCCAACGGTTGCCGAAACCGTAGAGCGCTTTCTGCGTGGAAGCGTCGAAGAGCAGACCCTTGAGGACCGCACGCACGGATGCCTTCTTGTACAGGGCGCCCTGGCGTGCACTGACCAGTCCAGTGTCATTCGGC
>Ga0182005_1000890_pt1 | contig 13111 bp, 11 predicted proteins | sample Sormic07211103_1_FD_123021 | JGI IMG/M metagenome (GOLD analysis project Ga0182005, IMG submission 123021) | Rhizosphere microbial communities from Sorghum bicolor, Mead, Nebraska, USA - 072115-103_1 MetaG | ecosystem: Host-associated > Plants > Roots > Rhizosphere | place: USA: Nebraska...
GTGCCGCGCATCACCCGTTCGTGGGTGCGCAACGGTTCGGTGAGTGCGAACGGGACCCTGCCGCCTAGGTCGGGATCGGCTTCGCTCCAGTGGAAACTGACGCGGAAGTAGGCGCAGCACGCGCCGCAGGTGAGGCAGGGGTGTGCCATGGCAGCCGGGCCTTGCGCGGCAAACAGCGGTGGGGGGCGCGGCATTCAGGCGGCGGCGTTTCGTGCGCGATCAGGCCAGTCGCGGCGCCGCATGCTGCTGCAGGAAGGTCAGAAAACTGGCGAGCTTGGGCAGCGGTCGACGGTCCTGCCGGTACAGCGCGTGGACCGGGCGGCTGGACGGCAGATAGGCTTCGAGCAGGCCGACCAGGCGCCCGGCGGCAAGATCCTCGGCCACCAGCACCTGCGGCTGCAACAGCAGTCCCGCGCCGTGCAGGGCGGCCTGGCGCAAGGCGGCGCTGCTGTTGCAGCGCAGGGCGGTCTCGGCCGGCCAGCCCGCGGTCGCGCCGGACGCCTCCAGCTGCCAGGCCGAACGCGGGTTCCAGGCCGCGTGACCGAGGCAGCGGTGCGCGGCCAGGTCGGCGGGCGTGGCCGGCACGCCGTAGCGCGCCAGATAGGCCGGCGCGGCGCAGATCGCCATGCGGTAGTGGCCCAGCGGGCGCGCCACCAGATTCAGGGCGGGATCCAGCGCGCCGACCCGGATCGCCAGGTCGATGCCGTCTTCGATCAGGTCGACCACGCTGTTGCTCAGGTCCAGTTCGATGCGTACCTGCGGGAACTGCGCCTGGTACTCGGCCACCGCCGCGGCGATCACGCATTCGCCCAGCGTGGTGGCGGCGCTGATCCGCAGCAGCCCGCTCGGCGCGGCGGCCAGGCGCTCGACCGAGCTTTCGGCCCAGCGCAGCTGTTCGAGCACGCGCTTGCCCTCTTCGTAGAAACGGCGACCTGCGTCGGTCAGGCCCTGGCGGCGGGTGCTGCGTTCCAGCAGCCGCGCGCCCAGATGGGTCTCGAGCTGCCGGACCAGCTTGCCGACCATCACCGCGCTGATGTCCAGCCGCCGCGCGGCGGCGCTGAAGCTGCCGGCCTCCACGGCGGCGACGAAGACCTCGATGCTGCGCAGTTTGTCCACGATTGCGAACCCTGGGTTTGCAGTGTCGGAAATTCTGCGCCATTTTTCGCCGCCCGGCACACGGCCAGACTGCCCGCCTCACATCAGCAGGAGCAGTGGCATGAAGGCAGTCGTCATCGGCGGAACCGGCACCCTGGGCAGGGCCGTGGTGCAGGAGCTGGGGCGCGACCACGAGGTGATCGCGGTCGGCCACACGCGCGGCGCGTACACCGTGGACATCACCGACGACGCCAGCGTGCAGGCGCTGTTCGCCGCGCTGGGGCCGGTGGATGCGATCGTCTCGACCAGCGGCGAACTGCACTTCGGCGAGCTCGCCACGCTGCAGCCGGCGCAGTTCGCGCTGGGGCTGCAGCACAAGCTGCTGGGCCAGGTGCGGCTGGCGCTGTTCGGCCAGCACCATCTCAACGAAGGCGGTTCGATCACGCTGACCGGCGGCATCGTCGCCGACGAGCCGATCCGCGGCGGCAGCAATGCCACCACGGTCAACACCGCGCTGGAGGGCTTCGTGCGCGCGGCCGCCTGCGAGTTGCGCGGCGGCCGCCGCATCAATGTGGTCAGCCCGACCGTGCTGAGCGAATCGGCCGAACAGTACGGGGCGTTCTTTCCTGGATTCGAGAGCGTCAGCGCCGCGCGCGCGGCGCTGGCCTATCGGCGCAGCGTGGCCGGGATCCAGAGCGGGCGCACGTTCCGGGTCGCCTAGGGCGTTATCAATCCCCCGAGCAGCTCGCGCCACTCCCGCGCAGGCGTGTTCACGTCAGCGCTGGCGCGGCAGCGTGCACGCGCAAGGGAGGCCCTACGGGTTGGGCCTGTCAGGCCGCCAGCCGGCGCCGCGCGGCTTGAGCCGACCGCCAGTCAGGCGCTGCGCCACGCAGCGCCGGCCGGCGACCTGACAGACCCAACGCGACCCACTCGGTAATTGATGACATGCGCTAGGGCAACAGGCCGCGCCGATCCTGCGCACGAACGGGACAAGCAAGAGAGCGGACGTGGACGCGTGTGCAGTCCCGAACCATGACGCGCCCCGCGTACGCGCAAGCGGCCCAGCAGCGTGCGCCACGCGGCTTGAGCCGACCGCCAGTCAGTCGCTGCGCCACGCAGCACCAACTGGCGACCTGACGATCCAACGTGACCTACTCGGCACTGCATGACATGCCTTGGCGGCATGGCGACGCCATCGGCGATAATCGGCCGATGACCACGACCCCCATCTGCAACATCGCCGCGACGCTGCCGCCGTTGGCCCGCGAGCGCCCCGACCAGATCGCCATCCGCTGCCCGGGCGGCCGCGGCGCCAATGGCCTGGCCGCCTACGACGTGACCCTGAGCTATGCGCAGCTGGATGCGCGCAGCGACGCGATCGCCGCCGGGCTGGGTGGCTACGGCATCGGCCGCGGCACCCGCACCGTGGTGATGGTGCGGCCGTCGCCGGAGTTCTTCCTGCTGATGTTCGCGCTGTTCAAGGCCGGTGCGGTACCGGTGCTGGTGGATCCGGGCATCGACAAGCGCGCGCTCAAGCAATGCCTGGACGAGGCGCAGCCGGAGGCGTTCATCGGCATTCCGCTGGCGCAGCTGGCGCGGCGCCTGCTGGGCTGGGCGCGCTCGGCGCGGCGCATCGTCACCGTGGGCCGGCGCTGGGCCTGGGGCGGCACCACGCTGGCGCAGATCGAGCGTGCCGGCAGCGGCGCCGGCAGCCAGCTGGCCGACACCGCGGCCGACGACGTGGCCGCGATCCTGTTCACCAGCGGCTCCACCGGCGTGCCCAAGGGGGTGGTCTATCGGCATCGCCATTTCGTCGGCCAGATCGAACTGATGCGCAACGCGTTCGACATGCAGGCCGGCGGCATCGACCTGCCGACCTTCCCGCCGTTCGCCCTGTTCGATCCGGCGCTGGGGCTGACCTCGGTGATCCCGGACATGGACCCGACGCGGCCGGCCAGCGCCGATCCGCGCAAGCTGCACGATGCGATCGACCGCTTCGGGGTGACCCAGCTGTTCGGTTCGCCGGCGCTGATGCGGGTACTGGCCGACTACGGCCGTCCATTGCCGAACGTGCGTTGCGCCACTTCTGCCGGCGCGCCGGTGCCGCCGGAGATCGTGGCCAAGATCTGCAGCCTGCTGCCGGAGGACGGCAAGCTGTGGACGCCGTACGGCGCCACCGAGTGCCTGCCGGTGGCGGCGATCGAAGGCCGCGAACTGCAAGACACGCGCGCGGCCACCGAAACCGGCGCCGGCACCTGCGTCGGCGCGGTGGTGGCGCCGAACGTGGTGCGCATCATCGCCATCGACGATGCGGCGATCCCCGAGTGGTCGGGCGTGCGCGAGCTGCCGGCGGGCACGGTCGGCGAGATCACCGTGGCCGGGCCGACCACCACCGACACCTATTTCAACCGCGATGCGGCCACGCGCATCGCCAAGATCCGCGAGCGCCTGGACGACGGCAGCGAGCGCATCGTGCATCGCATGGGCGACATCGGCTATTTCGACGCGCAGGGCCGGCTGTGGTTCTGCGGGCGCAAGACCCAGCGCGTGGAGACTGCGCAGGGGCCGCTGTACACCGAGCAGGTCGAACCGATCTTCAACACCTTGCCGTGGCTGCGCCGCAGCGCGCTGGTCGGGATCGGCGCGGCGGGCGCGCAGCGTCCGGTGCTGTGCTACGAGCTGCAGGCGGGCGTGGCGCCGCCGGCGCAGCCGGACGCCGTGCTGCGTGCGCTGGCGCAGACGCATGCGCACACCGCCGGCATCGCCGATTTCCTGCGTCATCCGGGCTTCCCGGTGGATATCCGCCACAACGTCAAGATCGGCCGCGAGAAGCTGGCGCTGTGGGCCAAGGACCGCGTGCGCTGAGGCCGCGGCGATGGGCGAGCGCTACCGGCTGGACGACCTGCGCATCGACGTGGCGCGGCAGCGGGTCGAACGCGACGGCGTGGCGCTGGAACTGGGCGGGCTGAGTTTCCGCCTGCTGCACTACCTGCTGCAGCAGGGCCAGCGCGTGGTCGGCTTCGACGAACTGATCGCGCAGGTATGGGCGCCGGCGCTGGTCAACGAGGAGACCGTGACCCAGCGCGTGCGCTTGCTGCGGCAGGCGCTGGGCGATGCCTCGCGACAGCCGCGCTATCTGCGTTCGGTGCGTGGCCAGGGCTACCAGCTGTGCGCACCGGTGCGCAGCGACGAAGACGACGGCGACAGAGACGACGCACCGGCACCGCGACGACCGCGTTGGCGTGGCATCGCGATCGCGGCAGTCGTGGCGCTCGGTGTCGGGACGCTGGCGGCGCTGGCGTGGTCGTGGTCTGCGCCGCCGCCGCAAGCGGCGGCGTCACCGCTGCTGCAACGCGCCGAGTATTACGCCGGCATCGGCCAGCGCGACGACAACGAACGCGCGATCGCGTTGTACCGGCAGCGTCTGCAGCAAGTCCCCGACGAGCCACGTGCGTTGCTCGGGCTCAGCCGCGCCTACAGCGCGCGCGTGTGCCAGTACGGCGGCGATGCGCAGTACGTCGCGCTCGCGCGGCGCCTGGCGGCGCAGGTGATCGCGGCGCAGCCGCAGCTGGCCGCCGCGCATGCCGCACTCGGCTACGCGCACGATTGCAGCGGCGAGTACGCGGCGGCGCTGGCCGCCTACGAGCGCGCGCTGCAGCTGGATCCGGGCGCCGATGCAGTGCGCGGCTCGGCCGCGTATCTGTACGAGCGCAAGGGGCAATTGGCGCAGGCGTTGGCCGCCAACCTGCAGGTGCGCGATCCGGCGCGGGTGCGGTTCCTGCCGATCCAGATCGCCAGCAACCTCAACCTGCTCGGCTACGTCAGCGCCGCCGAGGCGCGCTATCGCGACAGCTTCCAGCTTTATCCGGACAGCGCATTTTCCAACGTGGCCTGGCCGAGTTTCCTGTTCGCGCATGGCCGCACCGCCGAAGCGCAGGCGGCATTGGACGAGGCGCTGGGGCGCGGCACCGACTACGCCGGGCTGTATTTGCTGCAGGCGGAACTGGCGTTGGCGCAGGGCGATGCGGCACGTGCGCGCCAGGCCAGTCTGCATGCGCTGCGGCTGCGCCCGCAGGGCAGCCTGGCGCAGACGCTGGCATGGACGCTGGACGCGCAGCCGCGGCCTGCCGCGCCGGCGTTGCGGGCGCGGGCGCAAGACCTGTTGCGCAGCCTCGCGGGTGGCGCCGACCCACTCGATGGGTTGGATGCGGCGCTGCTGCTGCAACTGGCCGGCGACCCGGACGCGGCGCTGGATGCGTTGCGCCGCGCACAGGCCGCCGGTTATCGCGATGCGGCCTACCTGCGGGTGTCGCCGCTGCTGGCGCCGCTGCGCGCGCAGGCCGGCTTCGCCACGTTGCTGGCGCGCAACCAGGCCGACATCGCCGCCCAGCGCGCGCAGGTGCGCCGCGCCGGCCTGCTGCCGCAGGAAACCGGCGCGGCTACGGCAGCGCCTTGAGCACGTAGTCGGCGAGCAGCGCCTGCGACTGCGGGTGCATCTTCGGCGTGTTGTAGGCGCCGCGGGTGATCACCACCACCAGGCGTTCCTCGGGCAGCACGAACACGTAGTTGCCGCCGTTGCCGGACATCGCCCACACCCCGCGCTCCACGCCGCGCACCGGGAAGCGGAAACGCCACAGCAGATAGCCGTAGTCGGCGTCTTCGCGCGCCTGCGCGTGCACCGTGGTCATTGCCCGCACCCAGTCCGCCGGCAGCACCTGCTGGCCGTGCCAGCGGCCCTGGTCGAGCAGCAACTGGCCGAACTTGGCCAGGTCGCGGCTGCGGTAGCGGGTGCCGCCGCCGCCCATGCCCACGCCCTCGGCGGAGCGGCCCCAGTGGACGTCGGTGATGCCCAGTGGCCGTTCCAGCGCCTGCGCGGCGAAGTCTTCCAGGTGCTGGCCGGTGGCTTTCTCCAGCAGCGCGCCGAGCAGGAAGCTGCCGGCGGTGCAGTAGGAGAAGGCGCGGCCGTGCGGGCTGTTCTCGGGGCGGCGCATCCATGGCGCGTAGCCCTTGATCGGCAGGTCCAGCGCGAACTGGGTCCAGTCGGCACTGACATACATACGTTCCTCGTTGCCGCTGGAGAACGCGTTCTCGTCGTCGCACTCCAGCTGCGAACTCATCGTCAGCAGGTCCTCGACGGTGATCGCGCGCTTGCGCGGATCCGGCTGCTGCCAATGGCGGTCGCCGAAGGCGTCGTAGACCTTGGCCTGCGCGCCGGCCAGGCGGCCGCGGTCGATCGCTGCGCCGACCAGCATCGCGGTGACGCTCTTGGTCGCCGAGCGGGTGTCTTGCAGGGTCTGCCGATCGGCATCGCCGAAGTAGCGTTCGTAGACCAGTGCGCCGTCGCGCACGATCAGCACGCTGCTGGTGTCCGGCGCCTTGCCGTGGGCGATGGCCTGCTCCAGTGCCGCGAGCGTGGCCATGTTCCAGCCGGTGGCCCTGGCGTCGGCGACCTTCCAGCCGTCTCCGAGCGCTGGCGGCGCGGTGGCGGTGGTGATGGCGGGCGCGGCATGGACGACAGGCGCGGCGAGGGCGAACAAGGTGCACAGCAGGAACGGGAGGCGCGACATGGTGGAACTCCGGAAGGAAGCGGTCCGCGCACTGCGCCAGCACCGTGGATGAAGTGCCTGATGCCACGGTGAAGAATTATGAAGTTCCGAAATATCAATGGTTTGGCGTGCGCAGCGGCGTCGCCCGCCGCCGCGCGGATCGCCTTCCCCGGCGACCCCGGCTATCGTGTGCGCCCTGGTGCGAACGGTGCGGCGCGATGAAGATAGTGGTGACGGGCGGTGGTGGATTCCTGGGACAGGCGCTGTGTCGCGGGCTGGTCGCGCGCGGGCACGAGGTGATCAGCTACAACCGCGGCCACTATCCGGAACTGCAGGCGCTGGGCGTGGCCCAGGTGCGCGGCGACCTGACCGATGCGCAGGCGCTGCACCATGCCGTACAAGGGGCCGAGGCGGTGTTCCACAATGCGGCCAAGGCCGGTGCCTGGGGCAGCTACGACAGCTACTACCAGCCCAACGTGGTCGGCACCGAGAACGTGCTGGCCGCCTGCCGCGCGCATGGCGTGGGCCGCCTGATCTACACCTCCACGCCGAGCGTGACCCATCGCGCCACGCATCCGGTCGAAGGCCTGGGCGCGGACCAGGTGCCGTACGGCGAGAACTTCCAGGCGCCGTACGCGGCGACCAAGGCCATCGCCGAGCGCGCGGTGCTCGCCGCCAACGACGCGCAGCTGGCGGTGGTGGCGCTGCGGCCGCGGCTGATCTGGGGGCCGGGCGACAACCAGATCCTGCCCAAGCTGGTCGAGCGCGCGCAGGCCGGCCGCGTGCGCCTGGTCGGCGGCGGCGACAACCGGGTCGATTCCACCTTCATCGACAATGCCGCGCAGGCGCATTTCGACGCATTCGAGCATCTGCGCGTCGGTGCGGCCTGCGCCGGCAAGGCGTACTTCATTTCCAACGGCGAGCCGCTGCCGATGCGCGAGTTGCTGAACAAGCTGCTGGCCGCGGTCGGCGCGCCGCCGGTGACCAAGACCCTGTCGTTCAAGGCGGCGTATCGCATCGGCGCCGCCTGCGAAACGTTGTGGCCGCTGCTGCGCCTGCGCGGCGAGCCGCCGCTGACCCGCTTCCTGGCCGAGCAGCTGTGCACGCCGCATTGGTACAGCATGGAACCGGCGCGGCGCGATTTCGGCTATGTGCCGCAGGTTTCGATCGAGCAGGGCCTGCAGCGGCTGGCGTCGTCATGGCGCCGCGACACTTCCGTCACTTCCTGACGACCGGCGGTTTCCGAAGATACCTGCGCGCCGATTCGGCACGACAACTTCTGGACCTTGCCATGCTGCATTACGCCATCATCTTCTTCGTCATCGCCATCATTGCGGCCGTGCTCGGTTTCAGCGGCATCGCTGGCGCCGCGACCAACATCGCCTGGATCCTGTTCGTGGTGTTCCTGATCCTGGCCGTGATCTCGATGTTCCGTCGCGGTAAGGTGTAGTCGCCCGCGCCGCATCGAAAACGATGGCCCGCGACACCGGAGCAGTCCGGTGCCGCGGGCCATCTGCTTTTTGCCTTCGCGCTGGCGACGGTGCATGCACCGTCGCCGGTTCAAGACATTCTTGGTGGCTTGTAGCCAGGGCGCTCGCCACCGCTCTGATCGTTGCGTGCAGACGGCACGGCATCCGGACGCAGTTTCCTGAACTCGGAAAGCGTCAACATCGCGGCGCGTTGCCCCGCCCCGGTTTGCGCGATGCCGACGACCATCGAGAAGTCGTCCAGCGTGAGGCCACCTCCGCCCTCTCCGCCGCCCTTCTTGGCCTCAGTGAACGCAGTCAGATAGGCTTCGAATTTTGTACGAGCCTTGCCGCGCTGCAGGATCTGCAGCGCCGGTTCGGCAAGCGCATTGCCGAAGTACGCGTGAGCCACAAGGTCCAAGCACGCTCTGGTCGTGCCCGCATCGGCGCTCTCTTCGCCATACACAAAGAAATGCGCGTCGCTGGCGAGTACGCTCAGGTTCTGCTTGGTCGCCGCATCTAGCTGGTCGAACTTCTTCTTTTCGCTGCCGATTTCAGCGCGCGAGCGCTTGAACTCGATTAGCAGATATTTGTCCATGGTCAGGAAAATGTTGTCGCCCGCCCGCTCGTGATTTCCGTCCAGCGGCGCATGGAAAGCAATGCCGGCATCGCTTGCCGCCAGCACGAACGCGTATTCGACGGTCTTTTCCCACCAGAGCAACGTTCCGGCCATCGGCTAGGTCCTTTTGGCGCCAAATGCGCTGTCAGTCTTCGATTCCGCAAGTGTTGCATGGGTGTCTTCTTCGCCGGCAGGCAACGCCACGGCGCTACGCAGCGCCGCATCCTGCGCGTGGCGTTCCAGCGCCAGTTCGATCAGGCGCGTGATCAGCGCGCGGTAGCTCAGACCGCTCGCCTGCCACAGCTTGGGATACATGCTGATACGGGTGAAGCCCGGCAGGGTGTTGAGTTCGTTGATCACGATGCGGCCATCGCCGGTCAGGAACACGTCCACCCGCGCCAGGCCGGCGCATTCCAGCACGGCGTAGGCGCGCAACGCGACGGCGCGGATGCGTTCCTGGGTAGCCTCGTCGATCGCGGCAGGCACCACCACCTCGGCCCCGGTCTCGCTGATGTATTTGGTCTCGTAGGAATAGAACGCGTCGTGCACCACCACCTCGCCGCAGACGCTGGCCTGCGGGGCGTCGTTGCCGAGAACCGCGCATTCGATTTCGCGCCCATCGATGGCCGCTTCCACCAACACTTTGTGGTCGTAGGCCAGGGCCAGCGCCAATGCCGCGTCGAAAGCAGCCGCGTCCTGCACCTTGCTCACGCCTACCGACGAGCCCTGGTTGGCCGGCTTGACGAACAACGGCAGCCCGAACTGCGCGGCCAGCGCGGCGAAATCGGCCTGCGCCGCATCGCGGCGGCGGATGCAGGCGAACGGCGCCACCTCCAGCCCGGCGTCGCGCAGCAGGCGCTTGGCCACGTCCTTGTCCATCGCCAGCGCCGAGCCGAGCACGCCGGAGCCGACGAACGGCAGCCCGGCCATGCGCAACAGGCCTTGCAGCGAGCCGTCCTCGCCCAGTGTGCCGTGCACGATCGGGAACGCCACGTCGATCTGCTCCAGTGCCTGTGCCGGCTGCAGCGCGCGCAACGGCTGCGTGTCGTCGCCGGGGATCACCGCCACGCCGCGTCCGCTGCGCTGCAGCGCGATCCGTGCCGGATCGTCGGCATGCAGCAGGAAGCCGTCGCGCTCGTTGGCGTGCCAGCGGCCCTGCTTGTCGATGCCGATCAGGGTGGCGTCGAAACGCTGCGGGTCCAGCGCATCGACGATGTTGCGCGCCGATTGCAGCGAGACCTCGTGCTCGGCCGACTTGCCGCCGAAGATGATGCCGACCCGGATCTTGCGCATGTCGCGGCTCCGTCATTGCCCGATGAAGGGGCGATAGCATGGGCCATCGCCGCGCGTCGCGGGAGAGGGTATCTGCGACGCACGCGCAGGGCTCCGCGGACTGTGGCGGGGGATGGACGCCGTTCGCGGAGCTTGCCAACATAGGTCGCTCAGGGGACAGGGGATGCACTCGATGCGACGTTGGACGTTCGTGGCCGGCCTTGCGCTGGCCGGCATGGCATGCGCGCAGGCCGAGCCGCCGCCGCTGGATCTGGCCCCGTATCTGAAGCGCGACCAGTTCGAGCGGGTCAAGATCTCGCCGACCGGCGCCTACTATGCCGTCACCCAGCCGATGGAGGACCGGACTGGGCTGGTGGTCGTTCGCCGCAGCGACAAGCAGCTCTCGGCCAGGATCATCGGCGGCGCCGACTCGGTGATCGACGATTTCTGGTGGGCCAACGACGAGCGCATCGTGGTGTCGATGGCCGAGCGTTTCGGCACGCGCGATGAACCCGTGGCGATCGGGCAGCTGCATGCCATCGATGCCGATGGCAAGAATCCACGCCTGCTCGCCAGTCCCTATGGGATGAACGACGCGGTCAACGCGGCCACGCTCAAGGTGGGCCTGGATCCGTCGGTGTACATGCTCGATACGCTGCCGCAGGATCCGCGCAACGTGCTGGTGTCGGTGGTGGAGCAGACCAGCGACCCGACGGTCCATATCGATAAACTGGACATCTACAATCACCGGCGTACGCCCGTGGCGACCGCGCCGGTCTCGCGAGCGGACTTCGTTGCCGACCACGCCGGGCGCGTCCGTTTCGCCAACGGCGCCGATACCGGAAATTCCAGCAAGCTCTACTACCGCGACGACAACGCCACGCCGTGGCGGCTGATCAACGACGAATCCGCCAGTTTCCATCGCGCCTATCCGTTGGGATTCTCCGCCGACGACAAGCTCGCCTATCTGCAGGTGGAGCAGGCCAGCGGCCCGGATGCGGTGGTGTCCTGGGATCCGGCGACCGACCGCTATTCGCCCTTGCTGCGCGACGAGCAGGTCGACCCGTACCGGGTATTGCGCGACCTGGACGGCAAGACGCCGATCGGCGTGTCGTTCATGAGCGACCGGATGCATAACCGTTTCTTCGACGACAACGCGCCGACCTCGCGCCTGTATCGATCGCTGGAAAAGGCGTTCAACGGCGATGCGGTGTTCATCACCTCGGCAACGGCCGATCGCCGGTTGCTGTTGCTCTACGTCTGGAGCGACCGCAACAATGGCGACTATTTCCTGTTCGACAGCACGGACAAATCGGCCAAGCGCGTGTTCAGCCGGCGCGAATGGTTCCGGCCCGACCAGGTCCCGCCCAGCCGCGAAGTCAGCTTCAAGGCCAGGGATGGCTTGCCGCTGCACGGCTATCTCACCCTGCCGCTGCATGCCGAGGCAGGCAAACCCTTGCCGATGGTGTTGCTGCCGCACGGTGGGCCGTTCGGCGTGTTCGACGCGTGGGATTTCGACGACGACACGCAACTGCTCGCTGCGGCGGGCTATGCGGTGCTGCGGGTCAATTACCGCGGTTCGGGCAACTATGGCCGTGCCTTCACCCAGGCGGGGGCGAAGGAATGGGGCGGCCGCATGCAGGACGACCTGACCGATGCCACGCGCTGGGCGGCCGCGCAGGGCATCGCCGATGCCGCGCGCATCTGCATCTATGGCGCCAGCTACGGCGCCTACGCGGCGTTGATGGGCGCGGCCAGGGAGCCGGGCTTGTACCGCTGCGCCGCCGGCTACGTCGGGGTATACGACCTGGAGACGATGTACCGCGACCAGGCCAGGCGAGCGCGCTGGGCAAAGAACTGGGCCGGCGACTGGCTTGGCGAACGCGGCACCCTGGCCGCGCGCTCGCCGGTCAATCTGGCCGATCGCATCCGCATCCCGGTGTTCCTGGCCGCGGGCGGCAAGGACGAGCGTGCGCCGATCCAGCATACCGAGCGCATGGAAAAGGCGCTGAAGAAAGCCGGCGCGCCGGTGGAGTCGCTGTACTTCCCCAACGAGGGCCATGGCTTCTACACCGAGCCGCACCGGCGCGCCTACTACACCCAGTTGCTGGCGTTCCTGAGCAAACATCTGGGCGGCGCGCAGGCGCAGTAGCGCGGCACGCTTCACAGTCTGCCGCTCGCACGGTGCGGCGACGTGTCTGCCGCTAGAATGCGCGGCATGCCTGGATCTCCCTTCGATGCCCTCAAGCCCCTGGCCGGCCGCGCGCTGGAAGCGGCGCTCAACCGCGCGCTGGCGCTGGACCCGGATACCCGCGAGGCGCTGCGCGGTCTCGACGGCCAGCGCGTGGCGCTGACTCTGGACGCGCCGGCGCTGGCGCTGCAGATCCGCGTGGACGGCACGCGCCTGCAGGTCGGCCCGGTGGATGCGGCGCAGGAGCCGGACCTGGCGGTGCGCAGCACCCTCGGCGGGCTGTTCGCGCAGCTGCCGTTCCTGGCGCAGGCACGGCGCGGCGCCAGCCCCGGCGGGCGGGTGCGGGTGTCCGGCGACGCCGAGCTGGCGCGGCGCCTGCAGCAGTTGGCAGGGCGTTTCGACCCGGACTGGCAGCGCCCGTTCACCCAGGTGTTCGGCGACGTGCTCGGCGTGCAGTTCGCCAACGCGGCGCGCGCGGCGCTGCAGCAGGCCCAGCGCAGCGCGCAGGACCTGGCGCAGAGCGCGGCCGAATTCGTCACCGAGGAATCGCGCGACGTGGTCCCGCGCGCCGAGCTGGACGCGTTCTACGACGATGTGGATGCGGTGCGCGACGACGTCGAGCGCCTGGCCGCGCGCGTGGCCAGGCTGCAGCCGGGACGCGGCGCATGAAGGCGATGTTCCGCGCCAGCCGCATCGGCCGGGTGATCCTGCGCTACCGCCTGGACGACCTGCTCGACGGCACCCCGGCCGAGCGCTGGCTGCGCCTGGCCAAGCCGTTCGTGCCGCGCGCCAGCCCGGACATCGCCGCGCAGTCGCGCGGTGCGCGCTTGCGCCTGGCGCTGCAGGACCTGGGCCCGATCTTCGTCAAGTTCGGACAGATCCTGTCCACCCGCCGCGACCTGATGCCGCCGGACGTGGCCGA
>Ga0182005_1000891_pt1 | contig 13110 bp, 13 predicted proteins | sample Sormic07211103_1_FD_123021 | JGI IMG/M metagenome (GOLD analysis project Ga0182005, IMG submission 123021) | Rhizosphere microbial communities from Sorghum bicolor, Mead, Nebraska, USA - 072115-103_1 MetaG | ecosystem: Host-associated > Plants > Roots > Rhizosphere | place: USA: Nebraska...
CCCACGTTGCGTCCGCTGTTCCCTCCCCTCCCACCGACAGCACCAATGAACCTGCCAGCCAAGCCCGCAGAAGCGGGAATCGACGACCATATCCGCTCCGTGGTCGGCCTGTCCGACCAACTGCTCGGACAGCTGCGGCGCTCGTTGCAGCGCATCGACGAGATCAACCGCACCACCCACGTGATCTCGATGAATGCCCGCATCGAATCGGCACGGATCGGCCAAGCCGGGCGCGGCTTCAGCGTCATCGCGCAGGAAATGGACGTGCTGTCGCGGCGCGTCGCCGATGCCACCCAGGATCTGGACAAGGTCGCCGCCAGCACCAGCGCCGACATGCGCCACACCCTGCAGCGGCTGGAAGACGACGTGCGCCGCACGCGCCTGAGCGAGCTGGCGCTGAGCAACATCGACCTGATCGACCGCAACCTCTACGAACGCAGCTGCGACGTGCGCTGGTGGGCGACCGATGCGGCCATCGTCGCCGCCGCGCGCCCTGGCCGCGGCGACGACGCACTCGCCTACGCGTCGCGGCGCATGGGCCAGATCCTGGATTCGTACACCGTCTACTTCGACCTGGTGCTGGCCGGCACCGACGGCCGCATCCTCGCCAACGGCCGGCCGCAGCAGTACGCCTCGGCCGGCAGCGACGTGTCCGGGCAGGCCTGGTTCGAAGACGCCACGCGTACCCGCAGCGGCGAGGAATTCGGCTTCCAGGACGTGCACGCCAGCACCCTGGCCGATGGCGAACGCGTGCTGGTGTACTCGTGCACGGTGCGCGACGGCGGCCGCGTCGACGGCCGCGTGCTGGGCGTGCTCGGCATCGTGTTCCGCTGGGACGCGCTGGCGCAGACGGTGGTCCAGCGCACGCCGCTGTCGGAACAGGAATGGGGCCGCAGCCGGGTCTGCATCGTCGACCAGCGCGGCCAGGTCCTGGCCGATTCGGCCGGGCGCATGCTGCAGGAGCGGATCGAATTCCAGGGCCGCGACGCGCTGTTCAAGCAACCGCGCGGCGCCGTGCTGAGCGACCTCGACGGGCGCCCGCACTGCATCGCGCACGCAGCCTCGCCCGGCTACGAAACCTATCGCACCGGCTGGCATTCGCTGATTCTGCAGGCGCTGTAGCGCGCCGCGCGCGGGTCGGCCAACGCTCAGCGCTGGCCGACCCTGATCACCACCTTGCCCTTGGCACGTCCGCTCTCGACGTAGGCCAGGGCCTGCGCGGTCGCCTCCAACGGGAACACCCGATCCATCACCGGCCTGATGCTGCCGGCCTCGATCAACGCGCCGATCTCGCGCAACTGGTTGCCGTTTGCGGTCATGAACAGGAAGGCGTAGCCGACCCCGTGCCGCCTGGCCTTGCTGCGGATGCCGCCGCTCAGCAGACGGATCGCCTGCCGCAGCGGCCACGCCAGGCCTTGTCGCACGGCGAAGTCCGGGTCCGGCGGGCCGGAGATGGAAATGAGCTGGCCGCCGGGCTTCAGCACGCGCAGGGATTTCTCCAGCACGTCGCTGCCCAGGCTGTGCAGGACCACGTCGTAGCCGTGCACGACGGTCTCGAAGTCCTGCGTGCGGTAGTCGATGACGAGGTCGGCGCCCAGCGCCTTCACCCAAGCGACGTTGCCGGTGCCGGTGGTGGTCGCGACGAAGGCGCCGAGGTGCTTGGCGAGCTGGATGGCGATGCTGCCGACGCCGCCGGAGCCGGCATGGATCAGCACCTTCTGTCCCTTCTGCAGCCGCGCCATCTCCACCAGGGCCTGCCACGCGGTCAGCGCGACCAGCGGAACCGAGGCGGCCTCCTCCATGCCGAGGTTGGCAGGCTTCAATGCCAGCGCGCTTTCCCTGACCGCGATGCGTTCGGCGAAGCTGCCGATGCGCGCCTGGTCGGGACGCGCATACACCGCGTCGCCCGGCTTGAAGCGGCGCACGCCGGCCCCGACCCGCAGCACCACGCCGGCCACGTCGTTGCCCAGCACCAGCGGAAAGCGGTACGGCAGGATCAGCTTGAACTCGCCCTTGCGGATCTTCGCGTCGAGCAGATTGACGCCGGCGGCATGCACCTCGACCAGCACCTCGTCGTCGCGCACCTCCGGTTCGGGCAGCTCGCCGATCCGGCCTGGATGCTTGTTGCCATAGCCTTCGATGAAGAACGCCTTCATGATTTTCCCCCGACGAAAACGAACGCAAGGACGAACACGGCTTCGAGCACGACCGCGACCAGGATCCCGCGGCCCGCGTGCCCGCTGGCCAGTTCTCCGACGCCCAGCGCCGCCAGCAACGAACAGGCGGTAACGAAGCCTGCCACCAGCGCCGAACGCGCCGGCGATGGCGCCGCGCCGCGCGCCATGAACAACATCACGCTCAGGCCCGCATACAGCGCGGCCCCGCGTCGCGCCATCAGCTCGGCCGACGGCGAAGCGCCGATGCCCCAGTTCGCCAGCATCGCGTCCGGCGAGAACATCCAGGTGCAGGCGATCGCCAGGAACAGCAGCGAGGCCAGGACCGACAGCGAGCGGAAACCCAGCCGCATGGCGCTCACCGGTTGAGGATGCGGGACAGCACGGCCTGGTGGATCCAGCGCGGCGTCGCCCACATGAAGACCGCGTTCAACCTGTTGATCAGCCCGGGCACCACGCTGATGCGGCCGGCATCCAGCGCGCGCATGCCGGCCCGCACCACCGGCGGGGTCTGCATCATCAACGCATTCAACTGGGGCGTGATCCGCTGCTGGGCGACACGCGCGAATCCGGTGTCGGTCAGCCCCGGGCACAGCGTGGTGACGGTGACGCCATCGCGCGCGAACTCGCGATGCAGCGCCTCGCCCAGGCGCAGCACGTAGGCCTTCGCGGCCGAATACACCGCGAAGTTCTCCACGCCCTGGTAGGCCAGCAGGCTGGCCACCTGCAGGATCTTGCCGCGCCGGCGCCGGCGCATGTCCTGGCCGAACAGATGGGTCATCGCGGTCAGGCTGGCGATGTCCAGCTGGATCATCGACAGCGCCGGCTCCAGGTCGCCATCCAGGAACGGCCCCTGCAGGCCGTGCCCGGCATTGTTGACCAGCACCTCGACCTCGATGCCGCGCGCGTGCAGGCCGGCGTGGAGCCGGCGCACGGCCGCGATCTGCGACAGATCGACCTGCTCGACGAGGACCTCCACACCGTGCCGCTGCCGCAACGCCTGCGCCAGCGCATCGAGCCGGTCCAGGCGCCGCGCGACCAGGATCAGCCGGTGGCCGCGCGCCGCGTACTGCCTGGCGAACTCCTCGCCGAATCCACTCGATGCGCCGGTGATCAGCACCCAGCTATCGCGTTGCGTTTCCATGATGATCGCCTCGATCGCGGCAGGTGCGGGACTGCAGGCTTCAGGCCGCCGGCCGGTAGCGTTGCGCGGCATTGGCCTGCCGGATGCTGCCCAGCAGCGCTTGCCGGGCGCCGTCCAGCGCGTCCCAGCGGTCGGCGTCGTGCAGCGGCGGGATGCTCACCAACTCGCGGCGATCGAAGCCGATCAGCGCCGCATCGACCAGCTCTTCCACGTCCATCACCTCGGCCAGCGTGTTGACGTCGATGCCCGCGCGCTCCCAGATCTCGGTGCGGGTGGCCGCCGGAAGCACCGCCTGCACGTACACGCCCTTGGGCGCCAGTTCCAGGCTCATGCCCTGCGACAGGAACAGCACGAAGGCCTTGCTCGCGCCGTACACGGTCATGCCGAATTCCGGCGCCAGGCCGACCACCGAGCCGATGTTGACGATCGCGCCGCTGCCGGACTGCGCCAGCCGCGGCGCGATCGCCAGCGCCAGCCGCGTCGGCGCGGTGGTGTTGAGCGCCAGCAGGCGTTCGACGCCGTCCGCCGTCTGCTCGGCGAAGCCGCCGGATTGGGCCATGCCGGCGTTGTTGATCAGGATGCCGATGCGCGCGTCGTCGCGCAGCCGCGCTTCGACCTTGGCCAGGTCGGCCTGTGCGGTCAGGTCGGCCTGCAGCACGTCGACCGCGACCTTGTGTTCCTCGCGCAGGCGTGCGGCCAACGCGTCCAGGCGGGCGTTGTCGCGTGCGACCAGGACCAGGTCGTGGCCGCGCTGGGCGAAGCGCTGCGCGTAGACGGCGCCGATGCCGCTGGAGGCGCCGGTGATGAGGACGGTGGAAGTGGTGCTCATGCGCGTGGTCTCTTCGGATGGAAAGGGAACTGCGGCCACGATGACGTGGCCCGTGGTGTGGAGGGGCTGCTCAGCCGCCGACGCCCCTGGAAGCAGGCATTGGAAGAAAGCCACGCAATGATGATGATCATAATCTTACTTGTCAACATTTTGATGATGAACAACATCAATGTATCCTTGTGCCAGGACCAGCACCGCCGGGGGACACCCGCAATGAAAGTCAGCAAGGCGCAGGCGCAGGCGAACCGGGCGCACATCGTCGAAACCGCGTCCGCGCTGTTTCGCGAGCGCGGCTACGAGGGCATCGGCGTCGCCGATCTGATGGGCGCCGCCGGTTTCACCCACGGCGGCTTCTACAAGCACTTCCCGTCCAAGGCCGACCTGATGGCGGAGGCGACGGCATGCGGAATCGCGCAGACCGTGGCGCTGGTGGACGGGATCGATACGCCGGAATTCGTCCGCCGCTACGTCTCGCGCGAGCACCGCGATGCCCGCGCGGCGGGCTGCACCATGGCCGCGCTGGGCGGCGACGCCGCACGCGAGCCGGAGACGGTCCGGTCCGCGTTCGCGGACGGCGTCGAAGCCATGCTGGCGGCCCTGGAGCGCGAGGATGCTGCGGCGACCGGCGCCAGCCCCGCCGATGCGCGCGCCGCGCGCCTGGACATGCTGGCGCACGCGCTCGGCGCGATCGTCATGTCCCGGGCCTGTCCGGACGATTCGCCGCTGGCGGACGAGATCCTCGCGGCGTGCCGCGCCAACCTGCTCGCGGCGCTGGACACGGCCCCGGCGGCGGGCAAGCGCAGCGGAACGCGATCGCGTTAGTGCGACGCGACGCCGGTGCAGGCTTGCCGCGCGGCAGCAGCCACATCCATTCGCGCACGACCGCCGTTTCGCAAGGAAAAAAAGCCCGGGCGCGCGATGCGGTCCGGGCTCTGCCGCTGCGACCGCCTATTCGCGGTAGCCGCTGTCGTTCTTGTTGTGGATGATCCCGATCAGGCTGCCGCCGCCGCCCATCGACTTGCCGGCGAACACCAGGCGGCCCTGGCCCTGGTAGGCGAGCTCGTAGCGGTAGCGGTCGCCGCCCTAGAAGAACGGAATGAAGGCCTTACCGGACCGGTGACGTAAGAACCCTGGTCGGTGCGTTCGCCAATCAGGTCGGTCACCTGTTTCATACGAAACCTAGCGCACCAACTGCAATCGCTGATTGTGCAGGCGCTGTAGGGGCAAGCCTGCAGGCGATGCAGAGCGTCCCGCATCGGCGAGCGCGGCCAGGCAGGGCCGTGCGTTCGCTGCGCATGCACGCGGACCTATGCCGATTGACGAAGTCGATTCGAGGGGTTTCGCCTGTCGGGCTGCGCTCTCGACAAACCAACGAGAAAGCGCAACACATCACAGATCGCCCCCATCCCGGCTGTTTTTGCCCCTTCTTCACCGCATCATGCCGATGAACTTGGCACCCAACGGGGGGTGCCTGCCAGCGTGAAAGAGGCTGACCAGACGGGCCATCATGTTGACGGTGCCGTTTCGGCATGCCTAAGCTCATGTACGAATCGCCGATGCGCACAGACTGCGCGACATGTCGGCGTGGTACAGATGCAATCTGCAAATCAGGCGCAATCACAAGGTAAACGGACATGACCATGAAACCCTTTCGCACGCTTTGCATCTCGGCCCTGCTGGCCACTTCCTTCGCTGCTCCGGCGTTCGCCGAAAAGGTAGACGATCCGAGCCTCTACACCACCGAGGCGGTGAAGAAGAATCTGGTCCTGGGCAAGACAACCAGAGAAGAAGTGCGTGCCATCTATGGCGAGCCGACCTATGTCTACAAAACTTCCGCGAAGAATGGCGGGTACGAAAACAGGTGGCGTTACAACCCCGGTGAATCGCATGGCGAAAAAGCCCGCAAGACGGTGACCGGAGTATTCAGGTCGATGCTGCCTGGCGCCTACACTGGCGCCGCAGTGAATGAAGCGCAGAAACATGGCGTCGGCGCGCGCAACGTCAAGGACTACTCGCTGTCGATCGAATTCGACTCCAAAGGCGTGGTCACCGACTACGACCAGAGCGAGAGCAACGAGTCCAAAAACGCGCTGTAGCCAGGCGAACGCCGCGTGGCGCACGAGTGTGTCGCCACGCTCCGGCGCTACCGGCAGGCGATGTCCTGATCGAACGTTCTTTCAGCATAGGACAAACAAAAAGGAGCGCATTTTGCGCTCCTTTTTGCGTTAGAGCTCCAGCACAACGCCGGACGTCACCACTAGCATTGCATTGCCGAAATTTCCGGTGAAATCGTGCGTTTCGGATGATGGCTGGACGTTGCGGCGCGGCTTACTTCGCCACCACCTTGACCATTTCCAGGCACTTGTTGGAATAGCCCCACTCGTTGTCGTACCAGGACACCAGCTTGACGAAGGTGCTGTCCAGGGCGATGCCGGCGTCGGCGTCGAAGATCGAGGTGCGCGCGTCGCCGCGGAAGTCGGTGGCCACCACCTTGTCCTCGGTGTAGCCGAGGATGCCCTTCAGCGCGCCTTCGCTCTGTGCCTTCACTTCGGCGCAGATCTCGGCGTAGGTCGCCGGCTTTTCCAGCTCCACGGTCAGGTCGACCACCGACACGTCCGAGGTCGGCACGCGGAAGCTCATGCCGGTCAGCTTCTTGTTCAACTCCGGGATCACCACGCCCACGGCCTTGGCCGCGCCGGTGCTGGACGGAATGATGTTCTCCAGGATGCCGCGGCCACCACGCCAGTCCTTGTTGCTGGGGCCGTCCACGGTCTTCTGCGTGGCGGTGGCGGCGTGCACGGTGGTCATCAGGCCGCGCTTGATGCCCCACTTGTCGTTGATCACCTTGGCCAGCGGCGCCAGGCAGTTGGTGGTGCAGCTGGCGTTGGAGACGATCGCCTGGCCGGCATAGGTGGCGTGGTTGACGCCGTACACGAACATCGGCGTGTCGTCCTTGGACGGGGCCGACAGGATCACCTTCTTGGCGCCGGCGTCGATGTGCTTCTGCGCGGTGTCCTTGGTCAGGAACAGGCCGGTGGATTCGATCACCACCTCGGCGCCGACCTCGTCCCACTTCAGCGCCGCCGGATCGCGTTCCTGGGTCAGGCGGATCTTCTTGCCGTTGACCACCAGGTGATTGCCGTCGACCGACACCTCGCCGTCGAAGCGGCCGTGCACCGAATCGTACTGCAGCATGTACGCCAGGTAGTCGGGCTCGAGCAGGTCGTTGATGGCGACGATCTCGATGTCGCTGCCGAAATTCTGTACCGCCGAGCGCAGCACATTGCGTCCGATGCGACCGAAACCGTTGATGCCAACCTTGATTGCCATTTCAGTAGCTCCTGCGGCCGCGCCAGACGCGGCGGATGGAAGGGGGCGAGCATTCTATCAGGCCGGCCGCATCGCGCCCGGCACGCGCTTCGACGCGTTTGATCAGGATCAAGGCGGCGCGGCGACGCCGGCAGGACACTGCGCCCACACCCAAACGAGACACCCATCATGCGCAAGACCTCCCCTCTCCTGCTGTCCGGCCTGGCGGCCGCCCTCGCGCTGTGCGCCCTGCCGGCGCTGGCGCAGTCGCAGGGCGACTGGACCGTGGGCATCGGCGCCCACCAGGTCAACCCGAAGTCCGACAACGGCAAGCTGGCCGGCGGTACCCTACCGCTGAGCATCGGCAGCGACATCAAGCCGACCGTCACCTTCGAGTACTTCGTGCACCAGGACCTGGGCATCGAGGTGCTGGCCGCGCTGCCGTTCAAGCACGACATCGACGTCAAGGGCGTCGGCAAGGTCGGCAGCACCAAGCAGCTGCCGCCGGTGGTCTCGCTGCAGTACCACTTCAACAGCGCCGGCAAGGTGTCTCCGTTCGTCGGCGCCGGCATCAACTACACCACCTTCTTCAGCGAGGACACCACCGGCGCGCTGGCCGGCACCAAGCTCAAGCTGGAGGATTCCTGGGGCCTGGCCGCGCACGTCGGCGTGGACGTCGCGCTCACCGACAAGTCCGCGCTGCGGGTGGACCTGCGCTGGGCCGACATCGACAGCAAGGTCAAGGTCAACGGTGCCAGCATGGGCACCGCGAACATCGATCCGCTGGTGTACGGCCTGGCCTATGTGATGAAGTTCTGAGGCTGCGCGGGCGCCGCGCTTCTCTGGCAGACTACGCTCCACAAGGATGTGGATCGGTCGCCGCCGGGCCGACACTGGGATTCGCATCCGCCCATTCGCCGTCACCGGGGTCCCCAATGAAGCCACGCCTGTTCCGCCGTCTCGCCGTCGCCGCCCTTGCCGCCATCGCCCTGCCCGCCGCGGCGCAGTCGGCTGGCCACTTCACCACCAGCTACGGCATCCACGGCATGGTGCCCGGGTCCTCCAACGGCACCCTGAGCGGCAGCGAGCAGCGCTTCAGCGCCGACACCGCACCGGCGCTCTCGTTCAGCTACGAATACTTCTTCCGCGGCAACCTTGGCGTGGAGATCCAGACCCTGGTCGGGCAGCAGAAGATCGGCCTGGAACAGGGCGGCGATATCGGCAGCGCCTGGGCGCTGTCGCCGACGCTCTCGCTGCAGTACCACTTCAACGGCAACGGCGACATCTCCCCGTTCGTCGGCGTGGGCCTCAACTACACCACCTTCCTGGGCGCCGACGGCAAGGGCGCGTTCTCCCGCGACGACGTCAAGTTCAAGGACAGCGTCGGCCCGGCGGTGCATGCCGGCGTGGACTTCGCCATCGGCGAGCGCAGCGCGCTGCGCGTGGACGCGCGCTGGACCAGCATGCGCAGCGACGTGGAAGTGGACAGCGGCACGCTCGGCAAGGCCAAGCTCGATCCGATCACCTACGGCCTGGCCTACCTGCTGTATTTCTGATCGGCCGGGTCCGCAGCCCGCCTGCATGGGCGAGGCTTAGCGGTTGCGCAACGGCGCGATGACGCGGCCATGGCAACGTCATCGGCGCCGGCTAGAATCCGCGCATGAAATCCTCTCTCTTCGTTTCCGCCGCGCTCGCCGCGGCGTTGGCCGCCGCGCCGTCCGCCGCCTTCGCCTGGGGCCCGCTGGGCCATCGCCTGGTCGCCGATCTCGCCGATGCCCAGCTCACCCCGCAGGCCCGCGCGCAGGTGCAGCAGTTGCTGCAGGGCGAACCCGAGCCGACCCTGGCCGGCGTCGCCAACTGGGCCGACCAATTGCGCGAAAGCGACCCGGACATGGGCAAGCGCACCGGCCCCTGGCACTACGTCAACCTCGGCGAAGAGCAGTGCCACTACGAGGAAACCCGCGATTGTCCCGACGGCAACTGCGCGGTCGAGGCGCTGCGCCGCCAGGCCGCGATCCTCGCCGATCGCAGCCAGCCGCAGGCCGCGCGGGCCCAGGCGCTGAAGTTCGTGGTGCATTTCGCCGGCGACATCCAGCAGCCGCTGCACGCCGGCTACGCCCGCGACAAGGGCGCCAACACCTTCCAGATCCAGTTCGAGGGCAAGGGCAGCAACCTGCATTCGCTGTGGGACAGCGGCCTGCTGCGCAGCCGCGGCCTGGACGAGGCGCACTACCTGGCGCAGCTGCAGGCGCAACCGCTGCCGGCCCCCTCGCCGGCCGGCAGCGCGTTGCCGCCGCCAGCCGCGGCCTGGGCCGAAGCCTCGTGCCGGATCATGCTGCGCCCGGGCTTCTACCCGCCGGGCGCCAAGCTGCCGGCGGACTACGTGACCACCTGGCGCCCGGTCGCCGAAGCGCAATTGCGCCAGGCCGGCGCGGATCTGGCGGCGACGTTGAACGCTGCGCTGGGGAAGTAACGCGCGGCCCCTGCTTTTTGTAGGAGCTGCTTCAGCCGCGACAGGCCTTCCCGATAGATCCTGTCGCGGCTGAAGCCGCTCCTACAGGGATACAGGAATACAGGAATGCTGCGGGATTGCGCGGGGCCGGACCTAGCCGGCATGCCCTTGCGCCCAGCGCACGATCTCGGCAACACCGATCGCACCGCTGTGCCGCGCCAACTCGCGGCCATGCCGCAGCAAGGCCAGGGTCGGAATGCTGCGGATGCCGAAGCGCCCCGCCAGCGCCGGCTGCGCCTCGGTGTCCAGCTTGCCCAGGCGCATGCGCGGTTCCAGGTGTGCGGCGGCGGCCTCGAACTGCGGTGCCATGGTCCGGCACGGGCCGCACCACGGCGCCCAGAAGTCCACCAGCAGCGGAATATCGCTGCGCTCGGCATGGGCGGCGAAGGTGTCCGCGGTCAACGCGACCGGCGCGCCGACGAACAGCGCACGATGGCAACGCCCGCATTGCGGTGCCGCCGCCAGGCGTTCGCCCGGCACCCGGTTCAGCGCCTGGCAGTGCGGGCAGGCGATGTGCAGCGGATCGTTCACGCGCCGGCCTCGATGCTCTTGTCGCCGAGCAACACATTGCCGTGCGCGTCCTTGACCGTGACCTGCACGTCGATGCCCTGGCGCACGCTCTGGGTGACCACGCAGAACTGCTCGAACCGGTCGAGGATGCGCTGCAGCTGCGCGTAGTCCTGGTTGCCATCGGGCAGTTGCAGTTCCACCGATGCCTGCGGAATGCGCCAGAACCCTTCCGCGTTGCGCATCGGCGTGGCGGTGATGTGCGCGACCACCCCGACCGGATCGTTCTTGAACTTGCGCAGCGCGAACAGCAGGCTCGCCGCCAGGCAGTTGGCGATGCTGGCCAACAGGATGCGCGAAGGGTTGGGCCCGCGCTCGTGGCCCAGCGGCGCGGTCTCGTCGCCCAGCCATGGCGCCAGATCGGTTTCGTCGAACTGGATGCGGAACGCGAAATCCGCCTCCTGTTCGAGGGTGACGCGGATCGGATCGCCGATGGTCATGCAGAACTCCTCATGCAGGTCTCCAGTGACGCAGACAGGGGGAATGCCGACTCTACGCCGGCGCCGGAAAGACCGCGTGGACGCGCATGCGCATCTCGCTCACGCCGGCTTGGCAGCGCGGCGCGCCAACGGGTAGTACAGCAGCGGGATCACCAGCAGGGTCAGCGCGGTACTGATCAGGATGCCGAAGATCAGCGCCACCGCCAGGCCGTTGAAGATCGGATCGTCGAGGATGAAGAAGGCGCCCAGCATCGCTGCCAGCCCGGTCAGCACGATCGGCGGCGCGCGTACCGCGCAGGCCTCGACCACTGCCTGCTCGGCACTGCGGCCCTGCACCAAGGCCTGGCGGATGAAGTCCACCAGCAGGATCGAATTGCGCACGATGATGCCGGCCAGCGCGATCATGCCGATCATGCTGGTCGCGGTGAACTGGGCGCCGAGCAGCGCGTGCCCCGGCAGCACGCCGATCACCGTCAGCGGGATCGGGGCCATGATCACCAGCGGCACCAGATAGCTGCGGAACTGCGCCACCACCAGCAGATAGATCAGCAGCAGGCCGACCGCGTAGGCGATGCCCATGTCGCGGAACGTCTCGTAGGTGATCTGCCACTCGCCATCCCACTTGACCGCGAAGTCGCCGCTGTCGAGCGGTTGCGCGATGAAGGACTGCGCCACTGCCTGCCCGCCGACGCGCTGTCGGCGAAGCTGCCCGACCAGGTCGAACATGCCGTACAGCGGGCTGTCCAGGCGCCCGGCCTCGTCGCCGGTGACGTACACCACCGGCCGCAGATCCTTGTGCCAGATCGCACTGTCCCACGGCAGCCGCTGCACTGCGACCAGTTCCGACAACGGCACCAGCTGGCCGTCGCCGCCGCGCACATGCAGCGCCAGCATGCGCGCGACGCCGGCCTGCGCGGCCGCGGCCAGGCGCAGCCGCACCGGTTGCGGGTACTTGGAAGCGCCATCGTGCAGCCAGGTCGCGTCCACGCCCTGCACCGACGCCGCCAGCGCATCGGCGATCGCCGACTGGGTCACGCCCAGCCGCGCCGCGCGCACCCGATCGACCACGAGCGCCTCGCGCGTCGCGGCGCTTTCCACGCTGGTATCCACATCGACCACGTTCGGCGTGCGCAGGAAGCGCCGCTCCAATGCCAGCGCCAGCTGGCGGCTGCGCGCGTAGTCCGGGCCGTACACCTCGGCCACCAGCGGCGCCAGCACCGGCGGGCCCGGCGGCACCTCCACCACCTTCAGCGCCGCGCCATGGCGGCGCGCGATCGCCGCCAATGCCGGACGCAGCGCGCGCGCAATGGCGTGGCTTTGCCGCGTGCGCAGCTGCTTGTCGACCAGGTTCACCTGCAGGTCGCCGACGTTGTTGCCGCTGCGCAGGTAGTACTGACGCACCAGGCCGTTGAAATTGACCGGCGCCGAGGTACCGGCATAGCCCTGGTAGTCGTGCACGTCCAGGGTGCGGTCGAGCACGCCGGACAGTTCGACCAGCAGCGCATCGGTGTCCTGCAGGGTGCTGCCTTCGGGCAGATCGACCACGATCTGCAATTCGGACTTGTCGTCGAACGGCAGCATCTTCATCACCACCCATTGCAATCCGACCAGCGACACCGCCAGCACCAGCAGCGCGGCGATGCCGGCGAACAGCCAGCCGCGCCGCCGCGCGCCGCGCTCGGGGGCGAGGAAGGGGTGCAGCAGTCTCGAGAAGAAGCGCTGCAGGCGCGGCGATGCGGATGGCGTGGCGCCGTCGGCAGCGGCTGGCGCCGGCGCATGCCGCGCCAGCAGCTTCAGCGACAACCACGGGGTCACGATCAGCGCGATCGCCAGCGACAGCAGCATGCCGACCGAGGCGTTGATCGGGATCGGCCGCATGTACGGCCCCATCAGCCCGCTGACGAAGGCCATCGGCATCAGCGCCGCGATCACGGTGAAGGTGGCGAGGATGGTCGGCCCGCCGACCTCGTCCACCGCCGGCGGGATCGCCTCGCGCAGGGTCTTGCCGCCGGCGCGCATGTGCCGGTGGATGTTCTCCACCACCACGATGGCGTCGTCGATCACCAGCCCAACCGCCGCGGCCAGGCCGCCCAGCGTCATCAGGTTGAAGCTTTCGTTCATGATGCGCAGCGTGA